>Ga0075418_10000088_pt1 | contig 77120 bp, 68 predicted proteins | sample SoiMetdeltSBSDD2_FD_81776 | JGI IMG/M metagenome (GOLD analysis project Ga0075418, IMG submission 81776) | Bulk soil microbial communities from a Populus tree surrounding site in Tennessee, USA - Soil MetaG P. deltoides SBSDD2 | ecosystem: Environmental > Terrestrial > Soil > Tree plantation...
CGTGTGCGCCAGCCGCCCACCCGCACACGGTTCATTATTAGACAAATCTCGTAATCAACTGATTATAAACATCTTCCGTCAGTCCTAAAAACGGCATGAGGGCCGCATAGGGTAGGGGCATCCGGCGCATGTCGCACCGGGGCCTTGACTGGAGAGTTGCCGTGACGACCAAGCACCTTGTCGCCCTCGCCGCCTTCGTGGCACTGAGCTTCTCGGTGGTCGGCACCGCGGCCGCCGGGGAAAAAGAAGAGATGCGGCTTGCCGACGCCAGCGGCGTCATTGTGGCCAAAGTGCCGAGGTCGGACTACACACCGGCGGTGACGCGGCCGGCCATTCTCCCGGCGCTCTATGTCGCCCTGGGCGCGGTGCAGGCGTGGGACGTGTACAGCACGCGGGCCGCGCTGACCGCCGGCGCGCGCGAAGCGAATCCGACCGCGGCGCCCTTCGCGCAGAACTCGGGTTCGATGCTGGGCCTGAAAGCGGCCACGACGGTGAGCACGATTTTCCTCGCCGAGCGGATGTGGAAGAAGAACAAGGTGGGCGCGGTCGTCATGCTCGTGGCCATCAACAGCGCGACGGCCGCCGTGTCGATGAACAACATGCGCAACGCGAAGAAGCTCAGTATGCGGTAACTTTCTCGATGGCCTTCACCAGGTCGTCGATCTGCGGCAGTATCACTTCCTCGAGTTCGGGCGCGTAAGCCACCGGCGTGTCCATTGCTCCTACGCGGGTCACGGGCGCGTCGAGATGTTCGAACAGATGCTCTGAAATCCGCGCGGCGATCTCGGCGCCGAACCCGCATGTGAGCTGGTCCTCGTGCGCCACAATCACCCGGCTGGTCTTCTTCACGGCCTCCGCGATCGAATCGAAGTCGTACGGCAGGATCGTGCGGAGATCGAGGACCCCCACGCTGTGCCCGCTCTTCTCGGCCATTTGCGCTGCCACGAGCGCCCTCTGCACCAGCGCACCCCACGTGACGATGACGACGTCTGTCCCCTCCCGTCTCTCCACCGCCCGTCCAAACGGAATCATGTAGTCGGGGCCCGGATACGCGGCTTTGTTGTACGTCTGACGGTACAGATGTTTGTGTTCGAGGAACATGACCGGGTCGTCGCAGCGGATGGCCGTGCGCAACAGGCCGGCGGCGTCCTGTGCGGTCGAGGGAAACGCGATGCGCAGCCCGGGGCAGTGCGCGAAGATGCTCTCGCCGGATTGGCTGTGATACACACCGCCGCCGCGGAGATATCCGCCGATGGCGACGCGGATGACGACGGGAGCCTTGAAGGAGTTGGCCGACCGGTACCGCAGCATCGAGAGCTCGTCGCGAATCTGCATCATCGCCGGCCAGATGTAATCGAAGAACTGAATCTCGACGACGGGCTTGATCCCGCGCACCGCCATTCCAATCGAACGCCCGACGATGTTCGCCTCGGCGAGCGGTGAATTGAACACGCGGTTGTTGCCGAACGTGCGTTGGAGTCCGTGCGTGGCTTTGAACACGCCACCCTTGCCCGGTACCCGTTCGACGATGTCGCTATTGCTGGCATCGGCGACGTCCTGGCCGAACACCACCATCAGCGGATTGTGCGCCATCTCATCGTGCAGGGTTCGGTTGATCGCCGCGACCATCGTCATCGGATCGCCCTGAGGCGAGGCTGGCGCGCTGAACCGGTCAGACGTCGGGTCGACGTCCGGCGAGTACACGTAGAGGCCTGCCGTTTCGGGGGCAGGCCGCGGCGCTTTCAGCGCGCGATCGGCGGCCTCCGTGACTTCTTCAGCGACGCTCTGGCGAATGGCTTCGAGCTCGTCGGTTGTGGCGAGACCTTCCGCCAGGAGGAACGTGGTCAGGTTCGTGATCGGATCACGCCCCGCTTCGAGCTCGCGCTGTTCCGCCGTCTTGTAGCTCCGCTCGTCGTCCGAGTGCGAGTGCGAGTAGGGTCGAATCACCTTCGCGTGAACCAGTGCCGGGCCCTTGCGTGCGCGGGCGTACGCCACGGCCTCGCGCATGGCGCGGTAGCTCTGCACGAGGTCCGTGCCATCCACGCGAATCACTTCGAGATGTGGAAATGACTCCACGAGCCTCGAAATGTCCCCGCCAGCTGTGTGGTAGTCGGCCGGGCACGAAATCGCGTAGCCGTTGTCTTCGACGACGCAGACGACCGGGAGCTGCTCGGTGCAGATCGTGTTCATGAACTCCCAGAACTCTCCCTCGCCCGTCGCGCCGTCCCCGATCGAGACGTAGGTAACTTCGTCCGGCTCCACCTGCGGAGGTGGAGCGCCCAGGCGCGGCAGGCGCTTCGACGCTTCGGCGCTGCCTGCCCCTTGCAAGCACTGCATACCGGTCGCGCTCGACCGGTTCATGATGTGCAGGGCGGGGTTGCTCCAATGCGACGGCATCATGCGGCCGCCCGACGAGGGATCGTCCGACGATCCAACAGCGGAAAGCAGCATCTCGTACGGTGTCATACCAAGCATGAGCGTCAGCGCGCGGTCGCGGTAGTAGGGGAAGAACCAGTCGTAGCCCGGCTTCAGGGTCAGGCCCGCGGCGACGAGAATCGCTTCGTGGCCGGCGCCGCTGATTTGAAAGAAGATCTGGCTTTGATTTTTGAGCTGGATTTCCTTGTCGTCGAGTTTTCTCGACAGAACCATCCAGCGATACGATGCGAGGAGGTCGTCGCGGGTAAGGCCTTCGTAGGAGCGCGGCGCCCTGGTGTGGGTCTTGTGTCCGTTGGTCACCGTCGAAGCCTTCATTCACGCTCCCGACCGTCCCACCGCAGCCTTCAACGAGGGCGGAACAGCAAATTATACATCGGTTCCGGATGTATAATCCCGATCCAAAGCCGCTGACGCAAGCGGTAAAACTCCCCGACCACCATCAACATTGCAGCCCTATCGTCTGTTTCGCTGGGATGAAATCGCGCTCGAGAAAGTCACCGAGATGGTCTCGCGGAAATTCGTGTCCGGCGAGCGCGAGACGGTCGCGCAGATCTATCTCAAGCGCGGCGCTGTCGTGCCGCAACACGCGCACGACAGCGAGCAGATGACCTACGTACTACAGGGCGCGTTGAAGCTGCTCGTCGCCGGCGACGAAGTGACGCTGCGCGACGGGGAAGTGCTGCACATCAAGCCCGGCGTTGCGCATCAGGTCGAAGCGCTCGATGACACCTTCGTGCTCGGAGTCTTCAGCCCCGTCCGGCGCGACTGGGTGGAGTGAGGAGGACATCGTGACGTGGATTGTGCTCGGGGTCATGGCCGCCCTGGCGTTGTTCGCCGTCGTCCTCTACAACAGGCTGGTCGGACTTCGTAACCAGACACTGAACGGCTGGCGGCAGATTGACGTCCAGCTGAAACGGCGCCACGACCTGATTCCGAACCTTGTCAACACCGTACGCGGTGCGATGGAATTTGAACGTGACACGTTGACGCAGGTCATGGAGGCACGCGCGCGCGCCGTGTCTGCGACCGGTCCCGCCGACGCCGCCCGCAAAGAAGGGGAGCTGTCCCAGGCGCTCGGGCGGCTGTTCGCGGTTGCAGAAAACTATCCGACGCTTCGCGCGAACGACAACGTGAAGATGCTGCAGGAGGAGCTGACGTCGACGGAGAACAAGGTCGGCTTCGCGCGGCAGTTCTACAACGACATCGCCACCAGGTTCAACACCGCTCAGCAGACGTTCCCCTCCAACATGTTTGCGTCCATGTTCGGCTTCACGCCATCCGAGCTCTTCGAGATCACCGATGCGGCCGAGCGACAGGTGCCCGCCGTCGATCTCTCGATGAGGAAGTAGGTCTGGCGGGAAATCTTTTCGAGCAGCAGGCGTCGAATCGCCGGCGCACGTGGGCCGTCATGGCCGTGTTTGTCACGTTCCTGCTCTTCCTCGGTTATGGATTCGACCGGTTCGCCATCGGGAATGGGGAATTCGTGTTTCCAGTGGGCACGCTGGCGGCTCTCGGCGTCGGCAGCGTCTCGGCGCTATCGAGTTACTATTCCGGGGATCGAGCGGTGCTGTTCTCGACGGGCGCGCTTCCGATCGATCGTGCGCTGTCCGCTGGCGCTACCGAAGACGAAGTGCTGAAGATTCGCCAGCTGCAGAATGTGGTCGAAGAAATGAGCATCGCTGCGGGCCTCCCTGTGCCGAAGGTGTACGTCATCCCCGATCCGGATCCGAACGCCTTCGCGACCGGCCGCGATCCAGCGCACGCGTCCATCGCAGTGACGCGGGGGCTGCTCGATGCGGTGACGCGCGAGGAGTTGCAGGGCGTCGTCGCGCACGAGCTGAGCCATGTGCGCAACCTCGATATTCGGCTGATGACGGTCATTGCGGCGATGGTCGGCACGATTGCGCTGCTCTCCGACTGGACGGGCCGGGGCCTTCGGCACACGTCCGGCGGAAGCAGCCGGGGCCGCAGTAAGGATAAAGACGGAGGCGCCCTCATTTTCCTGGTGCTGTGGATCGTCGCCATCGTGCTGGCGCCGCTCGTTGGTCAGATGCTGGCGATGCTGGTGTCGCGCCGCCGCGAATATCTGGCTGACGCGTCGGGCGCTGAGCTGACGCGAAATCCGCTCGCGCTGGCTCGGGCGCTCGAGAAGATCGACGCCGCGCACGCACCCACCGAAGCAGTGAAACGCGGCACGGCGCACCTCTGCATCGCCGATCCGATGGGGAAGGTCATTGGATTCCGCGAAGGATTCGTGCCCGATCTGCTTGCATCCCATCCGCCCATGGCGAATCGAATCGCGGCCCTTAGACAGATGGGGTTCCAGAATTAATGGCCCCGCTTCGCGCGTCGGATTTCGACGCTCCCGGCTTCACAGGCCAGAGGACCGCGGGCGGGCGCCCACAACGAGTGGCCCTGACGCTGCTTCGTGTGTGTCTGGGCGTGTTCATGTTTTTCTTCGGTTTCGAGAGGGCGTCGTGGCTGTTGGACGCGACGCCGCTGTCGACACAGCTCGCGTCCTGGCTGGTCGATGCCGCTCCAGTGAGCCGGTGGTATCTCGAGCGGCTTATTCCGGGCGCGCCGGTATTTGCGCGACTGGTGCCGCTCGGAGCGATGATCAGCGGTCTCGCGCTGACGCTCGGCTTCTGGACGAGAATCGCCGCGGCAATCTCGCTCGTCGTCGTGTTGAGCCTTCAGCTGGGCGCCGGCTCGATGTTGCGGTTTACCTATCTGATGGATGCGACCGGGCTTCCGCTGGTTGGTGGTCTGCTGGCGCTGGTTATCGGGGGCGAGGCACGCAGAAAGGAAAAACGAAGAACGAAAAACGAATAGTGCGCGTCGATCTCTATTCGCTTTTCGATCTTCGCTGTTCGGTTTCAGTGCACATGTTTATCCCAGTCGCTCTTCCCGCCCGAGTACACACCGAACTTCTTTCGCGCGCGGTCCATCTTCCAGCGCAGATAGCGGTAACGCACTTCGTTGGCGGGGCTGAGGCGCCCGCCGCGCAGCAGGAGGTAGCCCGCGACCAGCCCGCCCAGATGTGTGATGTGCGCGATGCTGCCGCCGCTGTTGCCCATTGAGGAGAGCAGCGCAATGGCGCCCATGATCATCACGAAGTATTTGGCCGGGATGGCAAATATGAAATAGATGTAGATCGGCCGGTTCGGAAACGTAAGCCCGTAGGCGAGCAGCAGACCGTAAATGGCGCCAGACGCGCCGATCGTCACGGTGTAGAACATCCGGGAGGCGGCGGGAAACGGCGCGAGCGACACGAGGATTGTCGTGATCGCCGCCGCGACGCCCGTTGCGAAGTAGTACCGCAGAAACGCCTTCGTACCCCACATCCGTTCGAGCTCGGTGCCGAACATCCACAACGCGAGCATGTTGATGAGGATGTGCCCGATTTCGTTCGTATCGTGCAGGAACATGTAGGTGACCGGCTGCCACAGGCGAAGCGACCCGAAAATCGCCGCGGGCACCAGTCCGAAGAATTCCTGCAGCGCCTGCGTCAGCCCGGCGGGCAGCAGCCACATGAGCAGAAACAGCGCGACGTTGGTGATGATGAGAATCTTGATCGCGGGGGTGAGCGCACCGGGACCGAAAGAAAAGGACGAGTGCGAAGGTCCGCGCGACGGATAGCGGCGCATCACGTCGAATCTACCACGTTCAGTAGCGTAAAACCCGGCGTCTGACCTGGGCGAACTCCTCGATTCGCAGCAGGTGCGCGCAGGCGGCGAGCACCCCCATGCCGATCGAGATCGCGCCGAGTACCCGGACGGCCTGCGCCCGCAGCGCGTCGCCGGCGAAAGGGACGTGCAGCGCCCGTTCCGCATAGTACGCAGCCAGCGCCATTGCGATGGAGGCGAGCGAAATTTTCACGGCGGCCGTGAGGAGGCGTCGGCCGTCGAGGCCCCCGAGCCGTATCCTGAGCATGACGAGCAGCACACCGGCGTTCAACAGCGCCCCGGCCGCGGTGCCGAGCGCGAGGCCGCGATGGCCGAGCGATCGAACGAGCACGAGATTGAGCGTGATGTTGAACGCGATGCTCGCCGCGCTGGCGATGACCGGCACCCGGCTGTTGCCCAGGGCATAGTAGGACGGCGATATGAGTTTGACGGCCGAATAGCCCATCAGCCCCGGGGCGTAGCACACGAGCGCGGCGGCGGTGGCTGCGGTGTCGGCGGGCGTGAAACGGCCCCGCTCGAAGATCAAACGAACAATCGGCGTCGCCAGCACGAGCAGCCCGAGCGTGGCCGGCACATTCAGCATCAGCATCATGCGCAACCCGCTCGACACCGCCTGGCGCAGCCCGGGATCGTTGCGGCTTGCCGCGTGGCCCGAAATCGTCGGGAGTGAGGCGGTGGCAATCGAAATCCCGAACAGCCCGATCGGCATGTACATCAGCCGGAACGCGTAATCGAGCCACGATACCGCGCCAGTGCCCAGCCCGGCCGCAAGCCAGCTGTTGACGAACACGTTGATCTGCACCGCCGCGAGGCCGGCAACGCCAGGCAGCATCAGGCGTCCGATCTCGCGCAGTGACGGATCGTGAATGTCGACGACCGCCTGATACCGAAATCCCGCGCGGTGGAGAACGGGCCATTGCAGAAGGACCTGCCCGACGCCGCCGATGAGCGTGCCGGCGGCGATGGCCATGATCGGTTCGATCCCCAGAGGCTGCGCGAGCGGAACGGCAATCACCGCGCACAGGATTGTCGCGACGTTGAACATCGCCGGCGAAAGCGCCGGAACGAAAAAACGGTGCAGCGCGTTCAGCATCGCCATCACGACCGCGGCGGTGGTCACGAGCGCGAGGAACGGAAACATGAGACGCGTCAGTCGAATCGTCAGCGCGATTTTCCCCGGGACATCGCGGAACCCCGAGGCGTACAGCTCGACCATCGGCTCGGCGAACGCGATGCCCGCGACCACAACAGCGCCGGCGATGAGAAGCAGCACGTTGATGACATTCGAGGCGAGGCGCCAGGCAGCCGCCCTGTCTCCGGACGCGAGCGACCGGCTGAACGTCGGCACGAGCGCAGCGCTGAGGGCGCCCTCGGCAAACAGATCGCGCAGGACGTTTGGCAGTCGGAAGGCGATGCGGAAGGCGTCCATGGCATCGCCGGCACCGAAAAAATAGGCAAGAACCTGGTCGCGGACGAGACCGAGGATCCGGCTGGTCATCGTCGCGATTCCGATGACTCCGGCCGCTCGTACGAGCTGCTCGCCTTGCGTCGAGGGGGGCACGACGCGCCGCGTCGCCCGCTGATTATCCAAGTTTGCGGCGCACGAGCTCGTTCACAGCCTTTCCGTCAACGGTCTTGCCCGCGAGATCCGCCATGACCGCCTTCATGACGCGTCCCATATCCTTGGCGGATGTGGCGCCGGTCGATGCAATGGCAGCGTCGACGGCTTTCTCCAGCTCGCCGGCATCGATCGCGGGCGGCAGGTAACCCTCGAGAATCACAATCTCTGCCGTCTCTTTGTCGGCGAGATCTTTGCGGCCGCCCTTGGTGAACTGCTCGATTGAATCGCGGCGTTGCTTGACGAGCGCTGAGACCACCTGGCGCGCTTCGCCCTCGTCGAGCGCCCGGCCTTTCTCAACCTCTCGATTCATCAATGCCGCCTTGAGCATTCGCAGCGCGACCAGCCGCGCTGCATCCTTTGCTTTCATGGCGTCGGTGATGGCTTTGTTGACGTCTTCGGCGAGCGCCATGCTTAATCCCACTCTCTGATGCTGACATCCTGATCCGAGTCCCCAAGCGTGACATGCCAGTCGTCGGTATCTTTGTAGAATTTCGCCGGGACGGTGACGGCGTTGATCTTCGCCGCCAGCGCCAGCGGATTCGACCTCATCTGGAAATAACCCGAATGCCGCATGATGCGCCGGAACCCGAGGTGCGAGGCGTAACAGCGAATCTTGTCGGATCCGGCTTCGCGCGCTTCGGCATCGACCCACCGCAGCAGGGTCTTGAAGCCGATCTCGTCGTGCGTATCGGACAAAAAATCGACGAGCATGGTGACGCGCCCGCGCGGTTCCTGCACGTGCCGGTAGACGGCGTATCCTTCCGGGCGGCCGTCGCGCTTGAGCGCCGCAACCGAGTACCGCACGTGTGGCGGCTCGATGAACTTCCAGTTCAGGTACGCGGCATCGCGGCGGACGGCGAACTCGAAACGATCGGCGAGTCTTTCCCAGAGCTCCGTGAACGATGCGTCAAACCGGCGGATTGGCTCGACGTCTGCACGGAGCGGACGGACGCGCGCTGCGACACGCACGATCGGCAACGTCACCGCAGAGACGATGCGATTGAGCGTCATCGGCCATTGCGGCATGCGGACGGCCCGCCGCGTCAACGGCTTGACCACTCCGGGAATCGCCGCCACGTCGGGGAAATGCATCTTCTTCAGGAGCGCTGACGACGCGCCGGACAGGCCCAGGCCAAGCGCGGCACCGACGCTGCGGTCCCACGTGCGGAAGAGCTCCTCGCCGAGGCCGCGCCGCTGCCGTTCGGGCGCCACCATCGCATCGGTTCCCCACGCGGCCTGGATCTCCTTGCCGCCAAGCGACAGGCGCACAGGCATCGTCGCGTAGTGGCCGATGATGGTGGGGCCTTCGCGCACGACCCACAGCCACGTCTGACCTTCCGGGTTATTGGGATTGCGACGATATTGCCAGTCCCACCGCAGCCGGCTCGCGGCGGCGGCGTCCGGTCCGAAGACACGCCGGTACAGCGCTTCGACGCCCCGCTGGTCCTCCGGCCTGTACCGATCAATTTCGGGCATTGTTGTGTGTGCGTGTCTCGTCGCCGGGGGGCGTCTCTTAAATTGTATCGCGAGGAGCGCTTTATCGATCGGGCTGCGGCGGACGTACCCGCTGTCCAGCGGGCGCCGGTTGTTCGACTGGCGCTGGCGGAGCGAGACTCGGCAGCGCCGTTCCGACCGGCGCGTTCCACGGATTGGTCGGCGCTCCAGCCCCAGGAGCAGCTTGCGCAGCTGGCGCCGATTGCCCAGGCTGCGTCAGCGTCAGCGGAGCCGACGTCGGCGAGGGTCCCGGGTTGAGCGCAGGCACGGGAACGAGGCCGGCGGCGGCGGCCGCAGCCATCGCCGGGTCGTCCATTTGATCGGCTGAATTCGGCGAATCGAACAGCATGCCCGGTGATAAGGGTGTCGGCGGCGTCTGTCGCAGTTGAGTCACGTTCCCGCTTTGGCCACCCTGCATGCCAACGAATGCAGGCCCGGGTTGCTGCGGCCGAAGCGCAGCGACTGCCGTCGTCGTGGGCATGATCAGGATGCGATCGTACAGAGAACCGTCGGCAACCTGTGTCGCACGCGGCATTGCCATGTATCCGGGGATTGTGCGGAGGATGATATCGAGCGCCTGCTTCTCGGGTACTGCGTCGAGTTTGAGCGTGATCGGCCCGCCCGTAACACGCTCGACGTTGACGATGCGCGTTTTGCCGACCCGTGCCCACTCCGTGAGGATTTGCCGGACTGTGACATTCTGCGCATCCAGCGACACGAGGCCGTCGCGCACGGAGAGTGTCAGCGGGTCAGCCCAGGATGGCGTCGCCGAGCACGTCAATAGAAGCAGCGCGAGCGCAAGCCTTGTCATATGTCGGGGCAAGATCCATTGTAAATCAGGACCGCTGCGCGCGGAAGTACTCAATGACTTTGGCGATGATCTCGTTCAGCTGCACTTTCGGCTCGTAGCCGACGAGCTGAGTGACTTTCGTGAGGTCCGGTACGCGCCGCGGCATGTCTTCGAATCCTTCTTCATAGGCCTTGTCGTACGGGACGAATTCGATGCGCGACGCCGATCCGGTGAGTGATTTCACGATCTCGGCGAGTTGCAGGATGGTGACCTCGTGCTTGTTGCCGATGTTGAACACCTGCCCGATCGCCTTCGGCTCGTTGACGAGCTTCATCAGACATTCGACGACATCGCCGACGTAGGTAAAGCTGCGCGACTGCGTTCCGTCGCCGAACACCGTGATCGGCTCACCTGAAAGCGCCTGGCGCACGAACGACGGCAGCACCATGCCGTACTGACCTGTCTGCCGCGGCCCGACCGTGTTGAAGAACCGGACGATGATGACCGGCAGGTTGCGCTCTTTGTAGTACGCAAGCGCGAGAAATTCGTCAATCGCCTTGCTGCAGGCGTATGCCCAGCGATGCTTGACGGTCGCGCCCATGACGAGATCGGCGTCTTCGCGAAACGGCACGTCCGCGCTCTTGCCGTACACCTCTGACGTCGAGGCGATCACGACTTTTTTTCTTTTCTTGTTCGCGTGTTTCAGGACGACTTCGGTCCCGTGCACATTGGTTTCGATCGTGTGCACCGGCTGCTCGACGATGAGCTTCACGCCGACCGCGGCCGCAAAGTGAAAAATGACGTCGTTGCGGTCGATGAGCTCTGCAAGGAGGGGTTCGTTCGTCAGCGTGTCGATGACGTAGTTGAACCGCGGGTTCGACTTCAGGTGTCCCACGTTCCGTATGGAACCGGTGGACAGGTTGTCGATGATGTCGACCTCGTGGCCATCATCGAGCAGCGCCTCGGCGAGGTGCGAGCCGATGAAGCCAGCCCCTCCAGTAATTAACGCTCTCACAAGGATGATTCCTTTCGAACAGCCTCAGCGACCGTGGTGACGGCGTCTGGCGACAGTCCCGGGTATAAGGGCAACGATAGGACTTCGTTCGCCGCGCGAACGGCCTGTGGGCAATCGGCCTCCTCCGCCGCAGCGAAGGCCGGTTGCTGAAAAATCGGCGTCGGATAGTGCACGAGCGTCTCGACGCCTGACGCGGAAAGGCGATCCTGCAGCGCCTTGCGGCGCTGCGCTCTGATCGGAAACAGATGATACACGTGTCCCGCATCCATTTCCGGCGGAACGTCGACGGATGCGCCGGCCAGCAGCGATCGATACAGGGCGGCGCGCGCGCGTCGCGCTTCAGTACGCCGCCGGAGGTGCGGAAGACGCGCGCGCAGAATGGCGGCCTGCATTTCGTCGAGCCGGCTGTTGATGCCGATCTCGACGTGACGATACCGGTCGGCCTGGCCGCCGTTGCGCAGCCGCGCGATACGCGCGGCGAGAGATGCGTCGCTGGTGATGACGGCTCCGCCGTCGCCCAGGGCGCCGAGGTTTTTTGTGGGGTAGAAGCTGAACGCTCCGGCGGCTCCGAACGTGCCGACGGCGCGGCCTGCGGATGTTGCGAGATGCGCCTGGCAGCAGTCTTCGACGAGCGCGAGTCCTTCGCGCTCCGCGAGCGCGGCGAACGCCGGTGTGTCCGCGGGCTGGCCATACAGATGCACCGGCAGGAGCGCGGCCGTGCGATCGGTAATCGCCCGCTCCGCCGCGCGTGGATCGAGCGTCAATCGTACGGGGTCGATGTCGGCGAAGACAGGACGGGCGCCCACCATGACGATCGCGATCGCGGTGTACGCGGCCGACAGCGGAGTTGTGATGACCTCGTCGCCGGGGCCGATGCCGAGCGCGCGAAGGATGAGCGCGATCGCGTCAGTGCCGTTGCCGACGCCGATAGCATGCGGCGCGCCGGATGCGGCGGCGAACTCCCGCTCGAACGCCTCGACCTCCGGTCCCAGCACGAACCATGCGCGGTCGACCACGCGCGTGATGGCCTCGCGGACGGCATCCGACTCTTCCGCGAGGTGGAGATCGTTAAATGGAACCCGAAAGCTCATGCCACCGTCGATGGCGTAGACGCCGAGTCGTCCAGGTACGCGTCGGCGTGTGCCCGGTAGTACGCGAGCGTTCGTGCAAACCCGTCGCGCAGCGTGACGCGCGGCTCCCAACCGACGGCGTTACGGAAGCGGGAGGAATCGGCGTAGAAGCTGCCGATGTCGATCGCCTTCTTTTCAGCCGGCCACGGCACGTACCGCACCGACCCGGCGCCCGCGACATCGATCAGGAGGGCGGCCAGGTCTTTGTGCGAGATAGGCTCCAGTCCTCCGACGTTGAACACCTGTCCGTTGCAGGCATCAGACGCGCCCGCGCGAAGAAATGCATCCGCCGCGTCGTCGACATAGACCAGGTCGCGGATCTGGGAGCCATCGCCGAAGATCTGAATCTCGCGTCCTTCCAGGGCAAGCCGCATGAACCAGCCGATGAAACCCTGGCGACTGTGGCTGATGAGCTGCCGTGGCCCGTAGACGTTCGTCAGCCGGAGCGAGCAGGCGCGGACGTTGAAGACGTTGTTGTAGAGAAGGTGGTAGTTTTCGCCGGCGGCTTTGTTGATGCCGTTCACGTCGACGGGCCGGACGAGGTGGCTCTCGGTGACCGGCAGCGAATCGGGTTTTCCGTACACTTGCCGCGTCCCTGCGAACACCACTTTCACGCCCGGGTTGAACTTGCGGCACGCCTCGAGAATCGACAGTTGGCTGCGGCAGTTGATCTCGAGGTCGGTATGCGGGTCCCGCATGCTGTCGATGTGGCTCACCTGCCCGGCGAGGTTGAAAATGACCTCGCGATCGCGGACCAGATGGTTCATCGTGCTTTCCTGGCGCACGTCCGCGATATTGACGCGCACTTTCTCGGCGATGCCGTCGATGTTGAAAAAATTCGCGCCGGAATCTGGAATCAGCGAGTCCATCAGCAACACGTTGGCGCCGAACTCCACCAGGCGCCTGGCGATGTTGCTGCCGATGAAGCCGAGGCCGCCGGTAATCATCACCCGCCGGCCGCGATAGAAATCCTGATGCGGGAGTGTCACAGCACGCGCTGTCCTGCGCTGCGCCGCGAGGCACGCTCCTCCGCGGTCGCCGGCGCCCGCTCGTGGGTGCGCTGCACCACGAGCGCGTACCAGAGTTTCAGCACGTCGATGCCGGTGCGGATGACGCGCCGGAAATTGAAGAACTGCGACTGTCCGTGCGCGCGATGATAGTGATGGACCGGCACCTCGACGATCGTGAAGCCGGCATCCTGGATTTTTTTCATCATCTCCAGGCAGATCACCCCGCTGTTTTTCTCGAGATGCACCCGATCGAAAATCGATCGCCGCAGCAGCCGAAAATCGCAGTCGACGTCGCGTACGCGAAGGCCGAACAGAATCTTGACCGTATGGTGATAGATCCGGCCGATGACGATACGATGCAGCGGATCCGATCGGCTGATCTTGTAGCCGTTGACCAGGTCGACGCCGGCGGTCATCATCGGCCACAACACTTCGATTTCCGCCGGGTCGTACTGCGCGTCGCCGTCGGTGTAGAAAATGACGTCCTTCGTGGCGCTGGCAAACCCGGTGCGAAGGGCGCCGCCATAGCCGCGGTTCATCGGGTGCGTCACGATTTTCAGGCGGGGATACACCCGTGCGAGCTCGCTGAGAATCTGCGCCGTCGAGTCCGAGCTGCCGTCGTCGACGACGATGACCTCATAGTTCGGGGTCAACTTCGAGGCGCTCTGCACGGCGGTGATGACGAGGCTGGCGATCGTCCCGCAGTCGTTGTACGCGGGGAAAAAGACGCTGAGGCCGGGTGCGGCCGCCTGATCGGAATCCGTCATCTTGTGATGTGAGGACACGTTATTACACTAGGGCCTCAGGCGCAATCGCCACGGCACTATCGCGGACTCCAGCAGGACCCTCGAGGAGACTTTCGATGCGCCTTCGCGGCGTTCTACGAAAATGATCGGGATTTCCTTGACGCGGCAGCCGATCCGTCTTGCCAGGTGCAGTTGTTCGATGAGGAACGCGTACCCCTCTGAGATCAAGCCGTCGAGCGGCAGCCGGGCGAGCGCCTCCCGGCGCCAACACCGGAATCCCGTCGTGCAGTCGCTGACCTCGAGTCCGGTCACTGCCCGGATGTAGCGGTTCGCAAAGCTGCTGAGAATGATGCGGTGCAGCGGCCAGTTCACGACGCTGATGCCGCGCATATACCGCGACCCGAGTACCAGATCGGCGTCGGCCGCAGCCGCCGCCATGTCGGGGAGGTATTTCGGATCGTGCGAGAAATCTGCGTCCATCTGAAAGATAAGATCGGCTCCGCTTCCGAGGGCATGCTGCAGCCCCGCCACCAGCGAACGTCCGAGCCCGCGCGCGCCCTTACGGTGGACGACCGACACCCTGTTGCCGCGACTGACCGCGAGCGAATCGGCCAATGCACCGGTCCCGTCAGGGGAATCGTCGTCGACGACGATGACGCTGTATGAGGGATATTCGAGGATGGCTGAAACGAGCCCGCCCAGATTCTCGCGCTCGTTGTACGTCGCGATGACGACCGTCGCGTTCATCGAGGACCTTCCGAGCGCATTGTCGAGATCTGCTCGGAAACAAGCCCGACGAGGAAAATCACCACGGCGAGAACCAGGAGGAGCACGGACGAGTCCGTAATGTCGTGGTACCAGAACGTCGTCCAGATGGCGTAGGACGAGCCGAGCACGAAAAACGCCCCGGAAATTGGCAGAAACACGCGCAGCGGGCTGAAGATCGTGATCACCTTCAGCAGGATCATCAGGAATCGCGCGCCATCGGAGACGAGTTTGATCTTCGACAGCCCGAGCCGGGAGGCGACGGTTATGGGCTCGAACCGAACGCTGTAGCCGGCCTTCACGAACGACAGCGTGGTCGTAGTCGGCGTCGAGAATCCGTTGGGCAGAAGGTGAAGGAACTCGCGGAGGCCGCTCGTCCTCGCGGCTCGCAAACCCGACGTGAGGTCGGGAATCTCGCGGCCGGTCAGGTACCCCGCTATCCAATTCAGCGCGCTGTTTCCGAGGTGGCGCGCCCTCGATGCCTGTTGATTCGATCCCGCGCGCGCTCCGACGACGAGATCGTACTCCCCGAGAAAGCTGACGAGACGCAGGGCATCAGACGCGCTGTGTTGTCCGTCGGCGTCGATGATGAGCACGTACTCGCCTGTGGCGTTCCGTATGCCGGTTTTGACCGACGCGCCATTGCCTTTGTTGTAGGGATGTCTGACGACGCGCGCACCCGCTGCAGCAGCGGCACTCGCCGTCCCGTCTGACGAGCCGTCGTCGATGACGAGGATCTCGCACCAGTTCGCCGCGGCGCGAAGCGATTGGACGACCGTCCCCACGGCGGCGGCCTCTTCGTACGCCGGAATGACCACGCTGACGGTCGATGGATCGGCCACGAGTGCGAAATCGTATCACGGTGTAAACAAGGGGGCGAAAGTTTAGCGTAACTCGTTTTCTATCTACGTTTTAGGCGTTGACATCATTGGATCGCTTCTCTACTATCGCTATGGATTTTTTTGGAGAGAAATGGAGTAGCCGAGCGTGCTTCGGGGCAACTCGCCGGCGAAAATTGATGATCGGGGGAGACTCAAGATCCCCAATGGGTTCCGCTCGTTCATCGAGGATGAACATGGGCGAGAACTGTTCGTTACCAGTCTGCACGGGGACTCGGTGCGTATCTACCCGATGCCAGTGTGGACCGATATCGAAAAAAAGCTGGCGCAAATTCCCTCGAGCCATCCCTCCCGCACGAAGTTCCTGGACCGCGTGAACTTTTACGGACAGGTCACCGAAATCGACAGTCAGGGGCGTGTGGTGATTCCGGCTCGGCTGCGCGAGTCGGCGACGATGGTCGGGGAAGTCGATGTGTTCGGCCAGTTCAATTTTCTTGAAGTGTGGAACCACGAGCGGTTCATCGCGAAGCTGCAGCGCGAGCCGTTCACTGACGATGACGCGCGGGCGCTGTCGGATCTCGGTCTGTAAAGGCGCAAACGGATGCTTCACGAGCCGGTGATGACGCGCGAGGTGATCGCGTTCCTGCAGCCAGAGAAGGGCGGCATCTTCGTGGATTGCACCGTCGGCATGGGCGGGCATGCACTCGCGTTGCTCGAAGCCGGGGCCACCCGGGTGATCGGACTCGACCGCGATCCTGCGGCGCTGCGTATCGCGGCCGAGACGCTGAACAAGTACCGCGATCGCGTAGAGCTCGTGCACTCGGATTATCGGGCGATCGCGGCGGTTCTGGAGGCCCGCGGGATCGAGCGTGTCGACGGCACCCTCACGGACATGGGCATGTCGTCCTATCAGCTCGAAACTGAAGGCCGGGGCTTCAGCTTTCAACGCGACGATCCGCTCGACATGCGGATGGACACGACGACCGGCCCGACCGCAGCCGAGTTGCTGGGCCGGGCGGAGGAATCGGAAATCGCCGATGCGATCTATGAGTTTGGCGAGGAGCGGTTTTCGCGGCGAATCGCGCGGGGCATCGTGCAGGCGCGGACCGCCGCTCCGCTCGAGACGACTGCGCAGCTGGCGGCGATCGTGAGGCGAGCGGTGCCCCGGCGCGGATTTTCGCGGATTGATCCTGCGACGCGCACGTTTCAGGCGCTCCGCATCTGGGTGAACCGCGAGCTCGAGGACATCGACACATTTCTGACGACAGTGGCGCACCGCTTGACGATCGGGGCGCGCCTGGTGGTGATCACGTTTCACTCGCTCGAGGATCGCATCGTCAAGCACACGCTGCGGGCGCTTGCGCCACGCGACGGTTCCGCGTTGCGCATCCTGACGAAAAAGCCGGCGACTCCGCAGCCGGACGAGCTGGAACGCAACCCCCGCGCGCGCAGCGCGAAGCTGCGCTCGGCCGAGTGCATCGCGTGAGTGAAGTGGGCAGAGCGTAAGGCAGAGGACACGCATATGCGCACATCTTCGGAAGGATTCGAATACGCCATCAAGAAAGACGTTCGGAACAACCCGATCGTCCGCGAGATTGACGAGCGGCGGCTCCAGGAGCAGTGGCGTTCCGTCGCGCTGGGCGTGGTCTTTGTCGCCGTGCTGCTGTTCTCGGGCTGGCAGCGCGTCGAGCTTCTGCAGCACGGCTATCGCCTCGAACAGATGCAGAAGGCGCGTGGCAACGAGGAAGAGATCAACCGCCACCTGCGGCTCGAAGTCGAGACGCTCAAGTCGCCGCAGCGCATCGAGTCGCTCGCCCTTGGTCGGTTGAAGCTCGTCGCTCCGGAGACCGGCGCGGCGATTGTCATCGAGCGCGTCGTGCCGCCGGAACCGCCGCCGGCATCGGTGGTCGCAAAGGCATTGGAGTAGATCGGTGAGCGAGCCCAAGTCGGACAACTGGCGCAAAACGATCCGCGCGCGGCTCATGGTCGGGGCCGCATTCTTCGTGCTCTGGGCCGTGGGCATTCAGGCGCGGCTGCTGTTTCTCCAGGTCCACAAGCACGAGGCGCTCCAGGCGCGAGGCGAAAACCAGTCCGAGCGGACGATGGATATCTCAGCCAAGCGCGGCGATATTCTCGACAGATACGGCCGCGTGCTGGCCTACAGCGTCGATGCGGATTCGGTGTACGGCGTCCCCAGTGAAATCAAGAACGCCAACGACACGGCGTCGAAGCTCTGCGCCGCGCTGGCCGACTGTGCGTCCAAGGAGCTGGACGCGATCGCCGGACGGTTGCGCCAGAAGCGCGCGTTTGTCTACGTCCGCCGGCGCGTCACGCCGCCGCAGGCGAAGCGGATCGTCGAGCTCGATTTGGACGGCGTCGGATTCATCAAAGAGGACCGCCGCTTCTATCCGAAGAAGCAGCTCGCGGCCCAGGTGCTGGGTTTCGTGGGCGTCGACAACAAAGGTCTCGCCGGCATCGAGGCAGCCTACGACAGTCAGATCAGCGGCGCGCTCGGCAGGCTGCTGTATCAGACCGACGCGCGCGGCCGCGCGTTCAGCCGGCTGGAACGGCCGCCGACCGTAGGCGCCTCCGTCGAGCTCACGATCGATGAGTACCTCCAGCACGTGGCCGAGCGCGAGCTGCGCGACGCCGTGGCGCAGAATCGCGCCGCCGGAGGCACTGTCGTGATCATGGCGCCGAAGACCGGCGAAATTCTGGCGCTTGCGAACGAGCCGACCTTCAACCCGAACACCTTTTCGACGGCCTCACCCGAGCATCGCCGCAATCGCGCCGTGCAGGACATCTACGAGCCCGGATCCACGTTCAAGGTCGTGACCGCGAGCGCCGCAATAGAGGAGCGCGTCATCGGCGTCGACGACCTGATCAACGTTTCTGGCGGAAAAATCCGATTCGGCGCGCGCGTGATACACGACACGCACGACTACGGGTCGTTGTCCTTCACCGACGTGATGGTGAAGTCGAGCAACGTCGGCGCCATCAAAGTCGGCTTGACGCTCGGACCGGAGCGGCTCGGCCGGTACGTGCGCCGCTTCGGCTTCGGCCGTGCGCTCTCGCCGGACTTCCCCGGTGAGACAACGGGCATCGTCTGGGATCCGCAGAAGCTCGACACCAGCGCGCTCGCGTCGATGTCGATGGGCTATCAGATTGGCGTCACACCGCTCCAGATGGTGGCGGCGGTCAGCTCCGTGGCCAACGGTGGGGATCTCCTTCAGCCGCGCGTCGTGCGGGCGCTGATTCGCGACGGCAAGCGCACCGAAGTCAAACCGGTCGTGCTCGGCCGGACGATCTCCGGAGATACAGCAGCCACGCTGACGACGATCATGGAGCAGATCGTCGAGCGCGGGACGGCGACGTATGCCCAGATTGACGGGTACACCATCGCCGGCAAAACAGGAACCGCCGCGAAGCTCGTCGATGGCAGGTATTCCAACAGCGACTACTACGCGTCGTTTGTCGGGTTCCTGCCGTCGCGCAACCCGGTCGCGACCATCATCGTCGTCATCGACTCGCCGCACGCACACGGCTACTACGGAGGTCCGATCGCGGGGCCGGTGTTCCAGCGGATTGCGCAGGCTACCCTTCGCCATCTCGGTGTGGCGCCGACGCTGAACGCGCCGCCCCCCGTACTGGTCGCGCGAGCCTCAGACCATCAGGACATCCAGCCTGTGCGCGGCCAGCGGGACGCGGCGATCGTGCACGTCGGCACTGCCGGGGACGCGCGCGATCTCCCCGACCTTCGCGGGCTCAGCGCACGCGAGGCGCTGCGTGTGCTGACGTCCATCGGACTGACGGCACACCTCACCGGCGTGGGTGTGGTGGCAAGTCAGTCGCCGGCGCCTGGAACACCGGTTGAACCTGGATTGGCAACTTCGCTCACGCTCGAGCGTAATCCCGGGGCCGTCGCGTCGCTGCCAGCGGAGCCATGAAGCTTGCCGCCGTGCCGGGTATTGAAGTGAGTGGTCTCGCGTACGACTCGCGGCGGGTCACACCCGGCGACGTTTTCATTGCGCTGAAAGGCCTGAAAGCCGCGGGAACGGACTACGCGGCAGAAGCAGTCCGCAGAGGAGCCGTCGCCGTTGTCGCAGATCGCCCGGCGGACGTCGCGTTGGGCGTGCCATGGGTCCTCGTGCCGGACGCGCGCGCGGCGATGGCGCTCATGGCGGACGAGTTATACGGGCATCCAAGCCGCTCGATGCAGGTCGTCGGCATCACCGGCACGAACGGGAAGACCACGACCGCGTATTTATTACGCGCCGTGTTCGAATCGGCGGGAAAAAAATGCGGGCTCCTCGGCACGGTGGCCTACTCGATCGGCGACCGCGAGCTGCCGGCGTCGCGCACAACGCCGGAGGCCCCGGATGTTCAGCGGATGTTCCGCCAGATGGTCGACGCCGGGTGCGGCGCGTGCGTGATGGAGGTCTCGTCGCACGCCCTCGCACTTCGAAGAGTCGATGGCACGGCGTTCGCTGCTGGCGTGTTTACGAATTTGACGCGGGACCACCTCGACTATCACGGCGACATGGAGTCGTACTTCGCGGCGAAGAAGCGGTTGTTCGAGATGCTCCCGCCGGGCGCGCCCCGCGTCATCAATCTCGACGATCCACGCGGCGAATCGTTGAGGAAGGCCGCCGACACGGTTGTGACCTACGCGATCAACAAGCCGGCCGATGTGACCCCTGGTCCCCTCACGCTGACCTTCGGCGGCCTCGAGTTCGACGCGCGCACGCCAAAGGGCAACGTCCACGTCAAGTCGAGGCTGGTGGGACGCCCCAATGTCTCCAACGTGCTCGCAACCGTCGCGACGGCCACCGCGCTGGATGTCCCGGCGGCCGCCATCGAGCGGGGCCTCGCCAAGCTCGCCGGAGTGCCCGGACGCTTCGAGCTGGTGTCGTCGAGCCAGGACGACGTGACTGTCGTCATCGATTACGCGCACACCGATGACGCGCTGAAGAACCTGCTCGAAACGGCACGGCCGCTGGCGCAGCACCGCGTCATCACCGTGTTCGGGTGCGGAGGCGATCGCGATCGCACCAAGCGGCCACTGATGGGCGCGGTTGCCGCGAGGCTCAGCGACATCGTCGTGATGACGTCCGACAACCCGCGCACGGAAGACCCCGCGCGCATCATCGAGGAGATCAAGCGTGGAGTGCCCTCCGCGTCCGACCGCGCGGGCGCGACCTTCGCGATTCTCGATCGCAAGGAAGCGATTGAGTTTGCGATCAGAAAAGCCGAGCCCGGCGATCTGGTGCTGCTCGCCGGCAAAGGGCACGAACACACGCAGACTATCGGCGGTCAGGAACTGCCATTCGACGAAGCAGCGATTGCGCGTGAGGCGCTGGAGCGGAGACGCTGACGCCTGCTTCTGTCGCCGCCGCGATCGGCGCGAAGGTGGCGGGTCCGGGGAGCGAGCGCGAGATATCGGGGTTCTCGATCGACACGAGGACCATCTCGGCTGGCGATCTCTTCATCGCGATTCGCGGCGATCGGTTCGACGGCAACGCCTACGTTGCCGAGGCTGTGGCGAAAGGCGCGGTCGGGGCGATGGTGAGCGACCCGGCCCTGACCAGCGCGACAGCGCTTGCGGGGACGCCGCTGATAGTGACGTCCGACACGATCGCGGCGCTGCAGGCGCTGGCAGGCCGCGTGCGGCGTGATTCGGGCGCGACTGTTGTCGCGGTCACCGGGAGTGCCGGGAAGTCGACAACCAAGGAAATCACCGCCACGTTTCTGGCGGCTCGTTACACGGTGTTTCGCAACAGGGGAAATTTGAACAACCACATTGGGCTTCCGTTGTCGCTGCTGGAGTTGCGGGCGAAGCCGAACATCGGGGTGCTCGAGCTGGGGATGAACCATGCCGGCGAGATCAGCGCGCTCGTGAAGATCGCCGAGCCTGAGGTACGCGTCTGGACCAACGTCGGCGCGGCGCATCTGGAATTCTTCGGGACCGTTGACGCCATTGCCGAAGCGAAGGCTGAAATTCTGGAAGGCGCAAACCACGACTCCCTGCTCGTCGCCAACGCCGACGACGATCTCGTGATGCGCCACGCCTCGAAGTTTGCGGGCCGTGTGCGGACATTCGGCGTCGAAAGACCCGCCGACGTGCGCGCGCTCGCGGTACGTGACCTGGGCGTCGACGGCACGGCAGCAATTGTCCGAACCCCTATTGGGGAAACAGAGATTCGAACACCGCTGCCGGGAACGGCAAATCTGTCGAACATCCTTGCCGCAGCCGCGGTTGCCATCCGCTTCGATGTGCCGCTCGAGGACATCGTCGAGCGCGCGGCCGGACTGCAGCCTGTCGCAAGGCGGGGAGAAGTCACCCGCGCTGGTGGCGTCACGATCATCGACGATTCGTACAACTCGAATCCGACGGCGTTGTCGCGGGCGCTGGCGATGCTGGGCGGCGAGACGCGTTGCCAGCGGCGGGTTGCCGTGATCGGCGAAATGCTCGAGCTGGGTGCGGCCTCCTCCGAGCTGCATCGCGCAGCTGGGGAGGAAGCGGCTCGCCGGAACGTCGGCGTGCTCGTTGCGGTGGGCGGAGCGAACGCACGGTCGGTCGCGGAGGGCGCGATCGAGGCGGGCATGGCCGCGTCGCAGGTGCACTACGTCGAGAACAGCAAGGCGGCCGCCGAGCTCGTCGCGGCGCTCGTCACATCCGGCGACCTTGTCCTTGTGAAAGGCTCGCGCGGCATACGGACAGAGGTAGTGGTCGATCGGCTCAAAGTGGAGCTCGGCTGATGCTCTACAACGTGCTCTATCAATTCCACAACCAGGTGCCGGTGCTGAATGTCATTCAGTACATCACCTTCCGCACTGCAGCGGCCAGCCTGACGGCGCTCGTCATCAGCTTGCTGCTCGGTCCCTGGCTGATCCGTAAGCTGAGGGAGTTCCAGATCGGCCAGATCGTCCGACACGAGGGTCCGGCGTCCCACGCGCCGAAGGCGGGTACGCCGACGATGGGCGGGCTGCTGATTCTGACGGCGTCGATCGTACCGACGCTCCTCTGGGCCGACTTGCTGAACGCGTACATCTGGATTGCCGTGCTCTCCACGGCGGCGTTCGGCGCCATCGGGTTCACGGACGATTACCTCAAGATCGTGCGGCGCTCTCATGAAGGGCTGTGGGGACGTTACAAGCTGCTCGGCCAATTCGTCGTAGCCCTGCTGGTGGGTGCGATGCTGATTTACCTGGCGAACTACCACCAGCCGCCTCTTTACAATACGCGGCTGATTTTTCCGTTCTTCAAATCGCTGATTCCCGACCTTGGCTGGGGCTATGTGTTCTTTGCGATTGTCGTGCTCGTCGGCGCATCGAACGCGGTGAACCTGACCGACGGCCTCGATGGCCTCGCGATCGGCACATTTGCGGTCGCTGCCGCGGCATTTACCGCGCTGGCGTACGTGACAGGCCACCGGGTGCTCGCCGATTACCTGCTCCTGGTGCATTTTCCGCAGTCGGCGGAGCTGACGATTTTCTGCGGCTCGCTCGTCGGCGCCAGCCTCGGGTTCCTTTGGTACAACTCCTATCCGGCGGACATCTTCATGGGCGATGTCGGATCGCTCGCCCTTGGTGGCGCGCTCGGCACCGTCGCGATCCTCATCAAGCAGGAACTGCTGCTGCCGATTGTGGGCGGTGTGTTCGTGCTCGAAGCGCTGTCAGTGATTCTCCAGGTCGCGTCGTTCAAGCTGACCGGCAAGCGCATCTTCAAGATGGCGCCGCTGCATCACCATTTCGAATTGATTGGCTGGAGCGAGCCGAAGGTGATCACCCGATTCCTGATCGTGGCCATCATTTTCGCGCTCTTCAGCCTGACGACATTGAAATTGCGATGAGCTTCTCTGTGCAGGGCGAAAACGTGACGGTGGCAGGAGCGGCGCGCAGCGGCATCGCCGCCGCGCTGCTGCTCGCCGGGCGCGGCGCGCGCGTCACGTTGACCGACGCCCGGTCCGAGCTCGAGCCGTCCGAGCTGCATCAGCTGCGCGACGCACGCGTCGTTTTGGAATTGGGCGCGCAACGGCTCGAAACGTTCACGTCTGCCGACTTGCTCGTGGTGAGCCCCGGCATCCCGCTCGAACAGCCGCAGATCGCGGCGGCGCGAGAGGCCGGAGTGCCCGTCATGGGCGAAATCGAGCTCGCGTCGCGTTGGCTGACCGGTCGCATCGTGGCCATCACCGGAACGAAGGGAAAGTCGACGACCACGACCCTGACAGGGCGCATGTTCACGGCCGGCGGCCTCACGGCCGTCGTCGGCGGAAACATCGGCACGCCCCTCAGCTCGCAGGTCGCGGCGTCGACGCCGGAGACGTTTCATATCGTCGAGGTCAGCAGCTTTCAGCTCGAGACGACAGAGACGTTTCATCCGTGGATCGCGGTGCTGCTGAACCTCTCGTCAGACCATCTCGATCGCCACGGATCGATGGAGGCCTACGGCGCCGCAAAGGCGAAGATTTTCGCCAATCAGACGCCTGAAGACTGGGCGGTGATCAACGCCGACGATCCGCAGACGCTGGCGCTGGCACGAGCCGGACGAGCGAGGAAGGTGTTGTTCTCGGCCGACACGCCGCTGGTGCCGTTGTCGTCGATACGGTTGATTGGCCGGCACCTCGTCGCCGACGTCATGGCCGCCGCGACCGTGGCGCAACTCGCGGGTGTGCCGGCTGACGCGATGGTTCGAGCCGTCGAATCGTTCACGGGCCTCGAGCATGCGCTGGAGCCGGTCGCCGTCGTCGACGGCGTCAGATTCGTCAACGATTCGAAGGCGACGAACGTCGAGGCCGCACAACGCGCGATCGAAAGCTTCGAGCCCGGGCTCGTGGTGATCATGGGCGGCCGTTTCAAGAGCGGCGATTTCTCGCTGCTTCGCGATCCGCTGCGCTCGCGGGAAGCGAAGGTCGTGGCAATCGGTGAAGCCACGCCGATGATCGAACGAGCGCTCGATGGAGCCGTGCCTGTCGAAGCAGTGGCGACGCTGGAGGCAGCGGTGAGGCGTGCGTTCGAGCTGGCGCGGGCGCAGGGTTCGGGGGGCGTCGTGCTGCTTGCGCCGGCGTGCGCGAGCTTCGACATGTTCCGCGATTACGCGGAACGCGGCCGTGCGTTCAAGAAGGAAGTGCTGAGGCTGGGTGAGCGCGAGCAGTGAACAGTCGTCAGTCGGTCTGGTGCGGTAGGGAGCTTGCTGCTGGGAACACAGGCTGCCCCGGCCTGTGAAGCGAGTGTCCCGACCCTGAGATTGACTGATGACTGTTGACTGCTCGCGCGATGTTCACCCTATTTCTCGGCACGCCTGACGTAGACCTTTAACTATGGCGCGAAAGCTCAAGTCCGACAAGGTACTCTTCCTCGCCACGCTGCTGCTGGTGTGCTCCAGCGTGGTCATGGTGTATAGCGCCTCCGCGGTGCTGGCGATGAACCGGTTCAACCAGCCCTATTTCTTCCTGATCAAGCAGGCGATGTGGGCCGCCCTTGGCCTTGCGGCGATGAGCATCGCCATGCGCTTCGACTACCGAAACTACAGGCAGCCGACGTTCATCTGGATGGCGCTCGGGCTCGTCGTGTGTGCGCTGATCGGCGTCCTGTTCAGCACGCCGATCAACGGCAGCCGCCGCTGGTTCGGCCTCGGCGGATTTGGCGTACAGCCGTCCGAGCTTGCGAAGCTCAGCGCGATCTTCTTCATTGCAGCTCTGCTCGAGCGCCGGATGGAGCGCATCGACGACATCCCGTACGCACTGGTGCCGATCGGCGTTGTGGTCGGCGGGCTGGTTGGACTGATCCTTCTCGAGCCGGATCTCGGAACCGCAATGACGTTGCTGATCATCGCAGTCTCGATGGTGTTCTCTGCGGGCCTCAGCTATCGATACGTCGTCGGCGCCATCCTGTGCGGCCTTCCGGCGCTTTACTTCGTCCTGATGAGCGCGGCCTACCGGCGCCGCCGCCTCCTGGCGTTCTGGGATCCATGGAGCGATCCGCTCGGCGATGGGTTCCAGGTCATCCAGTCCCTCATCGCAGTGGGTTCCGGTGGATTGATCGGGCGCGGGTTCATGGCGGGCGTGCAGAAGCTCTTTTATCTGCCCGAGCCGCATACCGACTTCATCTACGCCGTCATCGGCGAAGAGTTCGGCCTGCTGGGCACGACGCTCGTCCTGGTGTGCTTCGTGGTGATCGCATGGCGCGGCTTCAAGATCGCGATGCAGGCGCCGGATCGCTTTGGCGCGTTTCTCTCTGTCGGTCTCACGACGATGATCGCGGCGCAGGCGTTTTTCAACATCAGCGTCGTGCTCGGGCTGGTGCCGACGAAAGGGATACCGCTCCCCTTCGTGAGCAACGGCGGGTCATCCTTGCTGATTAGTCTGCTGGGCATGGGCATTCTGCTCAACGTCTCCCAGCATGCCGCGCGGGAATCGTGAGCGGAGGGCCATGTGCGCGTGGTGATTGCGGGAGGCGGCACGGGAGGCCATCTGTTTCCGGGCCTGGCGGTGGCGCGGGCACTGCAGGCGCGGATGCCCGAGTCGCAGATCTCGTTTGCGGGCACAGCGGCGGGGATCGAGGCTCGTGTGATTCCGTCAACGGAGTTCGCGCTCGATCTGATTCGCAGCGCGGGATTGAAGGGCAAGTCGCTCGTGGCTCGTGCGCGCGGGGCGGCGCTCATCCCGTTGAGCGCGGTGGACGCGTGGCACGTCATTTCCCGCAGGAGACCGGACGTCGTCATCGGCGTTGGCGGATACAGCTCGGGGCCGGTGGTCGCCATTGCGGCGATGCGCGGCATACCGGCGATGCTTCTCGAGCAGAACGCGGTGCCGGGGCTGACCAACAGAATGCTCGCCCGGTTCGTCGACCGCGCGGGCGTGACGTACGACGCGTCACTGAAGTATTTCGGAGGGAAGGGGTTCGTCAGCGGTAACCCGGTACGTCGAGAGTTCCTGGAGGTAGACGATGATCCGAGCCACGACGCGGCGCTCAACGCCTCACGAGTCAGGGTCTTAGTCTTTGGCGGCTCTCAGGGGGCGCACGCAATCAACGTGGCCATGGTGGAGGCGGCGCCGAGGCTGGCTGCCGCAGCCGAAAAACTTGATCTCGTCTGCCAAACAGGGACGCGCGACTTCGAAATGGTTCGAGCGGCGTTCGACCGGCACGGCGTGCAAGGCCGCGTGGAACGGTTCATCGATGCGATGGACCGAGAGATGAAGGCCGCCGGGCTCGTCGTGTCGCGCGCTGGTGCGACGACGCTCGCGGAAGTGACGGCATCTGGTCGGCCCGCGGTGCTCATTCCGCTGCCGACAGCGACCGACGATCACCAGCGGCAGAATGCACGCGCGCTGGAAAAGGCCGGCGCCGCAGAGTTGATGGAGCAAGGCGATTTGACGGGAGAGCGGCTGGCCGATCGTATTCTCGCGATCGTGAGCGATCGCGATCGGCGACTCCGCATGTCGGCGGCGGCCCGATCGCTGGCCAGACCCAGAGCGGCAGAAGACATTGTGGACGAGGTCATTACATTGACGGAGCGTCGTCACCGGTGAGCGTGCTTGCGCATGCGAAGCGGATCCATTTCATCGGTATCGGCGGCATCGGCATGAGCGGGATCGCGGAGCTTCTGGTGAACCTCGGGTACGAGGTGAGCGGATCTGACATGCAGCGCACGGACATCACCGATCGTCTCGCATCGCTCGGCGCGCGTATTGCGCAGGGCCATGACGCGCGGCACGTCAGCGACGTCGAGGTCGTGGTGTATTCGTCCGCCGTACGCCCGAACAACCCCGAAATGGTGGCGGCCCGCGAGCGCGGACTCGCGATCGTCCCGCGCGCCGGGATTCTTGCCGAGCTCATGAACCTGCGTCAGGGGATCGCGGTTGCGGGCGCCCACGGCAAGACGACCACCACCTCGATGATTGCGCTGGTCCTCGACATGGCTGGCCTCGATCCCACCGCCGTCATCGGGGGTCGTGTCAGCTCGTTCGGGAGCAATGCCAAGCTCGGCCGGGGGAAATATCTCGTCGCTGAAGCCGATGAGAGCGATCGATCGTTTCTGAAGCTCTCACCGCGGTTCGCGGTCATCACGAACATCGACCGCGAGCACCTCGAGGCCTACGACGGCTTCGACGATCTGAAGGCGGCCTTCGTGCAATTTGCCAATGGCGTGCCGGCGAATGGCGCGGTGATCATGTGCGTGGACGATCCGCACCTCAGATCGATTCGAGCCGAGATCAAGCGGCACGTCGTCACTTACGGTTTCGACGATTCTGCGGATGTGGTCGCGTCCGACGTGCAGATGAAGGGATTCGGATCGGTATGCACCGTTCGAGGACGAAAGCCCGGCGGACGCGCGGTCGAGCTCGGGCAACTCCAGCTGGCCATTCCGGGCCGCCACAACGTGCTCAATGCGCTGGCGGCTGTCGCGATGTCGAGGGAGCTCGGCATTGCGTGGAGCGATATCGCAAGAGGCCTTGGCGGGTTTCATGGGGCCGAGCGCCGCTTTCAGCGTCGTGGAGAGGCACGCGGTGTGGTCGTCGTCGAAGATTACGGACACCACCCGACCGAGATCGCTGCCGTGATTGCCGCGGCACGGCCGATCGCCGAGGGGCGTTTAATCGTCGCTTTTCAGCCGCATCGCTTCACGCGCACTCAGTTTCTGTTGAGTGAGTTCGGCCGCTCATTCGTGGGCGCCGATGTGGTGGTCCTGACCGAGATTTATGCCGCCGGCGAGGAACCAATTCAGGGCGTGACGCTCGATGCGCTCGCCGTTGTGGTGCGCCAGGGGTTCAGCGGCGATGTGCGTGTCGTCCGGACGCTCAGCGACGTGCCCAGCGAGCTTGCGGCGGTGGCGAAACCGGGGGACCTGATCGTGTTACTGGGCGCCGGCTCCATCGGCGCGATCGCCGGCGCAGTGCTGCGCTCGCTCGAGGAGCATAGCTGATGCCTGTAACCGCCCCGGCGGACAGGCGTTTCAAACGCGCGCATGTAAAGCCCGCGCGCAAACGCGGCGCCTTTACGTTGCGGCGGCTGCATACTGCGGTCACCGGCATCGTCATCGCCCTGACGGTGTATGCCGGCTACCGTGCTGTGGCCGTCGTCTCGGGGCTCGACATCTTCCGTATTGACCGCATCAACGTGCGGGGCAATCAGAGGCTGTCGAGCGGCGAGGTTCTCGCGATGCTGGAGAACCTGAGGGGCCGCAGCGTACTGGCGGTGGACTTGGACGAGTGGCGACGCGCGTTGCTCAGCTCGCCGTGGGTGTTGGACGCCTCGCTGCGCAGAACGCTCCCGTCGACGGTCGATGTGGTTATCCTCGAGCGGGCGCCGCTCGGTATCGGCCGCATCAACGGCGCGCTGTTTCTGGTTGATGACCGCGGCGCGGTCATTGACGAATACGGTCCCAACTACGCCGACCTCGATCTGCCGATTATCGACGGTCTTTCGTCGACGGGCGAGGCACACGCAGACTTGTACCGCGCACTGCTCGCGCGGCGTCTGCTCGACGCGCTCAGGGTGCGAAACATGGCTTCGCAGATTTCACAGATCGATGTGAGCGATGCGCGCAACGCCGTCGTGCTGCTCGAAGGCGATCCCACGCTGATTCGCCTCGGCAACGAACGGTTTGTCGAGCGGCTCCAGTCGTACCGCGAGCTCGCGCCGGCGCTCCGCGAACAGGTGCCGGCGATCGATTACGTGGATCTCCGATTTGACGAGCGGGTCTATGTCAGGCCCGCACGAGAACGCAAGACACCGCCAGCCCGCGCGAAAACGGGTCCGGTGAAGAGCGCACGACCAACACAGACGGGGTAAGGGGGTCTATGGCAAGCAGGGAGCGATATCTGGTAGGGCTGGATATTGGCACCTCCAAGGTGGCGGCCATCGTCAGCGAGATGAGAGACGACGGCAGCCTGGAGATTATCGGCATCGGCGTGTCCGAATCGAAAGGCATTCGGCGCGGCGCCGTCGTCAACCTCGAGGCTGCTGTGGACTCGATCAAACGCGCGGTCGAGGAGGCGGAGCTGATGGCCGGCGTCGAGGTGGACACGGTCCACATCGCGATATCCGGCCCGCACATCAAAGGATTCAACAGCCGTGGCGTCATCGCGGTCGCGGGGAAAAATCGCGAGATCACGCGCGACGACGTGCGGCGCGCGATCGACGCCGCGAAGGCGGTGGCGTTGCCGACCGGGCGGGAGATTCTGCACGTGCTGCCTCAGGATTTTGTGGTCGACGACCAGGATGGCATCGGCGCACCCGTCGGCATGACGGGCGCCCGCCTCGAGGTGAACGTTCATATCGTGACGGGAGGCACGACGGCGACGCACAACGTGGTCGCGTGCGTGAATCGCGCCGGCATCAGCGTCGTGGACACCGTCATCGAGCAGCTCGCGGCGAGCGAGGGTGTGCTCACTCCGGACGAGAAAGAGCTTGGGGTCGCCCTCGTCGACATCGGCGGCGGCACGACCGACCTTGCGATTTTCGAGCGCGGCAGCCTCTGGCACACCGGGGTGATCGGCATCGGCGGCGATCATTTCACCAACGACATCGCCGTCGGCCTCCGGACGCCGATTCCGGATGCGGAGAAACTCAAGCGCAAAAGCGGGTGTGCGCTCTCGTCGATCGTCGATGAGGACGAGACGATAGAAGTCGCGAGCGTGGGCGGCAGGAAACCGCGGTTGATGGCGCGCCGCGTGTTGTCGGAAATCCTTCAGCCCCGGGCAGAAGAGATCTGCCATCAGGTGTGGGACGAAATTCGGCGCGCGGGCTATGAAAAGTCATTAAACTCCGGAATTGTGCTGACAGGAGGAGGGGCGATTCTCGAGGGCCTGCCCGAGCTCGCGGAGCAGATCTTCGATCTGCCCATCAGGCGCGGGCTGCCGGTCGGGGTGGGTGGACTGGCGGATCACGTCAACAATCCCGAGTTCGCGACGGCCGTCGGACTTGTCTTGTACGCCCAGCGAAATCACGTGAGCGAAACGGCCCGGTTGGTTGGAGCCGGTGCTTTTGGACGCGTAGCCGGGCGGTTGCGCGGCTTGTTCAAGGAATTCTTCTAAATACGGAGGCCACGAATGGCAGACATGCGAGAAACCCCGTTGCGACTGAAGCTAGCCGATGAAAATCGCACGGGCGCGCGGATTAAGGTCGTCGGCGTGGGCGGCGGCGGCGGCAACGCCGTCAACCGGATGACAATCGTGGGCCTCGAAGGCGTCGAGTTCATCGTCGCGAATACGGATCTTCAGGCGCTTCAGCAGAATGCGGCGCCGATCAAGATCCAGATCGGGGCGAAGCTCACCAAGGGGCTCGGCGCCGGGGCCGATCCGAACGTCGGCCGCGAAGCCGCGCTCGAGGACACAGACAGCCTGATTCAAGCGCTGACCGGCGCCGACATGGTGTTCGTGACGACGGGACTGGGCGGCGGCACAGGGACCGGCGCCGCACCGGTCATCGCAAGCCTTGCAAGCGAGCTTGGCGCGTTGACGATCGCGGTGGTGACAAAACCCTTCAAGTTCGAGGGCAAGAAACGGCTGGCGCAGGCCGAACGCGGTCTCGCGGCTCTTCGGGAGTGCGTCGACACCATCATCACGATTCCCAACGAACGGCTGCTGACGATCGTCGATCGCGGCACGACCCTGGCAGAAGCATTCGCGACGGCCGACGACGTGCTGCGCCAGGCGATCCAGGGCATCTCGGATCTCATCCTCGTGCCTGGCCTGATCAACCTCGACTTCGCCGACGTCAAGACGATCATGTCCGGCATGGGCCTGGCGATGATGGGCACCGGAGTGATGTCCGGCGAGAACCGCACCATCGAAGCCGCGAAGGCGGCCATCTCGAGCCCGTTGCTCGAAGGGGCGTCGGTGCAGGGGGCGCGCGGCGTCATCATCAACATCACTGGCGGTCACGACATGTCGCTGATGGAGGTGAACGAAGCGTCGCTGCTCATCCAGGAAGCGGCCCATGAGGACGCGAACATCATCTTCGGGGCGGTCGTCGATCCGAAGCTCGAAGGCAGGGTGAAGGTGACGGTGATCGCGACCGGTTTCGATTCCGTGGCCGATCGCCAGCCGGTTGTTGTTCAGCCCAGCCAGACACCTGTGGATCTGCAGCACTACACAGTCCACCTGAAGGAGAGGCCCGAAGCGCCCGTTCCGACACCGGTACCTGCAATGGATCCGAGTCGTTTGTCCATTGCCAGGAGACCGGCGCTCGATCTTGCTGCGGCGACGCCGCCATCGGCGGCGATCCTGGCGGACGGTTCGCGCGATATGGACGGCGCCGACCTGGATCTCGAGGCGCTTTCGGCGTTCGACGTGCCGGCGTTCCTCCGCCGCGAAGGGTAGGATGGTAAACTAGGTATATCCACGGTAGACGCGAGCGTCTGCGACGCAGGTAGAGCATCCTGCTGCCGGGATCGTGTTTCAGCATCAATGAACTCCTGGCAGCAGAAAGAAGCGGCACTTGCGACGCTCGCAAAGGAAGTGGGGTATATCCGCAAGCCCCACACCGATCGCCTGCGCGTAGCCCTCGCGTTTCCGAACACCTACTGGGTCGGGATGTCGAATCTCGGCTTTCAGACGGTCTATCAGCTCTTCAACGCGCACGACGACGCCGTGTGCGAACGGCTCTTTCTTCCCCCCAAGCAGCAGCTGAAGGAACAGCTCGCATCGAAGACGCCGCTGATCACGCTCGAGTCGCAGTCGCTTGCGCGAGACTTCGACGTCATCGCGTTCTCCGTGTCGTTCGAATGGGATTACACGAACATTCTGACGATGCTGCGTCTCGCCGGCCTGCAGGTCCGATCGGCAAATCGCACGGCCCGTGATCCTCTCGTCGTCATCGGCGGCGCGGTCACCTTTGTCAACCCGGAACCCCTCGCGATGTTCGCCGACGTGATTGCGTCCGGCGAGGGGGAGGAGCTGGTTCCCGCGCTGTTGAGCTCGTTTCGAGAAGTCGGTGGGCGGCGCGATCTGCTGAAGTCGCTCGCGAAGAAGCGAGGCTTCTACATTCCGTCGTTTTACGACGTCGAATACAAGCCGGATGGCACGATCGATCGTTTCGTGCCCAAGGACGCCACCGGCGCACCGCCAGCGGTACGCAAAGCGGCCGTGCCCACGACCGAGGCGCTCGATCCGCCCTGCACCAGGATTTTCACGCCCGACACAGAGTTCGGGTCGCGCTTCCTCGTCGAAGTCGTCCGCGGGTGCGCCAATCTCTGCCGCTTCTGCTGGGCCGGCTACAACTACCTGCCGGTTCGGGCTTTTCCGGCCGACCGCATTCTTGCGCGGGCCCGCGAGGCGCGCGCGCACGCAAAGCAGGCCGGACTCGTGTCGATTGCGCTCTGCGACCATCCCGAGATCGACCGCATCCTCAGCGGGCTCGCGGGCATGGGCTACTCGATCAGCCCCGCGTCGCTTCGGCTCGACGACCTCACCGAGACGATCGTCACCCAGTTGCGCGCCAGCGGGGAGAAGACGTTGACGATTGCGCCGGAGACCGGGTCGGATCGCCTGCGGCGGGTGATCAACAAGACCGTGACCAACGACGAGATTCTCGACCGCGCCGAGCTGATTTTTTCGAGCGGCATCGAGAACCTGAAGCTCTACTACATGATCGGCCTTCCGACCGAGACGGACGACGACCTCGCCGCCATTCGTGATCTGACGTTGCAGATTCGCGACATCATGCTGAAGCACGCAAAGGGGAGAGGCCACATCGGCCGCGTCATCGCCAGCGTCAACCCGCTGGTGCCGAAGCCCTCCACTGCGTATCAGTGGCTTCCGATGGAAGCGCCGTCGGTGATCGACGAGAAGGTGCAGCGCCTTCGCGACCTGACGTCGAACATCGACAACGTATTTTTCAATATCAAATCCGAGCGTCATTCGTTTTACCAGGCACTGTTGTCGCTCGGCGACCGGCGCGTGGCGCCGGCGATCGAGGCCGCCGAAGCGAATGGCGGCGATTGGCGCCGCGCGGTTGCCGATGCCGGTGTCGATGCGGACTTCTTCGTGTTTCGCGATCGCACGCGCGACAGCGTGCTGCCGTGGAGCATCATCGACGGCGGCATGAAAGAGTCGTTCTTCCGCAGCGAGCTCGACAAGAGCCTCCGCGAGGAGTGGACGCTGCCGCCGAAGCGCGCGGCGGAGAACGCGAAGCTGATTGCGATTGAGTGACAGGTGAATTCCCTGTCACCCAGTCACCAGCTGCTCTTCGTGCTCGCGATACGCCTGCAAAATGAGATCGCGCAGGCGGTCCTGCGCGGTGGCGTCTGCGATCGGCCGTAACAGCGCAAAGCTCCGCCGTTCGCCGTTGACCGAGTACTGCCGCGCGGGAAATGTGACGTTGCGGCCGTTGCCGCTGCGCCGCTCCCACACCGCGAAACCCACGAGCTTCAAGCCCTGGAAATAGCCGTCCTCGAAGTGAACCTCCGCTTCTGCCAGCTTCCCCTGGGGTGCCCCTTTGTCGTTGGGCATGATTTTCACGATCATGTTGCGCTCCTTCGCCGGTATCCGTCGCAACGCCGATACCAGCGCCGGCATGTCGAGAGCGTCGAGGGAATGAGTTGACCGCGAAGGTGTTACGACGCGCGAGGCGTCACCGTGCGTAAGGGCCGGTCAGACGACGGCCGGAAATGACAACTACAGAAGCAGCATGACCTGCGCGATGGCGAGCGTTTGCGAATGCGTGATGGTGAGAAGCGAGCTTGTTGCGTTCAGCGAGGCAAGCCGCCGGGCGGCGCCCCCGTGAAACCGCAGTTGGGGCGGCCCGCCCGCCGCGCGGACCACCTCGATGTCCCGCCAGAGCACGCCCTGGGAATGACCCGTGCCGAGCGCTTTCATCGCCGCTTCTTTTGCCGCGAAGCGGCCGGCGAAATGGGGAGCCGGATTTCTGCGCCGCGTCGCGTACGCAATCTCGCCATCGGTGAAGATGCGGCGCAGAAACCGATCGCCGTAACGCTCGATCGTCGCCTCGATGCGATCAATTTCGGTTGCGTCCATCCCGATGCCGATAATATTTGTGGTCATGTCCTACCCACAGCCTAGCGGCGAGTTTGAGTGGACGCAAGAGTCGTGGGGCGCCGCGCTGCGGTGCCGCCCGCTCGCGAGCGTCGCCCGTCATTGTTTCAGCACGCGCGAACTTGCGCTCGAGGGCGTGCTCGCGGCTTCCGCGCCCACCTGGTCATCGCTTGCACGCGCGCTCGACGTCGAGCCCGCCTGGCTCGTCCGCATGCACCAGGTGCACTGCGCGGATGTGTTCGAGGCAAGCAGGGCGAATCAGGATAGCTGGCCCGAGGCGGATATTGCCGTCACCGACGACCCATCGGTTGCCATCAGCGTGAGGGTTGCCGACTGCGTGCCGATCCTGCTCGCCGACCGGCGCAGCGGCGCGGTCGCGGCGGTACACGCCGGCTGGAAGGGCACGGCTGCGGGCGCGGCTATGGTCGCCGTCGACTCGTTGAGAGCGCGATACGGAACGAACGCCGACGATGTCATCGCCGCCGTAGGTCCGAGCATCGGGCCGTGCTGCTACGAGGTTGGCCCGGACCTGGCGGCCCAATTTTCCTCACATCCGGAAGCGTCCACATGGTTCTCACGGGCTGAGAAGCCGCATCTCGACTTGTGGCGCGCCAATCGCGACCAGCTCGCGCGCGCGGGCGTGCCGCCTGACCAGATTCACGTGTGCGCGCTGTGCACATTCGATCATCCCGCCGTGTTCCATTCGTATCGGCGTGACGGCAAACAGGCGGGTAGGCTCGTGGCCGCGATTAGAAGTGCAGCAGGTAGGACGCCTTGAAAAAGAGCGCGCGGGCCGTCGCCGTATAATGCTCGAGCTCCAGGTCATCGAGCGCCCTGCCGAACAGCGATCCGTAGCCCGCGTGAACGACCGTCCCTGGTGAGAGTTCGTACGAGGCCAGGAAATCTCCCAGAACGCGCTTGCGCGACGAATCGAATTGCGCGACGGCACGTATGAAAAATCGCGGCGTGAACTGGTACGTGTTTCGAAGGTTCAGCACGTGAACGCGATAGACGTTGAGACCGGTGACGCGGCTCTTGAACGTGACGAAGCTGTAGGAAGTGTTGCTGTTGAGCCTGGCGTTGGGCTGCAGCCCGATTCGTATGTTCGCCGAGCGCCGGTCGCCCTGGTATGGTGCTTCAGTGTCGTAAAAAATCGCCGGTCCGGCCTGGGTGCCACCGCCGATGTTCAGCCATCGGGTAAACTGCGCGCCGCCGTCAATCATCACGCGGCCAATCAGGAACTTCTGTCCTGCGTACGTTTCGTGGCCTGTTCCGTAATCGACGCGCAAATAGCCGGAGCGGGTGAAGTTGAACCGGATCGCAGGCAGATAAAAAATCTCCGTTCCCATCTGGTTGCGATCTTCGGCACCTGAAACCCACACGAACGGGTTGATGCGTTTGATCCACTTGTACCGCGGATGGGACGGATAGAAATTCAGCGCCTGATACTGCCACCCTCGAGTGACGCCGACGCGGTTGATGAACGCGGTGTCCATCCGGAACCCGGTGTCGTAGTGCTCGGCCTGGCCGGCAACCGTGACGCGTTGGGTACTGTAGTCGTACGTCGCCTGGGTGCCGCGGCCCTGGCTCGATTGACCCTCGAGCGTGCGCGAGCTGGAGAACAGGTACGACGCGTTGCCTTGAAAGTGTTCGCCCTGCTTGAACGCGACGTCTCCGCCCACGACTCGATTGTGGTCGTTGCCGTATTCGGTATCCGAAACAAGGAGCCCTACATACTGGCCCCTTCCGAAGTTCATGACTTCGCGCCCGACCGTGAACGCGCGCTGCCGCTCACCTGGCGGAGCCGCGTCCGTGGACGAAAGCACTCCAAACGTGTGCCTGCCCTGCGCCCCTGTCAGCTTCAGGCCGGCGCTCGGGTCGATGATCTTCCTCGTGTGCACCGCCGTCCGCATCGTCGAATCGCCGCCAGTGCCGGCGATGTTGAAGAGGCCCAGCCCCTCCATGAAAAACGGACGTTTCTCGCTGAAAAAAATCGGGAACCGCTGGTTCACTTCGACTTCAAACGCGTCGCTTTCGACCTGGCTGAAGTCCGGGTTTACCGTCGCATCGAGTGTGACCGCCGACGACAGTCCGTACTTGACGCTGACGCCCACGTCTCCTCGTGCCCTCGTCGCATTCCACCTCGAGCGATCGGACCGGATTTGATTGCCTGAGAACGTCGCGCTCGGGATCATCTCGAAGAGGCGTCGAGACTGCAGCTCGTCGAACGAGACGACGGCATTCGACTCGAACACCCACTTGCTCGGCGCCATCTCCGGCCACGACGCTGATACGCCCGTGCGGCTCAATCGCCTCCAGAACAGCACGCCCATGCGCACGTCCGGCCCACTGCGAAACCGGATGTTCTCGAGTGGGACGCGGATCTCCGCCGACCAGCCGTCGGCGCCGACGTGCCCGGCGCTCTGCCACACCCAGTCGGGCGCGAAATCTTCCCCGCCGGATCCGCTCTGCAGCGCGTCCATCTGGATGCCGCTGGGATTGACGAAGAGATGGTAGGCCAGCTGCCCCGCGCGGCTCGAGTCGAGGCTCACGCCGACCCAATCGTCGCCGAATGCGTTGTCGCGGCGGGTGATGTTCGTTCGAATCCTTCCCGGCTCGCTGTCGAGGCAGCGGAACGCGAAGTACAGCGCTTCTGCGTCGTACCCGATCCAGACCTGCGTCTTTTCCGCGGCGGCTTCGCCCCGCATCGGGTTGTACGACATCCACGTGTCGAGCGGCAGCGGATCGCCGGTCCACGCTTCGTCGTCCAGGATGCCGTCAATTTTCGGCGGTGTCGCAATTCGGACAGCCCGGAGGTCGGCCCTATCACCCCCCTGCGCCAGGACACGAGAGGGCATGGCGGCGTGGATCAGGCCAATTGCGGCCAAAATGGCCGCTTTCGTGAACATGACTCTAATACGCACGCCTCGGGGCATCAGTTGCACGCCGGTTTGACGGTGGGACGGTTCGATTGGTTGTAGGCTTCTGCAACAACATTCCCGAATATCCCGTAGAGAAACAGAGAGCGTGCCTGCCAGCGACGTCGAATTGGTTCGTGGAGCGCTCGAAGGGACTGAGTCGGCGTTCCGCGAGATCGTCATGCGCTATCAGCGCCCGATCTACGGGTTGATCGCACGGATGGTCCGCGACCCAGGGCGAGCGGAGGAGCTGGCCCAGGACACATTCGTCAAGGCGTTCCGGGCGCTGCACAGCTATGACGTACAGCGCAAGTTCTCGTCCTGGCTACTCACGATAGCGCATCACGTGGCCATTGACGAGCTGAGGAAGTGCTCACTCGATACGGAGCCGCTCGAGCAGGCGACTGAGGATGGCGAATGGCGGCGCGAGTTCGCCGATGCGAAGGCGCCTACGCCGGCGGTCCTGGCCGAACGGGCTCAACTCGCGGCGGTGCTGCAGACGGCGATTCGACGACTCCGGCCGGAATATCGCGAAGTCGTCACGTTGCGATACGAGCGCGAGCTCGACTACGACGAGATTGCGGAGATTACGGGACTGCCGATGGGCACGGTGAAGAGCTCGCTTCATCGCGCACGGAAAGAGCTGGCGGAGCATCTGGAGAACCTGGGATGGAGCGCGACAACCCACTCGACGACCTGAGCGACGAGCGGCTCCTCGAGCTGTTCCGCAGTGTGGAGGCGCCCTCGCCTTCGCCCGACTTCGCGCGTCGGACGATGCAGGCCGTCATGCGCGATCCGGTGCCGGCGGGCCGGAAGGCGCTTCGGGATCCGCTGACGTCCATGTTCGGGTGGGCGGCCGTCATCGGTGCGGTCGCGCTTTCAGCCCTGGCGCTGGTGCTGACCCAGCCCATCGTCGCCACAGGTTTTTCGCGGCTCATCACGCGGGGCGTCGGCACGGGCGTGTGGCTCATGCAGTTCACGCAAACGGCTGTACGGGTGCTCGACTTACTTACGACGACGGGCGTCGCGGTGTCGCGGGCCCTCGTCACAGCGGAAGGAACGACCGGCCTGGTGCTGACGGCCGTCGTGGGTGCGCTGTCGCTCTCGGCGCTGCACCGGTTGTTGATATCGAAAAGAGAGGAACCAGAATGGCAAGAAATTTCATAGCGGCAGCGGCCCTGCTGATGCTGGCGGTCGCCGCCCCGTCCGCGCAGAGCAACGTCGACGAACTTCGCACGAAGCTCGAGGCCCGCTTCGACATCGTGCCGATCGCGAACGGCGTGGTGCTGACGCCGCAATTCAAGACGTCGATCAGGTCCATCGAGCTATCAGACTCGACGATCGCGATCGACGGCGCGCCTGTCACCGGGCGCGAATTGAGCGAGCGCCTCGGCCCGGCCGACACCGACATGGTGCTGCAGGTCTCGTATCTCGACTCGGCGGCGCGGCGGTCGCTGGCGGCCGGCAAAATGTCACCGGCGAAACCGGTCGACCCGACCGCGCCGACACTCGATCCCGGTTCCGCGGGCCGTATGGAGCCCGAGGTCCCTCGCATACCTCGCTCACGGCGACGCGAAGACATCGTGCGCATTGGCGGCAGCGTCTCGGTCGATAGCGATGAATACGTGCGCGGCGATGTCGTCGTCATCGGCGGAAGCGCAAACATCAACGGAGAAGTGAACGGCGAGGTCGTCGTCGTCGGGGGATCGGCGCGGTTCGGGCCACAGGCCGATGTCCGCGGAGACGTGACGGTTGTCGGTGGAGGCCTCGCGCGTGACCCGGGCGCCGTCACGCGTGGCGCGATTAATGAGGTCGGATTCGGCGCGTTTCCGTGGCGTGGGGAGTGGGGTCGGCACGATTCCTGGGATTGGATGGACGGCATCTATCCCGTCGCGCGGCTGACCGGCACGCTCGTGCGCATCGCGCTGCTGATTCTGCTGACCACGCTCGTGCTGTTCGTCGCGAAGCCACCGGTCGAGCAAATCGCCGATCGCGTGGCCGCGGATCCTGTGAAATCCTGGTTCGTCGGCTTCCTCGCGGAGATGCTGTTCATCCCGGTCCTCATTATGGCGGCTGTCGTGCTGGCGATTTCGATCATCGGCATCCCACTGCTGCTGCTCCTGCCGGTGGCGATCGTGGCTCTCCTCGTCGTCATGCTCGTTGGATTTACCGCCGTGGCCTATCACATCGGCCGGCTGTTGCAGGACAAGGTCGACGCGTTGCGGTTGCGTCCCTACGCCGCGACGTTTGCGGGCATCCTGCTGATTGTGTCGCCTGTGCTGCTGGCGCGGCTTGTCGGGTTGACCGCCGGCCTTGGGTTCGTCGTGTGGCCGATCGCGGCGGTGGGCTTCCTGCTCGAGTATTCGGTATGGACCGCAGGGCTGGGCGCAGCGGCGCTCGTCCGGTTCAATCGTCCGACGCAGCCGCCTGCGGCTATTGCTCCCGCTGCAGGATCGATGGGACCGCCGTTATAAGGTCCTGCCAGCGATAGACGAGAAAATTCCGCGACGCGCTATTCATCGCGATCATGGCGCCTTGCGGCAGGCTTGGGCCGAGAGCGTGCGCGGAGATTTCCAGACCATCGGTAGCGTCGGCGCCACCACGGACTACGGCGATCTCGCGCGAGTGATCGTGCGGGTTGTCCGGAGTGCCGTCACGAGGATACAGATGGTACTCACTGTCCTTATCTAACTGATCGGTGCAGACGATGTATCCGGAGCCGCCAGGCGGCGCGTAAATCGCGATGCCTTCCCGGTCGCCGCGGTATCCGGTACGGCCGAAGTGGGCGAGTTCGTGAGCCGCGTCGGGATGTTCGGGATCGGCGTGCCATTTGTGAATGCCGTCGGCTTCATCCGCGTAATACACGTAGCCCCGCTCGTCATCGACGGCAACGGCCTCGATTTCATTTTCTTCACGCACGCTCGTCGCACTGAACTTTCCGAATCGCCGCACGAATGCGGCAGCGATCCGGCCGTCGCCGGTATCGGCCAAACGGTATTGCCACAAATAGCCGTCGCCTGGTCCTGTCTTGGGCGCGACGATTGCGAATATCGCGCCATCACGCGCGCGACGATAGAGGCTGACACCCATCGGGGCTCCGGATTCGCCCGGTTGGTCCGTCAGGATGGGAATCCCGCCGATGTCCGACAACTGACCGGCATCAGCATCGATCCGGAATACACGCAGCTGGCGCTTGAGCCGCTCGGTTGCGACTGCAATATCAATCGTGCGTCCCCCCAGACGGAATCCGTATTCGACATCGACGTTGTTCGGCCGATCGATTCCAGAAATGACCTGGCGGATCTGACCATCCATTCCGAACACGACGATTGCGCCAGCAGGTGCCGGCACCTTCATCGTGCCGATGATCAGACTGCGGGACGGATCCGTCGGATGCACCCAGATGGCGGGATCGTCGGGGTCATTCGTAAGCTGCGCGGTGCCGTACGCCGCGTCTATGTGCACTGCCTTGGACAACGGCGACGGTGCAGGCGGAGGGTTCGTCGAATCCTCATCCGGTACCGCTCGGCCGTGCCGGCAGCCGAGCAGGCTCAGGAAAACGAAGGCACACATCAGCGCCAGAACCGCCAACGCTCGAACCATGCGTTAGAAGTTCAATCTCAACATCATCTGCATCTGACGCGCCGTCCCGGTTCCGTAGGCGCTGTTCAGCGGTCCGGTGATTCGCCCGAATTGCGACGGGCTGCTGATGTTCGTGGCGGGGTTGGCTAGATTCATACGGTTGAACGCGTTGAACATCTCCCACCTGAACTCGAAGTTGCGCCTTCCGCTGATGGCAAATCGCTTCTGCAACGCAAGGTCCATCTGGAACAACCCAGGGCCTCTCAGCGTGTTGCGGGAGACGTTTCCCCACGTGCCGGTTGCGGGCACGGCGAAGGCGTTGATATTGAGCCATTGATCTGGCGTACGGTTCGCCGCATACGGATCGACGCCGGCCATGACATCGGGACGCTGGTTGCGATTGTTTCCATCGGGAAGATCTGAGCCGTTGCGGTTGACCGTGATCGTCAGCGGCCTTCCCGTGCGCGCCTGCATCAATCCGGACAGCTGCCAGCCACCAAACACGTGTTCGAGAACCCCCGCATCGCCGAAATTCCCACGGTTGGTGCCGAAGGGCAGCTCGTACACCCAGTTCACCGTCAGCGTGTGCCGGATGTCCTGATTCGTGGTGGCCCATTCGCAGGACCGGCACGCCGCGTTCTGCGGTTCCTGCGACTCGCCGCCGCCGAGCGAACCCTCGTCCAGCGCGTGCGACCACATATACTGCGCGCCGAACAGAAATCCGCCGCTCATCTGGCGATGCAGGGACAGCTGAAGCCCGTTGAAGTCGGTGTGCGAGTCGCTGCCCTTGATGTCGACCCGTCCGAACTGCGGCAGCGGCCGCCGGCCGGTCGCGGGATCGATCAGGTTGATGTTGTTGCGATCGAGCATGTGGTAACCCTTGTTACCCACATAGCCAATCTGTGTCGTCAGGCGCCACGGCAACGCCTGCTGAACGGAGACGCTGTAGTGGTTCGCGTACATATCCACGCGGTGCTCGTCGACAGCGCGCGCCGCAACACCCGTTGTCGCCGCGAGCGGAAGGAATGGCTCGATGGGGTATCGCAGAAACGGTACTGTCACGCGTTCGAGCGCGATACGGCTGCCGGAGTTGTCTATGGGCGCGAACACATCGTCGTTCTGGCCCGGGCCGAAGAACGTGCCGAAGCCGGCGCGAACCACCGTCTTATCGTTGAATCGCGTCGGCGCCCAGGCGACGCCTACACGCGGTGCAAGGTTGTTGAAGTCCGCGTCGTACCACGGCGTTCCCGGCGCGCAGAATCCGCCACACGACAGCCGCCACACCTTGTCCCGGCCATTCTTCTCTTTGACGACGGAGTAGTACTCGTAGCGAAGTCCGGCGTTCACGGTCAGGTTCGCCCGCAGTTTGATATCGTCCTGGACGTAGCCGGTATACCACCAGCGCTGCCCTTCGACGAGCGGGAAGTCGACGATGCTGAAGCTTTCGAGCAGATTGTTCTGGAAGTTCGGCCGGCTGGCATAGGCCACGGTCGTCGTGTTGCCTTCCCCGACGCCGACGAAGATGCGACGGATTTCGCCACCAAACTTCAGGTTGTGCCGTCCGCGCAGGATTGCGAGATCGTTCAAGAGGCTGAACGAGCGGCCGTTCTCGGTAATCTCTTCCGGCCCGGTGAGGGCGGTGAAACCTGGAACCGTCAGCTGCTCGGGGCTGGGTCCCTGCCGCACAGAATTTCGTAGGGACGCGTTATATCCGAACTTCAGCTCGTTGACGACGCTCGGACCGAAAATGCGCTGCAGGTGAAATGCGAAGTTGCTGGGACGAAGCTTGTTGGTGGTGAAGCCGGTATCAGCGGGACTGACGATGTCGGCCTTGTCGAAGTTGTAGCGCGCGAAGAACGTCATCTTGTCGCTGATTCGCTGGTCGATGCGGACCAGCCCGGCATTCTCGTCAGCGGTCACCTCGTTCGTGCCGCGCCATTCGTCGATGGCCGCGTCGCTTGTCGGTCCGGTTCCGGCGGGGTACAACGCCACGACCGGCGCGAGCGCGGCCGTGACGCCGGCCCTGTATGCGGCGCTCGGGACGAACCGGGTGAAGCTCTGCGTCTGGCGTTGGCGCAATCCCTCATAGTTGGCGAAGAAGAAGGTGCGGTCGGTCACGAGGGGACCGCCGAGGTTGACGCCGAACTGGTTCAGCCTGAACGGCGGCAGCTCGCCGACGGTTCCGAACGGACGCGAATCGAACGCATCGTTTCGAATGAAGTTGTAAGCGGTGCCCGTGAACTGATTCGTCCCCATCTTTGAAATCAGCTGCACTTGACCGCCCGCGGCTGTTCCTGTCTCAGCCGAATACATGGACGAGCTCACGCGGAACTCGGCGATCGACTCGCTGCTGATAATCAGGCGCGCGGCACTGTCCTGCCGGGGATCCTTGACGCCGGTCGCATCGATGCCGTCGAACGTCCAGTTGTTGTCGTCGCGCGCGCGGCCGACGAAGCGTGTGCTGAGGTGTGTGCCGTCGCCGGTGTTGATCGCGCCGGGCGCGAGCAACATCAGCCCCGCCCAGTGACGGCCGGCCAGCGGCAGCTCTTTGAGCTGGCTGGACTGAATAACGGTACCAATCGTCGGAGACGTGCGATCGAGCGGTGCCGCGGCGCCTTCGACGTTCACGATCTCGGTGAGTTGTCCCACCTCCATCCGCAAATCGAGCTCGAGGTTCTGCCCGATTTCGAGCCGCACCTGGTCGTGCCGCGCGGTTTTGAAACCCGACAACTCGGCCACGACCACGTAGGTGCCCGCAGGTAAAAAGTTGAACACATAGACGCCTGAGGTGTTGGAGACGACGTCGCGCGTCAGACCTGTTGCAGGCGATTCGAGTTTCACCATTACGCCGGGAAGGACGGAGCCGCTGCTGTCTGCAATCGTGCCTTGCAGCGTCGCGTTGCTCGTTTGAGCCTCGGCGGTCCCAGCGAATTCGACGGTGCCGAGGAGGAATACCAGGGCGGGCAGCACGCGCGGTCGGAATGAACGACGCATCATGGAATCCCTCCAGGGAAGGCGATCATGGGCAAGCGGACTCAGAATCTCAGTGGCGCCGGAAAAACTTCCGCAGTGAGGTCCTCGTAGTACGAACGCAGTAGGTGCCGGTCCGGTTTCTGGCTGTCCTTCGAGTACAGGTCGTACCGGTTGAAGGCCCTGACCCAGGGCAGCATCTCACGATCGCGATCGCTCATGAGCTGGTCGTACTGCCCTTCATGGTGCGCGGCGTAGAAGGAGTGATACCTGATCATGTACTGTGCTTCTATCGGCACGAGATCTTTCACGACATGGTAGAGATATTCGTCGTGGCCCCACGACATGTGCACCTTGTCGAGACCGCAATGCATCTCGTAAATTCCACACGCTGTTGAATACAGCGGGATGTGACGATCGGGGTTGGCCTCGAAGAACTCAGGATAGACAATGCGATCCGAAAACGCGCACCCGACCGGGAAGGTGTCTCCAACCACCGCCCACTGCGGCTCGCCCCAAAGGCACAGAATTTTTCCGAGGTCGTGAATCAGCCCGGTGACGACGAACCAGCGGGGCTGGTTAGCTCGGCGAATGGACTCCGCCGTCTGCAGCGCATGATCGATCTGAGTCAGGTTGAGATCTGGATCGCTGTCATCGACCAAAGTATCCAGGTATTCCAGCGCTTCCCACACGTTCATCGACCGACGGTTGCGCGAAAGGTAGGTCGCTTTTTTCTCAAGGACGAACTCGAGCGTTTGGTACTGGTGGTTGAGACGGTAGAACTCTCTCACCGTCGGCCGCGCCTCGGCGGCGTAGTTGCGGAAGTCCGTGGAGGGCTTCTTCATGAGGTAAGCGTTAAAGCTGGTACTCAAAGTGTAGACTTGGCGCCGCCCGCCAAGTCAAGCGAGATGCGTCGACGTAACGTTCAAGTGAACTGTAAGGTTCGGAGGGTTAGTCTCGGTAAACGCCGCGGTACTCTTTCGGCAACAAATCGGCGGTCGCATGGCCGATGCTGTCCATTACCATGCGGCGATCGCGCGGAGCGCGTTCGCGTAGGTCGGACGCGGCCATCGGAGGGCCAATCGTCATCGTGATCGGCACCGCATGCAGCGCGGATGCGTCGATGGGGAACAGTTTTTCGGTGCCCGTCAGGCCGATCGGCAACACCCACGTATCCGGCAGCTCGAGATAGCGAGCCGTGCCTGGCAAAAATTCCTGCATCTGTCCGGTCCGGCTTCGGCTGCCTTCAGCAAATATCAACAGCGCTTCACCGAGTGACAGCCGTTCCTGGGCAATGTGAATGGCGCGGCGCGCGGCGCGGGCGAGATCGCGCGGATTCATCACGGCCTCTTCGCTCGAGCGCTCAGAGCTTTGCGGCACTTTGATCGTGCCGAAACAGAGGCTCGAAAATCGCCGCATGACGTTCGAGTACACCTTCGGCCCTGCAATCGCAGTGAGACGATCGGCCAGCCAGCCGGCGCCGGCGCTCCGCAGCACGATCTCCACCACATTCGCATCGGAGTACGAGAGGTGGTTCGCGAAGATCACCAGGCGCTTGTTCTTCACCGCGTCGAGATGTTGCGCGCCTTTGATGACAGGCGCCGGCCGCAGGACGCGCGGCGCGAGCGCGTGATGGATGCGGCGTGCAAGCGGATCGTGGGGGTAGTAGGCCCACTCGGCGCCCGCTCCGAGCAGTCTCGCGCTCAGCGATTCGAGGGCGTCCGGTCCGGACTCGTCAATCGCGTGTTCGACGCATTCACGCACGGCATTCCTGTCGGCCACCCGCTCGTGGGCGAGGAACCGGATGATCGTGTCGACGAGCGGCTCGCGTCCACACGTTGTGGTGGAGGTTCTCTTGTGCGGTGACGACTGCAGGCGATTAGTCATCCGTGGCCGAAGTCTGCTGACGCAGCGCAGGCGAGCGCTTCGACGGCAGGTCAATGATTGCACGTGTCAGAAATGGCTGGTGGTTCATACCGCCCTTTCCGCGGCCGACCTGAAGGTCGGCACTACGAATGCCGGTCCGGCCAACCGCCTTCCCAGGGTTACGACGGTCAAGAAGCCGGAAACTGCTGCTGATCCCTAATCCCTAGTCCCTAGTCCCTAGTCCCTAGTCCCTGATCTTGGTGCCTTCGTCCATGGCGAGGTTCGCCAGGCGATCGGCATCCTTATTGTGCTCGCGCCGGACGTGCTCGTACACGATCCGCTCGAGTCCTTCGGCAAGCAAGCGTGCCTGCTGAAACAGCGGGAGCAGCCCCGCGTTCTTCACCTTGTACTCGCCGCGCATCTGTTTAACGAGCAGCTCTGAATCCGACTTGATCCGGACAGCGCGGTGGCCGTGCTGCTGTGCGTACCTGAGCGCGGCGAGCAGTCCGTTGTACTCGGCGACATTGTTGGTCGACGTGCCGAGGAAGCCGTTGAACTCGTTGATCAGCGCGCCGTGCTCGTCTTCGATACGCACGCCGAAACCGGCGGGCCCGGGATTCCCGCGGGCTCCACCATCGATATACGCGACGATGGCCATTACACCTGGGAGACGGGCGCCGAGGCTTCGGAGTTGCCCGCGAAATAGAGAATCCGGCGACAACTGTCGCACTGGATGATCTGCTCGTTTTTTCGAACCTCGTTGAACACCTGCGGGCGGAGGCGCACATGACAGATCGTGCACAGCCCGTCTTTCGCTTCAGCGACCGCGACGCCTTTGCGTCCCTTGGCGGTCGTTTCAAAAATCGCCAGCACGTGCCGATCGATCTCGGCAACGAGCGTTCCGCGCTCGGCGGTCGTCTTGTCGATTTCGGCCTGCAGGCCGGCGTTCTCTGCGTCGAGCACGGCGCGCTCGGCTGCGATCTCCTTGTCCGCGGCCTTCAACTCGGCCTCGCTCTTTTTGATCGCGGCGTTGAGCTCGTCGGTCTCCAACATGATCTCGAGAATACGATCCTCGCGTGTGCGGATGTCGTTCTGGGCGGTCTCGATTTCGTGAAGCATCGCCGTGTACTCGCGGTTGGTTTTCACCTCGAGGAGCTGGTCCTTGTATTTTGCGAGCCGCGTCTGCACGCCGGCCACTTCCTTTTCCTCGGTCCGTCGTTTGTCGCTCGCGGCGGCCAGCTTCGCCTTGATCCCGGCGACGGTGTCGCGGGCGCTCTGCAGGCGCGCATCGAGCGCCTGCGTGCGCGCCGGATGGTCGGCGATCCTCCGTCGCGCGTCATCGGCGGCGGATTCGAGCTGTTGTAGGCGGATGAGGCGGGTGAGATCAGGATTCATAGGGGAGTATCGCCACTAACAAAAAAAGCCCCGGTTGGGGCTTCGCGGATTTCGCTGAACGAGGACGTGAAATGAAGAGCAGAAAGTAAGGCCGAGGAGTGCCCTCCGTGCCTTACTTTCCACTTTCGACTTTCTGCTTTCAACTTGCAGGTATGCATCACTTAGTGGGCCCACCAGGATTCGAACCTGGGACAGGCCGGTTATGAGCCGGCGGCTCTGACCGCTGAGCTATAGGCCCGTAATCGGTCAACAGTCGACTACGACGTCCGTCCTTCAAGAAACGCACGCAGTTTCCGGCTGCGCGATGGGTGCCGCAGTTTGCGTAGCGCCTTCGCCTCGATCTGGCGGATGCGCTCGCGTGTCACTGCGAAATTCTGCCCCACTTCTTCGAGCGTATGCTCGCTGCCGTCGCCGACGCCGAAGCGCATCTTGATGACGCGCTCTTCACGCGGCGTCAGGGTCTTCAGCACCGACTCGGTCTGTTCCTTGAGGTTGAGGTTGATCACCGCCTCGGCGGGGGAGACCACCTGCCGATCTTCGATGAAGTCGCCAAGATGCGAGTCTTCCTCTTCGCCAATCGGCGTCTCGAGCGAAATCGGCTCCTGCGCGATCTTGAGCACCTTCCGCACCTTCGACACCGGAATATCCATCCGCTTCGCGATTTCCTCGGACGTCGGCTCTCGGCCGAGCTCCTGGACGAGCGCGCGCGACGTGCGGATGAGCTTGTTGATCGTCTCGATCATGTGCACCGGAATACGGATAGTGCGCGCCTGGTCGGCGATCGCGCGGGTGATCGCCTGGCGGATCCACCACGTCGCATAGGTCGAGAACTTGTATCCGCGGCGATACTCGAACTTGTCGACGGCCTTCATCAGGCCGATGTTGCCTTCCTGAATGAGGTCGAGGAACTGCAGGCCGCGGTTGGTGTATTTCTTCGCGATGGACACGACGAGACGGAGGTTGGCTTCGACCAGCTCCTTCTTGGCCTGCTCGGCCTGCACTTCGCCGCGGTAGATCGTGTCGAGCGTCGCGCGCAGGTGCTCGGTGCTCTGCTCGAGCTCGTCGGTGCGCACTTTGACCGCCGAGCGCAGCTCCTTGATGCGGCGCTGCATGTTCTTCTTGTCTTCGTCCTTCAGCTTCGGCGGCTTCTTGCCCTTCGGGTTCATCTGCCGCTCGATCCCCTCGGCCTCGCGCTCGATCTTCCGGACCGACTCGACTTCGTCCTTGATCTGCTCGATGAGGCGGCGCTTGACGAGCTCGGTGAACTCGACCTCGCGAACGAGCTGCGACAGCTCGACCTGGGCGCGCATCACCGCCCACCGCGCTTTGCGGTACTTGCGCTTCTGGCGCGTGTCGCTGCCTTTCGCGGTTTCGTTCAGCTTCTCCTCGAACTTCTGGACAATCGCGCGCTGTTTGCGAATCGCGTCGATCTGCTTCAGCACTTCCTTGGCGCGCTCGTCGACCCGCTCGTCGGTGATCTCGTCGTCCTGGAAGATGACGAGCTCGCGGATGGTGCGCGTGCCGGCTTTCAGCTGATCACCCATCGCGATGATCATCTTGGCGACGGTCGGCGTCCGGGAGATCGACTTGATGACCGCGAGCTTGCCGCGTTCGATGCGGCGGGCAATCTCGACTTCGCCTTCGCGCGTGAGCAGCGGGACGGTGCCCATCTCGCGCAAGTACATGCGGACGGGATCGTTGGTTTTATCCAGCGCGCCGGGCGTGAGGTCGAGCTCCATTTCCTCGCTGCCCTCGGCCGTCCGGTCGAACTGTTTCTCCTGCAGGTAGGTCTTCTCGGAGTCGACGACTTCGATGCCCGCGCTGCCAAACGTGTTAAACAGATCGTCGAGCTCGTCCGACGAGGTGATCTCGGCCGGCAGCAGTTCGTTGACCTCGTCATACAGCAGATAGCCTTTTTCCTTCCCAATGGAAATCAGCTGCCGTACTTCGTCGTATTTTTCTTCAATCGACAAGCGTTCCTCCTGCAAGCCACCCGTTGCTCGAACCCGACATGATAACCGAATGGCCTCTATGAATGCACTCTTTGCGACAGTTCTTCCTTTTGTATCCTGAGCCGTTCCTTGCGCCGCCACAACTCCGTGATCTCGGAATCGTGGAGAGCGGTGCCGAGTTCCTGCAGACGATCCATTTCCCGTTGGACGGCGGCAATCTCGCGCTCAACCCGAAGTTGCTGCAATTCCCGGGCGCAGCTGAGTGGCGGTCCGGGGGGCAGACGTTCAGACGCGATGCCTGTAACGAGGTGGGCCTCCACAGGGTTTAGACGCTCGAACAGGGCAGAAGGCATCACAGCCGGGGCTCGGTCGGCGAGCGCGCGTGCTTCCTCGAGAACGTGGCGCGTAGGTAAACCCTCTAAGTCATTATCCTGCAAAACGTTGAGGGCCGCCATCCCTTGTTCTGGCTCGTGCACGAGGGCCCAAATCAGGCCTTTTTCCGCGCGCTTGACCTCCCCGAACGTCGGGATGTCACGGGACGTTAGCTCAGGCCGCTTCTGTACCGCCGCTTTCCGGACCTCTGCGCGGACCACCTCTTCTGTAATACGCGCCTTGTGGGCCAAACGATCACCGAACTGGTCACGGGCCGCCGGATCTGGAATACGCGCGGCAACCGCAAGCATGGCGGTCAGAAACTGACGGCGCCCCTCGTCGCTATTCAGGTCGTGCACTGCGGCGGCGCGATCCAGCAGGTACTCGAGATAAGGGCGCGAATTCTTCAGCAGATCGACGTACGCGTCCCTGCCTCGTTTCTGCACGACGCTGTCGGGATCTTCGCCAGCGGGCAGCGCCGCGACATTCACCTCGAAACCCTCAGCCACCAGCAACTCACATGACCGGGCTGCCGCTCCCTGGCCGGCCGCGTCGGGATCGAAGCTCAGAATCACCTTTGATGTGAAGCGCCGCAGCAATTGAGCCTGGGCCGGCGTCAACGCCGTTCCGGATGAGGCGACGACCGGGGTGATGCCGGCCTGGAGAAGCTGCGCGAAATCAAAATACCCTTCTACTAAGACGGCGTATCCGAGCCGGCGGATGTCCCCTTTGGTGAGATTCAGGCCGTAGAGGGTCTTGCCTTTGGTGTAAATCGTCGTTTCGGGTGAGTTCAGGTACTTCGGCTGCTGGTCTTTATCCATCGCGCGGCCGCCGAAGGCCACGATCGAGCCCGCGTCGCGGGCGATCGGGATCATGAGGCGGCCCCGGAATCGGTCTACGGTCTGCCCGTTGTCCCGCTCGACCGCCAGACCGCTGCGGACGAGCAAGGGCAGCGGCAGACCTTCCTTCAGCAACGCCGCCTTCAGTCCTTCGTACGCCGGTGGGGCATAGCCAATGCCGAGTCTCTTGATGGTGTCGGCTGTGATGCCCCGTTCTTGCAGCATCCGCTGTGCTTTTCGACCCGCCGGCGCCGACAACTGCGCCTGAAAATATTCCAGCGCGCGCTCGTGCGCCTTGAGCATCGCTTCGCGCTCTGCCGCATCTGCATGCGCGTCGCGGCCGCCCACCTGCTCGGGCAGCTGCATGCCGAACTTCGACGCGAGGTGCTTCACCGCGTCGACGAAGCCGAGCTTTTCCTGGAGCTCGAGGAATTTGAAGACGTCCCCCCCGACACCGCAGCCGAAACAGTGGAAGAAGCCTTTGTCGCGATTGACGTGGAACGAGGGGCTCTTTTCGGAGTGAAACGGGCAGAGGCCCTTATACGTGGCGCCCGATTTCCTGAGCGACACATACTCCTGCACGACCTGCAGAATATCCGCCTGCATGCGCAGGTCGTCTATGAATGACTGAGGGAAGCCCACGAGGTGTATCTTGAACCCGAATCTACAATCTGGAATCTAAAATCTGAAAACAATCTGCCGGTCTTCCAAATTTCAATCTTTCAATTCTGCGATGGTGACCCCGCCTCCACCCTCTTGCGGCGACGCGGGGCGGACGCTGGTGACCAGCGGATGCTTGTGGAGGTAGTCGACCACGGCGTCCTTCAGCCGCCCAGTCCCGAAGCCGTGAATCAACCGCAATGTTCGCTGTTCCGACAGCAGGCTTTCGTCGAGGAATTTTTCGAGCCGGTCCAGCGCCTGATCGACCGTGTTGCCGACGAGGAGCAACTCGCTCGGCGACACGCCCTCGCGCGGCTGCAGCTGTACGTTCACGCGCACCGTGGCGGGTTCGGGCTTGGCCGGGGCGCCGCCGACCACGCGGAGCTCGCTCGTGTGCGAGCGAAAGCGCTTGCCTCGCACTTCCACTTCCGCTTCGCGGTCGTGGACGTTCACGACGACCCCTTCAAGACCAAGCGACCCGAGTACCACGCGATCGCCGACGATGACGTGCCGCATTGGCGGCGGCGCCTCGGCGGGAGCCGCGGGCACAGGGTCGTTGCGGTACTTCTCGACGAGCGTCTCAACCGCCGCGCGTGCATCCACGCGCAGACGCCCTACGTCGCCGGTGGACGGAGGGGCGATGTTGCGCGTGGCCTGATCCGCCAGCGCGGCCGACTGCTTCTTCAGGTCGGCGACGATCGCGTCAATCTCGGCGCGCGCGTCGCGAAGCCGCTCATCCAGCTTCTCATTGAGCCGCAGCCTGAACGTCTCTTCGCGTTGCCGCAGTGATTCCTCACGCAGCCGCGCGCGGGTATCCGCGTCCCCTAATGTCTCCCGCTCGCGCTTCACGAGCCGCCGCTCGTGTTCCAGCGCGCGCAGATCGCTGTCAACTTTGGCGAGGTGCTCGGCGAGCTGGGCTTCGCGCTCCGACAGGTTTTTCCTGGCGTTGTCGATGATCGTGCCGTTCAGACCCAGACGCCCGGCCATTTCGAGCGCAAGGCTTCGGCCCGGCGATCCGTACTGAATGTGATAGGTCGGCTCGAAGGTGTCCGGCGTAAACCCGAACGCCGCGGCCGCCACGCCGGGAGTCGTGGCCGCGTACGTCTTGAGAGACTCGTAATGGGTCGTCGAGATCACAGTCGCGCCGCGCGTCCGAAAATGGTCGATGATCGCGACGCCGAGCGCTCCGCCTTCGAGAGGGTCGGTTCCAGCGCCGAGCTCGTCGAGCAGCACGAGGGCAGGCAACGCGAGCGAGCGATCCATTCCGGCGATGTTCGTGATGTGCCACGAAAACGTGCTGAGGTTCGCCGCAATCGACTGCTCGTCGCCGATGTCCGCGAAAATCGTCCGGAAGACAGGCAGCCGCGCGTCGGCGGCCGGTACGAACAATCCCGCCTGAGCCATCAAGGCAAGCAGGCCCGCGGTCTTCAGCGCGACGGTCTTGCCCCCGGTGTTCGGACCCGTGATCAGCAGGACGCTGGTTGGAGGGATCACCACGACGTCGACAGGCACGGGCTCTTTCGCCGGCGTGTTTCCCCGTTCGCGGGGCGTGTCGCCAGCGTCCGCCTGACGCGCGATGACGCCTGGAATCAGCAGCGGGTGGCGGGCGCCGCGCAGCTCCAGACGGCCGTCCAGCGAGAGGACTGGCGCGACGCCAGAGACGAGCTGCGCAAACCGCACCTTGGCCTGGATCGTATCGAGCTCGGTTGCGGTATCGACGGCCTGTCGAAGCTCGATCGGTTTGAGGCGGAACGAGTCTGTCAGGTGCCGCAGGATGCGATGCACCTCTTCGCGCTCCTGCTGCTCGAGCGCCACGATCTCGTTGTTGATCTCGACGGTGCTGAGCGGCTCCAGATAGAGACTGGCGCCGCTGCCGGAGCTGCCGTGAATGATGCCGGGAATCGACGACCGATGCTCTGCCTTGACGACGAGCACGTAGCGCCCGTCGCGGTCGCTCACGACCTGGTCCTGCAAATAGCGCGAGGTGTCCTTGCCTCGCAGATACGATTCGAGCGTCGATCGCAGACGCGCCCGCTGTTTGCGGATCGACGAGCGGATGCGCGCCAGCTCGGGACTCGCGTTGTCGTTGACCTCCCCGGACTGGTCGATCTTGCTGCGGACGTCGGCTATCTGGTTCTTGAACGACCCGCAATTTTCCGCAAGCGTTTTGAGCGTGGGGAAGGGCCCGCTGACCCGGCGGATCGTCGCGCACGTCAGCGCGAGCGAATCGAGGAACTCGGCGAACGCGAGCAGCCGCAGCGGATCGAGTGCGCGGCCTTCGACCGCGAGTGCCGAGAGCACGGTGTCGAGATCCGCGGGCGCATTCAGCGCGAATGCAGGGTTCGCGTCGAGGTACTTCACCCCTTCGCTGGTTGCGCCGAGCAATTGGGCGGCGCGATGCGGATCCGATTGCGGCTCGAGCTCGGCAAGGCGGGCCTCACCGAGCGGCGTCAGCGCGAACCCGCGCACGACGTCGACGATGGCGTCCCACTCCAATGCGCGAAGGGCACCAGTATTCATGAAATCTTCGGTTCTCGGTTCTCGGTTCTCGGTTCTGAGGTGCCGGTGCCGGGTTCATGGTTCGGGTTGAACCAGCACCTCAGAATCCAGCACCTAGAACCCCGAACCGCTACAAATGATTTATCCGGCTGGCGATAGCGCCGGCGCCGAAGCCATTATCGATATTGACCACCGACACACCAGCCGCGCAACTGTTCAGCATGCCGAGCAGCGCCGCAAGCCCGCCGAAGCTGGCGCCGTAACCCACGCTCGTGGGCACGGCAATCACCGGCACTTTGACGAGCCCACCGATCACGCTCGGCAGCGCCCCCTCCATCCCCGCGACAACGACCACCGCCCGAGCCGACGTCAGGCGAGGATGTTCCGCAAGCAAGCGATGAATGCCCGCAACACCGACATCGAACAGTCGATCGACGGTGTTGCCCATGATCTCCGCCGTCACGCACGCTTCTTCGGCCACGGGCAGATCCGACGTGCCTGCAGCCGCCACGAGGATCGTGCCGCGGCCTGGCTGAACGTCTTTCTGACGGTACGTGATGGTACGGGCAAGAGGCTGATAACTCGCCCCTGGAATGTCCTTCTCCACCTTCTTGAACGCGTCTTCGCTCGCGCGAGTCACGAGCAGCGTGTGGCCGCGCGACACAATCTCTACCGCAATCGAGGCGATTTGTTCGGGCGTTTTCCCTAAGCCAAAGACGACTTCCGGGAATCCCTGGCGCAACTCCCGTTGATGATCAACCCTGGCGAATCCGAGGTCCTGAAAGCTTCGCGCGTTCACCAGCTGGAGCACGCGTTCCGCAGCGGCGTCGGGGGTCAAGCCCCCTGACCGTACCTGGTCCAGCAATTGCTGCAAGTCGGCCAAAGTTGCGATTGGAGTATAATCTGCGGACGTTTTCTCGCCGACCTTGCTCACGGCATGACTCCCTCTGACACCATCATCCTCGTCAGCTATTTCTTCGTACTGAGCATTCTGGCCGTGTACGGCTGGCATCGGTACTACCTCGTGTATCTTTACATGAGGCATAAGGATTCCCAACCATCCGAACCGGAGCCGCTCGACCCGCTGCCGGTTGTGACGGTCCAGCTCCCTATTTACAACGAGATGTACGTCGCCGACCGGCTGATTGAGGCCGTTTGCCGCCTCGACTATCCGCGGGAGCTGCTCGAAATCCAGGTTCTGGACGACTCAACCGACGAAACCTGCGAAATCGCGGAGCTGGCCGTCCGGCGGCAGGCGGCGCATGGCATTGATATCAAGTATTTCCATCGAGCGGACCGTACCGGCTACAAGGCCGGGGCGCTCGAAGCCGGGCTGCAGGTCGCCCGCGGTAGCTATATCGCCATCTTCGACGCGGATTTCCTGCCGTCCGCAGACTTCCTCCACCGTCTCTTACCGCATTTTACCGACCCCAAAGTGGGTATGGTGCAGGCACGCTGGGGCCACATCAACCAGGATTACTCGCTGCTCACGAAGATCCAGTCGATTCTGCTCGACGGCCATTTCGTGCTCGAGCACGGCGCCCGCAACCGCGCCGGACACTTCTTCAATTTCAACGGCACGGCGGGGATGTGGCGCCGCGAGACGATTGGCGACGCGGGGGGGTGGCAGCACGATACCCTCACAGAGGACCTGGATCTGAGCTACCGTGCGCAGCTTCGCGGGTGGAGATTCGTCTTCCTGCCGGACGTCGTCTCGCCGGCCGAAGTGCCGGTCGAGATGAATGCCTTCAAGTCGCAGCAGCACCGCTGGGCAAAAGGCTCGATTCAGACGTGCAAGAAGCTTCTGCCGCGGATACTGCAAGCCGACCTCCCGATGCCGGTCAAGGCCGAGGCCTTCTTTCACCTGACGGCGAATTTCAACTACTTGTTGATGACCATCCTGTGCGTGCTGATCTTCCCGTCGATGGTGATCCGCTACGAGATGGGCTGGTACGAGATGCTGCTCATCGACGTGCCGCTCTTTTTCGCGGCGACGATGTCGTTCTGTAATTTCTACATGGTCTGTCAGCGCGAAATACACACGGACTGGGTCACGCGGCTTCGCTACATGCCGTTTCTCATCTCGATCGGCATCGGCCTGTGCGTGAACAACACGAAGGCGGTGCTCGAGGCGTTGTTCGACAAGAAGTCTGAGTTTACGAGGACGCCCAAGTATCACATCGAAAGCGACAGCGACGAATGGGTGACGAAACGTTACCGGCAGTCGGTGACGATCCAGCCGCTCATCGAGCTGGGCCTCGGCTTCTACTTCACCGCCACCGTGTTCTACGCGCTGGCAAATGGCATTTACGGCACGTTGCCGTTCCTGGTCCTGTTCCAAATCGGCTTCCTCTACACAGGCCTCCTCTCAATCGTCCAGCAGTTCTCCGGCGACAGCGTCGTCCTGAAAACGCAAGTATCCGATAGCCAGTAATCGCTGCAGTCCCGGGTCGATAGTCCAGCGTCTGGAGTCGAAGGACGATCGACTATGGGCGGTCGACGATCACTGCTATCATCGGGGCAGTGGCCACCAGCGAAACACCGGTAAAAGCGGGTCTCGAAGACATCGTTGTCGCGTCGTCGTCGATTTGCTATCTCGACGGCTCGCGCGGTGTGCTGGCCTACCGCGGCTACGACATCCACGATCTGGCTGAGAATGCGACCTTCGAAGAGGTCTGCTATCTCCTGTGGCATGGACGATTGCCCAACCGCTCAGAGTTGGGTGAGGTGCAGTCCCAACTCGTGGCGTCTCGCCGGCTGCCCGAAGGCGTGCTGCGCTTGATACGGTCGCTGCCCGCGACGAACTCGATGGATACCCTTCGCACGCTCGTGTCGTCGTTGGCGCACTTCGATGCGGGCGCGAACGACATGTCACCTGACGGCCGATATCGAACGAGCGTCGCGCTGACCGCGCAGGTGGGCACCGTCGTCGCGACCATCGGACGCATGGCGAGCGGTGGCGGTGTCATCGACCCCGATCCGGCGCTCAACCACGCGGCCAATTTCCTTTACATGCTCACGGGAAAACGGCCAAGCCAGCTCGAATCCAAGGCATTTGACGTGGCACTCGTGCTCCACGCCGACCACGAGTTCAACGCGTCCACCTTCGCGGGAAGGGTGGCTGCTGCGACGTTGACGGACGTGCATTCCGCCGTCACCGGAGCGATCGGGGCGTTGAAAGGTCCGCTCCACGGCGGAGCGAACACCGACGTGATGAACCTGCTGCTCGAGATCGGGCAGGACGCGACCGACCAGAAGGTCGAAGAGATCGTTCGAGCGAAGCTGGCCCGAAAAGAGAAGATCCCTGGCTTCGGTCATCGCGTGTACCGCACCGAAGATCCGCGCGCCACGCACCTCCGGAGAATGTCGGAAGAGCTGTGCACACGGACCGGCCACCGGCGCTGGTTCGAGATTTCACAGAAGATCGAGCAGGTGGTGAAGGCGCAGAAGCAACTCAACGCCAACGTCGATTTCTATTCGGCGACGACGTACTACGCGCTCGGCATCCCCGTGGACCTGTTTACGCCGGTTTTCGCGGTGAGCCGCATGTCCGGATGGACCGCGCACGTGCTCGAGCAGTACGCGAACAATCGCCTCATCCGTCCGCGGGCCGAATATACCGGCCCTGCCTACCCGCAGCCGTTCCTTCCGCTCGATCGACGATAATGGGGTCAGACCCTCTTTTTTCGATTTTCGTAATCTGCGCTCCTATCGATTGTGGGAGTTACGAAAAACGAAAAAAGAGGGTCTGACCCCTTTACAGCATGGATCCGCAGCGAGTACGTAACTTTTCCATCATCGCGCACATCGATCACGGCAAGTCGACACTGGCCGATCGCCTTCTCGAGACGACCGGGGCGCTGCAGGCGCGCGAGATGGAGGCGCAGGTGCTCGACTCGATGGATCTCGAGCGCGAGCGCGGGATCACCATCAAAGCCCATCCCGTCCGGTTGAACTACACCGCGAAAGATGGGCAGTCGTACGTGCTGAACCTGATCGACACACCCGGACACGTCGACTTCTCCTACGAGGTCACGCGCTCCCTGGCGGCGTGCGAAGGCGCGCTGCTGCTGGTCGACGCGTCGCAGGGCGTCGAAGCGCAGACGCTGGCCAATGCGTACCTCGCGGTCGAGCACAACCTTGAGATCATCCCCGTCATCAACAAGATCGACTTGCCAGGAGCCGAGCCCGAGGAAGCGCGCCGGCAGATTGAGGAGATCATCGGACTCGACGGGTCTGGCGCCATTCTGACGAGCGCGAAGGAGGGCATCGGCATCACCGACGTGCTCGAAGCCGTCGTGCACCGGCTGCCGCCGCCGAAAGGCGATCCATCGGCTCCGTTAAAGGCGTTGATTTTCGACTCCTGGTACGACCCGTACCGCGGTGTCGTGATCGTCGCACGGGTGCTCGAAGGCACGCTCCGAAAGGGCACGAAGATACGCTTAATGGCGCAGGGGCAGGACTTCGAGATCGATCAGATCGGCGTCTTTTCGCCGAAGCCGGTGCCTATCGACGATCTCGGGCCCGGCGAGGTCGGCTTCGTCGTCGCGAACATCAAGACCGTGAGCGACGCCAAGATCGGCGACACGATTACCGAGACCAACAGGCCGGCGGCGGAGCCGTTTCCGGGCTTCAAAGAGCTGAAGCCGATGGTCTTTGCCGGCCTCTACCCGGTCGAGAGCCATCAATATTCCGAGCTTCGTGAAGCGCTCGAAAAGCTGCGGCTCAACGACGCGTCGTTTTTCTTCGAGCCTGAAACGTCGGCAGCGCTGGGGTTTGGATTCCGCTGCGGCTTCCTGGGATTGCTCCACATGGAGATCGTGCAGGAACGGCTAGAGCGCGAGTTCAACATGGATCTCGTGACGACCGCGCCGGGGGTGCTCTACCGTGTGACAACGACAGACGGGCAGGTGCTCGAAATCGACAGCCCGTCGAAGCTGCCGGAAGAGAACGTGGCGAAGATCGAAGAGCCGGTCATCACGGCGATGATTCTGACGCCGTCCGAGCACGTGGGCGGCATCCTGCAGCTCTGCCAGGACAAGCGCGGTGTGCAGAAATCGCTCGAGTATGTGAGCGCGAACCGTGTGCTGATCACCTACGACCTGCCATTCAACGAAGTGGTGCTCGACTTCTACGACAAGCTGAAGACGCTGTCACGGGGCTACGCGTCGCTCGATTATCATGTCACCGGCTACTGGGAGTCGCCGCTCGTGAAGATGGACATCCTGGTCAACGGCGACCCGGTCGACGCGCTCTCGGTCATTGTGCACCGGGACGCCGCGTACGAGCGCGGGAAGGCGCTCGCATCCAAGATGCGCCAGTTGATTCCGCGGCAGATGTTCGAGGTCGCGATTCAGGCCGCGATCGGCGGGCGCATCATCGCGCGCGAGTCGGTGAAGGCGTTGCGCAAGAACGTGCTCGCGAAGTGCTACGGCGGCGACATCTCGCGCAAGCGCAAGCTGCTCGAGAAGCAGAAGGAAGGAAAGAAGCGAATGAAGCGCGTCGGCAAGGTCGAGATCCCGCAGGAAGCGTTCCTGGCCGTCCTCAAGATGGGAACGGAAGGCGAATGACACCAGCCGCGCCGTTCAAGAAGTCCGTCCCGCGCGAGTATTTCGAATCCCTCGTCATTGCGGTCATTCTCGCGCTCTTCATCAGGACGTTCGTCGTCCAGGCCTTCAAGATTCCGACCGGGTCGATGGAGCCGAACCTGCTGATCGGCGATCATCTGCTCGTCAACAAGCTCGTGTTCGGCCCGTATGCCGGCAGCGCCGAGCGAACGCTGTTGCCGATGAAAGAGATCGGCCGCGGGGACGTTATCGTGTTCAAGTATCCCGAAGACCCGGAGCGGGACTTCATCAAGCGCGTCGTCGGACTGCCGGGCGAGCACGTCGAAGTGCGCCACAAGCGCGTCTATGTGAACGGCTATCTGATGGACGAGCCGTTCGCCCACTATATGGAGGAGCCTCCACCAGTCCCTCGAGAGCTGGAGGCCGACAGGGAAGGGTTGAGCGGGGATCCGCGCGAGAACTACGGCCCGGTCACCGTTCCGCCGAAACATTACTTTGTGATGGGCGACAACCGGGACAACTCGCAGGACAGCCGCTACTGGGGCTTCCTGCCGCGCGATTATGTGAAAGGCCGGGCACTCGTCATCTACTGGTCGTACGACGCTGACTCCGGAAACATCCTCACCGGTACGCGGTGGGGCCGATTGCTTCACCAGGTGCGCTGATCGCAGAGGAGAGATGAAGGCCCTTATCAAGCTCGTCATCGCGGCGCTCGTCATTCACGCCACGTGGCGGGCAGGAACGGTCTACCTGCGCCACTACGAGTTCAAGGACGAGGTGACGCAGATTGCACAGTTCGGCGTGAATGTGCCCAACAACGTGCTCCATAACCACGTGCTGGACGCGGCGAAGCGGCTGGATATTCCCGTCGAGCCGGATTCCGTGACCGTGCAGCGCCGGCAGGCGCACATCCTGATCGACGCGAACTATACCGAGCAGGTCGAGATCCTTCCGCGATATTTCTACCCCTGGCAGGCGAAGATGCACGTCGACGTGCTTACGCTGGTTCTTCAGGAAGCGAAATAGCGCTCGACACGCGCGCCGCCGACACCCCCATCACCATCACGACTTTGTTCCGGCTCCGCGCGCCGGAGGCGACCTGGATTGTTCTCGCGGGCAGCTTCAGCAGCGCAGAAAGAAATCCGATGAGGGCGTCATTGGCGGCGCCGTCGACTGGAGCGGCGGCAAGGCGGATGAGGAGTCGACCCTCGCGCGTGCCGGCGATCTTCGTGAGGCCCGCGCGAGGAATGACCTTGATGGAGAGTGAAACGCCGTCAGGCGTTTCCCGCAGCCACTCGCCGCTTGTCAACGGTGCTGGCATCGGTCTGCCCTTCGGCAGGCCGCGGGCGGTGGAGCAGGATTTTCTCTTCGCGCTCGCGCTGTTCCTGCTCGCGCACGAACTCGAGCGTGTTGCGCAGCGAGGCGATGGTCGACTCGAGCGTCGTCTCGACCTCGCGCCGCTTCATTTTCATGCCGTCGATCTCGCGCTGCACGTCTTCGAGGCGCGACTGCGTTTTCTGCAGCAGTAGATCCGATCGCCCTTCAGCCTCGCGGACGATATTGCGCGCCTGGGCTTCCGCATTGGTGCGGATTTCGTCGGAGACGCGCTGCGCGGTCATCAGCGTGTCGCGGAGATCGCGTTCGTGCTCGCGATGCTGGTTGAGCAGCGCTTCCATCCTGGAGACGTCCTGGCGGAGCTTGTCGACGTCTTTCAGCGCGTTTTCGTAGTCGTCGGTGACCTCGGCAATGAGGGCGAGGACCTCGGCTTTGTCGAAGCCGCGGAACGTGGTTCGGAATCGGACCTGGCGTAAATCAAGAGGGCTGACCTTCATGCGGCGGTCTCCTATGGGAGCTGCGGCGTTCGATCGAGTGAGACCCGGATCAAACATGGCGCTTCCCGAAGATGGCCGTGCCGAGCCGAACGATCGTGGCTCCTTCCTGCACGGCGATTTCGAAGTCGTGACTCATGCCCATAGACAACTCCCGCACCATCGCGGGGTCGAGACCCTCGCTCAGAAGTGTATCCCGAAGGGCCCTGAGGGTGGCGAAATACGGACGGGTATCTTCCGGCTTCTCGAAAAACGGTGGAATGGTCATCAGCCCGACGCACCGCGCCGACCGGCAGCCGGCCGCCGCCCTGACGATGTCCATGGCCTCGTCCTTCGGTGCGCCGTGCTTGGTCGCCTCTCCACCGAGGTCGACCTGCACGAGCAGCTCCGGCGTGGTCCCCGCGTCGGTCGCCGCGGCATCGATCGCATCGAGCAGCCGCCTGCTGTCTACGGAGTGAATGGCCCTGAATCGTGGCACGGCCTTGCGGACCTTGTTCGACTGGAGCGAACCGATCAGATGCCATCTGATCTTAAGGTCGGCCGATCCGTCGATCTTCTGTAGAGCTTCCTGGACCCGGTTTTCCCCGAAATCGGCCTGGCCTGCCGCCGCAGCGGCCCTGACGTGGTCCAGGCCGAACGTTTTGGAGACAGCGAGGAGGCGGACCTCGTCGGCGGGGCGGCCGGCGTCCTGAGCCGCCCTTTGGATGCGAGAGCGGACGTCGTCCAGGTTGCGGGCGATGTGGGAGAGGTCAATAAGGTCCACGTTCCGGTTCCATAGGTTCCACGTTCCGGTTCCATTCCCGCGGGTCCACAAAAAAGGCCGGGCCTGTGAAACAGACCCGGCCTACATCATGAACCCGGAACCCGAAGCTGGAACCGGAATCGGAACACTGAACCTATTTGAGCATGGGCTTGAGCGCTTCGAACGTCGTCTTGGCTTCGGCTGCGTTCTTGCCTGCCGGCTCGAGCTTCAAGTACGTGTCGTATTCGCCCGCCGCTTCCTTCAGCTTGCCGAGGTTCAGGTACACCTTGCCGAGCATGAAGTGTGAGTCGGCGTGATTGGGGTTGGCTTTGAGCGCCGCCTCGAAGGTCGTCCCGGCTTCAGCGAACTTGTTGGCGTTCCACAATCCGACGCCGGCGCTGTAGAGCGAATCGGCGTTGCCGCCGCCTCCCGACGCGATGCTGAGCTCGGCGGATTTCGCCGATGCCGCCGCCGCGAGGTCCATCTTCTTGTCCTGCGTATAAAGAACCGCCAGCGCGTTGTACGCCTCGGGGTAGTTCGGCCGCAGCTCGATCGCCTTCTTGAAGGCGGCTTCCGCCCCTTCGCTGTTCTTCAGCTGCTGCTGAGATACGCCGACGTTGAAATAGCAATCGGCGCAGGTGGGCATCGCGACGCCCGCGGCGGTAAACGCTTCCACGGCCGCCTGATGATTGCCCGAGTTTGCCGCGGCGACGCCCGCCTCGAAGTACTTCTTGATCTCCTGGTTCTTTTTGGCCTGCTCCTCACTGACGCGCGCGGCGCGCGAGAGCTTGAAGTTGGTGGTCGTGAAGTTGCCGATCTTCACGGCGGCGCGCGCCTCGTCCTCGCCGACGCCCTCTTTCGACGCGACGATGAGGTACTGGCCCGACTTCGGCAGGGTGCCGATGATGTAGTTGCCGTTCTTATCGCTCTTCGCTTGCCATTTCTGGCCACCCTGATCGGGGATAGCGGTCACGAGAATCTGCGCGTCCGGCACGGGTGCGTCCTTGTCGTCGACCACCTTGCCCTGGATGCGGCCGGTCTGTGCGAGCGCCGGCACGGCCAGCGCCAGCATTGCGCCGGCAATCAACGAAGTCAGCGTCCGCCGGCCGAGTTTTCCGGAAAGCATATCAATCCTCCACACACGCGTTATTTCGGCAGTTCGCCCGTTGGGCACACCCACGGCTAACTCCTAAATAGAAAGGAAAGCTGAGAATAGTTTACACGAAAGGCCGAATCCCTATGACGGGGCGAAAAACCGTTCGATATCGGCGATTTCCCGCGTGATGCCGGCCGGGGGCAGCGACGCCAGAAACCGCCGTCCGTACCCCATGGTCTGGAGGCGTGGATCGAGTACCGCAAGGACGCCGCGATCGTCGCGATGGCGGATCAGGCGCCCCAGCCCTTGCAGCAGCGCGAGGATGGCGAGCGGCACCTGGTATTCGCCGAACGGCTGCCCGCCCCTGTCCGCGATCGCCTCGATCCGGGCGGCGGTAATCGGATCGCCGGGCGACGCAAACGGCAGCTTGTCGATGATCACGCAGCTCAGGGCATCGCCCATCACGTCGACTCCCTGCCAGAAGCTCGACGTCGCCAGCAGCACGGCGTTCGGCGTCGTACGGAACTGCTCGAGCAACGTGGACCGCGGCGCCGAGCCCTGCACGAGAATCGGGTACGGCAATTCGATCTCGGCGATCTGCTGGATCGCGCGTAATGCCGCGTAGCTGGTGAAGAGGACGAACGCCCGGCCCTTCGTCGCTTCGAGGATGCTGATGATCTCGCGCGCGGCAGCGGTCGTGAAGTCCATTGAGCGAGGATCGGGCATCCGCCGCGGCAAGTACAGAATCGCCTGCCGGCGATAGTCGAACTCTGGAGGCAGCTTGATGAACTGCGTGGCCCCAGACCGTTCGAGTCCCAGCCGGCTGCGGACGAAATCAAAGGTGCCTTCGACCGTCAGCGTGGCTGATGTCAGCACGGTCGCTCTCATGCGGTCGAACAGCACGTCGCGCAGGATCGACGACACGTCGATCGGCGCCGCGCGCAAAAAGAGCCCGCGGCCTCTGGTTTCGAGGAAGTAGACGTAGTCGGGCTCGTTCGCGCGAAGGATGAAGCGCAGCTCGTCGCGCAGCTCGCCCGCCCGGTGCGCGAGGCCCGCGAGGTCCATCTTGGCGGCTTCCTGCGGCTTGTCGGGATCGGGCGGCGGAGGCTTGATGAGCGCCGCCGTCGCTTCGAGCATGTCGAGCGCGCTCATGACGAGGGCGGCATCTTCGTAGAACGGCTCGAGCGTCTTCGCGGTCACGCGAACCCGGTTTTCGGACGCCTGCTGCGCGCGCGAAGCGATGCCGCTGGACACGTTGCGGAAAAAATCGTGCGCCCGGTCTTTCGCCCGATCGAGCATCTCGCGCAGGTCCGGTGCCTTGTCGCCGGCGGCGCCGGTCGCGATCAAACGCTCGCCGTCCCGCGACAGCTCGTCGAAACGGTACGTGCTCACGGACACGCCGAAGTACTGCGTGGCCACGTCTTCCAGCTGGTGCGCTTCGTCGACGATGGCGTAGCTGCACTCGGGAATCACTTCGCCGTAGGCGCTCTGACGGACCGCCGCGTCGGCGCACAGGAGATGGTGATTCACGACGACGAGATTCGACTCGGCGGCGCGCGACCGCATACGCGTGACGAAGCAATCGGTGTAGCGCGGGCACTCGGTGCCGATGCAGTTTTCGGATGTGGCGGCGATCTCTCCCCAGAACGGAAGGTCCTCGGGCAGATCTGCGATCTCGGCGCGGTCGCCGGTCTCCGTCCGCTTCGACCATTCGTCGATGATCGGAAGAAAAATCTGCGGCGCGGACTCGCCGAACAGCTGCATCGTGGCCGTCTTCGCGCCTTCGCGGAAGGATTCGAACCTGTGCAGGCACAAGTAGTTGCCGCGCCCCTTCATGTACGTGGCGGTGAAGGGCACGTCGAGCGCCTCGCGAAGTACTCCGAGGTCTTTGAAGTAGATCTGTTCCTGGAGGTTCTTGGTGCCCGTCGACACCAGGACGCGCTGGCCGCTGAGGATCGCGGGGACGAGATAGGCGAGCGTCTTGCCGGTGCCGGTACCCGCTTCGACCAGCAGCACGCCGCCCTGTTCAAGCGTGCCGGCCACCGCCTCGGCCATCTGTCGCTGCGCCGGGCGGCTCTCGAAGGTCGGGAGCGACCGCGCCAGCGATCCCGAGTCTGCAAAAATTTCGGCGACCCGGTCGCGGAGATCGGAGTCTGATCCCCGTGACGCCGCTGGGGTCAGGCCCCGTACAGCGGGAACATCCGGCACAGCGTCTCGACTTCGACTTTCACCATGGCGAGCGCGGCATCATCGTTGGGTGTGGTCAGCGCCCGCATGATGAGCTCGCCGATTTTGTCCATCTCGCGCTCGCCCATCCCGCGCGTGGTGACCGCGGGTGTGCCGATGCGGATACCGCTGGCTGTCATCGGCGGGTTGGGATCGAACGGGATCGCGTTCTTGTTGACCGTGATGCCGGCCTTTCCGAGTGCGGCTTCGGCGGCTTTCCCGGTGAGGCCGCGCGAGAACACGTCGACGAGCATCAAATGGTTGTCTGTGCCGCCGCTGACCAGGCGGAAGCCTCCGGCCACGAGCGCGGACGCAAGCCGCCTGGCGTTGGTGACAATCTGTCTCTGATAGTCGACAAACGACGGCTCGGCGGCTTCCTTGAAGCACACGGCCTTGGCGGCGATGATGTGCATCAACGGCCCGCCCTGCAATCCCGGGAACACCGCTTTGTCGAGATCCTTCGCGTATTTCTCGCGGCACAGGACCATGCCCGCACGCGGTCCGCGCAGGGTCTTGTGGGTCGTCGTCGTGACGAAGTCGGAGTGTGGAACCGGGCTCGGATGCTGCTTGCCCGCGACAAGGCCGGCGATGTGCGCCATGTCGGTGACCATCGGCGCGCCAACGCGCTGCGCGACCTCGCCGATCCGCGCGAAATCGATGACGCGCGGATACGCGCTCGCCCCGACCATGATCATCTTCGGTTTGTGTTCTTCTGCGAGGCGCTCCAACTCCTCGTAATCGATGCGCTCATCGTCTTTCCGGACGCCGTACGGAACGATCGTATAGAGCTTGCCCGAGAAATTCAGCGGATGGCCGTGCGTGAGGTGTCCGCCGTGAGCCAGGTTCATGCCCAGCACCGTGTCGCCCGGCTTCAGCAGCGTGAAGTACACCGCCATGTTCGCCTGCGCGCCCGAGTGCGGCTGCACGTTGGCGTGCTCAGCGCCGAACAACGCTTTAGCGCGGTTGATCGCGAGCGTTTCGGCGACGTCGACGAATTCGCAGCCCCCGTAATAGCGCTTGCCCGGATAGCCTTCGGCGTACTTGTTCGTGAGCACGGAGCCCGCCGCTTCGAGAACGGCGCGGCTGACGAAGTTCTCCGACGCGATGAGCTCGAGGCCGTCGTTCTGCCGGCGCTCTTCGTTGCGCACGGCTTGAGCGATGTCGGGATCCGCATCCGCGAGGCTGAGCGATCGGGCTGGAGCGGATGTATTCAGCGTCATGACGTTTCAATCTCCGCTATCTGGTCCAGGCGTTTCTGGTGGCGGCCGCCCTCGAACGGCGTATCCAGCCACAATTTCAGGATGTCGTCGGCGAGTCCGAAGGCGACGATGCGGCCGCCCATCGAGAGGACGTTGGCGTCGTTGTGCTGTCGTGACAGGCGCGCGGTATAGAGATCGTTGCACAATGCCGCGCGCACGCCGCGCACTTTGTTGGCGGCAATCTGCTCACCTTGTCCGCTGCCGCCCAGAACGATTCCCCGGTCGGCCTTTCCCGCGACCACCGCGCGACCGACGGCGGCGCAGATAGGCGGATAGTCCACCGAGGCGTCGCTGTCCGTACCGTAATCGTCGGCCTGATGCCCGAGTGCCGTGAGGGTTTTCTTCAGGTGTTCTTTGAGAGAAAAGCCGGCATGGTCTGCGCCAATCGCAATCCGCATGGAGGGGGAATGATAATACGTTTCTGGGTTCCAAGTTCCGGTTCCAAGTTCCGCGTTCGTGGTCGGCGATCGATTGACTCCGGCTTCTATTCTTTGAGCGCGCTGATTGAGTAAAGTGCGCAGCTGAGCTCGAAGCGCCACCGCGAACCTGGAACTGGAACGCGGAACCTGGAACCCGGAACCCGGAACCCTGAACCCATATGGAACCCACCATCACCATCACCCCTCGTGGGGAAGAGCGCATTCACAACGGCCATTTCTGGGTGTACCGGGGCGATATCGCAGACGGTCGCGCGGAGCCTGGCGCAGTCGTTCGTGTCAACTCCGCGAACGGCCGTTTCCTCGCTCGCGCGTTCTACAGCGACCAATCGCAGATCACGTTGCGGATCCTGACACGCCGCGACGTACCGGTCGATCGCGCCTTCTGGCGCGCGCGTCTCGAGCGCGCGATTGGATTCCGTAAGACGCTCGGCGTCGACGCAACGGCGTATCGCCTCGTGCATGGCGAAGGCGATCTGATTCCCTCGCTCATCGTGGATCGCTACGGCGACTACATCGCGCTTCAAGCGTTGTCGCAAGGCAGCGACAGGCTGATGCCTGAGGTCACCGCTCTCCTCGCGGAAATCGCCGGCCCCAAGGGAATCATCGCGCGCAACGATCCACGCGTGCGGCTCCTCGAAGGCCTCGAGCAGAACGTCACCGTGCTTCACGGGGAGGTTCCTGATCGCGTGGCGGTGCGTGAGGGCCGCATCGAGTACGACGTGGATCTCAGGCACGGACAGAAGACGGGCGCCTTCCTCGATCAGCGCGAGAACCGTTCGGCTGCGGCGCAGTATGCGAGTGGACGAGCGCTCGACTGCTTCAGTTACGCCGGGGGTTTCTCATTGCAGCTCGCCCCGCACGTCGACGAGTTGACGGCGCTCGACATCTCGGAGGATGCGACCGCGCTGCTCACCCGTAACGCGGTGCGGAATGGCCTGTCGAACGTGCAGGCCAGGACCACGAACGTGTTCGACGAGTTGCGGACCCTCGAGCGCATGGGTGAGGCCTTCGACACGATCGTGCTCGATCCGCCGGCTTTCGCCAAGAGCAAGGCCGCGATCCCCAAGGCGCTTTCGGGGTACAAGGAAATCAACCTGCGCGCGCTGAAGCTGCTGAAGCCCGGCGGCTTTCTCATCACGTGCAGTTGCTCCTATCACGTCAACGAGGCCGCGTTCGCCGAAGTGATACTCGACGCGGCGCTCGACGCCCGCATCGACGTCAACGTCGTCGAGAAGCGGATGCAGGGCAGAGATCACCCCGTCGTCCTCGGCATGCCGGAGACCTATTACCTGAAGTGCTTCATCCTGCGGAAGCTGGGCTGAGAGGCGTCTCACCGCCGAGCTACGGTAAGACGTCGCAGCGCGAATCGACGTTGCAGCCAGCCAGCCGCACCACGTTGCCTGTTTCCGGATTTATTTCCAGGAATTTACCGATCCGCGGAGCGTAGTACTTGCGCTCGACGACGCCGGGCTCGAGCGGCGTGTATTCCTTCGTCACCACGCAATCACCGGGACAGAGCAGATCCGCGAGCGCCTTCGGCACGAAGCGATCCAGCTCGGGATCGCGGCCGAAGGCGTACGTCGTCGAGAGCACTTCGGCCACGTCTTCGGCGTTGCCGAGCGAGAACTCCTGACGATACACCTCGCCGCGAACCGGAGCGCTGCGAAACAGAATGCCGGGCTTGTCGCCATCCCGGCCTGTCTTGAACGAGCCGTCGATGCTGACGAGCTCCGGTTCCTCCGGGACATCGCCGGCGAACGTCTCGCGGTCCTGCACTTCCTCTCCGCAGTAGTACACGTCACCCTCTCGCGACTGCGCGATCCAGTCGTTGGTGTCCTCGACAATCCTGCCGCCGACCGACACCTTGTCGTTGACGACGATGCAGGTCACGCCTTCGACGAGCTTGGTCTTGTTCAGAACTTCGACGGTGGTAGCCTCGTTCGGCGCCACAAACATCCAGCGAGATCCGATCGCCAACGGGTAGTAGCGGTTGGGCAGCGTCAGCCGGTTGAAGTCGTTGTCGAACTGGCTGGGCTCGAAATCCGGATCGTATCTGTCCTCGCCGAGCGCATCGCACAGCGCGTGGCGGGCCTCCATTTGGGCGTGGCAGAGGCGGCTGGCTTCTCGCCGCTCTTCAGCAATGTCCGCAAAACAGTCCTCACGTTCTTCATCGTCGTCGACGTTGCTGCAGACCGCGACTGCCTTCCAGTAGTCAGGTTCGCCCTGGCTGCGGCACGACTCGAACATCGCCGTGGCTGTCCCAGTGCAATACCGCCGGTTGCGGGGCCAGTCGTCAATCTGAGCGCTCGTCGCGCCATCGTCGAGCGCGAGCACGGCCAGGGAAACGCACGTGAAGAGCAGGGTCAAAAGGTTGCGGGACGTGGTCAGAGGCATGGGCGATCTCCTTTGCCCTTTTCTAACCACGTGCATCCGGCGTGTCTATTGGCGGAATGGCGTACGCCCGATTGGCGCGAGCAGATCCTCGAGGAAGAAGGCGGAGAGTGCCGCGCGGCCCGTCAATCCTGCTTTCGAATAGATCGATCGTGCCTGTGCCCGGATTGTGCGTTCCGCGGTTGCGCGCACGACAGCGACTTCCTTCAAGCTCAGCCCCTTCAGCAGGAGCAGGGCCACCTCGCGCTCGGCCTCAGTGAGGTTCCAGCGTGAGAACTGGCCGTCGATGGCTTCTCCGAGGCCTGCCAGCAACGTGCGGGATTCCGTCCGCCAGCGCTCGCCTTCGATGCGGGCGATCTCGAGATCCCGTAGAATCTGCAACTGCTCCTCGCGCTGGCGAAGGTGCAGCCGGAACAGCAGCACCACGCCCACTCCTACCAGGACACCTGGGATGATTTTCACCAGTTCGATCGCCATCTCGATCGGCGTCATCGGCTCTTCGCTGATTTCGAGGCCGAAAAAGAGCGCGACGCCCGCTATGACGGCGAGGGAGGCCCACACACCGGTTCGACGGTCAATCCACTCTGTCATTGTCTGGCTGACGCCCCCAGGTGAATGCGGGCGCGCCGGCAGCGTAACGCGGGCCAGGGAAAGTGTCTATCGGATCTATGTCGTACGCCGTTTTGTCAGATACACCTCGTGCGCGTCGGGTTCCAGATCGGAGTGCTCGAGTGGAATCACCCTGTGCGTGAAGCCGATTTCATCGAACAGCCGGAGCCAGGTGGCCCTCGGAAACAGCCCTTCGACATGGCGGTCGTGCTCGACGTGGGTCGAGCCGTCAGAATCGCGCAGCAGGTAGGCATAGTCCACGAGGTACGTGGAGTCGCCTGGATCGGGATCCCACCTCCACTCCAGCCATCGCATGCCACGGCCCCCTGCGTCCTCGCCACCGACGTCGGTGCCAGGTCTGAAGTTTTCCGAGACGTAGTCTGGGCAGAACAACGCCACGCCGCCGGGTTTGCAGTGGACGAACGCCGTTTCGATAGCCTGACGCAGGTCTGACTGGGTCGTCATGTAACAGATGGCATCGTGTACGAAGACCGCGTCGAATTGCCGGTCAAGTCGCACCGTCCGCATGTCGCCCTGGTAGTGCGCCAGTTCGGGATTGAGTGCGCGGCTCATGGCCAACATGTCCGGTGAGATGTCTACGAGGGACATTTCCCTGAAATGCTGCTTCATATGCAGCGCGTTGTTGCCGCCGCCGCTCCCCAGTTCGAGAATCTCTTCAATCGGATGCCGTGAGGCATCGCGCAGAGTCTTAACGTAGAACCCGGCCTCTTCCGCGTATTCGGAGGGCGGCGACATCAACGGCCACCACGATGCGAGCTCGTTGTAGAGCTTCCTAAAAAAAGGCACGGAGGCCCTTCCTTTCGGAAGAACCTCCGTGCCTCTCCGTGTTGAGACGACTTCTGCGAACTTAGAAGCCGAACTTTATGCCGAGCTGCATCTCGCGCATCGGCTTGCGCGTGCTCGTGATCTGCCCGTATTGCGTACTCGTCACCGCCGTGTTCGGATCCTGCCAGACGGGCTGGTTGAACGTATTGAACGCCTCCAGCCGGAGCTGAAGGGTCTTGCTGCCACCGAGCGTGAAGTTCCGCAGGATCGACATGTCGAAGTTGAAGATCCCAGGCCCGACGATGCTGTTCCGCACGGCGTTGCCGTATTCTATTCCCGGCTGCAGCACAAATGCTGCGGTGTTGAACCACTGCTGGATCGTTTGCGGTCCATCGTTCGCATCCTGGCCGGATACGACAGTAGGCCTCTGATCTCCGTGACCCAGGTTCGCGCGATCCTGGCCCACGTTCGGATTCCTCGCGAAACCGCTCGACAGGCTCATGATATTGGTGAGCTGCCAGCCGCCGAGAATCGCGCCACCGACGCCGCCCTGCGCCCACTTCTTGCCTGCGCCAAACGGAAGCTCGTAGAGGATCGACGAGACGATGCGGTGCCGCGTGTCGAAGATCGAGAGACCCCACTCGCATCCGCTGCTGACTTCGTCCGCCACGCAGTTGCTGTTCTGCGGGAACAGCTGATCGCCGTTGAGCGTGCGGATGCCGCTGCCGTTGTCCTCGGATTTCGAGAGCGTGTAACCGATGAGCGCCGAGAACCCGTTGTTGAGGCGGCGGGTCAGCTTGGCCGTCAACGAGTTGTACTTCGCTTCGGCGACGTTGCCGATCGTTTGAACCCGTGTGAACTCCGGGTAGGGCCGTTTGTCCTGAACGGCGCCCGGTCCCGGCAACACGTCGTTGCGATCGAACATGCGCTCGAGGTGGAAGCTGCGCGAGCCGAGGTAGCCGATCTCGATCGCCGAGTTGCCTCCGATCTCGCGCTGCACGTTGAAGAGATACTGCAGCATTCGCGGGGTCGTTCGGTCGTAGTCGTTGCCGAGGACGTAGTGGTTCGAGATGCAGACAATCGGCGGCTGCACGTTGCAGGCGTTGGTCCCCGAGCCCACGAATGGCGCGTCCCAGTTCTGGCTGAAGAACTGGTTGGAGGTGTCCTGACGGCGCCCAGCCGCGTTGCGGGCCATGTCGAAGCGCGGGTTGCCCGTGTCCTGCATGAAGAACATACCTGCGCCGGCCCGAATGGAGGTGAGTGGCGTAGGCGTCCAGGCCCAGCCGGCCCGAGGCGCGAAGTTCAGCTTGTCGTCGTCCACGAGTCGGTTGCCGAGCCGTCCGTCGCGAGCCGTCTTCATCGCCGGGTTGTAGCGGATGTTGAAACCCTCGTAGAAGTCCCCTTCCCCGATGCGCACCAGGGTGGGATGGCGCGACAGGTCGGCCACGGGCAGACCCTGGTCGAAGAACGGCATCGAGGCATTGATCAATGTGCCGGCTTTATCCTCGAACGGCGGGACGTACTCGTACCGGAAGCCGAGATCGAGTGTCATGTTATCGCGCATGCGCCAAGTGTCGGTGATGTAGTAGCTCTGGCTGATCGCGCGGAACTCCGTCACCGCCAGCTGGACCGACAACTCGGACAGACGCTGGTAGCCGAGCAGGAAGTCGGCAAACGACGGCGCGATGGTCGCCACCGAGCCGTTCAACGATCCGGTCGCCCGGCCGTCGAACTGGAACCCGCCGCGCGGGAACTGGTTGCCGACCTGGTTGTAGTGGTCGATCCGGACGTGGGCGCCGACCTTGAACGAATGCCGGCCCTTGATCCACGACACGTTGTCGATGAACTCGAAATTCTTGTTCCGGACGGTGTACGGCCCCTCTGTGCTGTCGCCGAAGCCGCTCAGGCCGTTGATCCCGATGCTCGGAATGCCCCAGGCAGTTTCCGGAAGCGGGTTCATGCCGGGGATGCCCAGCTCGCTTGTGACGTCGCGTACGAAGGCCAGCTCGCGGCCGAACGTGTTATAGAACGAGTTGAAGCCAAACCGGAACTCGTTCACGACCGTCGGCGAGAGCGTGCGAGTGTTGCCCGTCATCACCTGGTGGATGCGGTTCTGTAGCTTCGAGCCGTTCAGCTTCAGCTGCGGTTGGATTTCATTGTCGCGGCTGTGGCTGTAGCGGCCCATCCAGGTCGACGATGAGTTCTGGACGAAGTCGAAGCGCTGCGTGAACTGGTCCTTGTCGATCACGCGATCCTGGACGCCCGTGTAGTTGTTCACGGTACCAGTTGCGTCGGTGCCGGCGGCGTTGGGCTCGGGATAAAACTCGAGCAGCTTCAGCGACGTCGGGTGGATGCGGCTGGTCGGAATCTGGTTGTTGGGGAACGTCTGGCACGTCCTCACGCCGGACGCGCTCGCGACCGTGCAGGTGCGCGGATCGTACAGCGGCCCGTTGTAAGACGAAAAATCACCACGCCGCCAGGCAGCCAATGGCAGCGAGTAGTTCTGCTGGTTCTGCTTGCGGTCGCGGTACCCTTCCCAGTTCGACATGAAGAACACCTTGTTGGTCCAGATCGGACCGCCCAAGGTGTAGCCGTACTGGTTCCACTTGAACGGTGGCTTCGGCAGCGCCGCCTGTGCGGCCGAGAACGAGAAGGGCCGCGAGTCGAAGCTGTCGTTGCGGTGGAATTCGAATATCGATCCGTGGAACTGGTTCGTGCCCGACTTGGTGACGACGTTCACCTGGCTGGCGGCGCGGCCGAACTCGGCCGAGTAGATGCCCGTCTGCACCTTGAACTCTTCGAGCGCGTCAACCGACGGCAGAAGAATGTAGGTGTTGAAGTTGACGTCCGTGTTGTCCGTGCCGTCGAGCGTGTAGTAGTTGTACTCGCGCCGCTGCCCCGAGATCGAGAGCTGCTGATTGGCGCGCGATCCGCCCTGGCGATCGCCGGCCTGTCCGGCGCCCGCGAACTCGGCGCTGACGTTCGGGCTGAGCGCGACGAGCGAGAGGAAATTGCGCCCGTTCAGCGGCAGCTCGACGATGCGGCGGTTCTCGATGACGGTGCCGACCGTCGCGTTCTCTGTCGTGATGAGCGGCGCCACGCCGGTGACCTCGGCGGTCTCCGACAACGTGCCGATCTCCATCGTGAAGTTCACGCGCACCGTCTGCTCGACGTGCAACTCGATGGCCTGTTGCGTCGTCTTGAAGCCCTGAAGCTCAGACTTGACGACGTACGGACCTGGCGGCAGTGCGGCAAACGTGTAGATACCAGCTTCGTTGCTCGGCATTTCGCGCGCCGCGTTCGTTCCGGTATTCGTCGCGGTTACTGTTGCGCCGGGAATGAGCGCGCCGGAGGCATCTTTCACTTCGCCGGTGATTGTGCCGAGTGTCTGCGCACCGGCTTGCGCACACACGAACAAGAGCCCAGCAAACACCAGTGGGAGGATTCGCCGCATAACTGACACTCCTTCTCTGAAAGTGCCGAACAGTCAAACCGCCGAGTTCAAAAAAGAACTCGGAATCGATTTGTATCGATTTGTATTGAAGCGCTTCAGGTTAGGTGGTCTTCTTATTACGGTCAAGAAAAATTCATGGGTGTTCCAAACACCAAATTATTGGATCTAAATGCGTTTTGCTGGATCCGCATCTGTTGACACTTGACGCGACGGGTGGTGCGTCCCTCACAATAAGTGATTCCACATATGACTCGATACTGCGCGCTTTTTCTGCTCGTGTCAGCCGTAGCGCTTCAGTCGCCCGTTCTTCACGGACAGCAATCACAGGCGCCGGAGGTGACCTTCCAGGTCGAGGTCAACTACGTCGATGTCGACGTGGTCGTCACCGACGACAAGGGAGATTTCGTTACCGGGCTCACGCGTGAAGACTTCGAGGTGTTCGAGAACGGCAGGCCGCAGAAGATCGACACGTTCTCGCAAGTCGGTATCCCCATCGAGAAGCCGACCGAATTTGTTCACGAGGGCCGGCTGGTGGTCGCCGACACGCGGACCAACCGCAAGCCCTTCGACGGCCGCGTGTATGTGATCGTGTTCGACGATCTCGACGTGAGCGCGATGCGCAGCACGCCGCTGAAGGACGCGGCTCGAAAGTTCGTACGCGAGTTCATGGGCGCCAACGACCTGGCAGCCGTGGTCTATACGAGCGGGCGGAAAGATGCGGCGCAGGAATTCACCGGCAATCGCGAGCTTCTGGTCGCGGCCATCGACAAGTTCATCGGGCAGCGCATGCGCTCGCTCAGCCTGGAGCGGCTCGACTCGTACTACCAGACCATCGCGTTTGGCTACACCTCGCAAACGACGGCCGATCCCAACACCGGAAGCATCAATTCGCAGGATCCTGCCGGCTACGGCCGCGTGTCGGATCCGACGGAGCTCGAGCGCGGGACACGTGCGCTGACCGTCCTCGACACGCTGAAGAACACGGCGGAGTTTCTTGGCAGCGTCCGCGGCCGACGCAAAGCCTTGCTGTTCTTCAGTGAAGGCCTTGACTATCCAATTCGCGACGTCTTCGGTGCACACGATGCGACGACGGTCATCCGCGCGAGTCAGGATGCCATCTCCATGGCGGCGCGTGCCAACGTGAACTTCTACGCGGTCGATCCTCGCGGCCTGGCCGGAATGACCACCGATTTCATTGAAGGGGCAGGGCTCGCGAACGGAGCGGGCACCCCTGGTCCCATCCTGCTCGTCCCGGGCAGGAACACCCCAGCCAGTGGCATCACAGGGGCCTCCGGCGGCACGTTCGACGTCCAGGACGAGCTGAGGCAGGAGTTCCGCACGTCGCAGGACACGCTGCGGGAGCTCACCGAGGAAACGGGTGGCTTCGCGACGCTGGACACCAACAACGTGGCGCCGGCGTTCGAGCGGATCGTCAACGCCAACAGCCGTTACTACGTGCTCGGCTACTATCCGCCGACCCACCCGCGCGACGGAAGGTTCTACAAGATCGAAGTGCGTGTGAAGCGTCCGAACCTGCGCGTCGAGGCTCGCAAAGGCTACGCATCGCCGAGAGGACGCACGCCCGAAGAGCGCAAGCGCGACGAAGAAGCGCGCGCCGCACGCGACGCGCGGCGTCCCGACGGAAAACGGACGTCGACCCCGCTGCTGACCGCCTTGTCGAGTCCCATTCCTCAGAGCGGCCTCACGTTCACCGTGCAGGCTGCTCCATTCAAGAACACCGCGAACGAGGCGTCGATCGCTCTCGCCATCGAGCTCGACGGGAGCAAGCTCCCGTACAGCGAGCCGAATGCGAAGGGAACGGTCTCCAACAAGATCGAGCTGTCCTTTTTCGGTCTCAACGCCCAGGGCAAGGCGATCTCGCCGGCATGGACCGAGCTCGATCTCACGCTCCGGCCCGAAACGCGCGATCGGGTGACCGCTCACGGCGTGCGCGCGAACCCGCGGATCAGCCTCGCTCCCGGGCGCTATCAGATCAAGGTCGGCGCTCGCGAATCGGTGAGCGGCCTGGCGGGTTCGGTCTTCTACGACCTGGAGGTACCTGATTTTCGCAAGGAGCGCCTCATGGTCAGCGGGCTTCTGATGACAACCCCGTCGGTGCAGCAGACACCAAACATTCAACCGGATCCGAACGTGAGCAAAGAGCTGTTGCCTGCGCCGGCGACCAGTCGCCGCGAATTTCCGAGCAGTGATGTGCTCGCGCTCTACACGGAAATTTACGACAACGACAGCTCACGCCAGGCGCGTCGAATCGAGGTGACCGTGCGGCTGGTCTCCGAGAGCGGCACCGACGTCATTGTCAGCCGTGATGAGCTGGAGAACGGCACGTCGGGCGAGAAGCCGTGGGAGATTTACGGGTACGCGAAACGGATTCCGCTGAAGGAGCTCGCGCCCGGCCGCTATCTGCTGCGCGTGGAGGCCGCTGTCCGTGGACAGAAGGAGCCTCCGGCGACGCGTGAAGCTCCCATCGCCATACGTCCCTAGCCGTTACATCTCGAGGCCGTACTTCCCCCGCAACAGGGCCAGGTGATGACGCACATGGCCGGCCATGATGTACGCGATCGCGCGCGCGGACACCGGCGTGCCGTTTGCATTGCCGAGCCGGTTCCAATCCTCCGGCGACCACCGCCTCAAGACCCAGAGATTCGCGTGGCGCACCGCCGCGAACTCGTGCGTCAGCTCCTTGACGGGGCGCTCGTCTGAGTCCGCGTGCGCGACGTAATCCTTTTCATCGAATCCCGGAAGCGGCTTCGCCTCTCCGCGCGCGATGCAGAAGGCTCGATACCCCATCACACGCTCGGTGTCGATCATGTGGCCGAGGACCTGCCGCACGCTCCATTTGCCGATCGCGTACCGATAGAGCTCGTCTTCCGGCGTGATGCGGTCGGCAAGCGCGTGCAGCTCGGCCGGCTGCGCTTCGAGCACTGGCAGCGGGTCGGTTTCAGGAACACGCCCGATGTAGCTGGCGTAGAACGGCGCGAATTCGGTGTCGGCAGGGCGCATGGGGCACCTTATGTAACGAAAAACGAAGAACGAAAAACGAAGAACGAAAAACGAAGAACGAAAAACGAAGAACGAAAAACGAAGAACGAAAAACGAAGAACGAAAAACGAAGAACGA
>Ga0075418_10000090_pt1 | contig 75861 bp, 64 predicted proteins | sample SoiMetdeltSBSDD2_FD_81776 | JGI IMG/M metagenome (GOLD analysis project Ga0075418, IMG submission 81776) | Bulk soil microbial communities from a Populus tree surrounding site in Tennessee, USA - Soil MetaG P. deltoides SBSDD2 | ecosystem: Environmental > Terrestrial > Soil > Tree plantation...
CCACGAGGCGCGACACCACGATGATGGCCCCGCGCATGATCACCATGGCCACGAGCACCGAGATGGGCAACGTGTACATGAGGGTGGTGGTCGGCACCACGACGCCGGTGCAGATGCCGGAAGGCACGATGTAGAGGAGCTCGGCGGGAAAGCGGCGAGTGCCCAGGCGTACGTGCTGGCGCGACTCGAGCCGGTACCAGCGGCGGATCATCACCACAACCAGCGCCACACCAGCGCCGCTCATCGTGCTGTAGACGAGGTACTCGACGCCGTTCATGCCGGGGAATCCGGCATCGGCTTTGCCGAGGAAATACTTCACCGCGACGCCGGTCAGCACGTACAAGAAGAAGTACCAGGAGCAGAGCTCGAGGAGACGCCCGGTGCTGCCTTCGCTCGTCTTCCACATCGAGGTCTCGCTCCGTCGGGTGGGCGGCGTCTGTCCCGGTGGCCCGGTACCTTAGCACAATCGCAGGGCGGCACTCGGCATGGAGTACAATGCGGCGCGTTGCACCAAAGCTCCCCTGGGTGAATGCAACGCTGCATCCGAGGAGGTTCGTGTGTCGGAGAACCCAACGCTCGTCACCGCAGAACATTTCCGCTATTTGTCCGCCCGCACCCGACAGGAGGACGCATTCCTCGTCGACCTCAAAGAAGCCGCCAAGGCTGCCGGAATTCCCGCCATCTGGATTTCACCCGCGCAGGGCAGCTTCATGCAGATCCTGTTGCGGGCGATTCACGCGCGCGAGGTGATCGAGGTCGGGACCTTGGCCGGCTACTCCGCAATCGTCATGGCGCGGGCACTCGGCCCCGAAGGACGCGTGCGCACGATCGAGATTGAGCCGCGCAACGCCGGATTCGCCGAAGAGTGGATCGCGCGCAGCGACGTCGCCGGTCGCGTCGAGGTCCTGCGCGGCAATGCTGCCGAGGTGTTGCCGAGCCTCGCACGGCACTCCGCCGATGCGGCGTTTCTCGACGCCGACAAGTCGGGCTACAAGCTCTATCTGCAGGAGTGCCTGCGCATCGTCCGTCCCGGCGGGATCATCCTGGTGGACAATGCCTTCGCGTTCGGCCAGCTGTTCGACGTCCAGCCCACCGATCGCGAGGTGGGCGCAGTGCGCGATTTCAACGATCACATGGCGGCGCAGCCCGGCCTGCAGAGCATCATCGTGCCCGTGGGCGACGGTCTTTGGGTCGGCGTCAAGCTGTGAGCCGTGTGCGTCGATTCCGCTAGCGGGGAGCGAGTGACAGCGCCTCCGGATCGCACGGGCAATCGAGCGCTTTCAGGAACTCGATCAGGTCGCGTTTTTCCTCGGGCGTGAGCTTGTGATCCTCGAGCAGTGGATCGAGATGCGGGTTGGCGATGCCGCCGCCTGCCATGATGTCCACTGCTTCCTCGAGCGTCGCGGCGCTACCGTCGTGGAAGTAGGGGGCCGACTGCGTGACGTCGCGCAGGGTCGGAGTCTTGAACGCGCCGGTGTCGCGCGGGCTCTGCGTCACCTTGAAGCGGCCTGGGTCGGGGTTGGGCTTGGCGAGACCGATGCCGACGTTGTGATAGGCGAGGTCGGTGAAGAGATTGCCCAGGTGGCAGGCGCCGCACCCGGCTTTGTCGTAGAAGAGATCCTTGCCGCGCAGCGCGGCGGCACCGAGCGCCGTCTTGTCGCCGCGAATGTGGCGATCGTAGGCGGTGTCGGTGCACAAGATGGTGCGCATGTACGCGGCGAGCGCCATCGTCACCCCATCCACGGTCATCGGACCGTTGAACACGTCCTGGAAAGCGCGTGAATACTCGGGGTCGTGCTGCAGGGCGCCGACGACGCTGTCGGGCTTGGCGCCCATGTTGCCGCCCTTGAAGGCAGCGAGCGCTTGCTTCTCGAGCGACGGCGAGCGGCCGTCCCAATAGAGTGAATCGTGGTAGCCGACGTTCCACATGGTCGGCGCCGATCGACCGATGTCCTTGCCGAACGCTCCGATCGCGGTGGGCCGGCCATCGGTCAGGCCGTGCTCGCAGACGTGGCACGAATAGCAGGCGAGCTTGGCGTCGCCGGACAGCCGGGTGTCGAAGTAGAGCTTGCGCCCGAGCTCCACCTTGGCGAGCGTCATGGGATTGTCGGCCGGGATGGGGACGGACTCGAAATCGCTCGGCACCTCCCATGGCATTTTCGATGGCACGGCGGTTTTCGCGTTGCCTTTGTCATCGCTCTTCTCGGAGCGGCCGCACCCTGCGAGCACGAGGACAATCAAGAGGGACTGCAAGAGTCGCGACATGTCTCGACCTCCCGGCGGGAACGGCCAGTCCATTTGGGCGCGGGGGCTATGTTACCCTGCGTCGACGCACGTGGGCAAAGCCAATGTGGGGGATGAGGATGCAGATCGACGACGAGGTCGTGCGCAGGCTCGAAGCCCTGGCGGCGTTGCGCCTGGGCGCGGAAGAGCGCGTGCGCCTGCAGCAGCAGCTGAGCCGTATTCTCGAATACGTGCAGCAGCTCGAGACATTGGATGTGGAAGGCGTGCCGCCCACATCGCATGTCGTCGCCGACCGCCAGGCATTGCGTGCAGATGAAGCTCGGCCGTCCACACCGCGGGACGAAATGTTGCGCAACGCCCCCGACGCACGCGCCGGGTGCTTCCGCGTTCCCCGTTTCGTCGGCGAGGAGGGGAGCGCTTGAGTCAGCCGGCGCTCTCGAGCCTTGCCGAGCAGGCGGCAACCCTCCGGCGTCGAGAGCTCACACCTCTGGCGCTCGTCGATGCGTACCTCGATCGCATCGCACGCTTGGATGGCGATCTCGGTTGCATGACGCAAGTGTTCGCCGAGGAAGCGCGCCAGCGTGCACGAACGCTGCAAGCGGCGGAGCCTGGCGGGCCGTTGTGGGGCATTCCGTATGTCGTCAAGGAAATCATCGCCACGCGCGCGGGGCGGACGACCTGCGGTTCGCGCCTGCTAGAAAACTTTTGCAGCCCCTACGATGCCACGGTGATCGAGCGCCTCGATGCCGCCGGTGCCATTCTCCTCGGCAAGACGAACATGGACGAGTTCGCCATGGGCTCGTCGACGGAGAACTCGGCCTTCGGGCCGACACGCAATCCGTGGGATCCGTCGCGCGTGCCGGGAGGCTCGAGCGGCGGCTCGGCCGCGGCGGTTGCGTCCGACTTCGCCAGCTTCGCCTTGGGCTCGGATACCGGCGGTTCCATTCGCCAGCCGGCGGCGTTCTGCGGCGTCGTCGGCATGAAGCCGACGTACGGGCGCGTGTCGCGCTACGGCCTCGTGGCTTTCGCCAGCTCGCTCGACCAGGTCGGACCGCTCGCCAAGACGGTGCACGATGCCGCATGGGTGCTGCATGCCATTTCGGGACACGATGCGTGCGACTCGACCTCGTTGCCGGCACCTGCTGCGGAGGCGTTGTCTCCGGGTGCCGAGGCGTTGCCGTTGAAGGTGGGCGTGCCGCGCGCTTTCGTGGGCGAAGGCATGGAGGCGAGCGTGCGCGACAACTTCGAACAGCTCCTCGCACGCTGGCGCGATGCGGGCGCCACCATCGTCGACATCGACTTGCCGCACGCGCCCTTCGCCATCGCGGTGTATTACATCGTTGCGACCGCCGAAGCCTCGGCGAACCTGGCACGATTCGACGGTGTGCGTTACACGCGGCGCAGCGCCGGCGCGCGCGACGTCGCCACGCTCCTCGAATCGAGCCGCCACGACGGCTTCGGCGACGAGGTGAAGCGGCGCATCCTGCTCGGCACGTTCGTGCTCTCGTCCGGCTACTACGATGCCTACTACGCGCGAGCGCAGAAGGTGCGGACGTTGATCCGGCGCGATTGTGATGCCGCCTTCGCCCGCTGCGACGTGATCCTGATGCCGACGTCGCCGACGCCGCCGTTTCGCTTCGGCGAGAAGCAGGACGATCCGTTGCAGATGTATCTCTCCGACATCTTCACCGTGGCGGCGAACTTGGCCGGCCTACCTGCGATCACCTTGCCGTCCGGCATGGCCGATGGCTTGCCGCTCGGCGTCCAGCTCATGGCCCCGGCGTTGGCGGAGACGCGGCTGCTGCGTGCGGCCGCCTGGCTCGAGAGCCTCGTCGGCTTCGCCCGCCTCGGGGCGCGGGAGGAAGTCTGAACGTGGCCTACGAAGCGGTCATCGGTCTCGAGGTACACGCACAGCTCTTGACGGCGAGCAAGATCTTCTGCGGCTGCAGCACGCGCTTCGGCGCCAGCGCCAACACGCAGATCTGTCCGGTCTGCGCCGGCTTCCCTGGTGTGCTGCCCGTGCTGAACGAAAAGGCGGTGGAGTTCGCAGTGCGCATGGGATTGGCGACCCAGTGTCGCATTCGCGGCACGAGCCGGTTCGCGCGCAAGAACTACTTCTATCCAGATCTGCCCAAGGGCTACCAGATCTCGCAGTTCGACGAGCCGCTGTGCGAGGCCGGAGTCTTGCATGTGGACGTGGAGGGTGAGACGCATGCGCTGCGCATCCATCGCATCCACATGGAAGAGGACGCCGGCAAGACCTTGCACGACCAGGACCCCGGCGCGAGCCTGGTGGATCTCAACCGCACCGGCACCCCGCTCATCGAGATCGTGAGCGAGCCGGATCTGCGCACACCCGCGCAAGCCCACGCCTATCTCACCAAGCTACGCCAGATCCTGGTCTATCTCGAGATTTGCGACGGCAACATGGAGGAGGGCAGCTTGCGCTGCGATGCCAACGTGTCGGTGCGACCGGCGGGGCAGGAAGCCCTCGGCGTTAAGGTCGAGATCAAGAACTTGAATTCTTTTCGCGGCGTCGAAGCGGCGCTGCATTTCGAGATCGCACGGCAGACGGCGGCACTCGAACAGGGAGGGCGCGTGCGACAGGAAACGCGCCTCTGGGATCCGGAGAAGCAGGAGACACGCGTGCTGCGCTCCAAGGAGGAGGCGCACGATTACCGCTACTTCCCGGAGCCCGATCTCCTGCCGCTCGTCCTCGACGACGCTTGGATCGCACGCATCCGCGACGCGTTGCCCGAGCTCCCCGATGCCAAACAAGAGCGCTTCGTGCATCAATATGGGCTCGGTGCATACGATGCCCAGGTGCTGACGGCGACGCGCGGGCTGGCCGATTATTATGAGAATGCAGTCGCCGCCGCGCAGGAGCCGAAGAAGGTGGCCAACTGGGTGCAGACGGAGCTGCTGGGTTTGCTGCGCGCGCGCGGAGCGGAGATCGAGCAGTCGCCCGTGCGGGCGGAGTCGCTCGGCGAGCTGGTGCGCATGATCGAGAGCGGCCGCATCTCGGGGAAAATGGCCAAGGAGGTCTTCGCCGCGATGGCGGAGACCGGGGAGGAGCCCGCAGCGATCGTCGACAAGCGCGGGATGCAGCAGATCGGCGATGCCGCGACGTTGCAGCGGCTTGTCGACGAGCTCCTGGCGGCGAATCCGGCCGAGGTGGCAAAGTACCGCGGTGGCAAGACCAAGGTGTTCGGATTTTTCGTCGGCGAGATCATGAAGAAGACTCGGGGCCAAGCCCATCCTGTGGAGTTGGAGCGTCTGCTGCGTGCCGCCCTCGACCAGACGTCCTGACGGACGTCCGAGATCGGCCAGGCACCGCAGTTGCAGGTGGGGACAGCATGGAATTCCTGGTGAGCTGCCGGGAGTGCGGGCGTTCGTACGCACGTTTCCTGCTCCCGGACGCGGATGCGCGTTGTCGCTGCGGGGCCGCACTCGCGTCACCCCCGCCATCCCTTGCCCCCGAGAGCAGCCCGGTCGAATCCGAGGCGTTACACCGCGAGGAAGCAGCACTGCAGGAGCTGCGCCGCCTGGCCGACCGCGTTTCCTTCCTCATCGTGGCGACTGACATGCCGCGCGTGGACGTCGACATCCACCGCATCGAGCTCAGGCGGCGCTGCCAGGAGCTCTTCCCCGACAAGATGGATGTCTTCGATCTGGTCTACGAGAGCCGCTTCGCCCGGCTGTGGCAGCAGTTTCGGGCAGCCTGAACCACTCTCACCAGTGGCGCGAGAACGTCGCCACCGGGAGGGCGATGAAATCACCGGTGTCGTCGCCGAAAAGTGGGCGGAGCCCGGTGAGGGTGAAGCTGGTGCGATCCCAGAACATGCGGAGGCCGATGTTGACGAAGCCATTGATGTCTTCGTCCTCGAAGAGATTTCCGGTGCTGTTGCCGTACTCGACAAGGAATTTGGCCGAACCGGCGAACTGGGCGTCGCCGCCCACGAGGAAGAAGCTCTCCTCCTCCGCGTCCTCGATCCAGGCTTCGTGAATCGAGAAGTTGAGACTGCGCCTGCGGTCGCCGATCCCGACGATGGCGCTCAGCGTCGCCATCTTCCCGTCGTTGTAGATCGTGCCACTGCCGCCCACGGCGAAGCCGATGAAGTGTTTCTCGCGTGACAAGATCCGGTACTTGAAGCCGCCGCTCAGCAGGCCGGCGCTGGTCGAGATCGGAAACAGGAAGCCGATACTCAGGTTGAGATTGTTCGCCGGTGCCGCGCCGAAGTTGAGGATCAGGAGCTCGAAGCTGCGGAAGTACCCTCGACCTCTCTCGAGCGTTTCAGGCGTCGGCGCGAGGTGCACCGAATTGTAGTCGGGATCGAACGGCATGACTTCTGCCGCGGATTCCATCTTCTCGTTCAGGATCTCGGCGATGTGGTCGCGCGCGACGCGGATCCTGCCGAGCACCCGGCTCTCGATCACCACGTACGTTTCCGTCTCTTCGACCAGCACTCCATGAATGGTGCTGCCGTCGGTCAAGCGCAGGATCGTGAGGGCGGGTTCCGGCTCCTGAGCCGGCGGCGTCCAGGTAGAGGTTTGGGCATGGAGCAAACGGGGGAGGGCCAGGGTTGCCAAGGAGAGCAGAACGAAATAGACCTGGCTCAGGTGCGCGCGACTCCACAGGCCTGACGGATGTTCGCACATGCGCAGAGATTATCGGCAGCGGACGAGCGAGAGTCAAGCCGAGAGGTCGAAGCGGCCCCTGCTTGCGGCGAGGGCGGAAAGTCCCGATTCGCTCTTGCGCAATCGCGCTCGGCGTATTTGAGTTCGGTTCGGCGACCGTCCTCGTCCGAGCCAAGGAGACGATCTTGCGTGCTCTCCAGCGCGTTGGGGAAGGGGTCCGCCTGGCCGCGATTCTGGTCGCGGTCGAGATTTCGGGCGCGTGGTCGCAGTCTCTTTATGTGATCGACGATGGCTCCGACTCCGTGGTCGGCGGCCTTCTCGACGCCGGGCACACCGTGGCGAGCCGGCTGCCCGATGCCTGCTTCGTGTTCGGTGGCGCCGAAGTCCCGGCCGCGGCCCGGCGCTTGGGAGCTGTCGCGCGACTTCTGGATCCTGTGGTCGCCGGGTCGGAGCACTACCTGGTCTCCGCCGCCGCGCTGCAACAGGCCACGCTTCCGGCGAGTAGCCGACAGCTGGGACTGGTGGCGGACGTCGTCGTAGTCGCCGTGCCCGCTGGCAACACGCTGCCTCTCCTGGGGCTCCGCCACGAGGTCCGCAAGCTCTTCCCGCGGCCCATGCGGTTGCCTCCATCCATTTCGAAGCCGCGGCAATCCCCCATGATTGCCGCGATGCCGAGCATCGCGGAGCTTGTGGCGCAGGTCTCACCGGAGTCGCTCAGCAACAACGTCTTCCTGCTCGAAGCATTCGGCTCGCGCAATGCCGCCAAGGCCGGCGGGCAGATGGCGGCGGAGTGGCTGGCGGCGCGCTTTCGCGGCTTCGGGATCGAGCAAGTGGAGATCCGCCAATGGACGTCGAGGTTCGCTGGCAATGTGGTGGCCACGCTGGCTGGCCAAGTGAATCCAGAAGACGTCTATGTCTTCGGGGGCCATTACGACTCGATCACACCCAACTCCGACTACGAACCTGGGGCGGACGACAATGCCTCGGGGACAGCGACATTGCTCGAGTTGGCACGCTTGCTCGCGACACGACAAATGACCTCCACCGTGATCATCGTCGCTTTCGGCGCCGAGGAATATGGTCTTTTCGGCAGCGAAGCATTCGCGGCGCGCGCGCGGATGTACAGCCAGAACATCGTCGGCATGGTCAACTTCGACATGCTCGGCTACCGTGCGCCGGGGGATCGCCGTGACCTCGACATCGTCACCAACACGTCGAGCGACTGGCTGATGCAGGCCGCCTTCAGCGCCGCAGCGAGCTATGTGCCGGAGCTGCCGACGCTCCGGGGAAAGCTCAACTTCGGGAGAAGTGACCACGAGTCCTTCTGGGATCATGGGTACCCGGCGATCTTCCTGTTCGAGGATTCGACGTCACCCTCGCCCTTCATCCACAGCATCGACGACGTGATGGGTGTGAGCTACACGGATCCGACATTGCACGCACAGTCGACGCGCGTCGCGGTGGCGCTGGCCGCGACCTTGGCCGGAGCCTACAGCGTGCCGATCGTGCTCGAGTCGTTCACCGTGCAGCGACAGGGCGCTCGAGTGTGCTTGCAGTGGTCGCTCGATGCGAGCGCGGAGAACGAGATCGCAGGCATCGTCGTCGAGCGCGCCCCGGCTGAGAGCGATGTTTGGGAGAGGCGAACGATGCAAGCTCTCCCACCTCGTACGCGGGAGTTCGTCGATTCCGCGGGCCGGGAGGGAGAGGATTGGTGGTATCGGCTGACGCTGTTGGGCACCGACGGTCGACTGTTCGCGCTGCAGGCGATCCAGGTGCTCGGCGACCCATCGCGGCCCACCGCGATCGAGGCGGCTTACACGCCCGTGGTGGGCGGGCCACTGCATGTTCACGCACACCTGGCGGAGCCGACCTCGCACCTCCAAGTCGGTGTCTACGACGTGCGTGGCCGCATACTGCAAACATTGCACGATGGCGCAGCAAACGCCGGTACGGCGCTCTTCACGTGGGATCACCGCGATGGACGCGGGATCCGCGTGGCGAGCGGGCTCTACTTCGTCGACTTGCGCACCAGCGATGCCCATTCGATCCGAAAAGTCTTGGTACTTCAGAATTGAATCCCTTGACAAAGAGACGTCTGGAGAGGCACCATCTGCTCGCATTCCCACGGTGCCCGGGAAAGTCTTTCCTCTCCCCGAGGTCCGCGGTTCTTTGCAATCATCGTCGGCTGTTCGCCTTCCCAGGAGGTCGACACAACCACCAAAGAGATCGGAAAGGCCCGGGTCTCGGGCCCCCGTCCGTAGGCAGTCGTCTACCTGCGGATCGGAAGCACTGAACAAATTTTCAGCACCCGAGCATTCAACGTAGAGGACAGGTCAAACATGACGTGCTTCCCATCGATGCCCCGCCGCAGTCTGCTAGGCCGCCGGGCAATCAGCATCGCCCTGCTCGCGCTCGCGGTGCCGACGCTCGCCGCCGCGCAGTACTACCACTACGATGCACCGTCTCTCGCCCTGGTTCACAGGGATCGCGCCTCGATCTCCCTCCAGGTGACCGCCGGACCACGTGGGGCGACCGAAGGCTTCGTGGTCGAGTGGATGACTCGTACTGATTACGACGCCCTCGCAGGCTGGCCGGCCGCGGGTCATCCTGCCATCGGCTATTGCAATTTCTACGGAGTTCCCACACTCACCACGGGACCGTCGGCGAGCTATGGCCTCGGACCGAATGCGAGTATCCGCATCGAACTCGGTGACTTGTACGATGAAACCGGGATCTACAGCGGCTACGTCGGAGAATTGACCACCGGGGTGGAGTACATGGTCCGCGCCTACGCCGGGTATGGCGGTTCGGTGGGGAGCCTATACTCCAACACGCTGTCCGTGAGCACACTCACGGACGATGGTGGCTGCGTCCTGACTCAAGGGTATTGGAAGAATCACGCCGAGGACTGGCCCACGCTCAGCTTGACCTTGGGCACCACTGTCTACACACAGGCGGAGCTCCTCGATATCCTGAACACGCCGGCGGAAGGAAACGGTCTCATCTTCCTCGCGCACCAACTGATCGCGGCGAAGCTGAACGTGGCGGCAGGCGCCTCGTCACCGGGAACCCTCATTGCCGATGCGGACGCGCTGGTCGATGGTCTCGTGATCCCGCCGATCGGCAATGGATTCCTCGATCCAGCCGTGGCGAGCCCGCTGACCGACGCGCTCGACAACTTCAACAGCGGCGCAGCCGGTGTGCCGCACTGCGACCCCGTGTCGGTGGATGACGCACCATGGGGGACGATCAAGAGCTTCTATCGTTAGGTCCATCGCAAGCGTAACGATCGAACGCGAGACGCCGCCCTTCCAGGGCGGCGTCTTCTTTTTCGCCGTGGTCAGGACGCGACGCGGGCTCGAGGCGAGAAGGCGAACACGGGTGACAGGGAAGCGAGGCCGAGGAAGCGCCGATGCGGGCGCAGCTCGTCGGACAGCTCGGGGTGAAAGGTGGTCGCCATGACGCGACCGGATTCGACCCAAACCGGCTCGTCGGCGAGCCGGGCGCGGATGGAGACGCCTGGGCCCGTGCGCACGATCCGTGGCGCACGGATGAGGACGGTTTCGATTGGAGTCGACTCGGCGTCGTCGCAGGTGGCGGTCGTGACGCGGCTCATGGTCTGCCGGCCGTAGCCGTTGCGTTGCACGGTGATGTCGAGGATGCCGAGCCCCTCGCCGGACGGGTTCAGCACTTCGCGCGCGAGGAGGATGGCGCCGGCGCAGGTGCCGAACATGGCACCGCCTGCGGCCGCGAAGTCGCGCAACGCCACATCGAGCCCGTTCGCGCGCATGAAATGCCACATCGTCGTGCTCTCGCCGCCGGGGAGGACGAGACCCTGGAGGCCGTCGAGGTCGCCCGGACGACGCACCTCGCGCCAGGCAACGTCGAGCCGTTCCAGAACACGCTCGTGCGCTTGAATGTCGCCTTGCAAAGCCAGAACGCCGACGAGCATGCGCTGCTCCGTTTCCGTCATGTCGAAGCCGACCGCTGCGGCGAGCTCGCGCCGCGACCGAACCGAGTCGCTTCCAAGGTAGAGTCACCAGCTCGAGTCGCAACGACCTCGAGTCGCAACGCGCTCGAGTCGCTACCAACCCCGCGTCTGCAGCAGGTCTTTTTCCTCGAGCTTGCGTACATCGAGCCCCGGCATGGCGCCGGCGAGGCCCGCACAAGCCTTCAGGACTTCGGCCGGCTCCTTGAAGTGCAGCACCGCGTGGACGATGGCGCGCGCGCGGGCGGGCGGATCTTCCGACTTGAAGATGCCGGAGCCGACGAAGACTGTTTCGGCGCCGAGCTGCATGACCAGCGCCGCATCGGCGGGCGTGGCGACGCCGCCGGCGGCGAAGTTCGGCACCGGCAGCGTGCCGTGCTCGCGCACCCAGCGCACCAGATCCACCGGCGCGCCGAGCTCTTTCGCCTCGTGGACCAGCTCTTCCTCGCCGAGAACCGTCAAACGACGGATTTGCGTGTGCACCTTGCGCAGGTGGCGCACCGCCTCGACGATGTTGCCCGAGCCGGCCTCGCCCTTGGTGCGGATGAGCGCCGCGCCTTCGGCGATGCGCCGCAGGGCTTCACCGAGATCGCGGCAGCCGCAGACGAACGGCACCTTGAAGGCCCACTTGTCGACATGATGCTCGTCGTCGGCGGGAGTGAGGACCTCGCTCTCGTCGATGAAGTCGACGTCGAGAGCTTCGAGCACCTGTGCTTCGGCGAAGTGGCCGATGCGGCATTTGGCCATCACCGGGATGGAGACGACTTCCTGGATCTCGCGGATCCGGTCGATGGCGGCCATGCGAGCAACGCCACCTTCGGCGCGAATGTCGGCAGGCACGCGTTCGAGCGCCATCACGGCGACCGCTCCGGCGCGTTCGGCGATTTTCGCTTGCTCGGCGTTCGTGACATCCATGATGACCCCGTTGCGCAGCATCTCGGCCAAGCCACGCTTGGCGCGAACGTCTTTGTCCATGTTCCTTCCTCCCTCGTCGTGCGGTGAACCATCGCGGCGCTCGGATCGCGCCGAAAGGGGCTGCCGTGCGCTCAGACGTACGGGCGCGCGCCACTGGGGCGATCGCGGGTCCCGGCCTCGAGCACGAGTGCGTGTAAATGTTTGCCGACGATCCCCAGGCCTTTGTCGATCTCTTCTTCGGCGGTGCGACTGATGGATAGCCGCGCGCAGCCGATTCCCGGATCACTGGTGAAGAAGTGCCGTCCCGGGGAAATGTGCACGCCGTCGCGGGCGACACGTGCGGCGAGCTCTTCGTCGGCCACGCCTGTCGGCAGCTCGAGCCAGATGCTGTAGCCGCCAGCCGGGATGCGCCAGCGTGTGCCTTCTGGCATGTGCGCCGCCAGTGCTTCCGCGGTGCGCGCCATCCGCGAGCGGTAGACCTTGCGCAACCGGCGCAGATGCTTGTCGTATTCGCCGCGGCGACAGAACTCGGCGAGCGCCGCTTGCAACAGGACGGAGCTGTGGAAATCGGTGGTGCGTTTGAGATGGGCGAGTCGGGTCACGAGCGCCCGGTCGGCCACCAGCCAGCCGATGCGGAAGCCCGGACACAGGCCCTTCGAGAACGTGCCGACGTAGCAGACGCGGCCGTCCGGATCGAGAGCCCGCAACGACAGCACCTCGCCGCCGTCCCAGCGCAACTCCTCCTCGAATCCATCCTCGAGGATGGCGAGGTCGTGCCGTGAGGCGATCTCGAGCAAGCGCTTGCGGTGCGAGAGCTGCGTCGAGATCCCGGTGGGGTTCTGAAAGTGCGGCATGGTGTAGAGGAACTTGACCCGGCGCCGCGAGAGCACCTGTTGCAGCTCGTCCAGGTCGATCCCTTCCGCGGTCATCCGGACCGGGGCGATGTCGGCGCGGTGCAGGCGCAGTAGGGCCAGCAGGTTGCCGTAGGTCGGAGATTCGACGACGACGGTGTCGCCGGGATCGAGCAATGCTCGACTCACGAGCTCCAAGCCCTGTTGCGCGCCGTTCACCACCAGGATCTCATCGGCATCGACGCGCATCCCGCCGAGACGCAGGCGATGCGCCAGCATGTCGCGGAATGGCGGGTGTCCGCACGTTGCGCCGTACTGCAGCAAGGGCTCGCCATCGCGGCGCAGCACGTCGTCGAGGCAGCGTCGCAGACTGTCCATGGGAAAGAAGCGCTCGTCAGGAATGAGACCGGTGAAGTCGATGGCATCGGTGCCATGGATCTCGATCCCCGTTTCGGCTTGCGTCTGCGGCAAGAGGCCGTCCAGACCCGAGGCGAGGCGATCGGTCCAGCGCGACCGTTGAACGGGCGGCGCAGCGCCGCGATGCCCGAGCGCGAAGCGCGCGCGGCCGACGACACGCGTGCCATGCCCGACACGGGCTTCGACGAGACCTGCAGCAGCGAGCGAGTCGTACGCGGATGTCACCGTGGCCCGATTCACGCCAAGGCGGCGCGCGAGTCCGCGCGTCGCAGGCAGGCGACTGCCTGCGGCCAAGTCGCCGCTCTCGATCAGGCTGCGGATCTGGGTTTCGATCTGCCTGTGGAGCGGCGAATCGCTCGTGCGTTCGAGGAGGAGCTGCATTGTCCCTCCAAATGGACGGTCCAAACTGGCAGCCAAAGCGTAATCTTTCACCTCAAACCATGCAAGATCCAATCCTATGCCGAGATGGACTCAAAAGTGGACCGGTCCAATCTAGTAGCCATAGCTCGCTGGGGCCTCGAGCGAGAGAAGCCGTGACTTGGCGCCCGACGGCCGCGGTCTGTCACCTGGGTTACGCTGGCAGCGAAGATCCAACGTCGCTACGCTCGCAGCACGCTGAAGAGCGTCCGCTTCCACCGCAGGGCATCGATCGCCCAGCAGACCGTGACGTTCTCCGGGCGGCTCGTCAGCGCGCTCCACGCCGGTTGGTTGATGTCGTCCTTGGCCCGCCCGAAACGATCGACGACGGTCATGCCGCGTGTCAGCTCGCTCCCCGTTTCCACCTCGACGTAGTGACGGCTGTTCGAGGTGCACACCTCGGGGTCGAGCGCCACTGCCATCGCGACGGGATCCGGGAGACCCAGACCGGGGTCGCGGCTCTGCGTGCGGGTCGACTGCATCACAACGTGATTACAGTCGAGCGTGAACCGGGCGAGCTCGTTGTCGAAGCCACGAATCGTTTCGATGTCGGGCCCGAGCAGGTTGGCGCTCCCGCGCGACAGTTCCCAGCCCACCATCTCGATGGGCAGGCCGGATCGAAACACGATCCGCGCCGCTTCCGGATCGATCCAAATGTTGTACTCGGCGGCTGGCGTCACGTTGCCGGCGGTACAGGCGGCACCACCCATCACGACGGCGCGTCCGACGCCGTGCACGAAGCTCGGATCGCGCCTGACCGCGAGTGCGATGTTGGTCAACGGGCCGAGGGTCACGAGCGTGAGGCCTGGGTGCCGGCGGACGTTCTCGAGGATGGCGTCCACTGCCGATTGAGTCGACGGCCGCCCGGCGGGCGGCGGATAGTGCATGTTGCCCATGCCGTCATCACCGTGAAACCACTCGGCGTGATAGTTGTCGCGCTCGAGCGGCTTTGCCGCACCCAGGTACACTGGCACCGTGGTCCCGCACAGTTCGACGGTGTACAACGCGTTCCGTGCCCCGCGCTCCAGAGGCATGTTGCCGGCGACAACCGTGATCCCGGCCACCTCGACATCGGGCCAGCGCAGCGCCATCAAGAGCGCCACCGCGTCGTCCGATGCGGTGTCGGTGTCGATGAGAAAAGTCCGCGGCATGCCGACGCTCCCAGCGATTTCGACGCATGGTAGCATCCCGGCTTCCAGGAGGCGCGCGTGAGCGTCGAGGGTTCGATTCGGCGGGTGATCGTCGCAGGCAGCGTGAACATGGACCTCGTCGTGCGTGCGCCACGCCATCCGCGCCCCAACGAGACCGTGCTCGGCGACAGCTTCCAGATTTTCCCGGGTGGGAAAGGCGCGAATCAGGCAGTGGCCGCGGCACGGCTCGGCGCCCATGCGACGCTCGTGGCGCTGCTGGGGAAGGACGCCTTCGGTGAATCGCTGGACGCCTTCCTGCGATCGGAAGCGATCGATGCGAGTTTTTTGGGGCGGGTAGAAGTCGCGACCGGAATCGGGTGCATCGTCGTCAACGCTGAGTCCCAGAACACGATCGTGGTGGTGCCAGGCGCAAACGCGCTCCTCGGGCCCGAGCGTGTCCAGGCCGTTTCGGTGGCGGCAGGCGACATCCTCGTCAGCCAGCTCGAGATTCCACTTCCGACAGTGCAGGCGTTCTTGGCGCACGGCAGGCAGCGGGGGGCGACGACGCTACTGAACCCGTCTCCAGCACAGACGTGTCCGCCCGCGCTGCTCCGACTCGCCGACATCCTGGTGTTGAACGAAATGGAGGCGGCATTCTTCGCGGGCATTTCGACGCTCGATCCCACCGACATCGGCGGTGTCATGGACGCCGCGACGACGCTTCGCGTGCACGCCGACCAGTGGGTCGTCGTGACCTTGGGCGAACGCGGCGCGGTCGCGGTGCACGGCGACAGTCACCATGCCATCCCGGCGCGGCAGGTGCGGGCCGTGGATCCAACCGGTGCAGGGGATTGTTTCGTCGGCGCGGTCGCGGCCCGATTAGCGGCGGGGGACGAGATCGTGCCCGCTCTGCACTACGCCAACGCCGCAGCCTCGCTCTGCGTGCAGAAGCCGGGAGCCGCGCCATCGCTGCCGCATCGAGCCGAGGTCGAGTCGGTGCACTAGGATCCCAGCTTCCCGCATGGACCTGAATGTTGCGAGTCTGGCTAGCAACGCTTTGGTCAGACGCCGTACACGCCGTCGACGATCGAGTTCATGCCGAAATGAGCGAACAGCCGAGGGGTCGGCGCTCGCTGCTCCCGCGCCCGGGCGCGCGCCTTTTTGGCTGTCGGAACGGAAGCTGCAATCGGCGGCGATCGCCCCGGCCCATCCCTCCCGAAGGGTCGATGAAGCATGCATGCATTGTTGCGGAATGCTGCTTTCGTTTTCGTCGTTTGGTTGGGTCTCACGTCATTCCCGGTCGAAGCATGTCGCGGGCAGGTGATGATCAACGAGATCCTCGCCGATCCGGTGTTGGATTGGGATGGCGACGGCATCGCCAACTTCCGAAACGACGAATGGCTGGAGATCGTCAACATCGGTCCGACCGCGGTGTCGTTGGAGGGTCTCTATGTGACCGACGCCGCCAACGACTTCCGTTTCGGATTCGCCGGCACCTTGGCGCCCGGCGTCACTCAGGTCGTCTACGGCAGCCAGAGCGTGGCGTGGGAGACGGCCACGGGAGCCAGCATCGTGGGGCTGTCGCTCAACAACGCCGGCGACACCGTGAGACTGTTCCATGTGAGTGGTGTCGATACGGTCCTCGTGGACGAATACATCTACGCCGCGCACGAGGGGCTGGACGATCGCTCGACCGGCCGCCACCCGGACGGTGCCGCGACTTGGTTCGTGTTCGATTCGCTCAACCCTTACACGGGAACGACGGCGCCGCTCGGAACCATGTGTCCGCCTACGCCCGGGCTGATGAACGGTTGTCCGGTTCCCGTCGAGGGCACTACCTGGGGCGAGGTCAAACAACGGTACAGAGCCGGGAGGTTGCCATGAGGTCGCCTTCGAATCGAATCGATGAGTCTCGGGACCGCGTGCGCTCGGGCTTCGGGATCCGAGCCCTCGTTCCCGCGCTCTTCATCTGCATGCTCGCCGTTTCGTTCTCGGACAGGAGAACCGGAACCGGCGTGGGGAGCACCTCGGAGCACGAGTCAGGACCGGGTCGAGCCCTGCTGCAGGCGCTCGTCGTCCCGCAGCTGAGCGCCCCGTGCTTGTCTGCGATCGGGGACGCGTTCCGCACCTGCACCAGTCCGGGGCCGGGCGGAATCGTGAGCTGCACCGTATCGCTGATTCGGATCCTGGAGTCTTGTCCGTGAACGGAGTCGAAGGGTGAGCGCGCCGTCCTAGATCTTACCGAGGGCGCGCAGAACGCGATCCGGTGTCATCGGCAGCTGCGTCAAGCGCAGGCCGGTGGCGTGCCGGATCGCGTTCGCGATTGCGGGCGCCGGACCATTCGTCGGCACTTCGGCGACCGATTTGGCGCCGAATGGCCCGGTCGGCTCGTAGGACGCGACGAGGAGCGTCTGCATCGCGGGCATGTCGTCGGCGTGCACGAGCTTGTAGTCGACGAGGTTCGGATTCAGCAAACGGCCGTCCGCGTCGTACAGCATCTCTTCGCTCAGGGCATAACCGATGCCCATGCTGACGGCACCTTCGATCTGCCCTTCTACCAGCGCCGGGTTGATGGCGGTGCCGCAGTCGACCGCGGACACGAAGCGCAGCACACGCACGCGGCCAGTCTCCGTGTCCACTTCGACCTCGGCGAACTGGGCGGAGAAGGGTGCAGGTGAATCGCGAATGCAGAACGAGGCGCGGCCGATGATCTGTGTCATCTCCCGGTGCATGGCGAGATCGGCGATCTCCTGCATCGACAGGCTCTGCCCGCTGTCGCTCCGCACTCGGCCGTCGCCGCAGTGCAAGCGCGAGACCGGTGTGTCGAGCCGCCGGGACGCCACGGCCAACACCAGATCACGCGCCTCTTCGGCCGCACGCCGCACGGCATTGCCCGACACGTACGTAATGCTCGAGGCGTAGGCGCCCACGTCGTAAGGAACCAGGTCGGTGTCAGCGGCATACACATGGATCGAATCGAGCCCGATGCCCAGAGTTTCGGCCGCGATCTGCGCCAGAATCGTGTCGGCGCCGGTGCCGAGATCCGTGGCACCCATCGTCAGGATCCACGTCCCATCCTCGTTGAGCTTGAGCGCGGCCGCACCCCAGTCCACGCCCGCCACGCCGGAAGACTGCATTGCCAAGGCCACACCGATTCCGCGTCGCAGCTCGCCATGGCGCGGCATCGACTCGCGCCGGTCCCAGCCGATCGCGCTCGCGCCCTGCTCGATGCAAGCGTCGAGGCCATAGCTCTGGATCTTGCGCGTCCAGCCTTTGCCCTTGGCCTCGAGTGCCGCGGAGACGTGATCGATGTCGCCGGCGCGGATCGTGTTGCGACGGCGCAGCTCCAGCGGGTCCATGCCGAGCTCGGAGGCGAGCTCGTCGATGGCACTCTCGAGCGCGAAGAAGCCTTGCGGTGCGCCGTAGCCGCGGCAGGCACCGGCGACCGGATGGTTGGTGTAGACGACGTCGCAATGGAAGCGCCGGGCCGCGGCGTTGTAGAGCGGCAAGGTCTTGTATCCGGCGCTGCCCGTCACCGTGAGACCGTGCGTGCCGTAGGCGCCGGTGTCGGAGAGCACGCGCATGTCGATGGAGGTGATCTCTCCGGCGCGCGTGGCACCGATCCGCAGCGCGAGCTGCATGGCGTGGCGCGTCCGGCTCATGGCGAATTCTTCGGTACGGTCGTATTCGATCTTGACCGGCTGGCGCGTCGCGAGTGTGAGTGCGGCGCAGGCGTCCTCGATCGTCATCTCTTGCTTGCCGCCGAAACCGCCGCCGATGCGTGGCTTGAGCACGCGAATGCGCCCGAGAGGAAGCTCCAACGTGCGCGCCAGCAGCCGGCGCACGTGGAATGGCACTTGGGTGCTGGTGCGCACGACCAGGCGGTCGTCCTCGTCGAGCCAGGTGATGACGACGTGCGGTTCGAGGCTCACGTGCTGCACCGCGGGGACTCGGTAGGTGCTGGAGTGGACGACATCGGCGCGGGCGAAGCCGGCATCGACATCGCCGACCGCGAAGTCGAGCACCGCCACCAAGTTGCGCTTGGCATCGGCGATGCCGGTGCTTTCGGCTTCGTCGTGGATGATGCTGGCCCCAAAAGCGAGCGCGTCGTTCGGGTCGAAGATCGCGGGCAGAATCTCGTAGTCGACGCGAATGCGGCCGAGCGCGAGAGCCGCGACCTCGGCGTCGACGGCTGCCACCAGTGCGACACGATCCCCGACATAGCGCACTTTGCGATCGAGAAGGTAGGCATCGTACGGCGATGGTTCCGGATGGCTCTGGCCGGCCGTCGTGTGCGGAACGCGCGGCACGTCGGCATGCGTCAGCACGCAGACCACGCCGGGAAGTGCGAGCGCGGCCGACGCATCGATGTGGCGAATGCGTGCGTGCGCGTGCGGGCTCGGGAGGATGCGCCCGATCAGCATGCCGGGGGGATGGACGTCGTCGGTATAGACGGGCCGGCCACGCACGAGCTTGTCGCCATCCACTTTGGGGAGTGAATGTCCGACGGTGGCATGTGCCCGTGTCCGTGTCGCGTCCGCGGTCTCAGGCATCCGCGTGCCTCGGGCCGAGCTGATCCTGGTACTCCCGTGTGGCCGCGAGCGGTTTGACGTAGCCCGTGCAGCGGCAGAGCGTCATGACGTCGCGCAGCTCGGCGTCGCTCGCCGCCGGGTCACGGTCGAGCACAGCCTTCATCGACAGCAACATGCCCGGGATGCAGTAGCCGCATTGCACCGCTGCATGCTGCACGAACGCATGTTGCAGGGGATGCAAGGTGCGCCCGGCCAGGCCCTCGACCGTGTCGACTCGGCAGCCCTCGGCCTGGAACGCCAATGTGCTGCAGGAATCGACCAGGGTTCCGTCGACGAGCACGCTGCAAGCGCCGCAATCGGCGGTCTCGCACACCCGCTTGGCACCCGTCCAACCTTCGCGGCGCAAGACATCGAGGAGCGAGTCGTGCATCCGCACTTGGTACTCGTGCGGCGCACCGTTCACCACGAGCGACAGGGGGACGCGATCGTCGTTCATTCGATCGTGGTTCATCGCATGGCCTCGGGTTGAACTCCGACGCAGTACGACGGGCCGTCGGCAAGGTCGGGAACGCGACCCGCTTGGCGCGGATCGGCGACCCATTCGAGACTGCGGCGGACGAGAATGCCGCACACATGCCGTCGCCACTCGCGTGTGGCGCGCATGTCGCTGATCGGGCGGATGAAAGCGCGCACCGCTTCCACGGCGCGCCCCACGCGCACAGGCCAGTCGGCGCTGCCGATCGTCGCGCCGAGGACCGCGGCCTCCGCTTCGGGCACCCGAGTGACCGTGGGATGCACGGCGCCGGCCACGATGCGTGCCGTTCGCACCACCTCCTCCTCGGTGTCCAGCGCCACCGCACAATTCACTTGGGCGAGATCCTTGACGACGCGGCCGATCTTGCGGAACTGCGCGCGCCAAGGACGTGTGTGTGCAGGAACATTCACAGCGAGCAGCAATTCACCCGGCAGGAGCGCGGTTTGGAACGGGCCGGTGGCGAAGCCATCGAGGGCGAGCACGCGGCGCTCGATGTCGCCGGAGGGTGTGGCGCGCGCCAGCTCGACCGTCGCGTCGAGGACGAGGAGCGCCGGGACCAGATCGGCCGCGGGCAAAGCATGTGCGATGTTGCCGCCGACGGTGGCCATGTTGCGCACTTGCAGGGTTCCGAAGTGCATGCTTGCGCCGACGAGGACGCCATCGGCCCAAGCGCGCACGATCGGGTCGCGTTGCAGGACCTCGATCCGTGTCGTGCCGCCGATGACGAGCGCCTCGGGTTCTGCGCGGATGTGCGACAAACCGAGCTGGGTCACGTCCACCACCGCATGCAGCGGCTCGTGTTCCAGGAGTAGATCGGTGCCCCCGCCCAGGATGCGGGCCGCGGGCTCTTGCGCGAGGAGCATGAGCGCCGCCTCCAGACGATCGGGTCTGTAATAGGCCCCGAGCCCCGGAATCATCTTTGGCCCTTCTCGTTGCCGACCCGTCCCGGGTCGCGCATCTGCCAGCGGCATGCGTTGCGCATCCTGCCCGCGATCGGACCGCATCGGCGCGGCCCGTGAACCGACGCCCGGCGGCGAGAATAGCACCGCCGAGGGTTGACAGTCCCGACGACGCAACCATAGAGTTTTCTGAAACTTGTGACGAGGCGACAGCTTGGGAAGACGCGAGCCGACGAGCGGAACCGGGGCCTCCTTGGGCGACTCTCTCGACGACCTGCTGCACCAGTTCGGGCAGGGGAACAAACGAGCTGCAGCACGCCTGATCAGCCTGGTGGAGGATGGGCGCCCAGAAGCGCTCGCGATACTCGAACGGCTGTACACGCGCGTCGGGGCCGCGATTCGCGTCGGCGTCACTGGCCCGCCCGGGGCGGGCAAGAGCACTTTGGTGGACAAGCTCGTGGAGCTGCTCGTGGCTGGCGGCGCGCGCGCGGGGATCGCCGCCGTGGATCCGACCAGCCCGTTCACCGGTGGCGCGCTCCTCGGCGATCGCATCCGCTTGGGTGCGATCGCGAACCATGACCGCGTGTTCTTCCGCAGCATGGCGACGCGCGGCAGCCTCGGCGGCCTGTCGTTGCACGCGTCCGAAGTGGCCGATGTTCTCGACGCCTTCGGTTGCGACTGGGTGTTGTTGGAGACGGTCGGCGTGGGGCAATCGGAGCTCGATGTGGCCGAGAAGGCGCACACCACGCTCGTCGTCCTGGTACCCGAGTCCGGCGATGGCATTCAGGCCATGAAATCGGGGCTGATGGAGATCGCCGACCTCTTCGTGATCAACAAGTGCGACCGGCCCGGGGCCGAGAAGCTCGAGGAAGAAATTCTCGCCGCGCTCGACTTCAAGGAATGGGCGGGGTGGCGGCCGCCGGTGCTGCGGACGGAAGCGCGGGCCGGAACGGGAGTCCCCGAGGTGCTGGATGCACTGCGCGCGCACCGGGAGTGGCTGCAGGCGGAGAATCGATTGCAGCAGAAACGGCATCGCGCTCTCGAATCACGCGTGCGCGATCTGGTGCAGCACGGTCTAGCGCAGGCACTGTGGCACGATCCCGAAGTCCAGCGGCAACTCAGCGCCGGGATGGCGGATCTCGCACAAGGGCGCGGGTCGCCCTACGCGCTGGCGCGCACGCTCTTGCAGCGGGGCAGCGCAGCGTTGCAGCGTTCTCACGAGCCCGAGGAGTGATCGACATGGCGAAGACGAACGATGGTCTCGATGCGGCACGCCGGCACAAAGCGGCGGTCGAGAGCGCCAAGACGCGCACTGCCGATTTCACCACGCTTTCCGGCGAGCGCGTCGACAGTCTGTACACGCCTTCAGACATCGCCGATGTCGATTACGAACGCGATTTGGGCGTGCCAGGCGAGTACCCGTTCACGCGCGGGCCGTACCCCAACATGTATCGCGGGCGCATGTGGACCATGCGGCAGTTCTCCGGCTTCGGCACCGCCCACGAGTCGAACCAGCGCTACAAGTATCTCCTGAGCCAAGGTGGCACCGGGCTCTCGGTCGCCTTCGACCTGCCGACATTGATGGGGCTCGACCCCGACGACGAACGCGCCGAGGGCGAGGTGGGACGCTGCGGTGTCTCGATCGCGAGCCTGCGCGACATGGAAACGCTATTCGACGGCATCGATCTCGGCAGCATCAGCACTTCGATGACAATCAACGGTCCGGCGGCGATCATCTGGGCGTTCTACATCGCTGCGGCCGAAAAGCAGGGCACGCAACGCCAGAAGCTGCGCGGCACCTTGCAAAATGACATCCTGAAGGAGTACATCGCGCAGAAGGAATTCATCTATCCGCCGTCTCCGTCCATGCGCTTGGTGGTGGACACCATCGAGTTCGCCACGCGCGAGATGCCGCTTTTCCACCCGGTCTCGATCAGCGGCTACCACATTCGTGAAGCCGGCTCGACCGCGGTGCAGGAGCTCGCGTTCACTTTGGCCGATGGCTTCGGCTACGTCGAAGCCAGCCTGGCGCGCGGCCTCGACATCGACGAGTTCGCCCCGCGCCTGTCGTTCTTCTTCAACGCCCACAGCGATTTCTTCGAGGAAATCTGCAAGTACCGTGCGGCTCGACGCATCTGGGCGCGCCACATGCGCGAACACTACGGCGCAAAACACGAGAACTCGTGGCGCTTGCGCTTCCACACCCAGACTGCGGGTTGTTCGCTCACGGCGCAGCAGCCGGAAAACAACATCGTGCGTGTGGCCTTGCAGGCGCTGTCGGGCGTCCTGGGTGGGACCCAGAGCCTGCACACGAATGCGATGGACGAGACGCTGGCGCTGCCCACCGACAAGGCAGCGAAGATCGCGTTGCGGACGCAGCAGGTCATCGCCCACGAGACGGGGGTGACGAATGTCGTCGACCCGCTCGGGGGCAGCTATTTCGTCGAGGCGATGACGACGCGCATGGAACAACAGGCGGAGGAATACTTCCGCAAGATCGAGGGCCTAGGGGGAGTCGTTGCCGCCACCGAGGCGGGCTTCCAGCAACGTGAGATCGGCCGAGCCGCCTACCGCTATCAGAAGGAGCTGGAAGCGCGCCAGAAGATCATGGTGGGCGTCAACGAGTGTATCGAGCCCGAGGAAGACGTCGCGATCCCGTTGCTCAAGATCGACATGAGCACCGAGCGCCATTGCCGCGCCGCGGTGGCCGACGTGCGTCGGGGGCGCGACTCCAAGCGCGTCGAACGCTGCCTGCGCGAATTGAAAGACGCTGCGCGTGGCGAGACGAACCTCATGCCCACGCTGCTCGAGTGCGCGCATGCCTATGTCACCGTGGGTGAGGCTGCGGCAGCGATGGTAGACGTGTTCGGCGCTTACCGCGAGCCGGCGGTGTTCTGAAGCGATCGTGTGCGCGTGGGACGAGCCGTTCCGCGGTCTCGCCCCTCTGCCGAGCGCTGGCGGGATCCTCCGCATGCCGAGATCGGGGGTTGTGATGTCCGAGACCGAGCGCATCCGCGTCCTGGTGGCGAAACCGGGCCTGGATGGTCACGACCGTGGAGCGCGTGTGGTCGCGAATGCCTTGCGCGATGCCGGGATGGAGGTCATCTATGCCGGCCTGCAGCAATCGCCTCAGATGGTGGTGAACGCGGCGATCCAGGAAGACGTCGACGTGGTGGCGCTGTCGATTCTCTCGGGCGCGCACATGACCTTGTTCCCGCGCGTCCTGCAATTGCTGCGCGAACAAGGCGCCGGCGACATCCTGGTCACCGGCGGTGGCATCATGAGCGCGGACGACATGGCCGAGCTGCAGCGACAGGGCACGGGCCGGCTGTTCGGACCGGGAACTTCGTTGCAGGAGGCCATCGGCTACATCCGGGCCGAGGTCGAGCAGCGGCGCGCCCAACGTGGCTGATGCACCGTCGCGATCGGTCCTGGCCGTGATTGGACCGCGACCCGAGAGAGCGAGGCAGAAGTGACCCAGGTTCTGACTGCAGCACAAGCCGTGGCGCTGATCCCGGATGGCGCCAGCATCCTGATGGGAGGCTTCGGGCTCTGCGGCATCCCCGAAAACCTGATCCGCGAGCTCGTGCAGCGGGGGACGAAGGACCTCACCGTGATCAGCAACAACGCCGGTGTCGATGACTATGGCATCGGGCTCCTGCTGCGCAATCGACAGGTGCGCAAGATGATCGGAACCTATGTCGGCGAGAACCAAACGCTCGAAAACATGATCCTGAGCCGGGAAATCGAAATCGAGCTGGTGCCGCAGGGCACCTTCGCCGAACGCATTCGTGCCAAGGGCGCGGGCATTCCCGCCTTCTTCACCCCGACCGGGGTCGGGACCTTGGTGGCCGAGGGCAAGGAAGTGCGCCAGTTCGATGGCCGCGACTACGTGCTCGAGCGTGCACTCGGCGCCGACTTCGCCTTCGTCAAGGCCTACAAGGCCGATGCGATGGGCAACCTGGTTTACCGGCGCACGACGCGGAACTTCAACCCGATGATGGCGACGGCAGCCAAGACCACCATCGCCGAAGTGGAAGAGATCGTCGAGGCAGGGGCGCTCGACCCGGAAGCCATCGTCACTCCGGGGATCTTCGTCGACGTTCTGGTGCGGGGGGCGGTGTATGAAAAGCGGATCGAAAAAAGAACTCATCGCGCGCCGGGTGGCGCGTGAGCTGCGCGACGGCTTCTACGTCAACTTGGGAATCGGCATTCCGACGTTGGTGGCCAATTGGGTGCCGGCCGGGATGAACGTCGTGTTCCACACCGAGAACGGCCTGCTCGGCATGGGGCCGTATCCCCTGGAAGCGGAGATCGATCCGGATCTGATCAACGCCGGCAAAGAGACGGTGACGGCGATCCCCGGTGCCGCTTATTTCTCCAGCGCCGACAGTTTCGCCATGGTGCGCGGCGGGCATCTCGATCTGTGCGTGCTCGGGGCGATGCAGGTGAGCATGCACGGTGACATCGCCAACTGGATGATCCCCGGCAAGATGGTGAAGGGCATGGGCGGCGCCATGGATCTCGTCGCCGGCTCGAAGCGCACCATCGTCGCCATGCAACACAACGACCGCGACGGCACGGCGAAGATCCTGCGCGAGTGCACGCTGCCGCTGACGGGCAAACGCTGCACCGACCTGATCGTCACCGACCTCGGCGTCATCGGCATCGGGCCGGATGGCCTCGTTCTATTGGAATACGCCGAGGACACCACGCCGGAGGCGGTGGCTCGAGCCACCGACGCGCCGCTCGACATCCGTAACGCCGTGCGCATGCAAGTCTGACGGCCGATTCACCGGTGGCTCGACGCCACTCATCTTGGGGAGGGAGGCGCCATGGAGATTCGGCACGTCGGGGTCGTCGGTGCCGGGACGATGGGCAACGGCATCGCCCAGGCGTTCGCGCTCGCGGGCAACTCGGTGTGCCTGGTGGACAGCAATTCGGCAGCGCTCGACCGCGCCCTCGCCAACATTCGCACCAGCCTCGAGCGCATGGTGCGCAAGGAAGTCATCGGTGGCGACGCGGCGCATGCCGCCATGGGGCGCATCGTGAGCGCCCGCGATCTGGCGCGTCTCGGTGATTGTGATCTCGCCGTCGAGGCCGTCTTCGAGAGCTTCGACGTCAAGCGCCAGATTTTCTTCGAGCTCGACAAGTCGCTGCCGCAAGCGGCCATCCTGGCGTCGAACACGTCGTCCATTTCGATCACCGAGCTGGCATCGGTGACGCAGCGGCCGGATCGGGTCATCGGCATGCACTTCTTCAACCCGGTGCCGGTGATGAAGCTGATCGAGGTCATCCGCGGGATGGCGACGTCGGATGCGACCTGCGCCGCGGTGGTGGCGTTGGCGCACAAGCTCGGCAAGACACCGGTCGAGGTGCACGACTTTCCGGGGTTCGTGTCGAACCGGGTGATCATGCCGATGATCAACGAGGCCATCTTCTGCCTGCAGGAAGGCGTGGCCGACCGGGACGCCATCGACACGGTGATGAAGCTTGGCATGGCGCATCCGATGGGACCGCTGCAGCTGGCGGACTTCATCGGCCTCGACGTCTGCCTGCACATCATGAATGTGCTGCACCAGGGTCTCGGGGATTCCAAGTATCGCGCGTGTCCATTGCTCAAGCGCATGGTCGCGTCCGGCCGGCTGGGAAAGAAGACCGGCCACGGTTTCTACGACTACACCGAAGCCAAGACGGCCTGAACTCGCGCACACCCGTCGTTCGAGAGCCGCAAGAGCCTGTCAGGGGAGGGTTGGGTGCAGCCGGTCAGCTGGAAGCTCGACGGCGATGTGGCGTGGATCGAGTTCGGCGATCCCGCGGCGGCCAATCTTCTCGACCTGCCATTACTCGAAGCCTTGCCGCTGGCATTGAACGCGGCGGAAGACCAGGCGCGCGTCGCCGTTCTGCGCGGGCGCGGCGGCACGTGGAGCTCCGGCTACGCCATCGACAAGATCCCCGCCGAGCTGTTCGACACCGATCCGGCAGTCGTGCATGCGCATCCCTTCGAACGCTGCATGCGCGCAGTGGCCGACTGCCGAGTGCCGACCTTGGCGGCACTCGAGGGCCATGCGATCGGCGGTGCATTGGAATTGGCCGCAGCGTGCGATCTGCGTCTCGCCACGGCGGGCGCACGCTTCGGCATCACGGCGGCGCGTCTCGGGCTGGTGTATCCTTTCGCGGGTCTCGAGAGGTTCTGGCAACTGCTCGGACCGGCCACGGTGCGGCGCTTGCTGTTCACCGGCGAGCTCGTGGACGCGAGCGAAGCCGAGCGCATCGGACTCGTGCACGCCGTCGTGCCGCACGAGGCATTCGACGCTAACTTGGACACATGGGCCCGCCGCATCGCCAGCTGTGCGCCGCTCGCGGTGCAAGGAATGAAGGCGACGCTTCGCTTGTTCGAGCGTGCGCCAATGGTTTCCGACGCCACCATGCGCCGGATGCTGGCGCTGCGGCACGACGCCTACCGCAGCGATGATTTCCGCGAAGGCTGCGACGCCTTCGCGACCAAACGCGAGCCACGCTTTCGAGGTCGCTGACAATCTCATGCCGCGCGTGTTCACCATCGGCCATTCCACCCTCTCGCTCGATGTGCTGCTCGAGAGCTTGCGTGCGCACGGCATCGGCCAATTAGCCGACGTGCGCTCTGTCCCGGCATCACGACGTCATCCGCACATGAGCCGCGTTTCCTTGCAAGCCGTGTTGCCGGCGGCCGGGATGGGCTACCGCTGGTTGCCGGGGCTCGGTGGTTTGCGCCGCAGTGGGCCGGTCCCCTCGCCGAACACGGCCTGGCGCGAGGAAGCATTCCGCGCCTACGCCGATCACATGGCGACGCCAGAGTTCACCGATGCGCTCGAGCAGTTGGAGGTCTGGGCGCGCGAGCTGCCGACCGCATGCATGTGTGCGGAGGCCGATTTCCGCCGTTGTCACCGGCAGCTGCTCTCCGATGCGCTCGTGGCGCGCGGCTGGCGAGTGATTCACGTGCTGTCGCGCGAGCACACCACGCCGCACGTGTTGTCGGCCACCGCGCGCATCGGAGCGGCGGGGAGCCTCAGCTACCCAGGGGAGCCGCAGCTTCCACTTTAGAAGGGGATCAAGGGGACCAGCGCGGCATCAGGCGAAGGATCGCGCCTCGAGGGCGAGGGGGACGACCGGACAGAAGCGGACGCACAGATCGCAGCCGATGCAGAGCGGATCCTCGCACCGCAGCTCGAGGCCATGCATGTCGAGGGCGCGGGTCGGACAGATCGACACGCAACCGGCACACTCCAAGCACGTCCGGCTGTCGATTTCGATGTGATAGCTCTCGGCTCGTTTCGACCCCAAGTCGTTCCCCCTTCCTCGGATGCCGGTCCGGGACGAGACCCCCACCACATTGGCTTCCTCGCGGACCGCTACCAGAGCATGCGCGTAGCTTTCATCACCAGCTTCGGGTGCAAGGTGAGTGCGGTCTTGAAGATCCCGGTGTAATCGACATCGCGGGCATCCACTGCTGACACGGCGCGATTCAGGGCTTCCACCGCCCAATCGATCTCGCGATCGTTCATCGTGAAGTAGAGCTTGCGCAGTTTGAAGAACAGATCGTTGGTGCGGCCGACGCGCCGGTGCCAGCGCTCTTGATAGCGCTGGAGGCGGCTCGTGCGCAGGTCGCCTTCGCGCAGGGCGGCGCCCAGCTCATCGCCGGCTTCCTCGGCCGATTCGAGCGCGTTCATGATGCCACCACCGGAGAACGGGTTGTTGGCGTGCGCGGCCTCGCCGACGAGCACGGCTGCGTCGGTGACCATCGACTTGAGCCCGTGCGCGCCCGAAACCGAACCCGCGTGCGTCGCGAGAATGCGACTGTGCGGATAGCGGCTGTGGACGAAATCGTCGAGCCATGCGCGTGCCGGGCGCGGCTGCCGCTCTTTGACGTGAATTCCCAGTCCGACGTTGGCGGTGCCGTTGTGTTTGGGGAACACCCAGGCGTAGCCACCCGGGGCGACGGCATGTCCGGCAAAAAGGTCGATGTAGCGCTCGCCGGGATCCACCCCATCGATCCAGTACTGCAGCGCGGAGTGCACGTCGGCGAGCGCGAAGGGTTTGCGCAGTCCGAGCCACTGACCGACGAACGATTCGACCCCATCGGCGCCGATGACGAGTCGGGCGCGCACGGTCGTTGCTTCGCCGCCGCGCGACCGATCGAGCATCTGCACCGCGCGCGTGCCTTGGTCGAGCGCGGCAATGCCGGTCACCTGCATCGACGTACGAAGCTCGGCCCCCGCTTGCTGTGCCTGGCGCGCCAGGGTTTGATCGAACTTGTCACGGTGCAGCTGCGTGCCGACGCCCGGCATGCGGCGCTCGACACAGGTCCCCGATGGGCCGAACAAGCGAGCGCCATCGATCGATCCGGCGATCCACTCGGACGACAAGGGCAGGAAGTGCTTCAGCTCGTCCAAGCTTCCCGCGGCCTCGCCGCAGCGCACCGGAACACCCACTTCGGGGCGTTTCTCGGCCAGGAGCACCTCGTAGCCCTGCTTCGCCAGTGCGAAGGCGACATAGGAGCCCGCGGGTCCTGCGCCGATCACGAATACGTCGACGGTACGCATTCTGGCCTGCCGCTCCTTGGTGAAACTCTTGCCGGCCGGGGCGCCGCGGGAAACTGGAAGAGCCCAGCCGCGCCGCGGCGCATTCGCGCCGTCAGGGGGGCGCCACACCGCCCAAATCCGCGGCGGGAAAGTGACGTTTGTCACGAGGCCAGCCCACCTGACAAGAGGTTTTTCCGTCAACGGGAGGCGGTGGCGCGCTGAACGAAGCCTTCCACCGCATTTTGCCGGGCGTGTCCTTCTCCCTGGGGGGGCCGCCGAAGCCACGAGTGTCAACGAAGGTGACGATTCCTGTCGACAAAGTTTACGAATCGGTCCCGTGCCAAGTGCGAGAATGCGCCACACCTCATCCTCGGTGTTGGCCCAGATCTTTCATTGCTCGTTTGGTTGGTCTCGGGCTTGGAGCAAGGTGCGACGACGTGTGCAGATTGATTCCGGCGCCCCCCTCGACTCCGCCTCGAGGGGAGAGATGAGCGTCAACCGGAATCCATCTTCGATCCCGGTTCCGGTTCGAAGAAGGGGATGACCGTCAATCAGAATCCACCGTCGATCTCGGTTCCGGTTCGAGGGAGGGGATGAGCGTCAAACGGAATCCATCGTCGATTCGCGGTTGGTACAGAGGAGGGGACGACCGTCAAACGGAATCCATCTTCGATCGTGGCTCGAGTCGAAAGGAAATCATGGCCGTCAAACGGAATCCATCGTCGACTGGATCAGGGTCGACGGTTGGGATGACAGCCAAACGGAATCCATCGTCGGCCACGCGCAGGTTCGGGGGAGGATGAGAGCGGATCGGTTTGCGCCAACGAGGGTGAACGAAGTGGTCCAGATCAGGCCTTCGGGGGTGCGTCGGCTTCGATGACGAGGAGGGTCGCACCGGATTCGACTGCCTGATTCAGTTGGGCCGTGACCTCGCGGACCGTTCCTGCGACCTCGCTCGTGAGCTCGTTCTGCATCTTCATCGCTTCCACGACCACGAGACGCGAGCCGCGCTGTACGACATCGCCAGGCTCGACGCAGACATCGACCACGAGGCCGGGCATTGGCGATTGCACCACCACGCGGCCTTGCGTTTGTGCCGGCTGCATCTGCTGCGCCAGCGCCGCGAGCTCGTCGAGGACGCGAACCTGGGCCAGCTTGCCGCCGATGGAAACCTCGAAGGCACCGGGGTTGTCGTTCGCGGCGACGGCATGGGCGAGGTAGGAGACATTGTCCAGCAGGATGCTCAGCAACGATGGATCGCCGAGCTTGGAAACGTCCGCCAAGATGCGGCGGCCGTCGATGTGCAGCACATAGACTGGAGATTCGCCTTCGATCTCCACGAGCCATTCCCGGTCTTGTGTGCGCACCTGGTACTTCATCTCATGCCTCGAGCGAGCCTTCGGCGTGACGGTCGTCGAGTGCACCGACCCCGCGTCCGGCGAGCGCCCACCTGCTCGAGCTGTGGTCGCGCGGCAGCTTCGGTGCGCGATCGAGCTCATATGCGCGGATGACGGCGGCGGTGACGAAGCGCTCGAGCTCGGCAGGGTCGGGGTCGAGGAGCGCTGGCTTGAACGCGCGGCCGATGAACCCGGTGTCGAGGTTGCCTTGGCGAAACTCGGGTTGGTCCAGGGCCCAAGCATGAAAAGCGGTGTTGGTGCGGATCCCCTCGATGACGAGATCGTGCAAGGCGCGCTGCATGCGCGCGATGGCGTGCGGTCGATCCGGGCCCCACACGGCGAGCTTGCCCAGGAGCGGATCGTAATACACCGGGACATCGTAGCCTTCGTAGATGCCGAAATCGTTGCGGACGCCGGGGCCATAGGGAATGGACAGCTTGAGGATCCGGCCGCGGCAAGGCAGGAAGTCGCGCCGCGGGTCCTCGGCGTAAATGCGGCACTCGATCGCCCAGCCCTGCGGTTCGAGCGGCAGTCGCTCGAGGAACGACAGCTGCTCGCCTGCGGCCACACGCACTTGCTCGTGCACGAGATCGAGTCCGGTGGTGAGCTCGGTCACCGGGTGTTCGACCTGCAGGCGCGTGTTCATCTCGAGGAAATAGAAATTCCCCGCCTGGTCGGTGACGAACTCGACCGTGCCGGCACCGAGATAGCCGACTGCGGCGGCGAGTGATGTCGCCGTCGCACACATCTTGGCGCGCAGCTCTGGTGTCACCAGCGGGCTCGGGGCTTCTTCGATCACTTTCTGGTGGCGTCGCTGCAGGGTGCACTCGCGCTCGCCGAGGGCGGCGTAGTGACCATGCTGGTCACCGAAGACCTGGATCTCGATGTGTCGCGGGTCGACGATGAACTTCTCGAGATAGAGCTCCGGGTTGGCGAAAGCGCGTCGGGCTTCCTCGGCCGTGCGCGCGAAGGCGCCGCGCAACTCTTCGGCGCTTTCCAAACGGCGCATGCCCTTGCCCCCGCCGCCGGCTGCGGCCTTGAGCATCACCGGGTAGCCGAGCTCGGATGCGACACCGAGTGCGGTGTCCACGTCTGGCACGGCACCCGGGCTCCCTGGCACGAGTGGGACCCCCGCGGCGCGCGCGGCCTCGCGCGCCTGCAACTTGTCCCCCATGCGCGCAATCGCCCCCGGTGAGGGCCCGACGAAGACGACGCCCGCATCGCGACAGGCGGCGGCGAAGGCGGCGTTCTCCGACAGGAAGCCGTAACCGGGATGGATGGCGTCGGCACCACTGCGAGCGGCGACTGCGAGGATCTTGTCGATGCGCAGATAGGTGTCGAGGCTCGTGTTGCCATCGAGGCCATAAGCTTCGTCGGCGCGGGACACGTGCAGCGCATTGCGGTCGACATCGGAGTAGACGGCGACGCTGCGGATGCCGAGCTCGCGCAATGCTTTGCATACGCGCACGGCGATTTCGCCGCGATTCGCCACCAGCATTTTTCGGATGTGCCGAGTGGGCTGTCGTTTTTTGGGGGGCGAAGAGCGGGCCACGGCGCACCTCGGCAAGATTCGTGCGGTCAGAGTGGGATGTTGCCGTGTTTCTTGCGTGGCAGGCTCTGGCGCTTGGTGACCAAACTCTCGAGTGCCATGATCAATTGCGGCCGCGTGTCGCGCGGCCGAATGATGTCGTCCAGGTAGCCGAGCGCCGCGGCCACGTACGGGTTGGCGAACTGGGTGTTGTACTCGTCGATAAGACGCGTGCGCAGCGCCGCGGCATCGGCCGCCGCATCCATCTCCTTGCGATAGAGGATCTCGACCGCGCCTTCCGCTCCCATGACGGCGATTTCCGCCGTCGGCCAGGCGAGGTTGATGTCGGCGCGAATGTGCTTGCTGGACATGACGTCGTAGGCGCCGCCGTAGGCTTTGCGTGTGATCACGGTGAGCTTGGGCACGGTGGCCTCGCAATACGCGAACAGCAGCTTGGCCCCGTGCACGATGATGCCACCCCATTCTTGCTCGGTTCCCGGCAGGAATCCCGGCACATCCTCGAAGGTGACGATCGGGATGTTGAAGGCATCGCAGAAGCGAACGAAACGTGCCGCCTTCACCGACGAACGAATGTCGAGCACTCCGGCCAGAACCTTCGGTTGGTTGGCGACCACCCCGACGCTGCGCCCGTTGAGCCGCCCGAACCCGACCACGATGTTCTTGGCGTAGTGCGGGTGGATCTCGAAGAAACTCTCCAGGTCCAGCACGCGCCGGATGACGTCGAGGATGTCGTAGGGTTTCTTCGGGTCGTCGGGGACGATGTCGTCGAGCTCGGCGTCGCGCCGGTCGACCGGGTCGGAAGCGGCGAGCCGCGGCGGATCCTCGAGGTTGTTCTGCGGCAGATACGACAGCAACCGTCGGATCATTTGCAGGCACTCGGCATCGTTGCCCGCCAGCAGGTGGGCGACGCCGCTCTTGGCGTTGTGGGTCATCGCCCCGCCCAGATCTTCGAAGGACACGTCTTCGTTGGTGACCATCTTGATGACGTTGGGGCCGGTCACGAACATGTGCGAGGTCTTGTCCACCATCACGGTGAAGTCGGTGATCGCTGGCGAGTAGACGGCGCCACCGGCGCACGGCCCCATGATGGCGGAGATCTGTGGCACGACTCCCGAGGCCAAGGTGTTGCGCAGGAAGATTTCGGCGTAGCCGCCGAGACTCTTGACGCCCTCCTGGATGCGCGCGCCGCCGGAGTCGTTGAGCCCGATCACGGGCGCGCCATTCTGCAACGCCAGGTCCATGATCTGAGTGATCTTGCGCGCATTGGAGAGCGACAGCGTGCCGCCGAAGACGGTGAAATCCTGGGCGAACACGTAGACGCTGCGCCCGTCGATGGTGCCGTGGCCACAGACGACGCCATCGCCGGTGTAGCGCCGGCTGTCGAGACCGAAGTCGTTGCAATCGTGGGTGACGAAGACGCCGCGTTCGAGGAAAGAGCCGCGGTCGAGCAGCAGCTCGATGCGCTCGCGCGCGGTCAGCCGCGAGCTGCGATGCTGGCGGGCGACGCGCTCGCTGCCGCCGCCGGCCAAGGCCTCCTGCCGCCGGGCGTCGAGCGCCTGCAGGCGCTGGCTGCGTGTGGATTTCGCCATGGACCTCCAGGGAGCCCCCGGCGCGGATCGGCGCGACCTCGGGGCTTGGTTCCCTCGCAACGCCGACGGCCGCGGCGAAATGTACCAGCTTCGCAAGTGGATGTAAAATAGGGCATTGCGCCGCCGCCCGAGGTATCCTCGCGGGCTCACCGCCAAATCGGGAAGATGGCGGGGGAATGTGGCCGCACTCGACCGGTATCCACAGCAGGGCGGAGTGTGAATGCACAGTGCCGACGGCCTCGACTCGGAGGAGATCGGAAAGCTCGTACGCGCCGCTCGTGCCGGGAAGTCGAGGGAATTCGGCCAGCTGGTCGAGGCATTTCAGCGCCCCATCTATGCGCTGGCGTACCGGATGCTGCGCAATCACGCCGATGCCGATGACGTCGCACAGGAGACGTTCATTCGGGCGTGGACCGCGATCGAGCGCTACGACCCGAGCTACAGCTTCTTGGGCTGGCTGCGTACGATCGCAACGCGTCTGGCGCTGAACATGATCGAGAAGCGCCGCCGGCGGCGCACCGAAGGTGGCGAAACCTTCGATCTCGCGAGCGAACAGCACGCCACGACCGCGCCGGGGCCGGATACGGCGGTGGAGGGTAGCGAGATGCATCGCGCCTTGGAGGCGGCGCTCGCCCGGTTGCCCGATGACTATCGGTTGCCGCTGCTGCTGCGCACGAACGATGAGCTTTCGTATGCAGAGATCGCCAAGACCCTGGAGATCCCAGTCGGCACGGTAATGTCGCGTTTGCACCGCGCGCGGACGTTGCTGCGCGCAGAGCTCGAGTCGCACGGACTGGGCGCGAGCCCGCGGAGGGGCCATGCCTGACGGGAGACATGTCGACGACCTCTTGGGTGCTTACGTCGACGCCGAGCTCGACGCCGCCGCGCGTGCAGGGGTCGAGACGCATCTGCGAGCTTGCGCGACTTGCCGTCGTGATCTCGAGGCACTGCAATCGCTGCAAGCCACTTTGCGCCACCTCGAGGTCCCCGATCCCGGGCAGGGATACTGGGCGCAGTTTTCGCCGCGGGTCCTCGAACGCCTCGGAGATGCAGCAACCCAAGCGAGCGACGGCGGGCCGATGCCGCTGCTCGAACGCCTCGCGCGCTGGTTCCTGCCGCAAGGCCGCCTGGCCTGGCCGCGTTTCGCCGGCGCATTCGCTGGCGTGATGCTCGTCACCTACATCGGCATGCGCGGCTTTCGTTCCGACGAGATCCGCATCGAGCCGGCGAAGGATCGTGCAGCGCGGGAGCCCGCGAGTGCTCCCACCGCACTGGCACCGACCGAGGAGCCGAAGTCCGCGGCTCGGTCGGCCGCGCCACCGGCCGCGCCGCAGCTCGAGCCAAAGAGAACGGCGCCCGCGTCTCCGGAGCCGGATCGCCCCCGGATTCGACAAGGCGCGAAAGTTGCCAAAGAGACGGACAAGGCTGGAGAGGGTGCGGCTGCGACTTCGCCGCCACCGGCGCAACAGACGTTCGAGAAACAAGCGCCGGACGTGAGGCCGCGTTCGGAGACGGCGCTCCAAGATCTGAAAAAGCCGGTGCCACAAGTCGCTCCATCGCCTGCACCGAGCGAGGAGGCCGCTCTGAATCTGACCGCGCCGGTGCAGACCGAACGGTCGCTCCAGGCCGACGCCTCGGCAGGGCCCATCCACACGTTCATTGCCGCAGCGCTTGCCGGCGAGGTCACGACCGCTCAGGAAGCGCGAACCGAGCTCGCCATGCTCGCCGATGCCGACGCGCTCGACCTGGAGCACATGGACGCATGGTTGCGGCAACCACTGCAGCTGCGTGCGTACGGGGGAGCTGCGACGGGAAGGAAGAAGTCGCAGTCGAGCGCCATGGAAGCGACAGCGGCAACACCGGACTATGCCGCCTTGGACGCGCTGCTCTGGCCGCGGCGGCATGCCCAAGAATTCCGACCCCAAGTGGAAGAGCTCGCGCGCCGGCTGGTGCGACAGACGCAAGTCACTCCGGCGCTGCGGGAACGCGCCGATGCCTACCTCACCTGGCTGGTCGAGACCGCACCCGATGCGGCGACCCGTGCGGAGTGGCAAATGCAACTGGATGCCTTGGCGCGTTGATCGTCGCTGGCATTCGGCGAGGCGGCGGTTATGTTTGTGCGCAACGGCGACCGGGCTCTTCACGAGACGAGGGAAGCGTGCATCGGGTACTGCGACTCTTCCTGGGGACGATTCTCTGCAGCGCTGCGCTGGCGCCTCGCCTGGCGGCTTTGCCGCGCACCTATCTGGAATTCTCTGGTGGCGCCTACGTGCTGACCGGCGAGACGAGCGGCGATGTGGTGGACACGCCCACGGTAGGCCTTGTCGAGGTCGGCATCGGCACGCACCTCACCGACAACCTGCTGCTCGAGGGCACCTTCGGTGTGCATGGCGATCGCACCGGACCGGTCGAGCCGATCCTTGACCCCGAGGATCTGTTTCTTCCCGAAAGCGAGCGCACCTGGCGCCTCGAAGCCAATCCGATGATGCTGCGCTTGCGCTACGCACGCAGCGGCATGCGCACCGGGTACTTGAAGCCCGAGTTCCACCTGGGGCTGGGATTCATTTCCGTGACACGTTGGCTACAACCCATTCCAGGGTTCGCCATGGCATCGGTCAGCGACCTGCTGTTGGCTGGGGAGGTGGGGGTCTCGGCCTTGTTCATCCTCGGCAAGAACTGGATGGCGCACGCCGGTCCGCGATACACGATGACGCAGCGCGAAGACCTCGTGGACTCGACGCATCATCTGGATGGAGTCTCGATTCTCCTGGGTTTCCGCTTCTTCCTCAACAGTCCACGCGACGATCCCGAGGGCTCGCGCTCGCTGCGGTGACCCGATGTTCAGCATCGATCGCACCGCGACGAGCCGATCGAATGCCGCTGCCCACCGAGGTGCGAAGCGCGACACGGCGACATCTCGATCCCTCGCGACGCAGGTGCTGGGTGTGTTGCCGCACGTGCAGCGCCTTCGAATCGACGCTGCAGGTTGAATTCAATGGCCACGATCATCGCGTGTCTGCTATGATTGGACGTGGCGGCTAAATTGTTTCTCTGCGACCTCGCCCCCTTCCAATGAAACAATGTGAACATCTTGCTGCTCTTGCCCTTGCTGTTGGCGTTGCTCGGTGCAATGCGCGATAGTCCGCGTGATCTGCCGGAGGCGTTCGCCAGACCACAGACGACCGTTGCCAATTACTGGCATTCAATGATCGAGCACCGGCCCAGCTCGGCGCTCGAGTGCTTCGTCGAATCCTCGAACGAGGACGCCGAACAGATGCTCACCCTGCCCGATCTCGTCGAGCTGCGCTGTCGCGATTTCACCGTGGCCCAACGCGGTCGTGGCCTCGTGGACGTCACCTACTTGGTCGAATACCGCGTCGGCATGGGAGACTCGCTGCGCCGCTTCCCGAGCGGTGACCGGTTGTGTCTCACCCAGGATGGCTGGAAGATCCAACATCCGCTCTACGTTCGCCGCGCCCGCCCCTGAGCGCATGCGGCGACGGTCCGATGCCGGAGTGTGCTAGCGTCGCCGCATGGCGATTCACGCGATCTCCGATCTGCATCTCGGCTTCGCAGTCGACAAGCCCATGGACCGCTTTGGTCCCGAGTGGGTCGGACACGCCGACAAAGTGGCGGCGCGCTGGCGTGCGCGCGTGCGCGACTCGGACACGGTGCTCGTGTGCGGAGACACTTCGTGGGCGATGCGGCTCGACGAGGCGCGACCCGACCTCGAGTTCGTCGGCGCCCTTCCCGGGCGGAAGGTGCTGCTGCGCGGCAATCACGACTATTGGTGGAGCAGCCTGAAGAAGCTGCGGCAAGCGTTGCCACCGAGCATCCTGCCGTTGCAGAACGCTTGCCTCGAGGTCGAGGGCTGGCAAATCTGCGGCAGTCGAGGCTGGCTGCTGCCGGGACCCGAGACGACGGCCGAGGACAACGCGATCTATGCGCGCGAGCTGGGGCGGCTGCAGCGCTCGCTCGACGCGGCCCGGGGCAGCGGCCCCCGGTTGGCGATGCTGCACTACCCGCCATATGCGGTGGAAAGGGAGGGTTCCGAGGTCCTGGATCTGTTGCGCGAGCATCGCGTCCAGCTCTGTGTCTATGGCCACCTGCACGCCGTGCGTCCGGGGACGTACCCGGAGGGGATGCATGCCGGGATCGAGTTCCATTGCGTCTCGGTCGACCTCGTGGATTTTTCGCCGCTCGAGATCGTCCGGGACATTGCCAGCGCCGCGAGCCGGGAGTAGACTTCCGAGGTCCAGGGGCGCAGCTCCGCGGGAGCCTCGCACAGCGGACCCGACCTCGCCGAGGGGAACCGCGTGCTTATCCGGAGGGGAGAGGCTTTCACGTGAGTTGCGCCTTTGCATGTCGTCCCCGTGGCCACTGGCTCGTTCTTCTGGAGGCTTCGCGTGACGCTTCGAGGCCGCAGCTTCATTTCGCTCCATGACTACGACGCAGAAGATTTGACGACCATTCTCCGGCTTGCCGTGCAGTTGAAAGACGAGCTGCGCGTGGGGAAGCCGCATCCGCTGCTCGCGGGCCGAACTCTCGGGATGATTTTCCAGAAGAACTCGACGCGCACACGCGTGTCGTTCGAAGTCGGGATGGCGCAGCTGGGGGGAAAGGCGCTGTTTCTTTCCAGCGCCGATCTGCAGCTGCATCGCGGCGAAACAGTGGCGGACACCGCGCGCGTGCTCGGCCGGTATCTGGATGGCATCATGGCGCGCACGTACGCGCATGCCGATGTCGAGGACTTGGCGCGCTACAGCGGTGTTCCGGTGATCAATGGTCTCTCGGACCTCCTGCATCCCTGCCAAGCCATGGCCGATCTGCTGACGATCCAAGAGAAGATGGGCCGCCTGGCCGGCATCCGGCTGACTTATGTCGGCGATGCCAACAACGTCAGCAACTCCTTGATGCAAGCAGGCGCCATTCTGGGCCTGCACGTCCGCGTCGGCTCGCCGGCCGGCTATCAGCCGCAGCCGGAGATGCTGGCACAGGCGCGCGCGCTCGCGGCCCAGAGCGGCGCCGAGATCCATGTCGTCGAGGACCCGGTCGAGGCGGTGCGCGACGCCGATGTCGTCTACACCGATACCTGGGCGAGCATGGGACAAGAAGCCGAGCACGAGAAGCGGGTGCGCATCTTCCGGCCCTACCAAGTGCACGCACAATTGATGGCACGGGCGGCGAAGAACGCGGTGTTCATGCATTGTTTGCCGGCGCATCGCGGCGAGGAAGTGACCGACGAGGTCATGGACGGCGCGCAGTCGGTCATCCTCGACCAGGCGGAGAACCGCTTGCACGTGCAGAAGGCGATCCTGGCCTTGACGATGCGCTGAGAGTGCTGCGCAGCACCTGCTCCAACGTCGGATTCGAGCCCCGGTCGTCGAGCTCGTAGGTCACGCGCACGCTCGGCTTGTCGATGCGCAGGATCCGGCGCAGATCGATCGGTGTCGCGATGACCACGGCATCACAATCGACGGCGTTGATCGTCGCCTCGAGGTCGCGCACCTGTGCATCGCCATATCCCATCGCCGGGATCAGGCTGCCGATGTCCGGGTAATGGCGGAAGGTGTCGGCGAGCGATCCCACCAGATAGGGGCGCGGGTCGACGATTTGCGCCTCCAGCTGCTGCGCGGCCAGGATGCCGGCGCCGTAGCGCATCCCCCCATGCGTGAGCGTGGGTCCGTCTTCGACCACGACGACGCGCTTGCCACGCACATGCTGCGGCGAGTCGACCCCAATCGGGCTCTGGGCGTAGATGCGAGTCGCCTCTGGGTTGGTTTGCCGGATGTTGGCTTCGATGCGCTCGACGTTGCCGGCGGGGGCGGAATCCATCTTGTTGAACAGGATCACTTGCGCGAGCTGGAGATTCTCGCGGCCGGGATAGTGCGTGAGCTCGTGTCCGGGGCGATGCGGGTCGACGAGCGTGATGTGCAGGGTCGGGCGGAAGAACGGCGTGTCGTTGTTGCCGCCATCCCAGACCAGGACATCGGCCTCCTGCTGTGCGCGCGCGAGGATCTCAGCGTAATCCACCCCCGCGTAGACGATGGCGCCATTGGCGAGATGCGGCTCGTATTCTTCCATCTCCTCGATCGTGCACCGATTCGTCTCGAGGTCCGCGATCGTGGCGAAACGCTGCACTCGCTGGGCGACGAGATCGCCATACGGCATGGGATGGCGCACGACGACGACGCGACGGCCCATGTCACGTAGGATGCCGAGGACGCGGCGGCTGGTCTGGCTCTTGCCGCAGCCCGTGCGCACGGCGCAAACAGCGATCACCGGCACCTGCGCCTCCAGCATGAGCGCGCGCGGATCCGGTGTGCCGAAATGCGCGCCGAGCGCTTCGACTCTGCGGCGGTGGCCGTCGACGTAGTCGTAGGAGACGTCGCTGTAGGCGAACACGACGTCGTCGATCCGCTCCGCGCGCACCAGTTCCTCGAGACGATCCTCGGGTTCGATGGGGATGCCGTCTGGATAGCCCGGGCCGGCGAGGCTGGCCGGATAGCAACGGCCGTCGATCCCGGGGATCTGCGTCGCGGTGAAGCACACCACTCGCGCATCCGAGCGGCCGCGAAACAGGGTGTTGAAGACGTGGAAGTCTTTTCCGGCAGCACCCATGATGAGCGTACGTCGTGGCATCGTCTCACTCCTTCGCACTGGATTCAGGCTTGGCAATCTCAATGCCGAACCCCATGTGGAAGTCAAGGAGGTTCGCAGCCATGATGCCAAACGGCGCTCGACGTGAAACACGAAACGGCCTGCATAAAGAACTGTGATCACGTTTGTTGCGGCAATGATTCCGATCCGCGATCACTTGACCCGACACGCACTCGGTCCGTATACTACTCGCGCTGCACGGCCTGCCGCACATTCGGTCCCTCCCCCTGTGCACGGAGACTCGATGTTCTCGAGCCGCTGTTCGGTTCCAATCCTCGTCGTGGTGCTGGTGGCATTCCACGCGAGCGCGTCGGCCGTCGAGTGGCGTCTGTTGTCGGAGTCGCCCGATGGCTCGGTGCTGCGGATCGAAGTCCGCATCCCGCCGCCACTTCGCATGGAGAAGGACTTGGATGGCATCGCCTTCAGTCGCTTTCTCCTCGAAGACGCCAAGAGCACAGGTTCACCTGGCTCTCCAGAGCTTCTCGTCGCCTCCCAACTGGTCGCACTGCCTCCAGGAGGCGAGCCCACGCTCAGCATCCTCGAGCAGGATACGGACGAGCTGGGGACGGTGCGCCTGCTGCCGCGGCAATTCCACGGGATCCGCTACGACGTCGGGGGCTCTCCGGACGATCCGAGCAGCGGCTGGCCAGAGGAATGGATGGCCTACGACCCGGCCGCGTACACCGCCGAGGGTGCGAACAATATCGCCGCCGCTCTCGGCACGGTCGGAAACATGCGCGATGTGCGTGCGGTGGCCATCGACGTCTGGCCGCTGCTCTACGATCCCACCACCTCCAGGCTTCGGGTCGTGCGCCGGCTGCTGCTCGAGCTGCGTCTCCGCAGTCGGCGCGGCGGATCGCCCGAACGTCTGCAACCGCCGCAGCAGCATGTGCCTTGGCAGCGGATCTACGACCAGTTGTTCCTGAACGCCGGTCGCGCCCGGAGCTGGCAGCGAGCGCCCGAGCGTGTCGCGCGTCTCGGCAAGCCGCTCGCGAGCGGCATGTTGCGACCCGGGCTCCTGGCCGAGGACGAATGGAAATTGCGCGTGCGTTCGACCGGGCCGCTGCGTGTCCCTGCCGCGAACTTGCTCGGCGCTGGCTTCCCCGATGGCACACCGATCGATCAACTGCGACTGGTGTTGAAGCGCTTCGATGCGACGGCGCCGCTCGAGCCGCGCATTGTCGAGATCCCCATCCACATCGAAGACGATGGGGACGGCGTGTTCGAGAGCGGCGACAGCTTTCTCTTCTGGGCCGAGCAGCCACGCGACGATGCGACCGCGGGCGAGCGCGCGGCGCGTTACTCCTTCACCAACGTCTATTGGCTGTCGGTGGCCGCGACCGGCGTGCCGGCGCGGATGCCGGTGCGCCCGCCGCTCCTCGGCCCGAGCCCTGGCCCCGCGCGCTTCGACCAGGACGTCGTCTTCGAGGAGGACCGCGTGCTCAACCAATGGGTGTACGGGTCCGACGAAGAGCTCTACTTCCTCCTCGATCGGGCGCGCCTGGGCCTCGAGGCGGTCCAGGAACTCTCCGTTCCGGGTCGCGCCACGGACTCGGCACTCGAGATCTGCGTCGACACGCAGCAGGACTGGCTGAATCGGCCCTTCACGGTAGAAGCAGCATTCCCGAGCGGCCAACGCCTGGTACTCGGCACCAGCAATGGAGTGCCGGCACTCGATACCGCGCCGCCCCATGTGGTCGTCTGCGGCCAAGTCCCCGCACCGCAAGTCGAACCCGGCAACGTGCGCGTGATTCTGACCGCACTGCAATCCGACGATCATGCATTCGAAGACTTCACACCCTTCGTCGACAACATTCGGTTGCGCTACGCCGCCGAGTATCGTGTCACGGCCGATGATCTGCGCTGCACGAGCGGCGCGGCCAGCGGCCCGACCGCGTTCACGATCACTGGGTGCAGCGGGGCGCCGCTGGCCGCGTTCGACGTCACCGATCCCAAGTCCCCGGCCCTCTTCGATCTCACCGGCGCGCTCACGAGCGGCACGCTCACACTCACCGATGACGTCGGCGCGCCACGGCGATACCGGATCGTTGCGAACGCCGCGATTCCGGCGCTCGCAGCCACCGATCTCGAGCGCGACACGCCGGATCCCATGCTCGACGAGCTCGCCGATCCAGGCCAGAGGTTCGACGTCCTGGTCATCTCACACGATGATTTCGCCCAGGATGCGAAGCTCCTGGAATGGAAGGCGTACCGCGAAGGACAGGGCTACCGGGTGCGCATCGCGCGCACGAGCGACGTCTACGATGCCTTCAACGGTGGATTGCTGCACTACGACCCAATCTACAATTTCGTGCGCAGCGCATACCAGAACTGGGGCATCGGCTACGTCCTGTTGGTGGGCGACGGCAGCGAGGACGCCGCCGGTCTGTGGCCCACGAGCGGACGCAACTTCGTGCCGTCGCCGATGGCGTACTTTCTGGTCACGGCCTCGGCCGGCGGCGGAAACGAGTATCGCAACGACATCAACGAACGTTATTACGCCAAGATGAATGGACCGAGCGATCAGTGGCCCGACTTGCTCATTGGACGCTTTCCAGTCGGCACGAGCCAGGAGCTGCGCAACATCGTCGACAAGACCCTGCTCTATGAGCAACCGGCTGATGCCGACGACGGCAAATGGCGCAAGCGTGTGCTGCTTTTCTCGGACGACGAGTGGGTGCGGCGGCAGACGCCAACCGGGATCGTGCACCGCCGCGGTTGCCAAGAGTGGGACTTCTTCTTCAGCATCCGCTGCACCTGCGAGACTGTGCGCAACGCCTTTCCCGGTGACCTGAGCTGCGTGCCCTTCTACTTGCACGAGTGGAGCAACAGGCAGGCGGCGAGCGTTCCCGAGCACGCCCCCTTCGCCTTCAACCCCGGAGCGACGCCCTGCTCGAAGCCGGGCCAGAGCTGCGGGGGGGCGGGATATCTCGCGCCACATCGCGGCACGAGCGAGATCTTTTTCTACGAGGGTCAAGTGGCGCGTGCGCTCGCGGACTCGGTCGGCGATGGGGTGTTGTTCTTCGCCCTGCAGTCGCACGCCAATCGCGCGATCGTCACCGACGAGCAGTTCGTCCGCCGCGAGCCCAACCCCAGCGCGCCCTTCGTGCCGGATTTCCACAACCAAGGGAAGCCGTTCGTCTTCTTCGGCTTCGGTTGTCACTTGAACGAGTTCGGCGTCCCGGGCGAGAACGCCAACGGTGAGATCGTGGGGGATGCACTCGGCGAGGTGTACTTGACCGTGGCACAGCGCGGCGCGGTGGCCAGCTACGCCAGCACCGGGTTCGAGTTCCTGGACCAAAACAACGATTTCCACGAGCTCATGTGGCGCGCGATCTTCGAGAAGCGTTACACCCGCACACTTGGGAACATGAGCGTCTTTTCCGATACGTTGGCAGCCGATTGGCTGTTGTCGGCGCTGCTGCAGGTGTCGGAGATCTCCAACGGCCGCGTCGCCATCATCGATCGCTTCGCTCTGCTCGGAGATCCGCTGCTGCAGCTCGATGCCGGGGTGCCGCGCTTCGAGGTCACCGGGCTGGACAACGGGTTCTTCCTCGACGACGGCCGGATCGGGGCGTACAACCCCATCGAGCCCGTCCACTTCACCATGCGCGTGAGCGACGAACAGGGGATCGACTCGCTGTGGGTGAAGCGACGCTACGTCGACGGCCCGGACTCCCTGATCGCGAACGTTCGCGTCACCGCCACCGTGGACACCGCCCAGCAGGTGAAAGCCAAGCGGGGCTACGAGTTGCAGTTCGATGTGTTTTTCGACAGCTGCGATTTCGATCTCGTGGTCGGTGCGCGCGATCTGTCGGGACGCGTGTCCGAGTTCGTCGGCCGCGGCCAGTCCGAGCGTTTCCTCTACGCCAACGGGCTCCAGGTCGAGGATGGCAATCTGGTCGATGCGCGCGCCAGCTTCCGCTACGTGATCCAGAACTGCATCCCCGACCCGACCGTACCGAACTTGGTGGTGCTCCTGGACGATCAGCCCGTTCCCGACCTTCAGATCAGCCCAGCGGACTCCTTGTCCTGGAACGTCGATTTCGCCTGGAACGTGGCGCCCGGAGACCATCGCTTGCAGTTCCAGATCGCCGGCGGCGACAGCTCGTCGGTGAATCTGGTGGTCCAAGGGGTTCTGGGGCTCCACGATGTACTCGCATTTCCCAATCCCTTCGCCGACAAGACGCATTTCTTCTTCAACTTGGACGCGGAGATCGCAGGCGGTCACCTGCGTATCATGGACTTGAACGGGCGTACGGTGCGCCAGTTCGACTTGGGCGGCGCGGGGGTGTTGCAGGATCTGCTGCCGCCGCCGCCATCCAAGCCCGGGGGCACGACCATGGCGATGAACTTCGTCGCCTGGGATGGCACCGACAGCGCCGGCGATCGCGTCGCCAATGGCGTCTATCTCTACGAAGTCCTCATTTCCGACGCGTCCGGACGCGAGATCCGCAAGCGCGACAAAGTCGTGCTGATGCACTGAGACGGATCGGCGTGCGTGGAGAAGGGCGGGTACGCGGCTTGCTGTTTATAGCGCCGTCGCCGGGTTCCGGGCGCCGGCGCGCATCCAACGCGGGCGGAACGGTCATGGGCGATGGGGCCGCGCGGAACAAGTCGTCGGCGGGCGAGACACACCTCATTCTGGAAGAGCTGCAGCGGCTCGTGACCGAGCAGCGCAACGAGCGCACGCGCGACATCGATCTGGTCGATGTCGAAACCTGCCTGCAATGGATCAATGACGAAGATGCCCATGTGGCTCCCGCCGTGCGCGCGCAGATCCCGGTGATCGCGCGGGCGGTGGACGCCGCAGAACGCAGCTTGCGCGCCGGTGGCCGGCTCGTCTACCTCGGCGCCGGCACCAGCGGCCGCCTGGGTGTTCTGGATGCCTCCGAATGTCCGCCGACCTTTGGCAGCGACCCGGACCAAGTGATCGGCGTCATCGCCGGCGGGAGCGCGGCACTCGTGCGCGCACAGGAGGGGGCCGAAGATCGTGAAGACGCGGCCGTGCGCGATCTGGTCGCCATCGGGCTCGAGTCGCGCGACACGTTGGTGGGGCTGTCGGCCAGCCGGCGCACACCCTATGTCATTGCCGGGTTGCGTCACGCCAGCGGCATCGGCGCCGCCACGGTGTTCGTGACCTGCAACACGCCGGCAGCCGATGTCGCCGCCGACATCGTCATCGCGGTCGTGGTCGGCCCCGAGGTCGTGGCCGGATCGACGCGACTCAAATCCGGAACGGCGCAGAAGCTCGTGCTCAACATGATCTCCACCGCGACGATGATCCGTCTCGGCAAGGTCTATGAGAATCTCATGGTCGATTTGCGCCCGTCGAGCATCAAGCTGGAAGAACGCAGCAAGGGCATCCTGATGCAACTCCTCGCCATTCCGTATGCCGATGCAGTCGCGCTCCTCGATGCGGCGCGCGGCTCGGTGAAGCTGGCTCTGTTCATGGGACTGGCGGGATGTGCGCGCGACGAGGCCGAGGCGCGGTTGCAAGCGGCCGGCGGCGTGCTTCGCCGTGCTCTGGGAAAGGAACTGACGTGAGCGTGCGCGACTCCGTCTTCCTCGCCTGCGTGGCCGCGTGGCTGGCCGCCTCGACGAGCCATGCCGACGAGCCGGTGCTCGTCGATCTGGAAGCGCTCAACCGCGCGATTGGGACCGACTACCAGGGTGCTGTCACCTACGACGAGTTGGTCGAGGAAGCGCTCGCGAGCCCTCTCGTCCTGCTCGGTGTCGTGCACGATCAGGAATGTTCGGGGCGCCAGGTTCAACGTCTCGCGCTCGAGCTGCAGCAGAAGTCCGACATGCCCGTGCGCCTCGGAATCGAGTTCGTCGATCGCGACGATGACGACATTCTGCAGGCTTTCTTGGCCGGCACGCTCGACGAGGAAGGTTTCCTGGCGCGCGTGTATCCGACGAGCCTGTTGCTGTCGCCGCAGGTGGGGCGAGCGCACCTGGAGATCCTGCGCTTCGCGCGCGTGCGGGGCATCGGGGTGTTGCCGCTCGAGAGCCGGCCCTCCGGGGCGCGATCGCGCACGCTTCGCAACGCCGAAATCCGCTGGAATCTGTCGCGGCAGCTCGGACGCGCGCCAGGAGAGCGGCTCCTCGTGCTCTACGGCGTCGATCACGTCTTCGGTCCTGACGACGTCGCCGCCGGCCTCGACGTCGAGCCGCTGGTGGTCACGAGCTACGCCGACAGCGTGCAAGCGGCTTTCCACGCCGATCACGGGCGCTATCCCAGACCCGGCGAGGTCTTGCGCCTGCGCCCCGGCGTGTTCCTCGATCCATGCGAGGCACCTCGCAGCCGCAGGTTGCTGGGGATAGGCGGCGAGGGCCGAGAGAATCTCCTCATGGCCATCGAGTCCGTGTACTTCGGCCAGCGCGACGTCATCGACGCGGTCTTGGACGCGCTCGATGATCCCGACGTGCGCTGGCGGCGTGCGGCCAACCACGCTCTTTGCTTCGCCTCCGACACCGACCTGGGCTACGATCCCGAAGCCGAGCCCGAAGCGCGGCGCGAAAGTCAGTCGCGTTGGCGAGCGTGGTGGGCGGGTCGTGGCGCTGGAGCAACCGGGGCTCCCTGACCCAGGACCATCCCGCCGCTCTCATTCCTGAGAAACGGGAGAAGGACGTGATCGAACGTCTCGTGGCCGTGGCCCGCAAGCCCGAGCGGCTTGTGATCGGCCTCATGTCGGGGACGTCCATGGACGGAGTCGACGCGGCTCTGGTGCGCATCCGCGGCGGCGGCATGCAGCTCGAGGTCGAGCTCGAGCGCTTTCATTGCCACGCTTACGAGGGCAGCTTGCGCGAACGCCTGCTCGAGGTCGCTGCGGGAGCGCCGCGAACGGCAGTCGAATACGCGGGGCTCGATTTCGCCGTGGCGAGCAGCTTCGCGCAAGCCGCCTTGCAGCTCCTCGAGGCCGGAGGACGGGACCCGGCCGACGTCGATCTGGTCGGCAGCCACGGACAAACCCTGGCACACCGTGCGCCCGGCGCGGGTGTCCCCGGGGGAGCGACCTGGCAGGCGGGTTCTCCCAGCGTTCTCGCCGCACTGCTCGGCATGCCGGTCATCGGAGACTTTCGCAGTGCCGATGTCGCGCTCGGAGGCACCGGGGCGCCGCTGGTCCCGCTGGCGGATTATTTGCTGCGGCGCAGTCCGAGCGAGAGCCGCATGTTGCTCAACGTCGGCGGTATCGCCAACTTCACCTACTTGCGCGCCGGCGGCAGCGCCGACGAAGTGTGCGGTTGGGACGTGGGACCCGGAAACATGGTGCTCGACGGCTTCGCGCGCGCTCTCCTCGGGCGCGACATGGATGTCGATGGCATTGAGGCTGCTGGCGGCCATCCCGATCTCGAGTGGGTCGAGATCCTGTTGGGCGACGAGTTCTTCTCCCGCCAGCCTCCCAAGTCGGCAGGACGCGAGGAGTTCGGCGGTGCATACGTCGAGCGCCTGTTGCACGCAGGTCGTGCGCGCGGTCTCGCACCTGCGGCGCTTTTGGCGACGGCGGTGGAGCTCACCGCACGCGGCGTGGTGTTGGCGTGCTCCCAGATCGCACCGCAACGGGTGGACGCGCTGTACGTGACGGGCGGCGGACGCCGCAACGGCGCTTTGATGCGCAGGTTCGCGGCGTTATTGCAGCCGATTCGCGTGCGCGGATTGGAAGAGTTGGGTCTCGACCCCGATGCCAAGGAGGCAGTGGATTTCGCCGTGCTCGCCAACGAGGCCTTGCTCGGCCATGCCGGCAACTTGACCCAGATCACGGGTGCGGAGCGGCCATGCATTCTCGGTACGCTGGCACTCTCCGGCTTTCCGGTCGAACCCGTGGGCCGGACATGATTCGATCGTTCACCCGACGAAGACACGTTGCGGCCCGGCGCCGCTTCCCCGATTGCCTGTGGCTGTGCTGGTTCGCTGCGAGCCTCGGCTGCGCCACGACACGTACCCCGCACGTTCCCGAATCGATGCCGACTCTCACCCCGCCACCAATGATCCGTGTCTGTCTTGCCGAAGCCGTGCCCCGAGCGGTGATCGCGTTCGCCGGGTACGTACAGATGCGCGGCGACGACGGCGCTGCCGCCGCCGCCACGGGCACGAGCGGTGTGCTCGAGGCGCAGGTCGCAAACGGGGCGATCGAATTGAGACAACAGGGGGTGGTCGCGTGTCGCGGCATCACGCGTGTCGTCTTGGAAGGCGATGCAGCCGGGGCGCACTGGCGGTTGGGGAAGGAAAGCTATCGCGGCACGCTGCACATCCTGCGTGTCGGCACTCTTCTCACGGTCGTCAACGAAATCGGGCTCGAAGAGTACTTGCAAGGTGTCGTGCCGTGGGAAATCGGCAAGCAGGATCCCGCCGCACGCGCGGCGCTCGAGGCGCAGGCGATCGCCGCGCGCACGTATGCATACAAACGTCTGGGTCGCTATCCGGAGTCGGGGTTCGATGTCTATGCCGATGTCACCGATCAGGTCTACCAGGGAACGGTGCGGATGGACTCGCTGGCGAACGCCGCCATTCGTCTCACCGCCGGGCTCGTGCTCTGGGATCAGGGCGAGCCGATCGAAGCCTACTATTGCTCGACGTGTGGCGGGCACACGTCGCGCATCGAAGCGGTGTGGAACAAACCGGCCGCGCCGACGTTGCGCGGGCGGCGCGACACCGACGACGCCACAGGCTCGTACTGCGCAGGTTCGCCCCACTTCCGTTGGAGCGAATCCTGGAGCGGGTTGCAGCTCGAACGCACGCTGCAGCAAACGCTGCCGCGTGAGCTCGGGTGGCCCGACACGACCACGATCGGCGCCCTGTTGGATCTAGAGATCGCCTCTCGCGACGAGACCGGACGCGTGAGCGAGCTGATCGTCCGCACGACGCGAGGCGTCTTCCGCGTGCACGGCGATCGCATCCGTTGGGTGCTGCGTCCGCGCGACCGCGCGATCCTGCGCAGCACGCTGTTTTTTCTCGACATCGAGCGCCGTGATCGCACCATCGTGCGCGTCCTGGGCTACGGCGGCGGCAACGGCCATGGCGTGGGCATGTGCCAGATGGGCGCGATCGAAATGGCACGCCGGGGGAAGAACAGCAGCGAGATTCTGACGCATTACTACCTGGGTGCAGAGATTCGACGTCGCTACTGAAGCCGACCGGAGCGGATCACGCCATGCTACTGGTGCTCGTGCGTCATGGCCGCGCCGCGCGCGGCGGCGCTTGCGCCGACGCCGACCGGCCGCTCACACGCGCCGGCGAGCTGCAAGCGCAGTCCTTAGGCCTGGCCTTCCTGCGGCTCGGTCTGCAGCATGCGCGCGTGTGGACGAGCCCGGCGCTCCGCTGCCGCCGCACTGCAGAACTCCTCGCCTCGATCACCGGCCTGGATCCGATCCAGGTCCACGATGCACTCGCCGCCGGCGTCGGCGCACAGCGCATCCTCGCTGCAATGTCCGCCGCACCCGCACATCCACCGCCATCGCAATGGATTCTCGTCGGCCATCAACCCGATCTCGAAGACCTGGCCGCGCAACTCCTGGGTGTCGACACGTCGCGCATCGCCATCCCTCCCGGCGGCAGCATCGCCGTCGACTACACCCCCGAATCGCCCGCAACCCTGCGCTGGGCGCTGCCCCCCGACCTCATGCGCGGCGAGGACATTGCCGGTCGCGATCCCCGCACGGCCTGACTCGCTTTTCGGCGGCGTCACGAGCGCGCCCGTGAGCGCAGGAGGCGTGAGCAGCGCTCGTGCCGAGCGACGAGCGCGCAGGAGCGCGCGCGAGGAGCGTCCGCCGAAAAGCGAGTCAGGCTGTGCGGGGATCAATGATGCAGCAACGAATTCAAGATCCCCGCCAGAAACGGCAACGGATCTCGCATCGACCACGGAACGCGCAACGGCACGAGGGGAAGCGGGTCATCGTGCAACCCCGACTTGGACATCGGAAAGGTGCGCGAAAGCCGCCGCGCCGCGACCTGCGCCGGCATGTCGATGCCCGCTAGGCTCGCGTACCAGAGCGCCGGAAAGTCGACGCCATCCTCCGCCGCCAGGACCCAGCTACTTCCCGAGATCGTGCCGGCCGCTTGCAAGTCGATGCGTCCGAAGCGATCCGGGGCCCAGATGAGGCGCGCGAATCCGCGCACACCGCGCGCGCGCAACCACTCCAAGCTGCTGGCGAGCAAGTCCTCGCCTTCGACGCTGGTGACGAGGATGCGCGGCGGCACATCGGCGACCCAGGCGAGAACACAAGACCCGGTGCAATGTCCGGCCGTGTCGAGGACGACTTGCACTTCGAAAGCGGGCTCGCCGCGCAGCACCGTGCGGCGGAGCGCTTTCTCGGTGCGGAAGTCTTCGGCTTCGTAGCCGTGCAAGTCGAGCGTTTCGACGTGCGTGAGCGTGTAGTGCGGTCGCAGCGCTGCTTGCTGGTCACGGATGAGATCGCGGCTGCGGCGCGAGCAGGGGATCAGCAGGGGGCGTGGTTCGAGGTGCGCCACGAGCTCGAGCAGGCGGCTACTCCAGGCGAGCGGCCGGGCCTCCAAGTCCGGCAAGTGGTGTCGCTGCACGCCGCGCGCCCAGATCGCGGGCTCGAAACGGCGCGATGCCAACAGGTGCAACGGCGTTCCGCGTTGGCGCAGACTCCAGACCGCCACCAGCGACGCGGCGCGTGGATCGACGAGCACGACGGGGCGATCGAACGTGACGTCCTCGCGGGACGCCACGGCCGCGGCTTCGACCCGCGTGAGCGACGGGCGAAGCGCATCGTCGCGCGTGCCCGTGGCGTTCCGTGTGGCTCGAGTGGCATCGCCAGAATCGATCAGTTCGCCCGCAGCACTCCGCCCGCTCTCCGGCACGCGGCCTCCAGACGCCGTGCGCCGGGCTTCGCTGCGACCCGATCACGCGGCACGAACCGGGCAGCAGGGAGCGTGCCACGCTGCGCCTCGAGGCGCTGCACCTTGGTGTCGCGATGACATGGACCACGATCGATCTCGACGTCCGCGCATTGGTGACTTGGTTGGATGCCGCGCGTGAGCTGGAGTGCGGGTTTCAGCGCGACATGCTGCACGCACGTGCAGGCGGCAGGACCCGCGGCCAGCTGGAGCGCTGAACGCGTGGGATGCATGGGCACGGCGGCCGCGCCGCGTTGACAGCGTGCGCACGATTTGATAGCTTGCCTCGGCTCATCGTCGATTGGATCGGGGACGTAGTTCAGCCTGGTTAGAACGCCGGCCTGTCAAGCCGGAGGTCGCGGGTTCGATCCCCGTCGTCCCCGCCATCCACACTCCTGGATCGCCACGTTCTCCCCATTTCCGGCAAGCTCAGTCGAGACGACGCAGCAGCAACAACGTGCGGTCGTCGGGGGCGCCATTGCCGTCGAGGAAGCTGTCGACGCGGGCGAAGATCTCGTTCGGGATCGTGTCGATGGCGCGATCCTGCAGCGACGCCAAGATGGACGGCACCGATTCGTGATCCCCGAACATGTCGGGCTGAGCGTCCTCGCGCACGATGTGCGCCTCGGGGATGCCATCGCTCCATGCCGCCAACAATCCGCCGGGCGGAATCTCCACCGAACCGGTCTCGAACTCGGCGCCCGGTAGCAGGCCCACCGGGGGGCCGGTCGAAGCCAGGTGCTGCGTAGCGCCGTTCGGGACCACGATGACGGGAGGCTCGTGCCCGGCGTTGACGTAGTGCAAGCGATGGCGCTTCGCGTCGAGGATGCCGACGAACATGGTGCAATAACTCATGGCGTCGGTGGAGCGATACATCTGCGCGTCCAAACGCTTGACGAGGTCGAGTGGATCCAAGCACAGCTCCGCGAGCGAGCGCACACCCGCGAGTGCGTTGGCCATGAGGAGTGCGGCGCCGACGCCATGGCCGACGACGTCCCCGAGCACGAAAGCGAAGCTGCCGTTGGGCAAGGGCAAGACATCGTAGAGATCGCCGCCGACCTCGGTCGAAGGCTCGAGCCGCGCGCACAGCTCGTAACCCGGCGGGGCCTCCAAGGCGTGCGGCAGGAGATCGCGTTGGATGCGACGCGCGGTTTCCATTTCCTGCTGCATCCGGTCTTTCTCCCGCTGCATGTCCAACAGGCGCGCGTTGGTGATCTTGACCGCCAGGATGTTGGCCAGCAGCGCCAAATGCCGCAGATGATCCTTGTGGTAGGGCTGGGTGAATTCGGTCGAATCGACGTAGAGAACGCCGATCACGCGCGTGTTGTCGAACAACGGCGCCACCAGCGCCGAGCGAATCTTGCCGAGGATGACGCTGGCCTGGGCCTGGAAGCGTTGGTCGGCCTGGGCATCGTGCACCAGCAACGAGGCTCGTTCCGTGATCACCGTCTGCACCATGGTTTGGCTCAAGGCGAGCTGCACGTTCGGATTCTCGCCCTTGCTGCGCGCGGCGCGCATGACCGGCTGGCCGTCCTCGTCGAGGAGGAGGAGGCAGGCACGATGGAAAGGAACGACGCGTTCCACGGTATCGAGGCAGGCGCGGAAGATCTCCTCTTCCGGTTGATGCCGCACCAGGAATTCGCCCATGTCCATCAAGATCTGCGACAGGTCGACGCCGTCGGTCTTCTCCTGCGCCGGTCTGAGCTCCATCCAGTTGAGCCGGAATGTGGAGTCGAGCTGCACGTCCTCGCGGAATGCCGGCTGCACCGGCTGATCGTCCACCTGCACGCTGAGCGCGACGTTGCCGAAAGCGACCTGATCGTTCGGGTTGAGCCTCTGGGGTGCGCGCACACGGATGCCGTTCACGGTGGTGCCGTTGCGACTGCCCGAGTCCTCGAGGATGAGGATGTCGCCGTCGCGCCGAACGAGCGCATGCAGGCGCGATACGGAGCGGTCCGGCAGCGACACCTCGAGGTCGGAGCTGCGACCGATGCGCGTTTCGCCGGCGGCGAGGGGCCAGGTTCGCATGCTACCGCTGATCAGTCCGGTGAGCTTGATCTCCATGCGCTGACGGTAGCGGTGGAATGGGGCGCGGTCAAGTTCCGCGGGCTCATGCCTCGATGTCGCCTGCCGCCGCACGGTCGACGAGGATGGTCAAGGTCTCGTGGCGCAAAGCATGGGGCGGAAACCGCAAGGGATCATGCGCCGCGTGGAGCACACCGTGCAGCGCGCGGGCCTTGCTCCTGCCGTGGGCGACGAGCAGAAGGGCACGTGCCGCGTTGAGAAGCGGCGGCGTCACCGTGAGGCGCGGCGCGATGGCCGGCGCCGGTGTGGTCACGACGTAGCGCTCGCGCTCTTGCACGGCGGGACTGCCCGGGAACAGCGACGCCGTGTGTGCATCGGGACCGAGACCGAGGAGAACGAGATCCAGGCACGGTGGCCGTCCCAGTTGCGCACACAGCAGATCCTCGTAAGCACGTGCCGCGGCATCGAGGTCGGCTGCAGTGGACGGCATCGGATGGATCTGGTCGGCGGGAATGGGGACGTGATCGAGAAGCGCGTTGCGTGCCATGCAAGCATTGTTCTCCGCAGAGTCGGCGGGGACTGCGCGCTCGTCACCCCAATAGACATGCACACGCCCCCAGTCGACACCGGGCGCGACGGCTAAGCGCGCATAGATCCCGACCGGGGTCGATCCGCCCGCGAGCGCGAGAGTGCACCTGTCCCGCGACGTTGCTGCGTCGGCGATGGCGACGAGAATGCGCCGCACCGCCTCTTCCTCCACGCTCGAGGCGTCACGGAGAACGATGCATCGTCGCATGGCTTCGACCGAGGGGATGGTGGCCACATTTCAAGACGGGCGGAGTCGAAACCCCGCCCGTCTTTGTCTCCTGTGCAACGCCCCGGAGCGTTGGGTTGAGCGCGCCAGGAGAAGTGAACCCGCGGCGACCCGCGGCTCCCGACCCGTCACACAACACTCCATCGGGTCGGCCCGTGGCATCCAAATCTGCAGTGAGAGAAGTGTAGGCTCGTCCCCCGCGAAGTCAATGCGAATCGCATGGAACCGCGGCCCGGGCGTGCGCTTCGGCGCGGCCCCCTTCCGGGCTTCAGAGCTCGAGCAGGCCGAGGCGCTCGCGCGCCAAGTCGGCGAGATCGAGGCTGCTCTTGCGCGCGTCCCCGACCGGGCTCGCGACCAGCTGGATGCCGTTGTGCGTGATGCGGGCGCGGCGGTGCAGATGCCCGCTCACGACCGCGCGGACGGCAGAGAACCGCTCGAGGCAGCTGCCGAGCCGGGCGCTCCCGAGGTAGGCATCGAAGAACGGGCTGTCGCCGAAGATTCCGCGCTGCACCAAGGCGGGGAACGGCAGCACGTGGATGATGCCCACGATCGCGGCGGCATCGCGGACGGCGTGGAGCTGCGTTTCGAGACGTTGCAGCATCCAGGCGGCGATGTCTTCGTCCCCGGCCCAGTCGCCGCCCAGGTGACTCGGATGCGCGCCAGGATCGGGGGATGGGATCGGTCGCGGCCAGAACACGTGGCCGCGATCGTAGGCGCGGTGACCGCGCCAGAACCCTCGCGCATAGGTCCGAGTGTCGGCCACGCCATCCAGACAGGGATCGCGCAATGTGAAATCGTACCAACCCGGCACACCGACGAACGCGACCTCCTGCCAAAGCACGGGGTCGAGCCCGAGGTAGGTGAAGCCGGCGGCGGACGCGACCGCGGGCAGCAGGCGCTCGAACTTTTCTCGGCTGTCGGCGGCCACGGGGGGATCGCCTTCGACGAAGAGATCGTGATTGCCTGCCAAGTACAGACGCAACGCGGGAATGGCAGCGAGCGTGCGCAAGCTCGAGTCGACATCGCGCAAGGTCTCGGCCAGATCCCCGGCGACGACGAAGACGTCCGGGCGCAGCGCGGTCGCTTGTCGAACCAGCGCATCGAGAAGGGAAAGGTTGCGGTCGCTGAGATCGGTGTGCAGGTCGGAGATGTAGACGAGGCGCATGCGGCTCACCGAGGGGCTTCGAGCGCAATGCGCACTGCGGTGCGCGCGGCTTCGCTGTGGGTGAGGCTGCTGTCCAATGCGCTCTTCGCTGCGGCGCGTGACTGGGCGACGAAGTCGGCGTCGCCGACCGGATTGAGGTTGGCGAGGTTGATGAGTACGTTGTAATAGGCCGACTCGGCAGCGGTCGCAGCGCAGAGTGCGGCGACGCCGGCATCGGAGAGCGCCCTCGGCGTCCCCAGCCGTGCGGCGGTCGAGGCGAGAGCGGCGGCTTGGGCGCATCTTTCCAGCACATCGAGCGGGACCCGTGTGGCACCGCGTGTCGCCTGGCGCACCGCGACCTCACGCGCGGCGGCGTCGGCGCGGGGAAGGCGCATCGCCGCGAGCACCGCGGCGAATGCCGTGGCGTCGGCATCGATGGCGACGAGGAAATCCTCCTTGATCTCTTGCGCACTCACTGCGAGTCGCTCGAGCTCTCGACGGGCTTCGCCGTCTGCAAGCGACGCGAAGGTGAGATTGGCCACCATCGCAGCGAGCGCCGCCGCGAGGGCGCCGCAGACCGCGGCGACACTGCCGCCACCGGGAACGGGACTGTCGGTCGACAGCGCGTCGACGAATGCGTCCAGCGCGCCGCTCCGCCAGCGCTGTGTCCCCGTGTCGCGGACGCAATACTCCACCACCTTGGTGGCGGGGTCGAATGGGCTGATCTCGTCGAGGCCGAGCGAGCGCACGGCGATGTGCACCAGCTCGTGCTCGGGCACGCCGATCGATCGGCCCTGCCGGGCCAGATAGTGCCGTCCGGCATCCAACAGCGCCGCGCGCGGCACGAGCCCCACGATCTCGCTGCCGGTGACACGCAATCCGCGCCGTTCCGCTTCCGCGCATGCGGCGTCGAAGACCGCGTGCAACGGCGTTATCTTCAAATTGGTCAAGTTGATCGAGATCTGTGCCCGGCCGTACTCCTCGATGTACCAGCCCACGGCTTTGACGTGGGGGAAGCGGCCTGGCTTCTGCACCGTTGCACCCTGGGCGTCGCGGACGAACTTGCCGTCGGCGTCGCGGAGCGCGCGTCCAGCTTCGCGCAGGTCGAGCGCGATGTCGTGCGCCAGCTTCTTGTCGCGAGTGTTCAGGTTGACATTGTAGGCGACGAGGAACTCGCGCGCGCCGATCACGGTGGCGCCGGCCCGCGGATGGAAACGCACCGGACCGAAATCCGGCTGCCACTCGGGAAGCTGCAGCTTGGCTTCCAAACCCTCGTATTCACCGGCGCGAATCGTGGCGAGGTTGCGGCGCTCGGGTCGCGTCGCGGCTTCCTCGTACAGGTAGACCGGAATCGCGAGCTCGGTGCCGACGCGTTCGCCGAGCCGGCGCGCCAAACGGACGCACTCGTCCATGCTCGCGCCGTCGAGCGGCACGAAAGGGCAGACGTCGGTGGCACCGATCCGCGCATGCTCGCCACGATGCTTGCGCATGTCGATGCGCTCGGCCGCGGTGCGGATGGCGCGGAAGGCGGCTTCCTGCACCGCATCGGGTGCGCCAACGAAGGTGAACACCGTGCGATTGGTCGCGAGGCCCGGGTCGACGTCCAGCAGCCGCACGCCGTCCGTGGATTGCACCGCGGCGGCGATGGCGTCGAGGACGGCGCGGTCGCGACCCTCGCTGAAATTGGGCACGCATTCGATCCAGCGCATGGAACCTCCCGGCGCATCGTAGAGCAGAGATCGGCGATCCTCAAGGTGCGTCGTGGCGAGCCTCCGGCGACGCGAGACGGTGTGTGACGAAGCGTTGCACCGTCGTCTCGAGCAGGTCGAGCTGTTCGAGGAACAGGTGCCCAGCGGCCGGAATCACCACGAGCTCCGCCGCACCGCCGATCCGGGCGTGGAGCGCTGCGAGCGCCGGCAGGGGGCAGTATGGATCTTCGGCGCCGGCGATCATGAGGACCGGCAGGCGCGAGTCGGAGAGGAAGCCGAAGTCGAACAGTTCGACCGGTGGTGCGAGCGCCAGGAGGGCGGCGAAGCGGATGTCCATCGCGTGTTGCAGCGACAATCGCATGGCAATGAAGGAGCCGAAGGAAAACCCGCCCAGCACGATCGGGCTGCCTGGCCAGCGCGCCTGCAGGTGCTGCAACGCCCTGCCTGCATCCTGCAGCTCGCCGTCACCCTGGGCGAAGGTGCCCGTGCTCGTGCCGACGCCGCGAAAATTGAAGCGCAAGGTGATTATTCGCGCCGAGACCAGCGCCCGCGCCGTGCGATGCAATGCCTTGGTGTGCATGCTGCCGCCGTGCAGTGGATGCGGATGGCAGAGCAGCCCCACGCCTTGCGGCTCCTCGGCCGGCCAATCGAGCTGGGCTTCGAGCGTGCCAGCCGAGCTTGCGATCCGCAGTGATTCCACCTTGCGCGACATCGAGGCGGGACCTCCGTCAACGGTTGCTGCAACGAACGTGCTATCGTCCGCGCTCGGGGGTTGCATGTCCCGTTGGCCCATCCGCACGCGAGAGGCGAGCGAGTCCATCGCGGCGGCGCGGTCGTACTGCCGCGCCGTGCTACCACGTGTCTCGCGCACCTTCGCGCTCAACATTCGGGTATTGCCGGCGCCACTCCAGGACGTCGTTCGGGAAGCTTACCTCTTGTGTCGCATCGCCGACACCGTCGAGGACTCGCGCTGGCTGGCGGCGGAGACCAAGCCGCACCTGCTGCGGGATTTTGCCGCCATCTTTCCGCTCGGAGAGGACACCCAAGCGCGCGCCGAACAGTGGGCCCGGCCATTCGCCGCAATCGAATGCAACGATGCGGACCACGCCTTGTGCCGCGACGCCGCGATCGTATTGCGCGCCTTCGCGGCGGAAGCGGCGGCATTGCGTGTGCCGGTGGAAGCCTGTGTGCACGAGATGGCGCTCGGCATGCGCGACTTCGCCGCACGGCGAGTCCGGACGGGGCGCTTGCAGCTCGAAGACGGCGCCGATCTCGAACGGTATTGTCACGTCGTGGCGGGAACCGTGGGGGCGATGCTGGTGCGCCTGTTCGCCACCACGTCGACGCGGCTGGATGTCGAACGAGAGCGCCGATTGTCGGCGCTCGCCGAGCCCTTCGGCCGTGCCATGCAACTCACGAACATCGTCAAGGACATGGCCGACGACCTCTGCCGCGGCGCCTGTTACGTGCCCCGAGCTTGGGCGCAGCGCCGCCGCATCGCGCCGGAGGCGTTGCTCGACCCCGGATCCCGCGCGCAGGCGCGGCAGGTGCTGGGCGACGTCGCGGCACTGGCTGCGCGATCTCTGGATGCCGCACTGGCGTTCACGCTCGTGCTGCCTCGGCGCGAGGTGCGGCTGCGACTGTTCTGCCTCTGGCCGCTGTTCTTGGCCGCTTCGACCTTGCGGCGATGTTTGCTCGAGGATGCGGTTTTCGTCGCCGGCGCGCGCGCGCGCCTCCGGCGTAGTGAGGTGCGCCGCACGATCGGGACGACGAGCGCCTTCGTGTTCTCCGACTCCGCGATCCGCTGGCTCTATGGACGGCGCCGTGCTGCCCTCAAGGCTGTGCTGCCGCGTGCTTGAGCCTTGGCCTGCTGGAGTCCGAGCGAACGGATGCGGAGCCCAAGTGAGAGTGCGAGGGATACGCCGCATCGGCACTCGGCTTGCCCATCCCAAGTGCTCGGGTCACTCGATTTCTGCGTCGGCTGAATCGTTAGTTCTTTTATTTCGAAGAGGTTATTCGTCAAAAGTCGATTGCAAGCCTACTTGCGTTGAGGCGGGTGTCCCGGTTAATTTCGTTCATGTACGCCCATGTCTCAGCACCCTTCGGAGTGGCTGGACCAGGAGAGTGGATCGAACTCGATCACAGGGAGCGGGGAGCAGCGATGGCGCCGCGCCGCTCGCAGTAGCCGTGGGGAGGCTGTGAAGGATGAGGGAGCTCGTGACCAGGACGGAACGCAAGACCGGGGGCACACCACGCCGGCCGCAGGTACCGGTCGACGTGCTACGGACGTTGTACGAAAAGATGCTCTACGTCTTCTACGTCGAAGAGCGCACCAAGATCTTCGTCAAGGCCGGCAAGTGCTCTTTCCACGCGTCGAGCCGCGGTCACGAGAAGCTGCAGATCTGCATGTCCATGCTGCTGCAGCCTGGACGCGACTGGTTCTTTCCATACTATCGCGAGAAGGCGCTCGTGGTCGGTCTCGGCATGCCGCTGCTCGACATTTTCCTCGGTCTGCTGGCGCGCGAAGGCGATCCGAATTCGAACGGACGCAACATGTCGGAGCACTTCTCGTCGCGACCGCTGCGGGTGGTGTCACCGACCGCGTGCACCGGCACGCAATACCTGCCGGCCGTGGGCATGGCGAAAGCCATCCTGGCCGATGGCAAGAGCGACATCGTCTACGTTTCGAGCGGCGAGGGCGCCACGAGCGAGGGCGAGTTCTACGAGGCGCTGAACTGGGCCAGCCGCGAGCGCTTGCCCGTGCTCTTCCTGGTGCAGAACAACGGTTATGCCATCAGCGTGCCGCAGTCCACTCAGACCGGAGCACGCATTAGCGAGATGGCGCGCGGCTTCCGTTTGCGCACGGTCGAGGTCGACGGCACGCGTTTCACCGAGATGTACACGACATTGCGACCACTGGTGGACGAGATGCGGCGCACGCACGCGCCGCTCCTGGTGGAAGGACACGTGGTTCGACTCGAGTCGCACTCGTCCTCGGATGACCAGGCCAAGTATCGCAGTGTCGACGAGATCGAACAGGTGCGAAAGCGGGACCCGCTGCGGCACACCGAGATGCAGCTCATGCAGATGGGTCTGCTCACCGAGGCGGAAAAGGAAGCCCTGCATGCGCGCATTCGCGCCGAGGTGGATGCCGCCGCCGACGAGGCCGACACGCACCCGCAGCCGAACCCCGACACGGTGATGGCCGACATCTACAGTAGTGCGAACCCGCGCATCGAGGAGAACGAGATCCGCGCGCTCGGCGACAGTCCAATCACCATGGTGGAAGCGATCAACCGCGGTCTGCGCGAGGAAATGGAGCGCAACCCCAAGATCGTCATGTGGGGCGAAGACATCGCCGACCCCAAGGGCGGCGTGTTCGGCGTCACGCGCGGGCTGACGGATCTCTTCCCGGACCGCGTCGGCAACGCCCCGCTCGCCGAAGCCAGCATCGTCGGCGTCGCGCATGGTATGTCGATCGGGGGCTACAAACCCGTGATCGAGATCCAGTTCGGCGATTACATCTGGCCGGGGTTCATGCAGCTGCGCAACGAGATTCCGACCTTGCGCTGGCGCAGCGCCGGAACTTGGACGACGCCCATGGTCGTGCGCGTGGCCGTCGGCGGCTACATCCGCGGCGGTCCGTTCCACTCGCAGTCCATCGAGGCGCTCTACGCCCACACGCCGGGCTGGACCATCGCCTATCCGAGCAACGCCGCGGACGCCAAAGGTTTGATCAAGACCGCGTGCCGACTCGACGATCCGGTGCTCTTCCTCGAGCACAAGGGCTTGTACCGTCAGGTGTACACCAAGGCGCTCGAGCCCGACGCGGATTACCTGGTGCCATTCGGCAGCGCGCGCATCGAGCGCCCGGGTTCCGATGTGACGGTGGTGACCTGGGGCAGCGGCGTCGTGCGTGCGGTGCAGGCGGCGAAGCGGCTCGAAGACGAGCAGGGTGCTTCGGTCGAGGTGCTCGACCTGCGCACGCTGTTGCCGCTCGACATGGAGGCGGTGCTCGCGAGCGTCAAGCGCACCTCGAGAGTTCTGGTCTTGCACGAGGCCGCGCTCTTCGGCGGACTAGGTGGCGAGATCGCCGCGCGCATCGCCGACGAAGCCTTCGAGTATCTCGACGCGCCGGTGAAACGCCTGGGGGCGCGCGACTCGTTCGTGCCGTTCGCGCCGAGCCTGGAGGCCGCGGTGCTGCCGAGCGCCGAGGATGTGACGCGCGTCCTGGTGGATCTGCTGCGATTCTGAGGGTTCAGGAATTGCGCCCGCGGTGCTGGCTCGCGCCGAGCCATTGCCGCACACCATGTCGCGCCTTGCCGAGCAAGATGTTGCACCAGTGTTGTCGCGGCAAGAACCGCAGCACCGGCGCGCGCCGCACACCCATGCGCGCCAGCTCGCTGGCCGGGGCCGGGTTCGCCGGGTTTTGCCGGTAGGCGACGAGGAAGCTGCGGTGAGCACCGGCGGTGTCGCCATGCAGGCGTTGCACCCGGCCGAGATTGGTGCGCACGTCGGCATCCCCCGGCGCGAGCTGCAGCGCCTGCGCGCAGATCTCGACCGCTTGCGCCGTATCGCCATGCAGCTTCGCCAAGCACAGTCCGAAGTAGGACATGGCGCCCGGGTGCTCCGGCTGGTGCCACAGCACTTCCTGCAACAGATCGAACGCCTGGGCCTCGCGATGCGAGAGCAGACAGGCGCGTGCCTCCTCGTAGATGCGATATGCCTCGCCGAGTGAACGCGCCTCGTTCTCCGGCGGTGCGGCCAGCTCCCACGTGCTGCCGCCGTAACGGTTTGCCGTGCGTGTCGTCATCGAAGAACCTCCCCCCTTCCGTGATGGACGCGGCGGTGTGCGAATCGTGGAGGACCCGACACGTCCCCCGCAACGCGCATACCAGGTACGCCCGGGCCGCGTCGTGGTGGGCCTCGTCGCCACGAGGATCCACGAACGGATCGAAGCCGCCGCCGCGACGCCAGATGCGACAAGGTCTGCGGCCCGGCTGCGGCAGCCTCGGAGGCGTTGCAGTCTGCAAGGAGTGCAAGGGGCGAGCGCCGCGACTGCAACGGCAGGATCGCTCTGACCATCCCAGCAGAAGTAGGGCGGTTCGCTCGTTCGCGTCAGTGCAAATCGTAGGCGCTGCCGCCGATGAACTCGCGCAGGACGGACGTCGGTGGCACGCCCGTCTCGTCCGCGGCGTCGAGTTCGGCCAAGAGCGCGGCGATGCGGCGGGCACGCCCCACGGCGTCGGAGCGCCGGGCATCGTCCTGCCACTCGGTGATGAAGCGGGGGAAATGCGATTCGAGATGGCGCTTGAAGATGGGCAGCTCGTACGGCAAGGCGCCGTTGATCACGGCATCGGCACGGTGCAAGTGCGGGATGATGTGCTTGAGCTCGCCGCGGCGGACGTAATGCCAGTGGGCGATGGTCTGCGCCGTGTCGTAGCCGCGATGAGCCGCGTCGCGCAACATGCGCCGGAGCAGGCGCAAGTCGGTCCAGCGCACCCAGTTATCGGCGCTGTCGCGCAGCTGCAACACGGTCTCGATGTAGAGACGAAACTTGAGATGATCGTCGACGCTCGCGGTGAGCGGATCGTGCAACCCGTGCAACGTGTCGAGGAGCAGCACCTCGCCCGGGGCGAGGCGCAGGGCGCGGCGTTCGGGCCGCCTTTGCCCGAGCTTGAAGTCGTAGATCGGCATCTGGATCTCGCGGCCCTCCAGCAGCTCGCGCAGTTGCTGATTGACCAGCTGCAGGTCGAGCGCTTCCGGTGTCTCGAAATCGGAGTCGCCGTGCTCATCCTGGGGATGCAAGCGGAGGTCGAAGAAATAGTTGTCCAGATTCATCGGCACCACACGCACGCCGGCAGCGCCCAAGAGCTCCGTGAGCTTGGCCGTCGTCGTCGTCTTGCCCGAGGAGGAGGGGCCGGCCACGATCACCAAGCGCACACGCGCGCGGGATTCGAGCACACACTCGGCGGCAGCGCGCAAGTTGGCGGCATAGGCCGCCTCGGCGGCGCCGATGAGCTCGAGCCACGTTCCCTGGCGCAGGTGACGATTGATTCCCGCCGTGGTGTGGCAGTCGTGGTCGATATTCCACACCAGAGTGCGCCACATGGTCTGCCACGGCACCTCGCTCTGCTGTCCGCGGCGATCCTGCCGCGCTTGGCGCAGCCGCCCGCGCTCTTGCCGGTACAGGATGTACGCCTTCGCCGTGCGTGCGTGGCCATTCTCGATCAGGACCTTTTCGACGCAGTCTTGAATCTCCTCGACGCTGGGCGTGCCGCCCGCGCGCTCGAGCTGTTCGTGCACCTCGTCGGAGAGCCGCTGCGACAAGGCGTGGTCGTGACCGCCGAGCGCCGCCGCGGCCTTGTAGATCGCGTGGGTGATCTTGCTCTGATCGTAGGGGACGATCTCGCCGGTGCGCTTGATGATGTGGGTCACGCGACCCATCCAGCACCTCGAAAACCCAGGGAATTGCCGGGAATTAGATTTTGCCGGCGCTCAGGTGGATGCGGGGGCGGACGAGGGCGCCACTTGTGGTTCCATCTCGAAGCCGACGAAACGGACGTCCTTGTACGCATCACAACGCGAGCACAGGGAGATCAAGTCGCGCCGTCCGCGGTCGAGAAGCGTGCGCATGGAGCGCATGACCTCGCCGTTCCAGATTTCGAGCACGCTCTCACGTTTCACGTCGCCGACCAGGCCGCGCCCGGCGTCGTCCCAGCAACACAGCGGCGCCGTGCCATCGGTATAGAAGAACATTTCGTCGAGGATCTTGAGGCACGGCTTGAGCACGGGTGCGGTTTGTCCGGACCACGGCCAGTTGTACAGCGGCACCAGGAGCGCGACATCGGCGCGCGGACGCCAGTAATCGAGCCATGCCTCTTGTTCGTGTTTGTTCTCCTGCATGTCGATCATCCGTACCTCGACGTGACAGTCGTAGTTGCCTGCATCGCGCAGGGCGACGAACTGGTTGGTGTACTCGACGACTTTGTCGTAGTCGACGCCGGGCCGGGCGGCTTCGTAGGTGGCTTGCGAGAAGCCATCGATGCTGAAGCGCACGACGTCGATGCCCGCATCGAGAATGGCGCGCGCGCGCGGTTCGGTGAGCAGACCGCCATTGGTGTTGATTTCGACCTTGGCGGTCGAGTCGGACTTCATGTACGCGATGATCGCGGGCAGGCGCTTCTCCGACAATGGCTCGTTGATCAGGAACGGCCGGTACGTGATCCCGATGCCCCGCGTGTCGTCGACGATCTTGCGCCAGACCCAGTCCTCCATGAACATCGGGCCGCGCTCCATGGAGACGTAGGGGCAGAATGGACAGCGAGCGTTGCAGGCGAGGTTGGTTTCGATCTGCAGGAACCGCGGCACCTCGGTGTAATGCAACTCATGCACCGTGCCATCGGGGGCGATCGTGCGCGGATTGCTCATCGGGGCTCCCGGGTGTGGGTCGATGCTGCCGCGAGCAGCGCCAACAAGCGCTGCGCGCATCGCTCCGAGGCCCCGAGATTGGCTTCGACGAAGGCCCGAGCTTGGCTTCCCCGGTGCGAACGCTCCGCCGCATTGTCGCCAAGCCGCTCGAGCTGTTGCACCAGATCGTGCGGGGACCGTATCACGACGGCGGCACCGGTCTCAAGCAGCTTCTCGGCCTCTGGTGCGTTGTGATGCCGCGGGCCGAAGAAGAGCGGCAAGCCCATGATCGCTGGCTCGATGATGTTGTGCACGCCGCGGCCCCAAGCGCCGCCGACGTAAGCCGCATCGGCGCAAGCATAGAGCTCCGCCAGCATCCCGACGCGATCGATGACGACGGCGTCGATCGCGTCGAGTCGCTCGAGGGCCGAGAGCCGCACACTGCGCAGGTTCGCCGACGCGAGCCGGCGTTCGACCGCTTGCAGGTGGCTCGGCGTCGGCTCGTGCGGCACGAGCAAGAGTCTCGCGCCGAGGGCCACGCGTGCGCGCCACATGTGCCATGCGCCGAGCACGAGCGCTTCATCCGCCGGCCAGGTCGACCCCGCGAGCAAGGTGAAAGGACGCTGCGCTTGCTGCAGCACCGGCGCGATGGGGACGCGCGCTGCGTTGTTGCGCCGCCGCCAAACCTGGTCGAAGCGCGTGTCGCCGTCGACGACGAGGTTGGGGTGTGTGGGCGCGAGCGCGCGGAAACGCGCTGCATCGTCGGGGTCCACCGCGCTGATGCACGCGAGTCGGCGGTAGAGGTCGGTGTACAGCGCACGAGCGGGCCAGCGCGAACGCCGCGAACGCGGATTCAACGTCGCGTCCACGAGTGCCACGGGAATCCCACGCCGGTCGGCCTCGACGACCCAGTTCGGCCAGAGATCGAACTTGACGAACACGAGCAAGCGCGGACGGAGCGCATCGAGCACACGCCCGACATCGGCCGGCGTGTCGAACGGAAGGTATTCGCGATAGCGGGCTTCGCCCAAGCGCTCGGCGTAGTCGAAACCGGAAGGCGAGAAGAATGTGTGCAGGATCGCGAGGTCCGACCGGGCACGCGTGAGCTCGGCGGCGAGCGGGCGTGCCTGTTCGTATTCGCCCACCGATGTCGAGTGCATCAGGATGACGCGCCCGCCGAGCGCCGGAGCGAGGGCTTCCAGGCGTTCGACCACACCGCGGCGCCCTTCGAGGCCGCGGCCGATCTTCGAGTTCCAACCCGCGGCGAGAGGCAGCAGCCGCCGGGCAGCGGGGAACAGTGCGTTGTAGACACGCAACACGGTGCCCCCTAGGCGCGCGGATCGAGGCCCGGCGTGTGCACGCGCCCGGCGTTCATGATCGCCAGTGCTGCATCCGCCGCTTCGTCCACGCTCAGGTTCAGCATGCATTCGTGGGTCGGGCGGTGGCAGGGCCGGCTGCCGTTCTTCGAGCACGGGTTGCAAGGCGGCGGGCGGTAGAGGAAACGGCTGCTCGGGCGATACGGGGCATAACCGAACGCGGGTGAAGTGGGACCGAAGAAGCCCAAGACCGGGCAACCGACGGACTCGGCCACGTGCAACAGGCCGCTGTCGTTTCCGATCAGCAGCTGGCAACGCTCGAGCAGTGCCGCCGTTTCCAGGATGTCGAATCGACCGCTGCAATCGAGGCTTGATTGCGGCGCGGATGCGGTCACGGTCGCGGCGAGATCGCGTTCCGCTTCACTGCCGAGCACCAGGAAATGGATGCCACCGCGGCCCGCGAGCTGCTGCGCCAGTGCGGCGAAATGTCCTGCGGGCCAGCGCTTGCTCGGCCAGCGCGCCCCCGGCGCGATGGCGACGAGGACACCGGAAGGCCGGGCGGCGGCGAGAAACGTGGCCGCGCGCGTTCGAGGTTCGGGGCCGAGCACGAGCCGCGTGTCGTAGAGCTGAGGAGCCAGTCCGAGCCGGCGCAGCGGTTCGAGCATGCGCTCGCGCAGCGGACGCGCGCCGCCGAAGCGGCCGTAGAGATCGCGATGCGTGTGCACCAGGAACCAGCGCGGCAACGATTGTTTGGCGAAGCCCGGGCGCAGGCGCGATCGCAGACTCCAGGTGAGAAGCCGCGAGCGCAGGCTGGAATGCAAATCGAAGACGTGCGCGTACGGTTCGCGGGCGAGCCGTGTGCCGAGTGCCACGAGCTCGGGCACGCCGGCGCGGCGCGACACCGCGATGACGCGGCGCACGCCGGGGAGTGCCGCCGCGAGTGCCAGGAGATCTTCGCGCACGACGAAATCGATGCGTGCAGCGGGAAAATGCTCGCTCGCGCTCTGCAAGAAACTGGAGGTGAGCACAATGTCCCCCAACGACGACAGACGCAACACCAGAATGGCCGACATCGCAGACCTCCGCTTCGCTGCGCGCGCATCGTAGCAGAAGCGCGACGCGCCTCTCGATGCTCGGGCTCTGCGCCCGACGCGCATCGCGCATGGATCCGGCGTTGAGACGTGGCCGTGGTTGACCTAGAATCCCGTTCGAGGTGAAGCGATGCTGTCGTGGCGAATCGTCGTGCTGTTGCTGTTGATCGCTCTGTCGGCCTACTTCTCCGCCGCCGAAACGGCGATGTTTTCGCTGCGCTCACCCGAGATCCGGCGCCTGCGTGAAAAACCGAGTCGCGCCTCGCGCGCCGTGCTGGCGCTCCTCGAGCACCCGCGGCGTTTGCTCGCCACGGTGTTGATGGGCAACACCATCGTCAACGTGCTGGTGGCGGTGGTCGCGGCCAGCGCCTTCGTCACCTGGTTCGGTCACGAGCGCGGTCCGGTGCTCGCGACGTTCGTGACGACGATCACGATTCTCGTGTTCGGCGAGATCCTGCCCAAGACGCTCGCCGTCGGCTCACCGCTCGGCTTGGCACGGCGGCTGGGGCGATCCCTGCAGTTCGTGCAGTGGGCGATCGGGCCGCTCACCGCCGGCGCCGTGCGGCTCACCGACGCAGTGGCGGCCACGCTCGAGCGCCAAGTGCCACGGCGCGACGAGGCGCTGTCGGAAAACGAGATCAAGATGTTGGTGACGATGGGCTGGGAGCAGGGTGTGGTGGGTGTGCGCGAGAAAGAGTTCATTCACAACGTCTTCCACCTGAACGACCGATTGGTGAAGGAAATCGTCACCCCACGCACGCGCGTCTTCGCCGTGGACGCCGACGCCAAGATCGACGAGGTGCGTCATGCCATCGCCCATGCCGGCTACTCGCGCGTGCCGATCTTCGAGGGCGCGCGTGACAACCTGATCGGCTATGTCGAGGTCAGCGATCTCCTGTGGACCCAGGATACGCCGGATTCACGGCACTTGCGCGAGCTGCGGCGCGAGCTGCGTTTTCATCCCGAGACCATGCGCGTCGGCGAGCTGCTGCTCCTCATGCGCCGGAGCGGTGAAGAGATCGCGGCCGTCGTCGACGAGCATGGTGCCTTCGACGGCATCGTGTCGTTGGAGGACGCGGCCGAGCAGGTGGTCGGCGAGATCGTCGACCTGCACGATTTGGAGCGCTTCCGCGTCACCGAGCTCCCCGATGGCGACTTGCTGGTGTCGGCTCAAATGGAGATCGACGTCTTCAATGCCCTGTTGGGGGCGAATCTCGACGATGCGGACGTGGAGACGCTCGGCGGACTCGTGAGCAAGCGGCTCGGGCGCATCCCGCGCGTGGGCGAATGGGTCGAGGACGGCGACATGCGCTTCACCGTCGAACAGGCGGCGCCGAACCGGGTCGTGCGCCTGCGGCTCGGCAAGCATCGGCACTCCCATGCACAGCCGGGCAACGGCTCGCGGAGGCGTTGATGGATCTCGTGCTGGTGCCGTTGCTGCTGCTGCTCGGCTCGGCGTACTTCTCGGCCACGGAGCTCGCCATCACCATGGCGAGCCGGGTGCGCTTGCGCGCCGCCGCCGCCGAGGGCCGCCGGCTGGCGCGCCTGGCGGAACGCCAGCTGCGACGTCGCGACCATGCCATTGCGCTGTGTCTGGGCGGCAGCAATCTCGTCAATGTCGGCATCGCCGTCTACGTGCGCGAGGCGCTTCTGGCGTTGCGCCCCATGAGCGCCGCCGCGGCCGATGTGTGGGCGACCTTGATCGTGGTACCGCTCGTCCTCGTCGCTGGTGAAGTGCTGCCCAAAGCGGTCGCGCAGAGCTATCCCAATCGCACGTTGCGCGTCACCGTGCTGCCGCTCCAAGTGTTTCGCGTGCTGCTGGCGCCGTTGCTGCTGGTCGCCGTGGGGCTGGCACTGGTGGTACGCCAGCTCGTGGGCACCAAGGGATCGCTGCTCGAGTTCGCGTCGCGGGAAGACATCAAACAGTTCGTGGCGCGCAGCGAATCGCACGGGCACGTCGATGCCGAGGAACGCGATCTCATCGGGCACATCGTCGAATTCTGGCGGCTGGATCCTCTGCAGTTCGTGCGCCCGCTCGCCTCGGTGCCGCGGGTGAGCCTGGTGGCGAGCGCCGGGGAGGCCAAGGAGGTCATGCGCACCGCACGGCTCACGCGGCTGCCCGTCACCGACGCCGTCGAAGAGGACGTCGTCGGCGTCGTGAGCGCCGTCGGCTTGCTCGGCGCCGACAACGGCTCGTCGGTGGCGCGCTGGATGACCCCACCCGTCCGTGCCCGCGCCGGCACCGGATTCGACCGCCTGCTCGGGGATCTACAGCGCAGCCCGAGCCAGACCGCGGTGATCGAGGGCGACCGGCACGCCCTCGGCGTGATCCGGCTCGACGACTTGCTGCACCGCCTGATGGGTGAACGCGGCACCGAAGGGTCCGGGCCGGTGGGAACGAGCGCTCGCAGACCGCTCAAAGAAATGCCTTGAGGCGCCGGATCCAAGTTCCTAACCTGCGATGCAAGTATGAGTTCGAGCCGTGATGGCTTTCCGCCGGTCGGACGCGGGCGGCGGTGGACCTTCGCAAGGGTGGTGCACGGTGGAGCGCGCGGTTTTCTTCTTCGGCGACGGCAAGGCCGACGGCGACGGATCGATGAAATCTCTGCTCGGCGGCAAGGGCGCCGGGCTCGCCGAAATGACACGGCTCGGGTTGCCAGTGCCGCCCGGGTTCACCATCACCACCGCGGAGTGTGTGCGCTTCTACAACGAGGGGCGCGTGATGCGGCCCGACCTGCGCGCGGCGGTGCTGGAGGCGATGCAGGCCACCGGCGCCATTCTCGGCCGGCGCTTCGGCGACGCGTCGCGGCCGCTGCTGGTGTCGGTGCGATCGGGTGCGCGTGCCTCGATGCCGGGCATGATGGACACCATCCTCAACCTCGGCCTCAACGACGACACGGTGCGCGCGTTGATCGAGATGACCGACAACCCGCGTTTCGGCTGGGACAGCTACCGTCGCTTCATTCAGATGTTCGGCGACGTGGTCCTCGAGGTTCCGCACAGCGATTTCGAGCACATCCTCGACGGGGTCAAGCGCGAGCGCGGTGTGCATGCCGACACCGAGCTCGGGGCCGATGACCTCGAGCGCATCACGCAGATGTACAAGGAATGCGTGGAGCGGCGCACGGGCGCGCCGTTTCCGTCGGCGCCCGAGGCGCAGCTGTGGGCCGCGATCGAAGCCGTGTTCGCATCCTGGTACAACGACCGCGCCATGTCTTACCGGCGGCTCAATCGGATTCCGCACGACTGGGGGACTGCGGCGAACGTGCAGGCCATGGTGTTCGGCAACATGGGAGAGGATTCGGCCACCGGTGTCGCCTTCACCCGCGATCCCTCGACAGGAGAGAACCACTTCTACGGCGAGTACCTGACCAACGCGCAGGGCGAAGACGTCGTTGCCGGCATTCGCACGCCGAATCCTCTGACCCGCGGTCAGAAGCAGGACGACGCCCAAGTTGCCCTGGAAGACATCATGCCGGAAACATTCGCGCAGCTATGCGCTTACCGCGATAAGCTCGAGCTTCACTTCAAGGACATGCTGGATCTCGAGTTCACCGTCGAGCGCGGCAAGCTGTGGATGCTGCAGACGCGTGCCGGCAAGCGCACCGGCTTGGCCGCGGTGCGCATTGCGGCCGACATGGTTCGCGAGGGCCGTCTGAATGAGCGCGAGGCGCTGCTGCGCATCGATGCGGAAACGCACCTGGTGCAGCTGCTGCATCCGCGGATCGATCCGGCGTCCAACGCCACGCCCCTCGCCAAGGGTCTCAACGCCTCCCCGGGCGCAGCAACGGGGGCGATCGTCTTCACAGCCGACGATGCGGTGGCGACGAGCGCCGCCGGGCGCGACGTCGTCTTGGTGCGCACCGAGACCTCACCCGAGGACATCGAAGGCATGGCGGTGGCGCGCGCCATTCTAACCGCGCGTGGCGGCCGCACCTCGCATGCGGCGGTGGTGGCGCGCGGGATGGGGCGTGTGTGCGTGGCAGGCTGCAGCAGTCTGAGCGTGGACACAGGGGCGAAGACGGCGACCTTCAGCACCAAGAGCGGGCCGCGCGTGCTGCACGAAGGCGCGATCCTGACGCTCGATGGCACGATGGGACACGTCTTCGAGGGCGCGGTTCCAACCGTGGATCCCGAGCTCTCCGGGGATTACGAGCTGATCATGCAATGGGCCGACCAGCACCGGCGGATGCGTGTGCGCGCCAACGCCGACACGCCGGCGGACGCGGTGGCGGCCCGGCGGCTCGGCGCCGAGGGCATCGGTCTCTGCCGGACGGAGCACATGTTCTTCGGCGAGGAACGCCTGCCGTGGGTGCGCAAGATGATCCTGGCCAAGGACGCCAACGAACGTCGCGAGTCCTTGGCGCGCCTCGAGCCGATGCAGCGCAGCGATTTCATCGGCATCTTCGAGGCGATGGACGGCCTTCCGGTCACGATCCGCCTGCTCGATCCCCCACTGCACGAGTTCGTGCCGCACACGCGAGAAGATGCCGAATCGCTGGCGCGCGAGCTGGACATGTCGGCCGATGTCATCTGGCGGCGGAGCGAATCGCTGCGCGAGATGAACCCGATGCTCGGACACCGGGGTGCCAGGCTCGGCATCACCTTCCCCGAGATCTATGCGATGCAGGCCGAGGCGATTTTCGCCGCGGCGCTCGAGGCGTCGCGACGCGGCATCCGGCCGTTGCCCGAGATCATGCTGCCGCTCATCGGCACCAGCGAGGAGTACCGCCGGCTGGAAGCGCTGGTGCGCGAGGTCGCGGCGAAAGTCTTCGCCGGTATCCAACCGCTCCCGTTCCTCGTCGGCACGATGATCGAGGTGCCGCGCGCGGCGCTCATCGCCGATCGCATCGCCGAGGACGCCGAGTTCTTCAGCTTCGGCACCAACGATTTGACCCAGCTCGTCTACGGCTACAGCCGCGACGACGCCGAGGTGTTCCTGCCGGACTACGTCGAGCAGGGAATCCTGCCGCGCAATCCGTTCGAAAGCCTCGACGCGCAAGGAGTCGGCGCCATGGTGCGGATGGCCACGGAACGCGGACGCTCCGTGCGGCCCAACCTCAAGGTCGGGATCTGCGGCGAGCATGGCGGTGACCCGGTGTCGGTGGAATTCTTCCATCAGGTCGGCTTGGATTACGTCAGCTGTTCGCCCTACCGCGTGCCGGTGGCACGCTTGGCGGCGGCGCAAGCGACGGTGCGCGAGACGTGAGTGCGCGGCGTGTGGACTTGCGCGGCGATCTCGCGCTCTTCGCGCCGGAGCTGGTGCTGCAAATCCTGGCCTTGGCACGTGCGAGCGGCGTGTTGGTGCTCGAAATCACCGGCACGCGCGGCAACGTGTTTTTGCGTGACGGCAAGATCGTCGCCGCAGGCGTGGAGCCAGCGCCGCCGCGCGGCGCCGCACGCGCCGGCCCGATCGACGCCGCGAGCGCGTTGGCCGCGGTACGAGAGGACCTGGGCACCATGCTCACATGGCGGAGTGGGGCGTTCGCATTCCGCAGCGGCGCGGAACCCAAGACGCAGGGCGTGTCCCTGGACGTCGAGGGACTGTTGCTCGAGTGCATGACGCGGATGGACCGGGTGCGGGGTGGAGCGCGCGAGGAACAGGGTTAAGGGAGCGGTGTTCTGCGCCGCTCTCGGCGTGCTGTGTGCGAGCACGACGGCACGGGCGCGCTCCGCAGCCGATCTCAGCGCGCACATCGTGATCGACGGGCGTGCCGTCGAGTGGGACGCACTCGATGCGGTGTTCGGCGCTTGTCCTGTGCCCAGCGACACGTGCGTGCAGGAACCCGCCAACGACTCCGCCTGGTCCGCTCTCCACGAGCTCGAGCAGATCTACGTCACCTGGGATGCAGCACACCTCTACCTCGCGGTGAAGGGCACTCTCGCATCGCACGCGCTCGTGCTGTACATCGACCATCGCGCCGGCGGGCTCACGGCCGCGACGGGTCTCGAGCACTGGCGGCGGGCGCTGGTCTTCGGCCCTGAGCTCCGGCCCGATCTCTTCGTCGCCATTCGCGCCGGGCAGACGACGCCCGAGCTGTGGAGCGTGGGCGGGAGCGAAGCGTTGCAGCGGCTATCCCCGGCAGCGAGTCGCGCCGTGGCGCAGTTCGATGTCGGGAGTGGCGCGCTCGAGGCCGCGATCCCGTGGAGCGAGCTGTTTCCCGGCGCGCTCGTGCAGGTCAATCCGGATTCGCTCGCGCCGACGGCGCCGATGTTCGTCCTGCCCGCCGCTTCGGCGGCGCAGGGATTGCGCCTCGCCGCAGCGATCGTGCACGCCGACGAGGGTTGGGCGACCGCCGACGCGGCACCGGATCCGACCGAACCGCTGCCGCTCGATGCCCGCGGGCCGGTGGTCCTCGACCGTGTCGCAAGGATCGATTGGGCGTCACCCGGAGCGATCCCTTTCGTCCGCTTCGGCTTCGCGGTGCAGGAGCAAACCACACCTCGCTTTCTTCCCGATGCGCCGGCCGCCCCAGGAGCGGTCGCATCCGGCGGCTTCGAGCTCGAGCTGCACACCTTTCGCAGCGGCGACCCCGAGCAGAAGCCGACGCGTTTGCTCGTCCCCGATCGCAGCTTGGCGCTCGAGTGCGCGCTGTTCGTGCGCGGCACCGTGCCCGATGTGCTGTACGTGACCTCGACGATCTATTCGTCGCGTGGCGAGCGTGTGGTGGAGCTGCTGCGTGACGAACCGATGACGTGTGCTGCGGCCACCGCGTGTGGCCTCGCACCGGGGCGCTGGGTCTGGGATGGACGCGACGTCTCGGGTCAGCCGGTACCGGGGGGAACCTACGTGTTGCGCACGAGCGCCGGGTCGAGCCCCGGGGCGGCGAGCGTGCGCGTGCAGCGCACGCTCGCGGTGGTGCACTGATGCGGTGGCGCCATCCATCCATCGGCTGCGCTCTGTGGCTGCTCGGGGTGGCGTCACCGGGCGTGGCTTTCTTCGAAGGACATGCGGCCGGATCGCGCGCGCTCGCGCTCGGCGGCAACTTCGTGTCGATCGCGAACGATGCATCTGCCGTCTACTGGAATCCGGCTGGGGTCGCACGCCTGTCGCGTCACCAGGCTCTGTTCACGCTCGATCGTTCCCCCGATCTCGAAGGCGTGCAGCAACTCTTCGCCGCCACGGTGCTCCACACACCTGTCGTCTCCGTCGCCGTGGGCTGGAGCGCGATGTCGCTCGAGGAAACGATGCGTGAAGATCTCTTGTCGCTGTCGATCTCGCGCCAGCTGGTGCGCCGCACCCTCGGCGCCTTCGTCTCCGCAGGCGCCACGCTCAAGGCGGCGCGCATCGGCCTCGATGCAGCGGAAGCCTCGGCAATCGCCGGTGCACGGCAGGACGAGACGCGCTGGAGCGGCGACTTCGGCCTCTTGATGTCGCCGATTCCGAACGTCACCGTCGGTGCCTGCGTGCGCAATCTCGGCCAGCCCCAGTTCGACCTCATCGAGGGCGGCGCGACCACCGCGCTCGAAACCGCGGTCGAATGGGGATTGTCGCTGCGCCTGCACCCGCAGGCGCAGCTGCACTGGAGCCGGGCCCACCTCGCCGATCGCAGCGCCGAGAACAAGCTGGGCGTCGAGTTCCGCGTCGGCAATGCGCTCGAAGTCCGATTCGGCGCCGCACGCCAGTCGCTCTCCACGGGAATCGCCGTGCGCTGGCGCGATTTCCGCGTCGAGCCCAGCTTCCGGGTGCACGACGAGCTCGGTCTCATGACGCGGATCGCCTTCCAGATCGACTTCGGTGCGCCGCACGCCGGGGGGAGCGTCGATGATTTCTAGGGCCATCCTCGGCATGCTCTTGTTCTCGGCGCTCGGGCCCGTTCGTGCGTCAGCCGATTTGCGCCTCGCCGGCAACATCGGGTTCGGCATGACGATTCGCAAGCAAGCGGGGCTCTTCGAGTGGGACTGGGACTCGACACGCGAGGACACGACATTGGCGGAGCTCGCGTTCGGATACACACCGGGTCCCGCGCTCGCCGCCTTCGTGCGCTTTGGCGCGAGGATCGATGCGGCGCAGGACGGCGACACGCCGGCCTTCGCGTTGCGCGAAGCGTCGCTGGTCTACCTTCGTCCGATCGGCGCCGACAGCTTGGGACTGCGTCTGTTCGCGCGCCAGCCCTCGGCGCTCTGGCTCGATCATGGGCTCGGTGCACCGATCGACCCGCTCGCGCTCGGCGAAGACGTGCAAGGGCTGCGCGCGGTGTTGCGCGGCCCGCGCCTGCTGGCTCTGCTGCTCGCTGCCGACGGCCGCAGTTGGTTCGAGGACACGGAGGCCGACGTGGGCGGCGTGCAGCTCGTCCTCGTGCGATTCCGCGGGGATGCGAACCGGACTCCGGGCGTGCGCATCGGCGCGACGTATTCGCATCAACGTCCGGCCGGAGATCCGGCCAGCGCCACTGTCTGGGACCGCGATCAATTCGGTTTCGACGCGCGCGCTCTCTTGTACGGTGTGCAGTTCCAGGTCGACTGGTCCTTCGTCCACGCGGAAGAGCCTTTCAATCCCAGCTTCGATGCAGCGAAAGCTGGACAGCCTCACCGCGGCATCGCCGGCGAGGGTCCGCTCACGGATGCAATGCCGTCCGAGGCGGCTCTGCGCGCCGAGATCCGTGCGCCCCGCCTCGGCAGCGCGCGCTGGGGCTGGCTCGGCTTCGCGCCCTCGTACCGCGCCATCGGCTCTACACACACGACCCCACTCCTCGGGCCTCAGCCGAGCCTAGGCAGCCCATCGCGTGGGGTCGAAGGCTACCGAGTCGAGGCCTGGTACGAGCTCCCACAATGGCCGGTGTGGCTCCGCCACGCCTACGACCAGGAAGAACAATTCGAAGACGCGGACCGGCGGGTCATTCGTCAGGAGAGCGAGATCGAAGCCTGGTTGGTGCAGGACGTGCGTGCGCGCGTCCTCTTCACTCAAACGCAGGCGACGGATTGGGTGCGCGCCAACGGCGAGCATCACGACGATGTGGTGGTGGAGCTCGCCGCGGCGGAAGGCAGCACGCGCATGCGCGCCCAGTGGGGAGCGCTCGACATCGACAAGCCGGACCGGCGTGATGTCTTCGCGCTGCAGGGCGGCGTGCGCATGTCGTCACGTCTGCAGGCGATCGGGCGCGTGACGTGGGCGCGCACGCCCGGCAACGTGCGGAGCTCGTTCGTCGCCGCGCTGCAGTACTGG
>Ga0075418_10000091_pt1 | contig 75842 bp, 62 predicted proteins | sample SoiMetdeltSBSDD2_FD_81776 | JGI IMG/M metagenome (GOLD analysis project Ga0075418, IMG submission 81776) | Bulk soil microbial communities from a Populus tree surrounding site in Tennessee, USA - Soil MetaG P. deltoides SBSDD2 | ecosystem: Environmental > Terrestrial > Soil > Tree plantation...
CACGGCCCGGGCGGGTACGGCAACACGCAACTCGGGACGCTCATCGAACGGGGACCGAAGATGATCGCATCCGCGCTGGGCGTCGTGCTCATGCCGCAACCGCCCTTGGGCGCGAAGCTGGCCGGCCTACCGCTCGTGGTGTTGTGCGTTCTTGTTTCGCTGGCCGGCGGCGTCCTTCTGTGGCGGCGCGCTTCAACTCGCTCGAACTATCGTAGCGAGGTGAACACCCTCCTCATTGGTGCTGCCTGGCTGCTAATGGTGGGCTGGGCCGCGTCTCTGGCCGGTCGCATGGCGAGCTGGTACGTGTTCCTCATCGTGGGAGGCTGGGCGCTGGTGGTGGGAGCTCTCGCGGAAACGGCCTGGCGTGCGGCCCGCACTCGCGTAACCGCGACCCACCTCGCGGGAGCGATCGTCCTCTGTTTCGTTGGAGTGCTCACCGTTTGGCCGGCGCTTTACTCGCCTTTCATCCACCCTTACCACGAGTGGGACGAAGCGGCGGCAGAAAGCCGCACCTTCCTGACCGAATTGGATCATCGGATCCAGAGCGCGGACAATGGCACCACGGTTCCGTCGCCTCCCGTACCGCGCTGGGCAAAGGTGGGCCCCGACGCGGTGGCCGTTCGCGGAGCGGCGCTCTTTTCGGGAATGACCTTGGATGCCTACTTCGAGCTGGCGTATCCCGAGCGCCACATTCTCTTGGCTCGAAAAGGACGCGAGCGGCCGGGGCCCGATGAACTGCTCGTCGTGCCCACCGCGTTCGTACCCGGATTCGACGGCCCCTAAGCCGGAGTCGCTTATTTCTCGACGTCCTTGGCGTGTTCGCGCATAAGCGTGGCGAGGCCGTCGGCATGCGCGGCCTCGATGGGGAGGAGGGCGGCGGGACGCGTATCACTGAACATCACTTTGCGCATACCCGCGGGTACGAACTCCATCGACGTTGCGGATTTGCCTACGCTCGCCGTGCCCTCGGCCACGCATACGCATGTGAATGCGCCATCGGTCACTATGGATACGACCGTGCCGGTGATCATGGCCGTACCCGCCGGAGTGCCGATATCCATCACTCGCCCGGGAAAGCGCGGTCCGGTGAGAAGGCGTGCTTCACCCTTGGTCACCGTGGCGTGCATGTTCTTGCCCATCCAGCGGCCGCCCGGGGTGGGTACGTGCATGTCGGTACCGGGCGCGGCTTGAACGAGGAGCGTGCCCTCGAAAAGCAAGGTGAGCTCGCTGCCCGCGGGGACGCTCACTTGCCCGCCGCGGCGTAACGCTTTTTCGAGCGCCGCACGATCGGATGCCGCGACGCTTGTTCCATTCACCTTGACAGTACCGGCGCCGCTTGCGCTCATGACGCGCCAGCCGGCCCCGTGATTCAAAAATCCGAACCCGATCACGAGCAAGACCGCGGTTGCCGCCATGGCCCAAGGCCACGTGAACCAGCCCGCGATCTTGGGCTCGGTGGGTCGAGGCCGAACGTGCTGCTCGAACCGACCGGTCGAGAACTCGCGCCGCAGGCGGTTGCGAAACGCGGGATCGGCCTCTGGGCGCGGCATAGAGCGCACCACGCTTTGCACGCGTTCTTCGATAGGCGTGAGTGGTTCTTCCGGGCCGTGCATCACAGGTCCTTGAGCAGCGCGGCCAAACGGCCGAGCGCCCTCGAATAGCGTTTGCGTGTGGCCACGTGCGTGGCCCCGATCATCATCGCGATCTCCTCATGCCCCAGGCCCTGATAGTCGTGCAGGATCACCACCGAGCGCAGGTCCTCGGGCAGCTTGAGGATGGCGGCCTGAACCTTTCGCGCCTGTTCCTCGCGCACCAGCACTTCGTCCGCGCTTTCTCCCGGTGCGGCCAGTGTTTCCACCAGGCCCTCGGTGTCCTCCAAGGACTGCGACCTTCGTCCCAGCTTGAACGCCTTGGAACGCCAATGGTCCCGGCAGGCGTTATGGGTGATGGCCATGAGCCACGGTCCCGGATCCCGGCTCGTGTCGAGCTGGGGTGCCGCCTTGTGGACCTTCTGGAATACGTCCTGCGTTACGTCCTCGGCCGAGGCATGGTCGCCCAACAGCCGGTAGGCGAGCCCGTACACCCGATCGAAATAGAACTCGAAAAAAGTCGCCAAGGCATGGGAATCCCGCTCGCGCACGCGCTCCAGCGTTTCGAGGGTCAGGGCGCCGCCTTTAATGGCGGCGTCTGCCCGCTCGAGGGTATCCGCGTCATGCCTGCCCTGCCTGGGCTCGTCCTTTGTGGGTTCCATTGGGTATACGGATTCCGAGCAGGAGTGTGCCCATGGCGGGAATCGCCTGCCCTAAATCGCGCGGAGTGTAGCGAACGGCGGTCGGGCTGGGTATACTCTGCCCGCCTACCCGCGGCTTTCGCGGCACCCTCAGTCTGTGCTCCGTGTCCGATACGGGACACCTGTTCCCCCGGACCGCTCGAGAGGGGTCTTCATGTCGTTTTCCCGAAGAACGCTCCTTTTATTGTTCACGCTGTCCCTGACCCTGCCCCAGCTAGCCCGCGGGCAAGGTCCGGTTCGCACTCCCCGCGTCCACGCCCTGACCGGCGCCCGCATCGTTTTGGCCCCCGGCCGGGTCATCGAGAAAGGCACGATCGTGGTGCGGGACGGGATCATCGAGGCCGTGGGGGCGTCGGTGTCGATTCCCGCCGACGCGCGGATCTGGAAAGTGGACAGCCTCACCATTTATGCGGGCTTGATCGATCTTGCTATGCCGGTGTCAGTGACGCCGGCGGATCAAGGGGGCGATCAGGGTGGTGGTGGCCGCCGTCAGCCCGATGCACCCAAAGAAAAACCGGGGGCGTTTCACGAACTGGATGTCGTGACGCCCGAGATCGTGCTGGCCGATCGGTTGGCCATGAAAGACGGCGATCGAACGGGACGGCGCAACGTGGGCATCACGACCGTCCGGGTGATCCCGGAGAAAGGCGTGTTCCGGGGCGAGGCGGCGATTTTGGATCTTGGTGACGGTCCATTGGCGGACAACTTGCTCCGGCGGGAAGCCGGTCAAGTGATCTCGTTTGCGACCGCATCGGGAGACCAGTATCCGGCGTCGACGATGGGAACCGTGGCCGTGCTGCGGCAGACCATCATGGATACGCGCTGGTACGCCGATGCCCACGCGGCCTACGAATCGAAACCGGTGGGTCTGGAACGGCCGAAAACCAACGTCGCCTTCGAGGCGCTGTTGCCGTCCGTGCAAGGCAAAGAGCCGATCATCTTCGTCACCGATGACGTTTTGGACGTGCTGCGGGCCAAGGAACTGGAGAAGGAGTTCGGCTTGCAGTTCGCGTACGTGGGAAGTGGCGAGGAGTACAAGCGGCTCCACGATGTTGGCAAGTTGCCGCGCGGGATCGTGGTGCCGGTGAACTTCCCCGAAGCCCCGTCCGTGGATGAGCCCGGGCAGGCGCTGACCCTGTCCACCGAGACGCTGCGTCACTGGCAGAACGCGCCCGGGAATCTGGCCCAGCTGAATGCGGCGAAGATGCCGTTCGCGATCACGGCAATGGGATTGAAGGACGTGTCCGCATTTCGCAAGAACGTGGCGAAAGCGATTTCGCGCGGTCTTTCCGCCGATGCGGCCCTGGCCGCGACCACGACCGTTCCGGCGAGCATGGTGGGACTCTCCGACCGCCTCGGCACGATCGAGGCTGGGAAAATTGCGAACTTGGTGGTCACGGATGGACCGCTGTTCTCCGATTCGACGAAGGTGCGTGCGGTGTGGGTGGATGGCGATCGTTTCGAGGTCGAGGACGTGAAGCCGCCTCAGGGCGATCCGCGGGGAACATGGGAGCTGGTGGCCACGATGAACGGCACGGACTATCCCTCCACCTTGATTCTCTCCGGACAGGTGGGGGGATTGTCGGGCACGCTGAAGGTGGCCGGGCAGGAAACTCCCGCCACGATCACCCAGTCGGGCTCGAACGTCATCGTCTCCTTTCCGGGTGAAGCCATCGGCGAGACCGGCCCCATTCGATTCACGTTGACCGTGAAGGGGGATCAAGCCACCGGTGACGGCTCCACCGCGCATGGATCGTTCACCCTTACCGGCAAACGCACCGCCAAACCCGGTCTCGATGAAGGAGGTGCGCGATGAACCGCACCCTGCTCTTGCTTCTTGTTGCTTTGGCAGCGCCCGTTTCGGCAATGGCCGCCACCGCGGCCGGCGATCCCGAAGCGTGGCACGTTCGCGTCCCCGATCAACCCGCCGCGGTGCTGGTGAAGAACGCCACGATCTGGACATCCGGCCCTCAGGGTCGGTTGGAGCACGCGGATCTCTTGGTGGAGAAGGGGAAGATCGTCAAGGTGGGGACGGGGTTGTCCGCGCCCAAGGGCGCGGTTGTCGTCGATGCCGAGGGCAAGCATGTAACCCCCGGCATCATCGATGAGCACAGCCACTCCTGCGTGGTCGGTGACGTGAACGAGGGCACGCACAACGTGAGCGCCGAGGTGCGCATCCAGGACGTGATCAACTCGGAGACAACGAACATTTACCGCCAGCTCGCCGGGGGCGTGACCTGCGCCAACGAGCTCCACGGCAGCGCGAACGCGATCGGCGGACAGAACTGCGTGGTCAAGATGCGGTACGGCGAAAACCCGGAGGCGTTGAAGCTGGCCGGGGCCAAGCCGGGCATCAAGTTCGCTCTGGGCGAGAATCCCAAGCAGTCCAACTGGGGCGACCGTTACACCCAGCGTTATCCGCAGACCCGAGAGGGCGTGGAGCAGCTCATTCGCGAGCGCTTCCAGGCCGCACGCGACTACAAGAAGGAGCGGGAGGAGTTTGCGAAGACACACAAAGGGTTGCCGCCCCGGCGCGATTTGCAGCTGGATGCATTGGTCGAAATCCTGGACGGCAAACGGCTTGTGCATTCGCATGCGTATCGCGCCGACGAAATGCTCATGCTGCTCTCGGTAGCCGATGATTTCGGATTCCGGATCGGCAGCTTCCAGCACGTGCTGGAGGGCTACAAGATCGCCGACGAGATCGCCAAGCGCGGCACCGGGGCGTCGACCTTCAGCGATTGGTGGGCGTACAAGTTCGAGGTCTACGACGCAATTCCCTACAACGGCTCCATCATGTGGGACCGTGGGGTGAACGTCACCTTCAACTCCGATTCCGACGAGCTGGCCCGGCGGTTGAATTTGGAAGCGGCCAAGGCGGTGAAATACGGCGGGGTGCCGGAGGCGGAGGCGTTGAAGTTCGTGACCTTGAACGCGGCCAAGCAGCTGGACATCGCCGATCGCGTGGGGTCGTTGGAAGCGGGGAAGGATGCCGACTTCGCGATCTGGAGCGGCTCGCCCTTGTCAGTGTATTCAGTTTGCGAGCAGACGTGGGTGGATGGGCGAAAGTACTTCGATAGGGCCGAGGATCTGGCCGCGCGTTCCTCCGTGGCGGCCGAGCGCGATTCGCTGATTGCCGCGGTGAAGGCGTCCAAGAAGAGCGACAAGAAGGGGAAGTCCGAGGCTGCTCCCGTTGCCGCGCCTCAGGGGGCCGCAGCCTTCAAGCCTCCCAAGTATCAGACATCCGACGGACAGGGATGCATGGGTAAGGGGGACGAACGATGAAAGCGCTCTTGATTGCGGCGAGTTTGTTGGTTGCGCGTGGAGCGTTTGCCGCGGGGACATTTGCCATTACGGGCGGCACCGTGCACCCGGTGAGTGGCCCCGAGATTCCCGGCGGGATGGTGGTGGTGGAGAACGGGAAGATTACGGCGGTGGGTGCCAACGTGACGGTGCCCGCGGGCGTCGAGCGCGTGGATGCCACGGGGTTGCAGGTGTACCCGGGGATGATTGCCCTGAATACCGTCCTCGGCCTGCAGGAGATTGGGGCGGTGCGGGCCACGCGGGACGTGAATGAAGTGGGGAACATCAACCCCAACGCGCGGGCCAAGGTGGCTTTGAACGCGGATTCCGAGCTCATACCGGTTGCGCGCGCGAACGGTGTGTTGGTGGCTCAGTCCGCGACTTCGGGCGGGGTCATCACCGGGACATCAGTAGTGTGGAAGCTCCAGGGGTGGAACTGGGAGGAGATGACGATCAAGGAGCCGGCCGCGCTGCACGTGAACTGGCCGAACATGATCACGCGCACTCACAACTGGTGGGATGAGGAGCCGGTGAAGTCGGAAGAGGACCAAAAGAAAGAGCGCGAAAAGAGCTTGAAGGAAGTTCGGGACGCGTTCGACAACGCCAAAGCGTATATGAAGGCGCGCGAGGCCATGGCGGCGGGTGGCGCGCGGCACGACTTCGACGTGCGGTGGGAAGCCATGATCCCCGCCTTGAAAAAGCAAATCCCCGTGTTCGTGCAGGCGGACGAGTATATGCAGATCGCTGCCGCATTGGATTTCGCGAAGGAACAGGATGTGCGCCTCGTGATCGTGGGCGGCCGGGACGCGTGGCGCTTGGCCGATCGGCTGGCCGCGGCGCGAGTGCCCGTGATTTACGACGAGACCCTGTCCATGCCGCGGCGAAGCTGGGAGCCCTACGATGCGGCCTACACCGTGCCGGGGAAGCTCTTTGCCGCCGGCGTACCGTTCTGCATTTCGACGGGGACGGACGATGCGTCCAACTTGAGGAACTTGCCCTACGAGGCGGCCATGGCGGCCGCATTTGGATTGCCCAAGGAAGAGGCGTTGAAAGCAGTGACCTTGTACCCTGCGCAGATTTTGGGCGTGGCCGATCGGCTGGGGTCTATCGAGCCGGGTAAAGACGCGACGTTGATCGTCACCGACGGCGATCCCCTGGAGATCGAGTCCCACGTGAAGATGGCCTGGATCTCCGGGGATCCGGTGGATCTGACGAGCCGCCACACCCGGCTGTACGACAAGTACCGCAACCGTCCCCGGGCAGATGGGGGTGTTTCGAAGCTGGCTGCAGCGCCGTAGCTTTTAGCTGCGCGCGGTAAATCCTCTTGAAGACTGGGCGCCCGTTCTTGGTAGGACGGGCGCCAATTTTTTTTGCGGTCAAATTCGGCGGCACACCCCTCGCGGCGCTCTTGCTGCTACCACACAAGGACTCACTCTCACCGTTTCCAACTGACTGTCCCACATTGTTTTGCCCAATCGATCGCCGTGTCCTTGTGTGGTATCACTATATGCGGCCGCAACTCATCTTCATACAAGGGCTTACAAGGTCGGAAAGTGGGTCCATGTGCGGTAGCAGGAAGAGCGCCGCGAGGGGTGTCGCCTCGAAACAGTAGGGTGATAGAGTTTCCTCAATCCCCGCCTAGTCACTTCCAGAACCAGCCCGCCCAAGACCACCCCGCCCAAGACCACCCCGCCACCTGAGAAGAAACAACATGGGAAGCAGACGTCGGTGGCCGGTGGAGGAGTGCGTCGAGGATTTGATGACCCCGCGGAAGTTCACGCGATTCTACGCCGATTACCGCGCTCGAGCTTTCATCATACATTTGGGCCAGCGCAAAGTGCTCTATCCGTTCGCGCTCTTGGATCCAAAACCGAGTGTCAAAGATCGGTATGTTCGATCCTACGGGGATGAAAACCTAGGGCAACGAGCGATTTGGTATGTCTTGCAGTCCGGCAAGCAAGGCTTCCTGACCGCCGAGCAAGTCCTCACTTTCTATCGCGAACCCTCGGATGTGAAGGGGGACGTGCTCTGGGCGTTGACGAAGGCTGCGATAGAACACATCAAGAACACGGCCCTCTCGCGACGTCAGATTCTAAAACGGATGCACACGTCCTCGGCGCAGCTCGATCGCATTCTCGATGCGAGCAACGTCCGCAAGACCGTGGATGGTGTCCTCGCTCTTCTCGAAGTCCTTGGCTACGAAGTTGAGGTCACGGTGCGCCGGAAGCCGCCTGAAAAACCAGCTCGCCCGGAGTAAAATCGATCCCCACCATGAAAGCCGTCCTTGTCACGCACCCCGGCGGGCCAGAAGGGCTCACCCTGGGTGACGCGCCCGATCCTGTTCCCGCGCCACATGAACTTCTCATCAAGGTCAAAGCGGCCGGTGTGAACCGTGCCGATGTTCTTCAGCGCCAAGGAAAATACCCACCGCCCGCCGGCGCCTCGGAGATCCTCGGGATGGAACTCTCCGGTGAGGTCATCGCCAAAGGCCACGACGTCACCAAATTCAAGATCGGCGATCGGATCATGGCCCTGGTGACCGGGGGCGCGTATGCGGAACTCTGCGCGGTTCCGGAAGCCACGGCGCTTCCCGTCCCCCAAGGAATGGATTTCGAGCATGCGGCCGGTGTCCCGGAAGCGTTCGTCACCGCCTGGCTCAATCTTTTCGACCAGGGGCTGCTCGAAAAAGACGAAACCGTGCTCATTCACGCTGGAGCAAGCGGCGTCGGCGCGGCCGCCATCCAGCTTGCCCGAGAAGCACAGGCTCAAACGCTAACCACGGTCGGTTCGCCGGAAAAGAAGGAATGGGTCCTAAGACTCGGCGCGTCCAAAGCCATCCTCCGCAAAGAAGAGGACATCACCAAAGCCGTGTTAGAAGCCACGCAAGGCGAGGGGGCGCATCTCATTCTCGACTTCGTCGGCGCGCCGGCGTGGAAAGCCAACCTGCAATCGCTACGCCGGGGTGGCCGCCTCATCCTCATTGGGTTTCTGGGCGGCTCAAGAGGCGAGCTGGACCTGGGGCTCATCATGCGCAAAAACCTGCATGTCACCGGAACTACGCTTCGCGGCACGCCCCTCTCAAAAAAATCCGAATGGATGCAGGAGTTTGATCTCTTCGCGCGAAAACGATTCGAAAACGGCCAGCTCACCGTGCCGCTCGACAAAACATTCCCGCTCGCCGCGGCGGCCGAAGCACATCGCTACATGGAAGAGGACCGGAACCTCGGCAAGATCGTGCTCGTCCTTTAAACCCCAGACCCGGCCGAACTAATCCATCTCGACGTCCAACCCCGCTTCGCGCCAACCTCGCATGCCGCCATCCATGCTGATCGCCTTGGTGTACCCCATCTTCGTCAAATTATCCGCAGCCAACGCCGAACGGAATCCACCGCCGCAGTACAGGATCAGTTCCGCATCCGAATCCGGAAACATGCGCTCGATATCGCGCTCGATGATGCCTTTCCCCAGATGCACGGCGCCCGGGATGTGGCCCTGATCCCACTCCGATTCCTCGCGCACATCGATGATCACGAGCGTCTCGCCGCGCTCGAGGCGTTTCTGCACTTCGCCCACGGTCGTTTCCTTCACCCGCGACTTGGCATCCTGGACCAACGCGACGAATTTGCTGGCGTGTTTCATGACGTCTCCCGATGAAAAGGTAAGGCCAACAATTCTAGGGCCTTGGGGCGCCGGTACCAAGGCTCAAGAAAACGCCGCCCGAGCCGATAACTTGCGGCGGAGGGCCAACCTCCAGCCGGAGATGGGTTAGCCGGCGGGCTCGGGTACACCCGCCCTATCGCCATCGCCGGCCCATCTTCTTCGAGACCGCGACCGATCGGGAGACGCAAAGACATGTCGGACAAAAAAGCCCTTCCGCCCCTGAGCGCCATCCTCGAGAAAGTGTTCGAGGATGCCCCGGAATTCATGGTCGTGCTGGACCCCAGCTTGACCATTCAAATGGCAGGGGCGGCGTTCCAGAACGCCATACACTACGACGCCAAAACCCCGAAGAGTTTCCTTGATACCGTGGAACGCTTCGCGGTCTCGCGCGTACGCGACACGCTGGAGCGACTGGAAAAGGACGCGGCTAAGCACGAAACGATCGAGGTGCGGCATCAGCTCCCCGACGAGACCACGATCTCCGTGACCTATTCTTTCGTCGCCTGCCTGGACGAAAAGGGCCATTGCCGCGCGCTGGTGGGATTGGGGCGCGCGGACACGCCCAGCCCGAAAAGTCGCGAGGAAATCGACGCTTTGAAGAGCGATCTCGAGCTCACCACGGCCAAAATGGAGCGGCGTTCCAAGGAGATTGCGCGGTTACGTACCGAGCTGCAAAAGCAGACCACGCGCGACGATCTCACCGAGCTCAACAACCGCAAGTTTCTGCTCGAGCGGCTCGAAGTCGAAGTCGCCCGCGCCAGCCGCTACGATCAGCCGCTTACGCTCATCCTGTTCGATGTCGACCGCCTTGGTAACGTGAACGACTCGTTCGGGCGCGAGAAGGGCGACGACGTGATTCGTGAGGTCGCCCGGGTCGTGCGCGAACAGATCCGGAACACCGACCTTGCCGGACGTTACGATGGCGAGGAGTTCATGGTCCTCTGTCCCCACACCGATCGCGCCAACGCGCAGTTCCTCGCTGAACGTCTCAGACGCCGCGTCGCCGAACTTTCGTTTCAGGCGGGAGAAGAAGAGTTCGGGGTTACCGTATCGGTCGGTCTGGTGACCCTGAGCGGCCAGAACGAGTTCGCCATGGAAGCGATCCTGCAAGCCGCGGAAAGCGCGGTCGATACGGCCAAGCAGAGCGGGATGAACCGGGTGAAGATTTTCGAGGTCGTCTAAAACGACGGCTGCGCCAGCTCGAGACGAAGACGAGCGAGCTGGGGAAGATCGATGGGGACGTCGTCCCCGAGCACGGCCGTTGCTACTTCATGAGCACGGGCGTGGGTGCCGTGATTGAGCGGGAAGCGCATCCATAAATATCGCGAGCCGTTTCGAGCAAATCCTTTCGGCACTTGATCGCCGTCCATCCAGCGCGCGTCCAGCACTGCGGAACGCAAATCGATCATTTTCTTGCCGTCCTTACGGCTCACTTCGCGCACATCGCTCTCCCGAGCCAAGTAATGATCCGGAGCGGCGTTCATCTCATCCCCGGTTTTCTCGACCCGAACGAGATACTCCGCGGAAACCAAATCCCGGGACAGTCGCGGCGACCCCGCAGGTCGCAGTTCGGCTTCGATAAACGACAACCCCTCGGGTGCGGCGGCGTTCAACCGCTCGATGAGCGCGCGGGGATCGATCTCCTCCACGAGCACGACCTCCACCACCTCATCGTACCCCGCCATCCCCAACGGCAACGGCGGGGAGAATTCCATGATCGGCTTGGGGTGAAACCCTTCGCTGTAGTACGGCATGAGACCCGCGCGGCGCATGACCCGAGGCAAGGCGCGGATGAAATCGAGGTGGCCGGTGAGGGCCGCCACGCCCGTTTTTGCGAAGCGCACGCGGTAGCGATGCGGCCCCCCTTGATCGAAATTGTGGGCCGGCCGGCCGTTTCCGTTTTTCGATGCGGTCACGGGCTTTCCGTTCTGGGGCGGGTTCACGGAAACCGTCTCCACCGCTACTTTGGCCTCCAAGGGCCGTGTCCCCGGTGTAAACGCCCCGAGCTTCTCCAGAAACTCTCCGCGCTCGTCGCGCATGGCGGTCATATCGCACGCGACGCCGCAGTGATAACAAACGAGGATGCGCGTATCCGCCGCGTGCTCGGCAAGATTCGTGTGATGCACCTGCGTTCCCACCGGTTTCCCGCAGGGCGGCGAGAGCTTCCCGCGCATGGACCGCTTGTACTCGGTGGCAAGGAACCGGGGCTCGAGCCGCATATCCAGGTGATCCCAGGGAAGCCGGCCATCGACCGGCAACGTGCCCAGGAACACGTCATAGGGGATGTCGGGGTGCGCCGCCATTGCATCCACCCACGCTGGCCAGCGGAGCTGATCATCCCAGGAGTCGAAATGCGCGCCCGCCCGCCAGGCGTCTTCAATGACATCGGCCATCCGGCGATCGCCGCGTCCCAATACGCACTCCAGGTACGACGCGCGAGGATCGTGGCGCCGGAATTCCAACCGGTAGCGCCGGGCCAGCCCGCCCAAAATGTCCTGCTTGCGCTCGATCTCCGAGAGAGAATCCATAGCGCACCACTGGAAGGGCGTGTGGGGTTTGGGAACGTGGGATGAGACAGAGACGGTGATCCCGACCGCGCCTCGCGAATGATATTCGGCGCCGATATCCTTCATGCGCCGGCCGGTGTCCATGATCCCCACCACGTCTTCATCGGTTTCGGTGGGCAGGCCGATCATGAAATAGAGCTTGGCTCGCCGCCAGCCGCGGCTGAACACGCGATGGGCCGTACGCGCCATGTCTTCTTCGCTGATGTTCTTCGAGATCACGTCCCGCATGCGTTGCGTGCCGGCCTCCGGCGCAAAGGTTAGACCCGTCGCTCGCACGCTCTTGATCTCGTCGAAGAGATCCTCGTCGAGCCCATACGCGCGAAGTGACGCCACGGACAAGGAGGTCTTCTCCGGGCGCAGGCGCTCCATGACCTTCTTGATCAGGGGTGAAATGCAGGAATAGTCGGCGGTGGAGAGCGTGGTCAGTCCGACCTCGTCATAGCCGCCCTTTCGAGTCGCGGAAACAATCGTGTTAACGATCTCCTCCGGATCGCGTTCGCGCACCGGGCGGTAGATCATCCCCGCCTGACAGAAACGGCACCCTTCCGTGCAGCCGCGCGCGATCTCGATCGCCATGCGATCGAAGATGGCTTCCGCGGCCGCGACCGGCGCGTCGTCGGGGAAGGGGAAACGCTTCAAATCCTCCACAATTGCACGGCGCACGTGCGTGGGCACTCCGGGCTCGAGGGGCTCCCCGACGACCATGAACCCGGTTCGCTCATCGATCTCCGTCCTGTAGAGCGCGGGCACGTAAAATCCTTCGATCTTTGCGATCTCGATCAACAGCTCGCCCCGCGACGCGCCGGTATCGCGCAGGTCGGCAACTCGGAGCAACATCTCTGGCAGTCGCTCTTCGGCGTCGCCGACCAGGAACGCATCGATAAAGGGAGCGATCGGCTCGGGCTGCGTGGCTCCCGGTCCCCCCGCGATCACGATCGGGTGTGACGCCTCGCGATGCGCGCTTCGCAACGGGATGCCGGAAAGATCGAGCATGGTCAGGATGTTGGTGAAGGTCAGTTCATATTGGAGAGAGAACCCCACCACGTCGAACGCGCCCATTGGCGTCGCCGTTTCCAGACTCAAAAGCGGCAAACTGCGTTCGCGCAACTCGCGTTCCATATCGGTCCAGGGGCAGAACACGCGCTCGGCACACAACTCCGGATGCTTGTTGATCAAGGAGTAAAGAATCTTGGTCCCGAGATGACTCATCCCTATGTCGTACACATCCGGGAACGCCAAGGCCATCCGGAGCCGCACGCTGTCCCGCGGCTTCACGATCTGATGCACCTCGCCCCCCACGTAACGCGCGGGCTTCAAGACCCGATGCAGGAATGAGGCGTAGGGATGGTCGTCGCGCATGGACAGTCTTCTTGGATAGAACGGTTGGGAACACGGCAAGACGCCCCGAGTCGGCTACCGCGACTGGGCGAGAGATCTTACCCTATTTCTAGGCGTGTGGCGCCCGGCGCCTCAGAACGCCCTAACGAACGACGAGGATCTTTCCCGTGTCCGCGTAACGGCTCCAGCCGAGGCGCATGAAATAAAGCCCCGCGGCCACGGGACGCCCCGATTCGTCGTGGCCGTCCCAGGTGATCTCTTGATCGCCCTCGGCCAGCACCGCTTCGACGAGCGTACGAATGCGGCGGCCGTTCAGGTCGTAAAGGACGAGCGTGGTCCACGCCGTCTCGGGCACCATGAAATGAATGCGGCTCTGCGCGCGCATGGGGTTGGGGCTCGCGGAGACGAGCCGGAATCCGGCGGGAAGCGGGTCGTCGCCGATTCCCGTCACCATCGGCGCGCCGGACTCGAAGGGGCCCATGTCGACGATTGCGTTGGCGTCCCCGTTGCCATCCCAGATGCGCAGGCGACCATCACGATCCGACGAAAGCCCGACCGGGACCGTGGCGTTGGATCCCACATCGACGCACGGAGAGATGGGAGCGAGGCGGTATTCACCGTCCGCGAAGATGGGGTTCGTGTTGATGTTGCCGGTCCCGGCGAACCCGCCTTCCACGTCGCAGTAGTTCACCGAAAGGACCGCGCCGCTCACGCTCTGCAGCCGTTGATTCGAGGTTCCGCCCGTGTTGCCGTACACGATGCTGTTGCGGAACGTCGCCGTTGAGCCGGCGCCGTCCAGGTAGAGGACCGTGGCATCGTAGCCGCTGTTGGACGTGAAGAGACAATTGTGGAAGGTCGGCTGACTTGCCCCCTTCGCGTAGCAGGCGCCGCCTACGACGCCCACGCCCGACGTGCTATTCGACAAAAAGATCGTGTTCCAGAATTGCGGGCTCGAGGCCTTCTCGAGCCAAACGCCGCCCCCACCCTGACCGATAGCGACGTTGCTCACGATCCGGCAATTGAGAATCGTGCCCGCGCTCTCGGAAAAGAAAATGCCGGCGCCCTCGGTCTTGCGTCCGTTGGTGATTCCGATCCCTTTCAGGATTGCGGCATTGGTCGCGCCGGAGAAGTTCACGCAACGCGCCGCCGCGCCGCCATTGATCAAGCATGAGCTCGGGTTGCCGCTCGAAGAGCGGACGATGATGTCCTTGTCGATCACAAGCTCGACGTTGCCCAATCCGGCGTAGGTGCCGTCGAAGATCACGACCTCGTCCTTGAGCTGAGCGAGATCGATGCCACCCTGAATCGTCGCTGCATCCCCCGGCACGTGAATCGTCACCGACACTGAGGCGACCTGGCGCTCGAACGCACCCATATCGACAATGGGCGCCGAGCCCGATCCCGTGTCGGCCACGTTCACATCGTTGAACTTGCGCGGGCTTCCGCCTTGATCCGTGGTCACGCCGCTCAATCCCGGTGCGCTGTTATTGCCGGCGTCGGTGGCCGGCGAAAACCGCCCCAGCCGAACGTCGTCATCGGCGGTGCCGCTCGCGTTGTCGGGACCGTTGGCATCGATGAACCCGGGATTCACGTTGATATTCCCGGTGCCGGCGAAGCCCTGCTGGACGTCGCTGTAGGTGATGGTGGTCACCGCGTTCGCCGAGGTTTGAATACGCACGCCCGAGCTTCCGGCCGAATGCCCCCAAACGATGCAATTGGTGAGGATGGTCGTGGTGCCCGTGCCGTCCGAGTACATGGCGCTCGCGTCGTAAGCGGTGTTCGCGCTCAGCGTACAGTTCGTGAAGGTGACGTCCCCATTGCTCTTGTTGCGCAACGCGCCGCCGATCACGCCCAGCCCGGTGGTGAAGTTGCCGCTCAAGATGCAGTTCACGAAACTTGGTTGTCCCCCCACGTTGTAGACGCCTGCGCCTCCGTCGAAGCCGTTCGTGGTGTTACCGTTCAACACGCATCCGGTCACGAGCGGCGCGGATCCGTTCACGCACGCGATCCCACCGCCTCCGGTCACGTTGGCCTTGTTGGCGAGGAGGCGGCAGTTCACCACGGTAGGCGAGGCGTTGTCGCACTTGATCCCGCCGCCCTCGTCGGTGAGGGCGTTCTTGATTGTGAACCCTTCGATGCGCGCGACGTTGGCGACCGTCGACACGAGGAACCCACGGCCCGACGTCTGGCAGTCGATGATGCAGTTGGCGGGATTGCGGCTCGCCGAACGAACGGTGATGTTCTTGGTGAGCGAGATGTCGCGATTGCCCGCGCCGGTGTAGGTGCCGTCCGCCACCACGACTTCATCTCCGAATAGCGCGGCGGCGTTGATGCCGGCCTGGATGGTGGGCTGGTTGGCGGGAACGTTGATGACGGTAGCGCGGGAGGAGGCCGGAAAGACCAGAAGTGCTAAACCGAGGAGCGGGAATGATATGCGGCCGCCCGCCCCGGGGAACCGGGAATGCAGCATCGACACAACCTCGTTGCACCCCCTGGACGCCGATAATTTTATCACGCGGCGTTAAGGCTCACGAAGGAAACTCGTTCGGGATTTAGGCCGATCGGGTCAATTGCCCCAATTCATGCAAACTGCTCGAACCCTAAGCGGCTCACCAGCGTTAGAACATATCCGCCATGGTGGGAGTGGGCCCGGCAAAGACCGCGCTGGCCCGGCGAAGAACATCGTCCGCACCCTCGATCCGACCCACCGTCCTCAAGCCTTCGGCGCTCAGGAAACCCGTGTAGAGCGCGGTCAAGGCGCGCACATCGAGGCGCAGATCGCCCCGGCCGCCCGTCTTCGACTGCCCCACGCCATCCGCCACCGTGAGCACGAACTTCCCGTTGTTGCCGGGGATCACATCGTCGGCAACGTCGAGGTGAAGCTCCGCCTCCATGCCCGGAGGGTACCCACGCGCGGCGAGCGCGGCCTTAACGTGCGCAATGCGCACCATCCAGTAAAATCTGAACAGCATCTTGAAGCGCTGCTCGCTCAAGAGATACAACGCGGGATCGTTGGGCCCGCCGAACCAGCGCACGTCGCCCGCCATCGAGGAATGGCCGGCGAGAAACGAGAGCAGCCGCCGCCCCGCTCGCGGTGTGCTGAAAATGAAATCGGTCAGGCTCAGATGGTAAAAACCGTCCACCTTGTCGCGATGCTTGAGATAGAGATAGCCTTCGAGATCGTCGCCTTCGAACACACCGTAGCCACGAGTTGCCTCGCCCATCGGGCGGAATACGCGATCCCAGAGATACTCGACGCGATCGAGATATCCGTTGCGATGCTGGGCAATCTGCCGGTACAGCGCCTCCACGCGCGGGCGATCGCTGTCTTCAAGGCGTCGCATCGTCGCCGCCCGTTCGCGGACGCGAATCGATTCCAAACGCAGGTTGACCTCGAGACGATGACCGGCTTGCTCGAACCCCGATTGCCGGTAGAGCGCCTGCGTGGCGGGATACAGTCCCGAGAGGGCCATGCCCTGGTCGTGAAGCTCGTTCATGGTACGGCTCATGAGGTCGTTGGCGACCCCGTGACCGCGATGATCCGGTCGCACCCCCACGCCGGCGATCCCCGCCGTGGGCACCGAGCGTCCGCCGAAGAATTGTCCCATCGGAATGAGCCACAACCCGCCGGCGATGTCCGCATCGTGCGTCAATACCCGCAGGTTCTCGTGACCGATGAAATCGAACCGCTCCCGGATCCGGTTGGGTTCGATCGAGAACGCCTCGGTGAGGATGTCCGCCAGCGCGAGGAGTTCGGCTTCCTCGGTGGGTTTGCGAAACGAGATGTTCATGGGTTCTCGGGTCCCGGCATAACGAACCAAAGGACGATGTAGACGAGGATGCCGGGGAACGCGGCGCTCAGGATCGAAACGATGACATAGGCGATCCGGACCCGGTTGGCCGGCCAGCCCATCCATTCCGCCAGCCCGCCACACACGCCGGCCAGGACCTTGTCTCGGGATCTCCGCAATCGAGTGTCGTTCGTCACGGGCGCGATTATGCCACGGGTTTGAGGCGAGCGTAGAGAAGGAGATCCATGATCCGGCCATCCTTGAAGGCGCCCCGGTGCAGGGTGTTCTCCAGCACAAACCCGGCTTTTTCCAGCACGCGCTCGGAGGCGGGATTGCCCTCGAGAACACGGGCCTGGAGTCTCACGAAATCAAACCGAGAGAACGCGTAGTCGGCCACGGCCTGTACGGCCTCGGTCGTGTATCCCTTGCCCCAGTGCATCTCGGAGAGCCAGTACCCCAGCTCGGCCGTAAAACGCTCCAGGTCGTTTCTGCGCTCGAAGCCAATGCCACCCATGGCCTCGCCATCGAGCACGATTGCAAACTGGGTCGGCGGAAACGGGGTGCGCTCGGCCGTTCTAATCCAGCGCCGAGCGTCCTTGCGGGTGTAGGGATACGGGAAGCGATCGGTGAGACGTATCCAGATGTTGCGGTTGTTCGCGTGTCGCAGAAGGGCTTTTTCGTCCTCCGCCTTCCAGGGACGTAGAACGAGACGTGGGGTTTTGATCTCCATGTGGAGACTTAGCGGGGGGTGCGGGCTCTCCGGCGGGCCAGGAGGCGTGCTCTACTGCGCCACACGAAGTAGCTGAGGCCCAATGCCAGGACCAAGAGCAGCATAACGAAGGGGGACCACCACACCAATCCGCCGCCACCCATGCCCGCGGTTGCCTTCATGGCCTCGGAATCCAACCGCATGGTCACTAGCCAGGTAGCAGCGGCCGACAGCCCAAGACGGGGGCGCGACTCGCTCACGTTCGTTTTCCTCCAGGCAGAACGTGAGGATTATACCTGCGCTTTTCTCGGGTGTTTCCCCAATCTGTGAACAATCTCCAAAAATTTGTGCAATCCGTGCTCCCCGGGATCTTTCGCGGAGCGCATTTCATCGGACTGAAACGCGTGGATGGTGTCTACGGGCGGTTTCGGTCGATGCCTGAATCTGTAGAGGACGGAAGCCAGAAACAACAACCCGCTGACCGCGATGGGTGTCCACCAGGGAAGCCCGCTCCCGGCGTCGCTACAGGCGCGCCAAGTGGTTACCTTCTCGGCGGGAACGGCGAGCATGGCCACGAGCAGCGTGGCCCCAGAACTGGAGCGAAATCGGGACGGCATGCGTGACCTCCCTTCTGCTATGCACCCGAGTATACCCCCGCGCCTTGGATTCCTATCCTGGGTCCAAGATAATGCGGTCTCGATCGATCCCAACCTGAGGGAGAACGCGTGCGGCTTCTGGGTATCGACGTGGGTGGCACCTTCACTGACCTCGCCGTATTGGATCTCGAGACGCAAGAGCTCTGGACCCACAAGCTCCTGACCACCCCCGAGGATCCCGTTCGGGCCGTACTGGAGGGGGCGCGTGTCCTGGCGGTGAACGCGGGGGGCGCTTTCCCATCGCGAGTGATTCATGGCACGACCCTGGTCACGAACGCGATCGTGGAGCGCAAGGGGGCGGTGACCGCTCTTTTGACCACGCAGGGTTTTCGCGACGTGCTCGAGATCCGGCGAGAAGGCCGCTACGACCTCTACGACCTGGATCTCGAGTTCCCCGAACCCCTGGTTCCGAGGCGCCTGCGTTTTGAAGCGACGGAACGAGTAGATGAGCGAGGCGTGGTACTGGAGCCGCTGGACGAAATGTCGCTACCGGCGGTGAAGAACGCTGCCGGCGTTGAGTCATGGGCCGTGTGCTTCCTACATGCCCACGCAAATGGAGCGCATGAACGCCGGGCCGCGGAGCTCTTGCGCGATGCGTTTCCAAGGGCACCCGTTTCGATATCGAGCGAAGTGGGGGCGGAGATTCGCGAGTACGAGCGCACGTCGACCGTGGTCGCTAATGCGTACGTTCGTCCGATCGCGGAGGCCTACTTGAAGAAGCTCGTGAGCGAATTGAGTTCCCTTTCGGCGGGGGATGCGCCGGCGATTCACGTGATGCTGAGCGATGGCGGGCTCATCTCACCGGAAACCGCAGCACGGCATCCCATTCGCATCGTCGAATCCGGGCCCGCGGGCGGCGTGCTCGCTGCGCAACGATTGGGCCGCAGCTTGTCTTTGAATCGCGTGCTCTCTCTCGATATGGGAGGCACGACCGCCAAGATCGCGTTTTTGGATGCGTCTGGGGCGCGAACGCGATCCTTGTTCGAAGTGGATCGGCGGCATTTGTGGAAGCGCGGAAGTGGCCTGCCCGTGCAGGTGCCGTCTCTCGATCTGGTCGAGATTGGTGCCGGCGGCGGCAGCCTGGCCGCGAAAAGCGCCTTGGGTACGTTGGTCGTCGGGCCGGAAAGCGCGGGGGCGTTGCCTGGACCCGCCTGCTACGACCGGGGTGGAGCGGGAGCGACGGTAACGGATGCGGATCTCGTCCTTGGGCTCCTGGATCCTGACTATTTCCTCGGCGGGGCGATGCGGTTGTCACGAGACCTGGCCGAGCGGGCCATCGAGGCGCACGTCGCGCGGCCCCTTGGCCTTTCGGTGGATGAAGCCGCGTTTGGCATCCATCGACTCGTGGGCAGCAACATGGCCGAGGCGGCCCGTATGCATGCGGCCGAGCGCGGGTTGGATCTCACCGAACACACGCTGATTGCGTTCGGCGGTGCAGGACCGGTGCACGCGTGGAGCGTGGCACGGCAACTTCGCATGCCGCGCGTGGTGTTCCCCGCGCATTCGGGTGTTCTTTCCGCGCTTGGATTTCTGGCCGCCCCTCCGGCATTCGAGACAGCACGCTCGCGCACAGAGCCTCTCGCCGACTTGTCCGAATCTGAAGTCGCGCGCGTGCTGGAATCCTTGGCCGACTCGGCGCGCGCGGAGCTTGCGGAAACGGGAAAAGGAGACGTGCTCATTCGGGCCTCCGCGGACATGCGCTATCGCGGTCAAGGCTCGGAGGTGCGCGTGCCGCTGGCGGGGTTGCGGGTGACGCGAGAGGAGCTGGGGGCGGCGTTCGAGGATGCCTATGCCGCGCTGTATGGTCGCGCCGTGGTCGGGGTTCCGATCGAGGTCGTGACGTGGCGGGTGCGCGCCGAGCGGCCCGCACCGGCAGTGTCGCTGTTCGATACGGCGCGTGCGGTGGAGGGCGATGCGCGAACGTTGACGCCGAAACGGCATCGGCGCGCATGGCTTCCCGATTTCGATACGCCGCGTGAGACGCCGGTCTTTCGGAGAGACGAACTGGCGCCGGGAATGTACCTCGTGGGCCCCGCTCTAATTGAGGAAACCGACAGCACGCTGCTGATCGGGCGCGGGACGGCCCGGGTCCTGGTCGGGGGCGCGGTGCTGGCGGAGGTGAACGCGTGACGCTCGATCCCGTCCTGGCCGGCATCGTGTGGACCCGCTTGGCCAGCATCACCGAAGAAGTCGCCACCGTGTTGTTGCGCACATCCTTCACTCCCGTGGTGCGGGAGGCGGGAGATTTGAGTGCAGGCATTTTCGACCGGCAAGCGCGCATGGTCGCCCAGGCGGTGACCGGCACGCCGGGGCACATCAACACCATGGCCACCGCGGTGCGCCACTTCGCCGAGCGCTTTCCGTTGGATTCACTGGCCCCGGGCGATGCGCTGGCCACCAACGATCCCTGGCTAGCGAGCGGCCACCTGCATGATGTGACCTTGGTGTCTCCGCTCTTTCATAAAGGTCGGGCGGTAGGCTGGTGCGCGAACACGTGCCACATGGCCGACATCGGTGGACGCACGCTGGGAGCGGAAGGCCTGGACGTGTTCGAAGAGGGTCTTCGCATCCCGGTCATGAAGATCTTCGAACGCGGTGTCATGCCCATGATCTTGCGCGACGTTATTGCCGCGAACGTGCGCGCGCCGGAGATGGTGCTCGGGGACCTGCAAGCCATGGCGGTGGCGAACTTGCGCGCGGAAACGCGCTTGGGCGAACTCTTGGACGATCTTGGGTTCCCGGATCTAGAGACTGTGTCCGAGAGCATTTTGAATCGCAGCGAGGCCGCGGTGCGGGAGCGCATTCGTGCCCTGCCGGATGGTGCCTCCAGCGGCGAAGTGCTCCTGGATGGTTTCGAAAGCCCGGTCAAATTGCGAGCTACGGTGACGATCGAGGGCGATCGTCTAGGGGTGGACTATTCCGGGACGAGCGGCGCGGTCCGCGAAGGCATCAACGTCGTGCCCACGTACACGCATGCCTACACGACCTACGCCCTGGCATGCTTGCTCTATCCGGACGTTCCCCACAACGAAGGTTCGTTCCGGCCGGTAACGGTGGAGGCGCCCGAAGGTTCGATCTTGAACGCGCGGTTTCCCGCACCGGTTGCGGCGCGCCATATCATTGGTCACTTTCTCCCGGGGGCGGTGTATGCCGCTTTGGCGGGACTCATCCCCGAACGTGTGCCCGCGGATGGGGCGTACGGACTCTGGGCGAGTCAGTTCGAGGGCGCGCGCGACAACGGGACCCGCTACGTGTTCACGATGTTTTCGAACGGGGGGACCGGGGGTCGGGTTGGGAAAGATGGACTCTCCGCCACATCTTTCCCCAGCGGGGTGCAGAACATCCCCGTAGAAATCATCGAATCCACGACACCGTTGTTGGTGCACGAGCGCGCGCTGCGAGTGGGTTCGGGAGGCGAGGGAACGTATCGTGGTGGCCTCGGTCAGGTGTTGACGTTGAGCGTGCGAGAAGGCGAAGCGGTGTATTCGACCATCTATGAACGCCTCGCTCATCCCGCACTGGGTCGCAGCGGGGGATCTCCCGGCGCTTCGGGTCGGGTGACGCGAAGCGATGGACAGCCGGTGCATGGAAAGAAGAAGTCACGACTTCCCGCGGGCGTGCAGGTTAGGATCGAGTTGCCGGGTGGTGGTGGGTGGGGAGATCCCGCGGTTCGAACGAAGGAATTGAGAGCGCGGGATATGCGGGAGGGATATGTCAGAGGAGAGACATCGGGTGAATGACTGGCAAGAGTTCGATGCATTCTTGAGAGAGTTGATGCCACGCCTGGCCGAGATGGCGCGGACAGGCTTTGCGGATCCTGGTGAGCTTCATTACAAGTCGCGCGGGCAGGTGGTCACGAAGATCGATGGTGACATCGAGCGCGTGGCGCGCGAGGCGATTACCGCGCGATGGCCGGCCCATCGTATTCAAGGCGAGGAATTAGGGTGGAACGAGGGGCGCGGCGACACAACGTGGTACATCGATCCCATCGACGGCACGATGAACTTCGTGCGCGGCATCGCGTTCTTTTCGGTCTCGATCGGTGTGTTCCAAAACGGCCGGATGGTGGTGGGCCACGTGAGCGATCCCATGCGCGAGGAGCACTTTCATGCCTGCGCCGGTCAGGGAGCGTGGGTGGGTGAGGAGCGGATCCAGCTGAGCGACGTGCGAGATATCGAGCGGGCGACGCTGAGCTTACAGAGCACGAGCGGAAGCGAGTTCGTCCGCGGAGCGGGGCTCATGCTCGAGCTGCACCGCCGGTTCGAGAAGGTCCGGAAATTCGGTTCGATTGCGCTCGAGATGGCCTACGTGGCGTCGGGGCGCCTCGATTTCATTCTGGCCGGGGACGTACGCCCCCAGCCGTGGTGGGACATCGCCGGCGGATGGCCGCTGATCGAGGAAGCAGGGGGCGCAATCGAGGATCTACGAGGAAGCCCCATGACCGACCAAACGAATCATTTCGTGGCCGGTCATCCGGACCTTTTGCGTCAGTTCAGGGCCTGGTACGTAGCGGGGGACGAATAAACGGCGACTCATGCGGTATGATTTGGGACGGTGTGAGGGCCGGAAAGGACGGACTAGGATGCCTCATGGGCGGGCGCTAAGGGGGGCTACATGATTCCCCTATTGCATCCAAGGGATCTGCCCATGACGAACTTGCATCTGCACGATCTGAGCACGTTGACTCGCTTTGCCGGGATGGATGGCGTACGCAAAGATGAGCTCCGGCCCGGCGATCGAGTACTGGTTAGCACCCGCAATTCCACCTACTCCATTCGGATGCTGTCCCCGGATCGCTACGAGGTTTCTGGAGGGTGGTTCGCCTTGCATGGTCACGGATCCATGGTGCTCGGGATCAACGGATGCACGTTCGGTGGCAACGCCATTCATTCGGGCTTGCTGGCTGCGCGGGGATTGTTCTTGGAGTTCGCGAACCGCGTCGTGACGACGCGCATTCATCGTGTTGATTTGATTCGTAGGGAAGAGCTGGAGAACTAGAGTTCGACTCCGCAGCACCGCTCCTCCGCGGGGCGATCAACTATTTCTCAAAAATTAGAACTGTTACTGGTTTTAAAACCAGTTGAGCAAAGTGGGTCCTTGAGTGGTAGCACCAAGAGCGCCGAGAGGCATGTCGCGCGGGATTAGCGGTTAGCTCGGTGTGCGAGAACTTACTGCCCCGAACCGGTGCTGACGAGGCCTTCGCTCGCAACGTCCTCCGCCCGCGCGAACTTGCAATGTGGTCGCCAGGCCAGAATGGTGCGTTCCAGAGCCAGCAGGTACTCGTTCATTACCTGATCTTTGGTGGCCTGATCCGCATCCGGCATACTTCGCAACCCATCCCCTTCGCCCAACCGCGCATCCCTCTCGAAAATTACTCCATCAATCGGCGTATACACCGCCAGGTCATTGAAAAAATCCCGTGCCGCCCCGGTCGCTTCGGGCACGTCCGGCGACAGCCGGAAGGGCCAGCGCTGTCCTGAGACTTCATACGCCAATCGCCACTCCGGGTGCGCCACCCACGCCCACGTCAAATTCAATGCCGGCACGCGTGCCCACACGCGGAAGCCAGCTCGCTTCATTCGTACTGCCGTCATCGACCAGATATCGGCCTTCACTGGAACCTGGTGATTCATGAAGTACGCGCTTTCCAGGTACCCGCTCCCGGTTGGATCCGAGCACAAAGAAAGCCATACGTCTGTCGCCTGACGATCCCACAACTGCCGAATCGCGCCCTCGATGTTCTCGGCTGTCCGCAACGAATCGGGGTCATACAAGGCATCGAGCGAAACGACCACGCGTCGCGACTCGCGAGGCGATGGGAATAGCCAGCTCAAATCCGTCCCCGAAATGTCGCCCTTACGCGTCACCAGTACGCGCGACACGTATCCGGCCTGCATATCCCCAGCCCAAACACATGCCCCCTCCAACCCCAACGTCGTTCGAAAACCCACCGCCGTAGCCACGTCGCGCGCCACATCGTTGTGCTCGCCGTAGGGCCAGGCCAGGACGTCCACGTCCACGCCCAGCATCTCCCGCATCCGTGCCCGCGACTGCGTCAGATCCCTCAAGATCCGCTCGCGGTACTCATCGCGGTTCTCATACCGGTGCTCGTCCAAGAAATACAAACGGCTGGACACCGCCGGGGCGGAAAGACCCTGAGGATTGGTGACGCCGTACATGTGCAGCATGTGGGAGTGGGAGACAACCTCGACCAATCCGCTCCGAGCCAGGTGCTGGAGCTCGGTCCATCCCAATAACGGGGGCAGGTCGGCCGGCGGGTGATCCACGTATCCGCTGATTACCGCCAGATCCGCCGGAACGTTCAACTCGCGAAGAATCGGCATCACTTCGGTGAGAAAACTCAAATACCCATCATCGAACGTCAACACCGCGGTCTTGTCGGGCAGACGATTCCACGTCTCGTAATAGGACCGCAGACCGCCTACGGTCCGAAACGTCCAACCCGCTTTCCGCAAACTCACGATCTGCGCCCGCAGCGCGTCGGGAGTCACCGTTTCCACCGAGGAATCCGGCTCCGACGAGACATCGTGATAACAGAGCACCGCGACCAGGGGCAGACCGAAGTCCCTGTGTCGTGACTCTAGAGCTCCGGGTTCGAGGGGAAGCGATCCCGGTTCTACAGCCAGAGCCCCCGGTGCGGTGCTCAACCCACCCACGAAAACGAAAAGAAACACGCGTCCTAGCATCACCCGCTGCCTGGGACAAAACCGCTCATGCGTTCCGCGGCGCCAGAAAGCGGCCGACGTTATCCGGGTGGCCCTCCAGCGCACCCGCGAGAACGTTCAGGGCCATCACGATGCGGCCGCGAAGGCAATTGAGATTCGGCGTGCCGGCCTGACGGCGGTCGACGCCTTGATGGGGCGCAAGCGGGCGTTGTGGCAGCGGAAGAGCGACTTTTGGGGGAAGACCCTGAACGCCTTCGCTTCGACTTCAGGTGTTTCGGGATACCCATTGGTTGCGTAAAGCTCATGCTGCGACGCCACGAAGCACACCTCGTGAACGGCCCTGGATTTCCGTCCACCGAGTAACAATGCAAACCCCACACCACTCGCAAAGCAGCCTTAAACCGGGCTAAACTCGATCTGAGGTTGATGGACATGAAAACACTGCGGGGTATTGACCCAGGATTGAGTGAATTCACCCGGAAATCGCGGACGGGAAGCATTCTTGTCGTTCTGGCCGCGGTCTTCCTCCCCACCCTCGCCTGTTCTTCCGACGGCGTGCGGCAACCGGGGTCGCCGGGATTGCCGCTCGACCGCATCCGTCTTCCCCAAGGGTTTCGCATCGAGCTTTACGCTTATCCGGTACCGTCCGCCCGATCCTTGACCCTTGGCGATGCGGGCACCGTCTTCGTTGGCACACGGGAGGACCGCGTTTATGCGCTTCGCGACCAAGACGGCGATCATCGCGCCGAAGACGTGCTGGTCGTGGCTCAGGGTCTCAATTCCCCCAATGGTGTGGCGGTGAAGGATGGGGACCTGTACGTGGCCGAGATATCCCGGGTTCTGCGGTTCGACGACATTCTGGGCCACCTGCCCACCCCCCCCGCTCCGGTCCTGGTGAGCGATGCCTTTCCGAGGGATGCGCACCATGGGTGGAAGTTCATCGCCTTCGGTCCGGATGGAAAGCTCTACGTTCCCGTAGGAGCGCCGTGCAACGTGTGTCTGCGTGACGATCCCAGGTATGCCGCCATTCATCGCATGAATGCCGACGGAACGGGACGGGAACTCTACGCAAGCGGCGTCAGAAACACGGTCGGGTTCGACTGGCACCCGGTCACCCATGAACTCTGGTTTACCGACAATGGGCGCGATTACCTGGGTGACAATGCACCGCCGGACGAGCTCAATCGAGTGTCCGCTCCCGGCCTGCACTTCGGTTTTCCGTTCTGCCAGGGCGGAGACATCTCGGATCCGGAGTTCGGCGAAAACCATCCCTGTTCGGATTACGTGCCGCCGGTTCAGAAACTGGGGCCACACGTGGCCTCGCTCGGCATGCGGTTTTACTCAGGCACCATGTTTCCCGAAACCTACCGTGGGCAAATCATCATTGCCGAGCACGGTTCGTGGAACCGGAGTACACGCATCGGCTATCGCCTGATGCTGGTGCGGCTGGAGGGAAACAAAGCGCTGAGCTACGAGCCGTTTGCGGAGGGTTGGCTCTCGAACGGATCCGTGTGGGGACGCCCGGTCGACGTGCTGGTCATGCCCGATGGCGCTCTGCTCGTCTCCGACGATTATGCGGGGGCGGTGTACCGGATCTCCTGGGCCGACTGATCAGTGGCTCCCCAGCCGGCCACGAACGCCCGCAACAGCTTGCTCGCGATTATTCTCCAATTTATATAAATAGGGTTAATTATTGACGCATGTTTGAGATTAATCCATGCTTTCACTATGTACAAGATTCTTGGTTCGATTATAGTTCCCCCGCCCAAAAAGCAAATGCAACTGACAGTTGCTTTCCGACAGAAAGAAGGAAACTCAAATGGCTCGGAAAAAATTGGCGGCGAAAAAGAAGGTCAGACGCAAGCGCGGTAGCTTCACTCGGGAGAAGAAGCTTGCCGTGGTTCGCGCGCATCTTTCCGGAATTCCCGCTGCGCGATTGGGAGCGGAGCTTGGCATCAAGCCGATCAACATCTATCTGTGGGCGCGTGAAGTGAAGCGAAAGGGAGAAAAGCGGGCGTTCCTCACCCGGCGCGAGGGCCTCACCCCGCTGCAGACGCGGCTTCTCAAGGCGGCCAAGCTGGTGAAGTAGTCCGAGGACCGGCCGCCGACACGCGGCCCCAGCCCCGCCTAGAGCCCAGCCCTATCCACGCTTTCGGGCCATTTTTCGACGGAAAAAGTCTTCCTTCGTCCGTCTAATAAAATTTTAGAAACTTTAGGTTTGTTACTGGGGTATCCTGACCACACCTACAACATTGCGCTCGCCGGCTTATAGCTCAAGGAACGGGGGGTCTAATGCGACGCTCGATCGTTCTCAGCTTGGTCGCAATCTTCACCGGCATTTCTTCCGCGCATGCGCTCCCGGAGGATGCAAAGATCGCCCTCCATGTTCAAGCGCACACGACCAAAGCCCCTTGCAGCGCGGCCCCGACGATTCCCTGCTTTCAGTATGTAACCAAGGTAGACGTTGGGGTTAGCTATGACGTTTACCTTGTGGTGGCAGACGTCACCGGAAGAGAAGGAATAACCGGGCTTTCGTGCGGCGTTGCCTACGATCCGGCCCCCAGCCAGGGCGTGGACGTTTACTCGTGGTCCTTTTGTGGGGACGGCATCGAGTATCCCCACGACGGCGCCAACGGTCCATGGCCGGCCTCGGGAAGCGGCACCCGCCTAACCTGGGTGAATTGCGCGGGAACGGACATTCCCCCCAACGGCTACCACACGATTGCGGGCTCCTTTTATGTGTACGCTTACGGACCCGATCAATTTCAAGTTACCGAGAACATGCTTCCCCAAGGCGGCTCGGAGTTGGCGATTGCCGCCTGCGGCGGACAGGAAGCCAATCTCCCTCTTTCCGCGGCGGCCAAGGTGACGTTCTCTCCCGGAGCGGTTGACACTGGCTACAACCCTTGCACGGCCGACCTGAACAACCTTCCTTGCGCGATCCCACATAACACGTCTTTGTTCAGCTTCGGTTCGGTCGGGGTGGGCGGATACAAAGACATGGCCGTGCGATTCAGCCCCGGAAGTTTCGGAATACCCGGGCCCTGGGCGGGCACGGTCACGCTGGACCCCAACACTTCTCCGGCTTTCACGATTGTCGATGGAGAGTCCTACAGCCTCCCCAGCCTCGACGATACGGCAACGGTCGTTGTCCGCTTTACTCCCACGAGCACGGGGCAAGTGGGGTGTGTACTTCGGCTTGGCTCGGTCTGCCAGAGCGTGAGTCTCTTGGGAACGGGGGTTTTGTCGCCATTTACCGTGGTGATGCCTCCGGCAGTGAGCCAAAACCTGCTCACCGGTTTATCTGCGGACCAGTCTCTGCAAGTCACCAATCAGGGCAGTGCGGTGCTCAACTGGTCCACGTTCGCGGAACAAGGAACGCTCGAGGACATCCTTGCCGCGTTGGACGCCCATTCATCCGAGATCCTCAATCTCATTCCCAATCGAGTCAGTTTCTCGGGAGGAGTTACCGGGTATTGGATCGGACCGGGGGGGTTCTTCCACGACTTCGATAACAACTTCTTGAGCACGGATCTGAGTCTGCCGAATGAATTCCTGGCCTACTCCGATGGTGTCATTAGGGAATCGAGAATGCTGGGGACCCAGGGCCGCTATTTCACGCGCAAGTACCCAGGCTTGTTCGTCTTTGCCGCGGACATGACGGATATCTCGCAGTTCAAAGTCACCGGGAATCAGAATTACTTCTTCCAGACCAACTCCTCTGGCCAAGTCTCTGGATTACATCATAGTTACACGGCCACCATACTCCGCGTCTCGGACGGCACCCACGACTCCATACATCGATTCCTGCTAACAGCGGATCTCCCCAACTCCTCCCTTCAGTACGACGGGCAACATCATGACGACAATTTGACGTACAACATTGGGGGAGCGACGCGTCTTATCTATCTGCTCTACATGACGCCGCCGGCTGCCGATGTGAACGTTCCCTCTGCGACTGACCTCAGCAATGCATGTTTGAACGTGGTTGCTCCGGACCCACAATGGCTGACCGCAACCTCGAACGGGCAGCTCTTGCCTGGTGAAGCCGCGTCGGGCAGCGTCCATTTCTCTGCGGTGGATCTCGTGCCGGGCCCGTACATCGGCTACGTGGCCGTACGCGGAAATAGCGTCAACCGGCATGCCGTCATCGTGCCGGTGACCCTCAACGTCATGAACTCGGTCGAGGTGTCACATATCGACGTCGATCCCAACACGCTCAATCCAGGAGCACACGGACACTGGGTGACGGCGTACGTGGAGCTTCCGAGTGGGGATCTACCGGAGGAAATCGTTCTCGAGACTGTGCGCGCCCAAAATATCGTTCCCGCCGATCCGGACGGCTTCACGATTGGCGATGCCGACCAGAACGGCATCCCGGATGTGAAGTTGCGCTTCGATCGAGAAGCCTTCCTCCGTTCTCTTCCGCCTCAGGATGAAGTGGAGGCGCTCATTCAGGGCGAGATTCGCGGCAAGCATTACTTCTCAGGTAGGGATGCCGTGCGGGTATTACGGCCCCATATCCAGTCTCCCAACGGAAGCGAGCGCCTGAGCGCGGGGACGTTCCGAGACGTGTCCTGGGAGTCCGACGATCTGGACGGCGTCGACTCGATCGTTCTTTCCTATTCGCCGGACGGCGGTCAGTCTTGGCAAGCGGAAGGCTCTACGTCGGGGACGACGCACGTTGCGTGGCGGGTGCCCGCCAACGCCACGGCAAATGGTCTGCTGAAGGTGGCGGCTTATGGTTCAGGCGAGTTCATTGGTTACGACGTCACCGACGCGCCGTTCTCGGTGGTCATCGGGACGACCGGTATCGAACCTATCGCGGGTGCCCGCACTACGCTTCTCCCGAATTCCCCCAATCCCTTCCGGGGCTCCACCCAAATCGGTTATACCCTCGCCGCGCGGGCTCAGGTTTCCCTGGAGATTTTCAACGTTTCAGGCATGAAGGTGCGGACGCTCGTACACGATGCGTTCGATGCGGGGCCTCAGCAAGCCACCTGGAATGGACGGGATGAGGCGGGTCGTCGGGTGACGCCGGGCATCTATGTGGTCCGCCTGAGAACCCCAGAGTTCGCGGCATCCCGGCGCCTGCTCCTCATGCCCTAAACGTCTATTTCCGGCCTTGAAGGAGAAGATGTGGCGAATCCCTATGTAACTGATATCGAACGCAAGACGCTTGAGAACGAATATTTTCGCCAGGTCCTCTACACCGGCCCCCATGCCCAACTCGTCGTGATGTCCCTTGGACCGGGTGAGGAGATCGGTGCGGTGGTGGTCCCCGCAGGCACGGCCCACAACATCATCAATCGGTCGCGAGCGCAATCACTCAAGCTCTACACGATCTACTCGCCAACGGAGCATCCCGATGGCACGGTTCACAAGACAAAAGCCGAGGCCGATGCCTACGAGCGGGAACACCATCAATCCTGAACTCAAGGCAAAAATTAGAGGACGTTCAACACGCCCTTGCCGGGCTGAGACACGGGAATAGTCAGAAGAGAGCGCTAGCGGCGGCGCGATTTACGCGGTGGGCGCCCGTATTCGATCTCGACATCGAGGAATTCCGGGGGCACTTGCGCGACGAGGAAAATGCCTTCGGTGGGCCGATGAAACTTGACGCCGTGCTCGTGCGCGTCGTGGGCGCGAACCGTGACCGCGGACGCGTTGGGATCGTGATGGCGCCCAATTTCCAGCGCTTCGTCCCGTTCCTTGGAGAGATGCACGTACTGGCGGCCCTGAGGACGTAGTCCCTTCTGCCGCACTTCGGCCACTCGTGCGCGAGGCATCGCTACGAAAAGCTGGTCGGGCGGTTCCACCGCGGGATAGAAAATCGGGCGGCTGAAGGAATGGCCGTAGGTCGCGCGCACGCGATCGTCCCGAACCTCGAAACGCTGACGACCTTGATTGCGCGCGAGGGTCTCGATGTGTTCCGGCTCCACCCATTCCAGGGAACGCTGCCGCTCGGCCATGAGATCGAGGATATCGTCGATGGGGACAAAACCCTCTTCATCCATGGGCAGATCGAACATGAGGGCGCGATGACGGAGCACCAGAGCCAGGAACCGGCTCAGCCGCTCAGCTTTCTCATCGTCCAAGACGACCGCTGGCGTTACGCCATCATCAGAGTTCATAGTTTGAAATCACAGTCTGCGAGTCAACGGCACTCTGCAAATCACAGAGCGACCCTGAGCTACCAGAATCGGTGGGGGAAAAAGTCTATCGGCGTGGGTCAGGGGCTGTCAACCGCGAGATGCTGTTTATTGGCGCCCCTCGATGCGGGCGAGAATGCTACGTGCGTCCTCTCCGGATCCGGCCGTTTCCAGTTGTTCGAATTCGGGATCTTTACTGAGCCGCGCAATGCGGGCCAGGATCTTCATATGCAAGCCTGGGCTCTTGGGCGTGCCCAGGAGCAGGAAAACGAGCGTGACCGGCTCCTCGTCCACAGAATCGAAATCGATGCCCTCTGGGAAGACGCCGAGCGCCAAGAGCGGGGCGGTGATCTCGGGGATATCGGCGTGAGGAATGGCGACGTGGTTGCCGATACCGGTCGAGACCACGTTTTCCCGATGGAGAATCGCCTCGAGTAGACGCCCTCGTGCCGTCTCCGGCACCCGATCCTGGACGAGCCCGGCCAGGAACTCCAGCGCCTCGCGCTTGGTGCGTTGCTGCAACCCGACTGCAACCGCGTCGGCATTCAGATAGTCGAGCAAATGCAAGGATGAATCGACCCTGTTCACGATTTCGGGTTCACGAGGGTCCCCTTACGCTTGACCACTCTGTTCGAGAAGCCGGCGCACCTCGCCGGCCGCCAGACGCAGAAGATCGGTCGTCCGGGGATCGGCCGCTTCCGCTTTTTCCTGTGCCGACTGCACCTCGTTCTGCACATCCCCCAGGGGCAGCGTGACGCCTGGAACGGCCGCCGCTTTCACGATCAAGTCCTGGGCCCTGCGCGCACGGCTTCCGGCCAGACCGTAATTTTTTTCCGAAGCATCGTCGGCGGCCAGAAGCAACTCCGCCTCGGCGAGGCGAAGCATGCCGCGGGCTTCGGCCAGATTAGCGCGGGCGATCAAGTCCACTTCGCGCTCGTGCCACACCACTCGATCCCGCTCGTAGCCACGCTGGAGAGCGGCCACCTTACGGTGCCCGACGAACCATCCTACGCTGAGGAGAAGAAGGACGGCGACGATGACCGAAATTGCACGCACCATGAAATGAGTGTACCGACCTTTTCTCCCTTGGGTACCTTGGGGGGAGTCGATACTATTTTCGTCCATGGTTGGGGTCAACCGCCAGCATTCATCAGGGCCGGAGGCAATTAAGACGGATGATCGTTCGATTGGATCTGGAAGTCGCCGACCGCGTGCTCGTCGGGATGGCATGGTTTTCCGGGCTATCCGCGGCGGATGACAATTCTTTTTGGGACGAGATGGAAACGCTGGCCCAGACCTTGCGCCGTGCGCACACCGGGCGTACGCCGGCCGAAATCGAAGGACTGGAGCCCGCGCGGCGCCTTTATCACCAGTTTGGGATCGATCCCACACGCACGCGGCCGTCCTCGGAAGCCCTACTGCGCCGGGTATTGAAAGGGGAGAGCCTCAACCCTATCAATCGTCTCGTGGATGCCGTGAACTGGGCCTCCCTGGCCATGCTGCTCCCCATCGGTCTCTACGATCTCGACCACATCCAAGGGGATGTGCTCATCCGGCGCGGCCGGGCCGGAGAACACTACCGCGGCATTCGCAAAGGGGACGTGAACGTGGAAGAACGGCTGACGTTTGCCGACGCGGAAGGGCCCTTCGGGTCCCCCACGTCCGATTCGGAGCGCACATCCATCCGACCGGAAACGACGCGCGCCGCGGCGGCCATCTTCGCTCCGGCGGATTTCGCGCGAGCGGAGCTGGAGGAAGGCCTCGAACGCATGTCGCGCCAAATCCTGCGCTGGTGCGGCGGCGAACGGCAGGGTGCGTGGATCCTGGGCGGCGCGCGACCATGAAAGGCGAGACGGCATGAGGCGACATATACCGTGGCAGTCGGCGGCATTGATCGTGCTGGCGTTTATGGGAGGGTGGTGGTGCCGTTCCGGCGGATCCACCGCAAATGGCGCGCGAGCGGTAACGGGACGCCCGCCGCTCACCGAGGAAGAGCAGTCGACGATGGCAATCTTCGATCACGCGTCCCCCTCGGTGGCTTACATCACCACGAGCACGTTCCGTCAGGATTTCTTCAGCTGGAACGTCACCGAGATCCCGCAGGGCACCGGTTCCGGGTTCGTGTGGGACGATCAAGGACACGTAATCACGAACTTTCATGTCATTCAGAGCGCGGATCGCGCCACGGTCACGCTCGCCGATCGCTCCACCTGGCCGGCCAAGGTGATCGGAGCCGCGCCGGAAAAGGATCTTGCGGTGCTCCTCATCGAGGCCCCGCCCGATCGATTGAAACCGATTCCGATCGGCACCTCCGAGGATCTGCGCGTCGGCCAGTCGGTGTACGCGATCGGTAATCCGTTCGGCCTGGATCAGACGCTGACGACGGGGGTGATCAGCGCGCTCGATCGCGAAATCGAATCCGCCGCGCGCGTGCCGATCCGCGGGGTCATCCAGACCGATGCGGCCATCAATCCCGGCAATTCGGGAGGACCGCTACTCGATTCGGCGGGCCGAATCATCGGCGTGAACACCGCCATCTACAGCCCCTCGGGCGCGTCGGCGGGCATTGGCTTTTCCATCCCGGTGGATGCCGTGAACTGGGTCGTTCCCGAGCTCATTCAGTTCGGACATCTGGAGCGACCGTCTTTGGGCGTGAATCTCGCGTCCTACCGAATCATGGCCAGCCTTGGCTTGAAGGGCGCGTTGGTGCTCGAGGTGTACCCGGGTAGCGGGGCGGCCAAGGCGGGGATGCGGGCGACACGGCGAAACGCCAATGGCGGAGTAGAGCTGGGGGACATCATCGTCGGGATCGAAGGCGAAACAATCGATGCGCCGAGCGACGTCATGCTCGCTTTGGAACGCAAGAACCCCGGTGAGACCGTGCACGTGAAGGTGAACCGCCAAGGTCGGCCGGTCGAAATCGACGTGGTGCTGGAGCAAAGTCGTTAGTGCTGTCCTTGAATTCGTCCCCCACCGAGCTCACCACCGCCGCCACCGATGCGCTGCTTGCGATCTGTGCCTTGTGGGCGATGGCGACCGTGATTCGGTTGCGCTCGCCGGAGGAATGGAAGGCCCGGACCTGGGCGACTGTATTCGGGCTCCTCGCCGTTGGCGCGGCATTGGGCGCATGTGTGCACGGCTTTGTTTGGGCGGCGGCCACACAATCGAAGCTCTGGCCGCCGATCTACTTGTCCTTGGGGCTTACGGTGGCGCTCTTCATGGCGGGAGCGATTTACGATGTACGGGGGTACTCGACGTCGCGCAAGAGCCTTCCCGTGCTCATCATCGTGGCGCTGGCATTTTTCGCGGTCACTCAGGTCGGGAAGGGAAACTTTCTTTGGTTTGTGGCCTACGAGCTCGTCGCAATGTTGATCTCGCTGGGCATATATGGATTGTTGACCTGGCAACGACGGGTGCCCGGCGCGTGGCTCATGCTCTTGGGGGTCACTCTCACCATCGTGGCCTCGGCCATTCAGGCGACGAAGACCCTGGGCTGGGGCGGACCGATTCCCGTGAACAGCGACGGCATTTTTCACCTGGTGCAGATCGTGGCGATCGTTGTCCTCGTCGGAGGACTACGTCGCGGTCTCATCTCACCCGTTGATGAAGTGTCACGAGTCGGCGCGAGGTGACGGCCCGTGTGGCCTGCCGTTTGGTCGTCTTCTGGCCTACTCGTCCGGTTGGGGACCGATCGTGAACAGCTGGGTCGGCACCTCGCCGCCTTCCGCCAATCGGTTCGGATTGGGATGTCGCACCGCGCGCAAACAGAGCCAGATGAGTGGCAGCACGCCACCGGCGATGAAGAGCGCGTCGCCGGGCAAGCGCAACCACTCGAGCACGTTCACCCAGCGCTGCGAAATGAATTCGAGGCTCCGGGCATGGTAGTAGCCCTTGGCCAGCGAATCGTGAAGCTGCGCTATCCCGACCGGAAACAGGTTCGCGAATGCCATCCAGGCCAGGCCCAGGTTCAAGGACCAGAACGAGAGTTTGGCCGCGCGATCGCTCCACTTGTCCTCTCGCATTAGATAACGCAGGCAGAAGAGAAGAAGTCCCACGGCGAGCATTCCGTACACGCCCATCATCGCGGTGTGGCCATGGTTGGCGGTGAGGTTCGTGCCGATCTCGTAGTAGCTCACCACGGGCAGGTTGATGAGGAAGCCGAAGACGCCCGCCCCGAGGAAGTTCCAGAACCCGACCGCAACCAGGAACCAGACTGCCCATTTATGCGGATGCCCGGCATCCGCTATCGAGCGCTCGCCCGAGCGCATGAACGCCCACGCTTCCAACGTGAGCAAGAGGAGCGGAATGACCTCCATGGCCGAGAACGTCGCTCCGAGAGCCATGTGGACCGCCGGCGCGCCGCTGAAATAAAGATGGTGCATTGTCCCGATTACACCGCCCACGGAGTACAGGATGACGTCGAGATAAATCACTCGGATGGCGGTCTTGGCCCGAACCATCCCCAGGAGGACGAACATGTAGGCGACGATGACGGTGGTGAAGAGCTCGAGGAAATCCTCCACCCAGAGATGCACTACCCAGAAGCGCCAGAAATCCGTAACTACGAATCCCTGATGCGGCCGGGCCAGGAGCCCGACCGCGTAGAAAGCGGGAATGGCCAGCGCGGCGTAGAAGAGGAGCCAGGGGAGATTGCCGTGCCCCTCGCGGTTTAGGGCGGGACGCAGTCCGCGTCCCAGGATCACCACCCAGAAGAAGAGACCGATCACGAGCAGGATCTGCCACAGCCGCCCGAGATCCAGATACTCCCAGCCCTGGTGTCCCAACCAGTACCAGCTTCCGCCCAGCTTGCCCTGCACACTTGCGTATTCCCCGGCCATGCTGCCGAAGACGACCACCGCAACTGCGGCCAGAAGCGCGATGATGAGGGGCGCCTGCCCACGCGGCTCGCGGCCCGAAATGATCGGAGCGAGAAAAATACCGGTGGCCAGATAGGACGCCGACACCCAGAAGATGGCGAGCTGAACGTGCCACGTGCGAGCCACGTTGTAGGGCATGATGCGGGACATATCGAAACCGAAAAAGCTTCCCGGTTCGGCCCGATAGTGCGCGGACAGGCCGCCGACCACGGTCTGGATGAGAAACAACACCGACGCGACGAGCAGGAACCACAGGGTCGCCCGCTGTCCCGGGGTGAGCGCAACGTCGCGGATCTCGCGAAACTTGACCGGCCACTGTCGCTCGGTCCAGCCGAGCCAGTCGTAGCGTCCGAAGAAGAACAATACGAGCCCCAGGCCACCCAACAGTCCGATGACCGAGATGGCACTCCAGATGAGGGCCTGCGACGTCAGCGCGTTGCCGGCCAGCGGCTCCGGAGGCCAGTTGTTGGTGTAGGAATAATCCTTCCCGGGCCGGTTCGCGGTGGCGGTCCAGGCGGTCCAGGCAAAGAATGCGGTGAGCTGCCGGGTCATGTTCGGATCCGTGATCCATTGCGCTTGTGCGCCACCTTCGGCCTTCGCGTTTGAAAAGAACGCGCCGTAATATTCGATGAGACGATGGTGCGCATCCGCACGGGGATTGCTCCAGGTCATCGTGCGCGTGCCGGCGTCGTAATCGTTGTGATGCAGCTCCTCGGTCACCTGTTCGCGGGCGATGCCCGCCGGTTCCCCTTGCTGGGTCCGATCGGCGATCATTTGAGTCGCGGCCCGATGCAAATAGTCCGCGGTGAAATCGGGTCCCAGATACGCACCGTGACCGTAGATCGTCCCGTACTCCATGACGCCATAGCGCTGAAACACGCTCATTCCGGCGAAGACATCTTCGCCGGTAAAGAGCGTGGTCCCATCGGGCGTGACGACGCGTTCCGGAATCGGCGGCTGCTCGGCGTAGGTTAGATAGGTAAGAATCCCGAGAACAGTGAAGCCAAACAGATAGGTGAGGATTGCGCCTTGCAGCCACCATTTCGAAATCGGCATGGGTATTCGAGCCATCATTTCCTCTCCAGGCGGTCAAGACACTTCATCAAGTGCGGGAGCGTATCAAGGAAAGGTATATCAGGCTTGTGGAATCGAGACTAGTGGAGGGGTATTAATAACGGACTTTAATAGTCATGTTTCGGGGATCGGCCGTTTTGAGACGCGTGTGCGTACGCGGCGATGGCTCCCTGAAGCTCGTCCAGTCCTTGACCTTGTTCCGCCGAGCAAACGATCGCATCCCGATAGGAGGCCACCAGACCAACAAGGTCGGTTTCTTCCGCAATGTCGGCTTTGTTGAGCGCGAGCACGCGCGGGCGGTCGGTCGCCCCCATTTCGCCCAGAACGCGGTCCACCTCCGCGATCTGTTCGCGCGCCACCGGAGACGCGGCATCGATCACGTGTACGAGCAAGTCCGCGTCCAGAACTTCCTGAAGCGTGGATCGAAACGCGGCCACCAGATGGTGCGGCAGCTTGCGAATGAATCCGACCGTATCGCTCAACAACGTGATCTCGCCGCCGGGTAGCCGCAGCCGCCGTGTCGTCGCATCCAAGGTGGCGAACAGCTTGTCCTCGGTCACCACCGACGAGCCGGTAAGCGCATTCATGAGCGTGGATTTTCCCGCGTTCGTGTACCCGACCAGCGCGGTGCGATGAAACGCGTGGCGCCGCGCACGTTGCACACGACGCTCCTTGTCCACTTCGGCGAGCTTACGCTTCAAGAACGCGATTTTGGTGCGGACGCGCCGGCGGTCCACCTCGAGCTGCGTTTCGCCGGGGCCCCGCGTGCCGATGCCGCCTTGCTGGCGGGAAAGGTGACCCCACATGCGGGTCAGTCGCGGAAGCAAATACTCGAGCTGGGCCAGTTCGACCTGAAGCCGGGCTTCTCGGGTGCGGGCATGCTCGGCGAAGATGGCCAGGATGAGCTCACTGCGATCGAGCACTTTCTTTTGAAAGCGCGTTTCCAGACTACGGACCTGGGCCGGCGTCAGATCGTCATCGAAGATGACCATATCGACGTCGCCATTTTCCGTGCGCGCCTGCACCTGCTCGAGCTTGCCCTTGGAGAGGAAGGTGCCGGGGTGAATTGAATCGCGGCGCTGATGCAACGTTTCCGTGACTTCGGCACCCGCGGTCTGGGTCAATAATGCCAGCTCGCTCAATGAATCCTGCACGCTGGCCGACGGAACCACTCCAATTAATATCGCGCGTTCTTTACGATTTTCGAGCGCCCGGACTTCGTAAATCGCTTCTGACCTCCACGCGCAAAGACGCAGACGGATGTGACTGGCCGACGGGGCGCCGTCATGGCACCGTCACGCGCTCGGGCGCCCCGCGTTGTGCCGCCGAACGGCTCGCCGCGCCTTAGGGACTCATCGGCGAACACATCCGGTTCCTCCCGCGCGGGCCTCTGGGATTTGTCATTGCCAAAGAAGGGGGGATCGCCGCCTTCTTCGCTCGCCGGCCCGCATCGGGTCTCTAATCTGAAAGTTTAGCACCGCGTGCGAAGGAGGGCTCCAGAAAAAAACATTCCCGATCGCAGAACGGGGATTTACTTATCCACAACCTACTCCAAATCGATCAAATCGATGTCCTTGAAGTACTCGGCGAGTGCATCGTCCTTCATCTCCTCGGCCTCGGCGAGGGTCGGTCCTTCGGCTTGGACCCCCAGCTCCTCCGCCAGCGCTTCCATGCCGAGCGATATCCCCGTCGCCCGCTCCACCCGCGCGGCAATGGGTTCGCTCGCGGCGGGTCCCAAATAATGCTCCACCAACCACTCGGCACGGCGGTGCGTGTCGAGGCTGGCTAGCGCGCGACGCGATTGGGCGGCAACCATTGCTCCCACCATGGCAGCGCCGTGCGCGAACGGGCGGAAGACAAGATGGGGATGCGATGCCCACACGGCTTCGGGGCGGCGCGTCTCCTGGAGCATGTGCTCCATGACATCCGCGTAGAGACGTTGTGGGTCCAGTTCCGAAGGAGCGTAGGCGAGATTTTCAAACGCGGTGAGAGCGGCGTTCCGACGAAGGGTCAGTATCCGCCGTCTTCGCGATACATACAGGTGCTGGGTTACCGCGGAGGCATCGGCTCCCGCGTGCCGTTCTAACCAGGCCGGATCATCGAGAAGCCCCTCGAATAGCTGGCCGCTCGCTTCCCGCATCACTTCGGAATCCTGTTCCAGAAAGTGACGCCGAGACTGCGCGTGGGCGCCCGATAGAGCTCTGCCGAAGGCGCGGACCCGGGCTCGTAGCGTGGTCCAATCATGGCCGGGCCGGAAAATCACGCGCGTATCGTTCGGCGCTTCGACCCAGACCGGCCACGCTTCGAGGATGAGATCCGGTGTTTCCAGGAGAGTGGGAAATGTCTGGGGATCGAAGCCCCAGCGTTCCGCTTCCTTCAGAATGGACTGGAATGCCGTGTCCACGTCGCCCGGCGAAAGCTCCCCGAGTTTTGCAAAACCCAGGTCCATGTCCCAGGGCTCGAGATCGTGAAGATCGAGGGTAGATTCGATCTCGCGACGTGTGTCCTCGAAGGTGCGGCGGGTGAATCGTTCGAGGACGTCGATGAGCCCCACGATCTCGGAGCGATCCATCTCGTCGAAGTGAAATGCAATGACCGGAAACCCGGTCTCGAGAAGCGCGCGCGACAAGAGCTCGCGACGCTTCAGCAGCTCGGCCATGTCCTCGCTGAGAGACGATGCCGCCGCGGTAAGGGCTTTCCATGCGGTTTCGCGTCGATCGCGATCGGGGGCCAAGCGCATGTCGCGAGCCGTCTCGGCCCATGATCGGTCTGCTTCCGGACGCAATGCCGCCCACCGTGTTTCTAGATCGTGCTCTAGCGGCGCCAGATCGGGGTGGCTCTGGAAGAGCGCTTGGAGAGCCCAGCGCCGATGGAGAAGAAGGTGGCGCTCCTGCAGCGGCGTGGGATCGAGCTCGAAGGCCGCCTCCACGCGAGCGGGGTAGTCCAGCTCTTCCAGGGAGCGGGTTTGTCGTTCATCCAGCTCGCCCGGCTCCCAGGGCAAGTCGTGCTGTTGCAGCAGCGCGATCAGGTTTTCCGATCGGTGACGGGCCAAGTGTTTGAGCCGCTGCTCGGTGCCTTCGAAAAATTTCCACTCGGAGTCGGGGATCACTTGAGGTCTCCACGGCAAGGAAGGCGAGTCTAGCGGTTTTTGCCGGAGCCCACAGGGAGCCCCGGGGGCGCCTGCGTTATTTCCCCCAGGGGTCAAGAGGGGCCAGGAATGTTCTCAAAGGCACCCAGGAGCCGTCTCCGATATCAGGGCAGGCAACGAAGGGGGGTTCCCGGCGCACGCCCTGAGAATGCCTCTTCTCTCCTCATCGATTTTCGTAGCGTCCCTTCCCCCCAGGTACGCTACACCGCAGCCCCCGAGCAAATTGCTCGGGGGTTGCATTTTTTACCGGTAGGATGGAAACAGGCGCTTTTTCCAGGTGACGCGTTACGTGGCGTTCTTTTTCTTCTGGAGTTCTCGTAGGGCTTCGATGTCAGCCCGGTCCTGTTCTCGGCCGGTTTGCTTACTGCGGATAAGATCTTCCGCCCCCAAAAACGGGATGCTTACCGATTCGAATTCTCTTTCCAAACGGCGATCCCAGCATTCATCGAACGCCTCTAGACCCGCGGGCCGGATGAAAATATCTAGGCGAATTTGGTCGGAAAAAAGAAATATCCGATGCTTCAGAATTTCCTCGGGATCCAGTTCCTTGCCGATCCCAAACCCGACTTCAGAAAGGGCACTGGTGAGCTTTCGGATGTTTTCGAGGGTGGGCTGGGCGTAGATATCCACGTCGAAGGTGGACCGAGGCAGGCCATGGGCAATGGCTGCCCATCCTCCCATCACGAGATACCGGACTCCGCATCGATTGAGTTGAGCGCAGAGCGTCGGAAAATCCGGATGCGCTAAGTCAGCAGGGAAGGCCTTCTCTCCTCTCGAACTCCCGCCGCTCTTCGAACGAATCGAATCCAGCACACAGTGGTCGGGCAAAGGGATGGTGCAAGGCGTGGTAGAGACGAAAGGCCGCGTTGGCTTGGCGCAAGCGGTCTTCTGGACTGAGCTGACCAGCCCAAGCCAGGAGTTCGGGATCGATACGCGCAGGCAGTGACGTCATGACCGGATTCTATCAGTCCGCCCAGCGTCCCAAAACGGGGGGCAAAAAAAGGCCGCGGGGTGACGTCCCGCGGCCAATAAACTCACAAGGTTTCGTTACGCAGAATCCTGGCCAGGACTTCGGAATCCAGATTCCCTCCGGATACGACGCAAGCGACAGGCTTAGCCGTGTCGGCATGGGCCAGCGCGACGGCCAGGGGGGCTGCTCCCGCGCCCTCCGCGATCACTCGGTTCCGCTCCGCCAGAAGCCGGACCGCCGCGGCGACCTCGTTCACGCTGACCACCAGGGACCCATTCACCAGCTGGCGGACCAGGGGCCACATCTCCGCCAACACACTGCGTCCCCCGATCCCGTCCACGAAACTGGCCACGTAGTCGATGGTTTGGGGGGCGTCGGCGGCGAGAGAGGCACGAAGAGGAGCCGCGGTTTCGACTTCGCATCCGAAAATCCGTATCGACGGTTTAAGGGCACGCGCGGCACTGGCAATGCCGCTGACCAACCCACCCCCGCCGTACGGCACGAGAATCGTCTCCACCTCGGGCAAGTCCTCCAGGATCTCGAGTCCCACCGTGCCGTTCCCCGCCATCACGTCCGGATCGCTCACCGGGTGGACGAAGAAACCCTTTTGCCCAGGGTAACCATGCTCCACGAGCACCTGCCACCATTCAGGAAAGGGGATCTTCACCACTCGGCCGCCCAGTCGTTCGATGGCTTCGAGCTTGGTACGCGGCGCGTGCTCGGGCACGATCACCGTGCACGGCACCCCGAATCGGCGCGCCGCCCACGCCACACCTTGGGCCATGTTGCCCGCGCTGGCGGTGTACACGCCTTCGGAGAGCGCGTCGGGTCCGGCCTTCAACATCGCGTTTCCCGCTCCACGCAACTTGAAGGACCCAATGGGCTGGAGATTCTCGAGCTTGAGGTAGATAGGACGAGCTTCGAAGTTGAGCCGAACCAACGGCGTGCGGTTGATGATTCCTTTCAGGCGCTTCGCGGCGGCGCGCACGTCATCGAGAGTCGGGGGCGTGAGTGCGCGGATCATGAGCGCTTCCCGCCCAGGTCGGCGCGAATCCCGCGCTCCGTCGCCAGGGCCTTTCGATAAATGTGATGGGCGGAGGCAAGGTCCTCGATCGCGATGCCGAGGGATTTGAAGATCGTGATTTCGTCGGGGGAACGGCGCCCTTCGACCGTCCCCAGAACCACGTCCCCAATCTCCCCCACGATGTGATCGTCGCCGATCGCTCCCTCGCTTCGTGGAATGAGGAAATCGCCCGCTTCCTTCAACGTGGACTCGCGGCAATCGACATAAAACCGCGAACGTCGCACGGCATTCGTGTCGAGCTCGCGCGTGGTCGGGAAGCAGGCGCCTACCGCATTCACGTGGGCGCCGGGGGAGAGCCACTCGCCGGCCAGAATGGGTTCCTTGGCCCCGGTGGTGGTGCAAATGATATCGGCATCCTTTACTGCGCTGCGCGCCGAAGCTGCGGTTTCGATCGGGATGCCGAGGCGGCGCCCCTCGCGCTCGGCGAACGCGTGTGCGCCATCGGTGTCACGACTCCAAACGCGAACCCGGCGAAGCGTGCGCACGACCCTCATTGCTTCGAGATGGCTCGCCGCCTGCACGCCCGAGCCCAGGATGGCCAGATCGCCGGCGTTTTCTCGAGCCAGTAATCGTGTCGCGAGCCCGCTCGCGGCGGCGGTGCGGATCCCGGTGATCGAGCTGGCATCCATCACCGCCAGCAACTGCCCGTGCGCGGGCTCGAAGAGCAGCACGGCGCCCTGGTGCGACTCGTACTCCGTTCCAAAATTGCCGGGCATGAAGGAAATCGCTTTGAGCCCAAAACAACGCGGTTCACCCAAATAAGCGGGCATGAGCCCCAGGAGCCCAACTTTTTCTGGCAGCCACATCATCGTGCGCAAGGGAAGCACGGCCTCCCCACGCGACAATGCCGCCAGCGCAGTGGACATGACGTCCACACACTCGTTCATGGGCAAGAGTTCGCGAACGTCACGATGGGTAAACAGGCGAAAGCTCATGACTCGATCCCCAGGGGAAGGGAAGAGACTAACTCCGAGGATAGGCAATGCAAAGCCAAAACCCATCGTTCGGCATTGATGTAGGGCTTGTCCCCCCCCTATAGTTACGCCGTTTTTGCCGCGAGGAGGACGTTCTTGAATTTCAAGGCCGGACTGCCATGAGCATCGTGTCGTCGGCGCTGCTCCTTCTTCTGGTCATGGATCCGCTCGGGAACATTCCTGCGTTTCTGTCCGCACTCAAGGACGTGGATCCGGCCCGCCAGCCTCGGATCGTCATCCGCGAGCTCCTGATCGCGCTCGTGATCATGATCGTGTTCCTGTTCGCGGGGCAGGTCGTGCTGGGGCTCTTTCACATTTCCGAATCGGCGCTCACCATCGCGGGCGGCGTCATCTTGTTTCTCATTGCTCTGCGGATGGTCTTCCCGTCCGCCGATCGACCCAGCGAGGACATCAAGGGCGAACCCTTCATCGTTCCGCTGGCCATCCCCTTCGTCGCCGGGCCCTCGCTGTTGGCAACCGAGCTTCTGCTCATGAGCCGGGAGCCGGAACGCTGGCGGGACTGGCTCTTGGCGCTGGCGGGAGCCTGGCTGGCAACCGCTATCATCTTGATGCTGGCCAGCCGGCTGCGAGCCTTTCTCAGCCAGAAGGGACTCGTGGCGATGGAGCGGCTCATGGGAATGGTGCTGGTGGCGATCGCGGTGCAAATGTTCTTGTCCGGCATCGAACGCTGGCAGAGCGGTCAACCATGAACACGCATGAGGTGATGCCTTGACCGACACCAAAACGCGCGCAGTGGTGGTGACGCATGGCGGCGTGGGCGGACCGAAGGAACACTCGGATGCCTGCGAGCGTGCGAGCGAGGTGGGACTTTCGGCCTTGCGCGAGGGCGGCCGTGCCTTGGAGGCAGCCATCCGAGCTACCGTGGTGCTGGAGGACGATCCGCGGCTCAACGCGGGCACAGGGTCCAACTTCCGGCTCGATGGCCGGACGATCGAGATGGATGCGGCGGTCATGGACGAAACGCAGCGCTTCGGGGCGGTGGCCGCCATCGAGCGGGTGAAGAATCCGGTGCGCGTCGCCGAAATGGTGTTCGCCACCCCCCACCTGCTTTTGGCCGGCCAAGGCGCGACGGCCTTTGCGCGTGCACAGGGGGTGCCCGATTACGATCCGTCTTCCGAGCGCGCGCGCAAGCGCTACGAGCAAGTTCGAGAATACTTCGCCCAGAGCCGCGGCAAGGAGTATCCCTCCTGGCAGGGAGTAGATCCCGCCCGGTTTTGGAATTTCGAAGATGCCGATGCAACGGCACTGCGTCAGTTGATCGGGCCTTCGGACACGGTGGGATCCGTGGTGCGGGATGGTAACGGCGGCTATGCCGCGGCGCTGAGCACCGGGGGTACGTCCATCATGCTGCGCGGTCGTGTGGGCGACACGCCCATCATCGGGGCCGGGCTCTATGCCGGGCCGCACGGGGCGGTGGCCGCCACGGGCGATGGCGAGGAGATCATGCGCCGCGTGCTGGCCAAGCACGTCTACGATCGCATCGTGAGCGGCATGCCCGCACAAGAAGCGGCGGAAGAGGGCGTGGCCATGTTTCCCGAACGGTTCGCGGTGGGGATCATCACCGTGAACGCTTCGGGCGACGGCATTTCGGATAACCGCACCATGCCCGCGGCACGGAAGTATTTGTAAGGATCATCGCAAAGAGAAGCGCTGGTCGATTCGACTGGGCACAAACGCTTCTTTCGTGTTTAGGGGATGGAGATGATAAACTCCAGTGAAGGACGTTTCCGCGGCGTTTAACGTATCCCCCAGATACATTCCACCTGCACCTCGGATCTGCGATGCGCCATTTCGTTCTGTTCCGGCCTTTTTACCGCGTGTCGACCCGGTTCTATGCGGGTTGCCTTCTCGTGATTCTTCCCGCCACGGTGACGGCGAATCCAACCGAGACGTTCAACGCAAACCGCGGCAATCCTCCGCTTCCTATGTATGAAGTCGATCTCGGAACCCCTGACGCCGTGCGCCGACTCGGTTCCCTAGGAGTCGATCTTCTGGAAGCCCGGGCGGGCCGTCACGCTCGCGTGCTCGGCTGGCCGGGAACGCGCGAGCGGCTAGAAGCTCTGGGGCTCACTTTCCGGGAAGTAAGCCACGATTGGGGAAGAGAACTGGTTCAGCGTGGTGGCGTTACTCCCGCTTCCGCACGGCCCGCCGCACCAAGTACGGGCTGGAACGTTCCCCCCTTTGGTCAGGGATCTCTGGCTGGATTCTGGACCCTGGACGAGGTCTATGCCTTCCTCGATTCGATCTCCACGACCGATCCGTCCGGGATCGTGGGTCCGGTCCAGACGATCGGTACCTCGGTCAGTGGACGACCGATCCGTGCCGTGGTGGTCACGGATCTCTCCCGTCCCCTGGGTACGCGTCCCGCCGTGTTTTACAACGCCCTCACCCATGCTCGGGAGCCGGAGGGTATGCAAGCCCTCCTCTATTTCTTGTCCGCTCTCCTCCAGGGTTACGGTACGGACGCGGAGCTCACGTATCTCGTTCGAGAGCGAGAGATGTGGTTCGTGCCGGTCGTGAATCCGGATGGATACGAGAACAACTACAACACCTGGCTGCAAACCGGGGCCTTTGGCCTCCAGCGCAAAAACAATAACGGCGTCGACCTGAATCGCAACTTTGGCTATGCCTGGGGATATGACAACATTGGATCCTCGCGCAGGCGCGGCGACGAAACCTACCGAGGCCCCGCGCCGTTCAGTGAACCCGAGACTCAGGCTCTCCGTGATTTTTGCATCGCCAAAGCTTTCGTGACCGCCGAGAACTTTCACACCTATGGCGAACTATGCTTGTATCCCTGGAGTTACATCTACCAGGCTGCGCCGGACTCTTCGGATTTCATCCGGTTGGGGGATGCCCGCATGCGGAGCGTCGGCTATCGCTGTGGTCAGAGCACCCGGATCCTCTATGCGGCGAACGGAGTGGCCGCGGACTGGATGTACGGAGAGAATGTGGTGAAACCGCCCGTCTGGGCCATGAGCACCGAGATCGGGAATGTCGATGACAATTTCTGGCCTCCCCCCGCTCGAATCCTTCCTTTGGCTGTACTCCAGCTCCATTCGAATCTCGTGCTCTCCTACGCGGCGGGGCCGTTCATCCAAGCGGATAGCCTGCGCATCGATTCGCCTGACGATGCCTTGCGTCCGGGGGAAGGGCGCTTTATCCGATTTCGTCTCCGGAACGAGGGCGTGAGCTCGAGCGGGGAGAACCTTCGCGTGACCGTGATTTCCGGGCATCCGCAAGTGGTGGTGCATGGCGCCGATCCTCAATTTCCTGATCTGACTCCGGACGCAGCAAGCTGGCCTATTTCCTCAAGCTCGTGCTTCCTTACCGCGAATCCCGCCTGTGTTCCCGGAACGCGGGTGCCGCTCTACCTCTCCATTTCGGGGGACCGCTACGCGGGGCGAGATACTTTGGCGCTCAGAGTTGGGCAACCGAGCACATTGTTCGCCGATGCCGCGGGGAGTGGCCTGGGGAACTGGACGGCGCAGGGTACATGGGGGATTGAGACCGTCGACGGTAATCCGGTCTTTTCGGTTTCCCCGGGCGCGCCCTACCCCCAATACATGAACATGTCGCTCACCCTTACTCCATCGATCGATATGAGCGGCGTGCTGAACGCAGTGTTACGGTTTCGCACGCGATGGGACATTGAGGAGGGGATGGATTTCGGGAGGATCGAAGCCAGCGTGGACGGAGGGGTGGTCTGGTCCCCCCTTCGCAGCGAGCACATGCTCATCGGACACGGGACTCAGGGAAGCTATCAATTTGGAACCCAGACCGACGGCCAGCCCGGATATTTCGGCACCCAGCTGCACTGGTTCGAAGAAGAGGTGGACCTGGGGAACCTCGTGGGCCACGCGAACGTGCGATTGCGATTCCGACTCACCAGTGATCTTGGAGAGACCGGTGATGGCTGGTGGATCGACGACATTGCACTTCTGGGGTATGCCCCTCTTGCTCAGGTGGGCGTGGTGGACGGCCACACCCTGACTCCGCGACTTTCCGCAAGTCCGAACCCCAGCCACGGGGTCACTGAAATCCGTTACGTGCTTCCGAAGGCCGGTTCGGTGCGCGGAACCGTATACGACGTGGCCGGTCGCCAGGTACGGATTTTGAGGGAGGGGTTCGTGGAAGCTGGTGAACGAAAGCTGATCTGGGACGGACTTGACGCGGCGGGGAGTCCTGTCCCGTCGGGCACGTACTTTGTCGGCCTCGACGGGGACGTGTCCGCTCTCCCCATCAAGATCCTGATCATGCGCTGATGTTTCGACGCGAGAAGCGGAGAGAGCTGGGATCCGGTCGCTCGGCTTCGGGGGAACAAATCCATGCCTGAGCCTACAGACGCGCTCCTCCAATCCCAGATCGAGTACTACCGCGCCCGTTCGGGTGAGTACGACGACTGGTTCTTTCGCCGAGGGCGTTACGATCGCGGCGCGGAGTACAACGCGGCCTGGTTCCGGGATGTCGCCACGGTTTCCAAATCAGTGGATGCGTGGATTCCTCACGGGCGCGTTCTCGATCTGGCCGCGGGGACGGGACTCTGGACCGAACGCCTCGCCGCTCGGGCGACGAGCGTCACCGCGGTGGATGCCTCGCCGGAAACGTTACAGATCAATCGCGCTCGACTCGAGGCGGGAGGCCATGCGGCCCGGGTGACCCACGTCGTCGCCGATCTTTTCGACTGGTCTCCCGAAATCCTCTACGACGGCGTGTTCTGCGGATTCTGGCTCTCTCACGTGCCGCCCGAGCGGTTCGATCCATTCTGGAATGCGCTGCGAGGCTGCCTGAGTCCCGAAGGATCCGTATTCCTGGTCGATTCCAGATACGATCCCACCTCCACCGCCCGGGATCACCGGCTGGAAGGCGAAGACGGCACGACGGTCTCTCGCAAGCTCGACGACGGACGCGAGTTCCGAATCTTCAAGCTGTTCTATCAGGCGAAATCTTTGGCCGAACGGTTGGACCGGTTGGAGTGGGGCTCCCAACTCTCTGAAACCGAGAGATATTTCCTGTTCGGTACTGCAGCACCGCGCTCGTCACGGTGAGTCCTCGTGCTCGTACGAACGCTGTAACAGCCACCAGTGAAACGCTCGGTAGCCATGTCCGTCCACGGTGATGTCCAACGTTTCCGTCACCGCTTCGGACGGAATGAGGAGTGCGGCCTCCTGAAACAGGTGTTCGTTTCGAGCCATGCGGATGATGCCGGACCAGGTGCCGATCCGAATGCTGAGCTCCGGACGTTCAACGGTTGTGGCGCGAAGCAGCAATAGGGCCGACGAACCCGCGTGGGCGCTCATGACGAAGCGAGACGATCCGTTTATGTCCCGTCCGCCCTCGATCGCGGCGGGCTGCCCCGCCTCGGCCTGCCCAAAGCCCAACTCGCGCACCACCGTTATCCCGTTTCCCGTCGCATCGTGATACCGGTGCGCTCGTTCGGATGGCAAATGCGCGACATCCAGCTCGTCGACAATGGTCCAATCCGTTCGCTCCGAAGCGGGCCCGTAGGTATAGGGGACGTCGTCGAAATTCCCGATCGGGAAACGATCGCGATCATCCGCGGGCCAGCTGAGCGACCACACCTCGAACGTTTGTCCGATCGGCGAGCGTTCCGAGCGCTCCGATGCCAAGCCTAAAAGCCGTTCCTTGAACACATCTGTGCGATAGAGGTAGGGCATCCAGGCCGGAATCACGGCCATGTGCGTGGGGCGCGCTTCGGGCGAAAGCGCATCCAGCGCTTCCCAGAGCGCGCCTTCGCCATGCCGGTAGGCACCCGCCAATGCGGGGGTGACCAAGCCGACCAGATCCACAACCGGCCGCCCGCTCGCGAAGGCGATGGCCCCCACGTCATGGGTGGCTATGCGTGCCTCCGGGCTCAGGTTGCCGGCGATCCAGTGGCCCACGCGAAGCTGCGTGCTTTCGATGCGTTCGCACTCGCCTCGGTAGAGCCGGCGCATGGTGGTGCCGAGGCCGCTCGGCGCAGCAAACGCGCCGAAAACGGCAAGCAAGAGGAGTGCTCCCCCGAGTCCCATCCGTTTGCGACCGTGGTCTCCGCCAAACCATCCCACGACCGCTCCTACAATGAGCAACGCGTATCCGGGAACGAGATAGCGATAGAACTGTGCATCCCAGGCCACCGAGACGAGCGCCGGCAATGACGCGAGTGTCCAGAGCACGATCAACGCTCGGCCGCGCCGACCGATGAACGTCAGCAGAGCGCCGCTTCCCAAAAACAATAGAGACGCCCACATGGGCCATGCACCCACCCGGAAGAATGCGTCGGCTAGACCGAGCGGTGGCTGGGAGCGTGCTCCAGAGAGGCCAAACCAGAGCGAGCGCCAGGCGAAGTAGGGCAATCGGGGAATGTAGAAATTGCGGACCTCGGTCTTGGGTTCCTGCCAGAGCGACTTGGCTTCCCACGCCGCCGCGGGGTGTCCGGTCAGGAGCCAGGGCCAGGTCAGCGAAAGAACCGCCGCGACGACTACTCCCAACATGATCCAGGACCGTGATCGATCGGCCGCAACACGGCGGAGTTTCCAGGCCAATATCGCCAACGCCAACACCGCCCCTTCGGGGCGCGCGAGGGCGAGGGGAAGGAGCCACAGCAATCCCCCGCCCACCAAAACCCATGCTCCGGCCACGAGCGCCATGGCATAGAACCCGGTTTCCATGCCGTTCATCGCCCCGAACATCCAAAGCGGCGACACGAGGGCGATGAGGCAGGGGAGGAGCGTCAATAGGCGGCGCACACCGTGTCGCGCGGCGAGGCGGAGCATGAGCCAGAACGAAAGGGCCAGCGAAAGCGTGCATCCCACCAGCGCCGCAACCGGAAGGGCGGTTTCCAGTGAGGCGCGAACGATCTTGAAGATGTACGCGGCCTTGGTGAGGCCAATCAGCCAGGCAAGGCTTGTCGCTCCAGCGCCAGCCGGTCCGCCCGGGAAGTACGCGCCCCAGTGTCCCGATGCCGCAGTCCGGGCGTACTGGAGGTAGATGTAGGCATCATCGAGAGGAAGGACGAATGGATGGCCGCGCGCGCCAAGATGCCAGGCCAATGATCCAACGCTCGCGGCCAGGACGAGAGCGAAGACGATGCGAAACGCCCCCATGAACCGCAGAGAGTAAGGATCGAACGGAAAAGCGTCTACGCGCGCGGCAAACCCGAACCCGACCGGGGTATACTCCCGCCGTGCACCTCATCCTTTTCGATATCGACGGCACCTTGATTCGCGGCGCGGGTATGGGCCGGCGCGGCCTCGAGCGCGCGTTTGCGGAAGTGTTCGAGCTGCGGATGGAAGACTACCCCGAGGTGCGAAACGTGGCCTTCGGTGGGTTCACCGATCCCAAGATCCTGGCCGATATGGCTCGTGCGTTTGGCATCGAACCCCATCGTTTCCAGGCACACAAGACGCAGTTCGAGGAGGCCTACTACCGTCACCTGCGCGTGACCGTCGCCCAGACCGCCGACAAGCAACTTTGCCACGGAATCGAGGAGCTGATTCCTCGTTTGGCCCGGAATCCCGTTGTGTCGCTCGGCCTCCTGACCGGAAATCTCGAGCGCGGGGCGCGCATCAAGCTTGATCCGTTCGGTCTCAACTCCTATTTCCCGTTTGGGGGATTCGGTAGCGATCATGAGGATCGCGCGGCTCTGGCGGCACGCGCTTTGGAGATCGCTCGCGTGCGGTCCGGCCATCCTATTGGTCCGGAGGACGTGCTCGTGATCGGCGACACCGAGCACGACATTGCCGCCGGTCTGAAGAATGAATTTTTGGCGGTTGGCGTGACCACCGGCTTTGGATCGCGCGAATCCATGGTCGCCGCCGGAGCGCACGCGATCTTCGAGACGCTTGCTCCCGAACACGGCTTCGAAACTTGGCTCCGGGACCGCTGGAATCTGGACGCCGTCCTGCTCGAGCCAGAAGCCACCTAAGGCCGATCGATGCCCCTGCCCACGCCGTTTTTTCCCCGCACGTCCCAGCTATGCACGAGCCTTCTCTGGAAGGATTGGGCCGGATACTACGCCGTGCGTTCCTACGACACGTATATGGAGCGCGAGTACTACGCCTTCCGCCATACCGCCGGGCTCGTCGACGTGACGCCGCTCTACAAGTACGACGTGTCGGGTCCCGATGCGGCATCGTTTCTGGCCCGGGTCATGGTGCGGGACGCCGGCAAGCTCAAGGTCGGTCAGGTCGTTTATTTATGCTGGTGCGATGAGGCCGGCAACGTCATCGACGACGGCACCGTGTCCCGTTTCGATGCGGAGGTGTTCCGCGTGACCTCGGCCGAGCCGTCCTTGGCGTGGCTATCCCGGTTCACTCGCGGGTACCGGGTAGAGATCCAAGACATCACCGATCGACTCGCCGCGTTGTCGATTCAGGGTCCCACCTCGCGCAACATTCTCTCCGAGGCGGCACAAATGCCGCTCGAAGACATCAAGTACTTCCGGTTCAAGAACGGCCGCATCGGCAAACAGGACGTGGTGATCTCGCGCACAGGATATACCGGAGATCTCGGGTTCGAAGTGTGGGTGGACAATGCGGGGGCACTGGCCGTGTACGACGCGTTGCTTGCCGCCGGGGAACGCTACGGTCTGATCCCGGCGGGGCTCGATGCCATGGACATGGCGCGGCTCGAGGCCGGCTTCATCATGAACGGCGTGGATTACTACAGCGCCAACCACAGCTTCCTGGAGTCGCGCAAATCGACGCCCTACGAACTGGCGCTTGGCTGGACGGTGGAGCTCGAACGCGAGCCCTTCAACGGCCAGCGCGCGCTCCAGGCCGAAAAATCCCGCGGACCCAACCGCGCCCTGGTGGGGCTCGTGCTCGACTGGCCGGAACTCGAAGCGCTGTTTCTGCGCAGCGGCCTGCCGCCCGAACTGCGTCGCGGCGCATGGCGCGATCCGGTCCCGGTGTACGACAAAGCGGGGCGGCACGTGGGCCAGGCCACGAGCGGCTCGTGGTCGCCCACGCTCAAACAGAACCTGGCGTTGGCCACCGTGCGCGCCGAGCACGCTGCGATCGGGACCGAGCTCGACATCGAAGTGACGGTCGAGTACCACAGGCTTCGCGCCACCGCGCGCGTGGCCAAGAAACCGTTTTTCGATCCACCACGAAAGAAGAGCTGAATGGCGGGATCCTACGACGCGATCGTGATCGGCGCCGGGCACAACGGGCTCGTGGCCGCGGCCTATTTGGCCAAGGCGGGGCGCAAGGTGCTCGTGCTGGAAAAGCGTCACATCGTCGGCGGAGCCGCGGCGACGGAAGAAGTCTTCCCCGGATTTCGCTTCTCCGTGTTCTCGTACGTGGTGAGCCTCCTGCGTCCCCAGATCATTCGCGAGCTGGACCTGCCCCGCCACGGCCTGGAGCTCATTCCGCTCGAGGCGTCCTTTCTTCCCTTGCCGGACGGGGATTCCCTCTGCCGCTGGGACGATCCCCACCTCACCCGCCGCGAGATCGCACGGTTTTCGCCCAAGGATGCGGAGGTGTATTCCGAGTTCGGACTCGCCATGCGTAAGATGGCGTGGTTCACCAAGGCCATCATCGATCAACCGCCGCCCGCCCCAGGGTCATTACGTCCCGGCGATCTCGCCCAGCTCTTGAGCCTCGGCCGCCGATTCGCCGGACTCGATCGCGACATGCTCTATCTCAATCTTCAGATGCTCACCATGAGCGCGGCCGATTTCCTGGATCGATGGTTCGAATCACCGGTGCTCAAAGCGCCGATGTCGGTGAGTGGCATCATCGGTACGTATCTCGGCGTACGCTCGCCCGGCACGGCCTACGTGCTCTTGCATCACTACATGGGCGAGATCGACGGGGCGTTTCGCGCTTGGGGATTCTCCAAGGGCGGAACGGGTGGGGTGAGCATGGCCATTGCCGAAGCGGCGCGAAGCTTCGGGGCTGAAATTCGCACCGAAGCTCCGGTAGCAAAAATCACCATGCGGGACGGTACCGCGGCCGGCGTGGTGCTCGAAAATGGCGACGAGATCTCGGCGCGCGTGGTGTTGTCGAGCGTGGATCCTCGGCGCACGTTCTTCGGCATGGTGGGGCAAGAACACTTGCCGGAGTCGTTCGTCGAACATGTAAGTCGTTACAAGTTCCGGGGTAGCTCGGGCAAAGTGAACCTCGCCCTGGATCGGTTCCCCGATTTCTCGAGCCGACCCGGGACCGGTCCCCACGTGCGAGGCGACATCGCGATTGCGCCGTCAGTCGCGTATCTCGAGCAGGCCTACGACGAGGCCAAGTACCACGATTACTCCAGACGCCCCTATATCAATGCCGTCATTCCATCACTGGTCGATCCGACGGTGGCCCCGCCCGGAAAACACGTGATGTCCTGCTTCGTGCAGTACGCGCCCTATCACCTGAAAGACGGAGCATCACACTGGCCCGAGCACCGGGAAGCGTTCGGGGACGCCGTGGTGGACACGCTGGCCGAGTACTGCCCGGGGATCAAAGACATCATCCTCCACCGCCAGGTGCTCACGCCCTGGGATATCGAGCAGATGGTCGGCCTTACCGAAGGGAATATCTTCCAGGGCGAGCTCAGCATGGAGCAGCTCTTGTTCTTGCGTCCCGTCCCGGGCTGGTCCCGCTACGAAACGCCGGTCCGGAACTTATGGCTGTGTGGCTCCGGAGCGCATCCGGGGGGTGGGATCATGGGTGCGCCGGGGGAGCTGGCGGCGAAGAAGATTTTGGCCGGTCGAAGGGTATGAAGGTGAGAGAGCGCCGGGGAAGACGGCAGGGCACCTCGGACGTTTTCAAGGAGACGGACATTATGCGGATGACATACCTCGCAATCCTGCTCGCCACGTTCTTGCCCGCGTCCGCCCTGGCGCAGTACAAGCATGATCCTCCGCCGCCCACCCCCAAACAGGTTGAACCCTCGGGACCCCATCCGTCCCTCATTCCCGGGGTAAGCGCGACCCGGATCCAATATGACGTTCCCCGGGACGAGATGAGCGACGCGCTCAAGGCCCTGGACGCAGGGGAGTTCAAGGAGGCGGGGAAGAAACTCAAGACGGTGATCGAAGCCACGCAATCGGCCGCGGATACGAGTCATGGCGAGGCGATCAAGGCGAACCTCCTGCGCACCGCGGTGGAGCTGGAGTCGAAAGCCCAACGCTTGAAATCGGGCACCGCGGTCAATCGCGACGAGATGGTCTCCATGTTTTCGCGCAACTTGCAGGCGTTATCGGAGCATCATGCTGCTCTAGCTCAGGTTCACTTCCAGGCCGGGGACAATGTTGACGCGGGGCAGGATCTCCGCGCCTCCGTGCTGGACGCCAATCAGGCGCTCGTCTGGGGCAACGTGAAAGCGACTGCCGATGACACGAATCAATTGAGCCAGGGTGGACGCACGGCCAAGATTCTCATCGAACAAAAAACGATGGACAAGGTCGCGACCCAGAAACTCATCGTGAGTTTGCAACACTGGGTCGGTGACTTGCGGACGCGGCTCCCCAAGGCGGGGGCCTGATGGCGAACACCCACGATGCAATCGTGATCGGTGCCGGCGCGAGCGGGCTCGCTGCCGCTTGCCTCCTGTCCCGAGCCGGACGGCGTGTGCTGGTCCTGGAACAACGTGGCATCGCGGGCGGAGCTTCCGCTCCGGAAGAGTTTCATCCGGGTTTTCGGAGTCCAGGAGTGTGGCATGAGGCTCGGGCGTCGCGACGGCTCATGGACATTCTGGAGCTGGAATCCTTCGGGTTGCGGCAAACTAGCCCTGCGCCGTTTTATGCCGCGGGCGATGCCGGGGGCATGCTCGTGCATCGCGATCCCTCTCTGTCTCGCCCGGACATGGAACGTGTGTCCAAGCGCGATGCGGAGCGTTACGTTGCGTATCGCGCGTTCATGGATCGGATTCAGGCACCGATTCGACGATTTCTCGAGGAACCGCCGCCCCGATTGTTCGAACGGTCGCTGGGCAATGCGATGCCTCTCTTGCGGCAAGCCTGGGATCTTCGCCGGCTCGGCGAGAGCACGATGCTGGAAGTGCTTCGGATCGCTCCCATGGCGGTGGCGGACGCGCTGGGCGAATGGTTCGAGACGCCGTTCTTGAACGCCGCCTTGGCCATGCCCGCGGTTTCGAGTACGTTCGGGGGCCCATGGTCCCCCGGAACGGCGGCCAATCTGTTGCTCCATGAATGCGCTTCCGACGTGACGGTGGCGGGCGGGCCTGCAGCTTGGGTCGGAGCACTGGAAAAGGCGGCACGGCAACGAGGGGTCGACATTCGTGTCAGCCAACCGGTCGAAGAAATTCTCGTGGCATCGGGGGCGGTGAAAGGCGTGCGCGCCGGGGGCGCGGAGATATCCGCGACCACCGTGGTGTCGACGCTCGATCCGCGACGCACGTTTTTGTGCTTGATCGCACCGCGCCAGCTGCCCGAAGTGCTGGAGCATCGCATCCGCCATTACCGCGGTACGGGATTGACCGCGATCCTGCGTCTCGCGGTAAAGGGGCCGGTGGACTTCCGTGGTCGCGAGGGGCAGCCGATTGCGCGTGCATTCTTGAGCGATAATTTGGACGGGTTGGAGCGCTCGTTCGATCCGGCCAAGTACGACGATCTACCGGACACCCCCAGCCTGGATGTATACGTGCCGAGCATCGAGGATCCGTCGGTTGCGCCTTCGGGACATCACGTGGTGAGCATGCAAGCGCGTGCGATGAGCTATCGGGTGAAGGGTGGCTGGACACCCGACGCGCGGATAAGGGCCGAACAGAACATTCTGGCTACGTTCTTCCACTACGCGCCGTCCGTCGAGCCCCGGGTTGTTGGCGCCGAGTTCCTATCTCCGTTCGATCTGGAAGAGCGGTACGGGCTGGTTGAGGGCCATCTCCATCACGGCGATCATGCCATCGATCAAATCCTCGTGCGTCCCGCGCCCGAATGCATGGACGGAACGACGCCGATCCAGGGGTTGTTCCTGTACGGCGGCGGCGTTCACCCGGGAGTGACGCTGAATGCAGCCGCCTCGCGCAAGAATTAGGGTCCGTTCACCCGCGGGGCGGGAAAGAGCTTGCCGCGTTTGGTATCCTTGAGGCATGACGACCCCGGCTTTGATCGATGCCACGACCTACTCCAGGCGCCTGGTCGCCCTCTGCCTGAAGAGCGGATTCATTCCGTTCCCGACCCGGGCCGCCGATCGTGCCATTCTCCAGAAGAGCATGATCCGGTATTTCGACCCCGACGCACGGTACTCGCAAAAAGGCGTGGATACGCTCTTAAAGCAATGGATCCAGGAGATCGGACGTAAGATCCGGGTGGATCACGTGACGTTGCGGCGCTTGCTCGTGGATGATGGATACCTGGAGCGGCGGCCGGATGGGGCTCGCTACCGGGTCACCCTTTCGGGACCCTTCGCGTTTCAGTTCACTCCCGACGTGGACTCGGTCGACGACAAGGCGCTCATCGCCCAGGAATCCATGGCGATCGAGGCGCGCCGCCGTGCTCATGCGCCGGGATTGAACCCCTGAGCCTCGGCCGCTGGTCGGCCCGCCTGGTCACGTTTCGGGCCGATACCTACGCGCTCTATCTCGCCTATCGCGATCCGCGGGTGTCGTGGCCGGCCAAAGCCGTGCTCTTGCTCGTGATCGCGTACGTGCTAAGCCCGATCGACCTCATCCCCGATTCGATCCCGGTCATCGGCTTTCTCGATGACGTGATCGTGATTCCGCTCGGGGTGGCGCTGGCTGCGCGACTCATCCCGAAAGAGATCATGGCCGAACATCGCGCTGCGGCGGCTTCGAAGTTCCCAAGCGGCCGCCCGCGGTTCTGGCGCGGATGTTTGATCGTGAGTGCGATCTGGCTCGTGCTGACCGGCCTGGTCGTGTTCATGATCGTCGAGTTGATCAGGCGAGCGAATCACTAGAACTACGGGACGCGAATCTTGAACGCGACCGGAAGTCGAAATGAACAGGTTACTTCGGGGAGGCTACGCCATCTCCGACAATTTCGCGAGCGCCTGGAGCAGATCCGGTTTTGTCGTAAGAAGCGGGGCCAGGGGATCGCCCTTTTTCTCCAGCCGCTTCAACACGGTGCGGATGGTGAACTTCTTGGGATCGAGCTTCGCGTTCACCTCGCTCCATTCGAGCGTTGTGGATACCGGCGCTACCGAAAGCGGGCGCACGCTGAAGGGAGAGACCATGAGCTGGCCATGGCGGTTCTGGAGAAAATCGAGATAGACCCTGCCCTTGCGTGCGGGAATGGATCGCGCGGTGGTGGCGATATCGCGGTGCTGCCGCTCGATCACGCGAGCCAGCAAGTGTCCCAGCGTGCGGGATTGGTCATAGGTGAATTTCCCCGCGAGCGGAATGAGCACGTGAAGCCCGGTCGCCCCGCTGGTCTTGATGAACGCGGGGAGGCCGATGTCGTCGCACAGCTTCTTGGCCGCTTTGGCCAGCTCGACCACGTGAGCGAACGGCGCCGTTTTGGGATCGAGATCCAGCAAACACCAATCGGGATGCTGGATGTCGGAGGCGCGGCTCATCCATAAGTGGAGCGGGATGGCCCCCGTGTTCACGATATAAAGCAACGATTCCAGGTCGTCGGCGACCAGATAACGAATCTCCCGCTCCGAGCTGCCGCTCCAGATGTCTTCGGTGCGCACCCACTCGGGAAAGAAATCGGGTGCGTTCTTTTGATAGAAGCTTTTGCCGGCGATGCCGTCCGGATAACGGGTGAGGACGAGGGGACGGTCGGCGAGATAGGGTTGCATCCACGGAAACACGTTTCGGTAGAACTCGATCAAATCACGCTTGGTGTAGCCCTCCTCGGGCCAGAACACTTTGTCGAGATTCGAGAACGAAATCGTCTTATCCATCGCGGCTTTCCGTCTGCCCTTGCCGTTGCCTGCCGAAGTGGGCTTGTCTTCCACCACCGTGACCGGAGGCGGGTCGGAGGCTTCTTCCGGAACGGGCCCCTGCCAGACGCAATCCTCGGGTTCTTTATCGTCGCGCACCCGCAAGAAGGCGGGATGGCGAAGGAGCCCATCGCTGGTCACTTCCTTGTATCGAACCTCCACCACCCACTCCGGCTTTACCCATTTGTGATCGGCGGACGTGGGCACAGGGCCCGTGCAGGGTGGTTTCTTGACTTGGAGCTTCGCAAGGTCGCGATGCATTTCGACGAGCTGCTTTTCGTTGAACCCCGTTCCGACCCGCCCCGCATACCGGAGCTCGCCATCCCGATACGCCCCTAGATGAAGAGCGCCGAACCCTTGCCGCGCGCCACCGGGAACGGTGTAACCGCACACCACGAAGTCCCCCGTTTTTTCGACGCGGATCTTGAGCCATAAGGGCCAGCGCCCGCCCTTGTAGAGCGAATCCGCCTTCTTGGCCATGATGCCTTCGAGACCGAGCTCCCGGACTTTCTCGAACATGGCCTCGCCCTTGGTCGCGACGTGATCGGTGTAGCGCACCGCCCCCGCGGCGGGGACTATTTCCTTGAGTAGTTTCTTGCGTTCCAGAAGTGGCAGGCCCCGCGTGTCGTAACCTTCGACGCCGAGAAGATCGAACGCAAAGAACGTGGCGGGAAGTTCCACGGTCGCTTTTTCGATTTCAGATTTCTTGCGCAGCTGCGCCCGCTTTTGCAAGCGCTGGAATTCGGATTTGCCGCGTTCGTCCAGCACCGCGACCTCGCCGTCGATGACTAGGTCCTTAAACGGCAGAGCGGCGAGCACGCGGGCGACCTCGGGGAAGAGCTGGGTGTAATCGTGGCGATTCCGGGAGCGCAGAGTCGGCTTGCCGTTTTGATCCCGGGACGCCAGCAACCGGTAACCGTCGATCTTGAGCTCGAAAATCCAATCTTTCTTGGTGAACGCCTTGTCGGTGGTCTCGGCGAGCATGAGATCGGCCTTCATGGGATCGATAGGACGTTCGGGAAGTTTCAAGCGTTTCAGGTTCTTGATCACGCCTTGGACACGATTTGCGCCGTCCTGGATCTCTTCCACGGTGAGACCGGAGAGCACCGAGGTTTCGGGAAGGTTCGCGGCGTCTCCGGTGCGGGAATATGCGTCCGCCTTCTTCATGAGCAGCCATTCTTTGGGATCGCGCTTCGTTTTGACGAGGATCCATTCACCCTTGAGCTTGTAGCCCTTGAGCTCGAAGTGCATCGATCCCTTGGTGTTGATGTCTGCGGGATCGTCGATGGGCGTCCAGAGTCCCCGATCCCACACGATGACGCCCCCGGCCCCGTAATTTCCGGTGGGGATCACCCCCTCGAAGTCCGCGTACTCGACCGGGTGGTCCTCCACCTGCACCGCCAGTCGTTTTTCCTTGGGATCGAGCGAGGGACCCTTGGGCACGGCCCAGGACCATAGGGTGCCGCCCCATTCCAGCCGAAAGTCGTAGTGAAGCCGGCGCGCAGCGTGCTTTTGAATGACGAAGAGCCGCGGTCGGGACGCGCGGGCGGACCCCATCGGCTCGGGGGTCGATTCGGCGGAACGTTTTGCCCGATATACTTTTAGGCTATTGGCGGGGATGCGCTTTGATGGGGGCACGGTATTTATGATAATCGAAGTGATATACTGCGCGACCCTAAACCGCAGGCCCTCTTCGATCGATCACTGTTATCGTGTTCCCGAGTACACGATCGATCGGGAAAAATTCGAGAGGTACCTATGCCGGCACGTCCACTCGCATCCGCCACCATTTCGTTCGGTCTCGTCGCCATTCCGGTCAAGCTGTTCACGAGCAGCGAATCCGCGGAGCACATTTCTTTCCGGTTGCTCCATGCGACGTGCAAGACCCCCTTGAAGCGCCCCTATTACTGTCCCACGGACGAAGTAATGGTGGACTACGAGGAGATCGTGAAGGGTTATGAGTACTCGAAGGGTCAGTACGTGCTCTTCACCGACGAGGAGCTGGACGCTCTGGCGCAGGAAGTTACGAAGACGATCGAGATCGAAGAATTCCTGCCCGCGGAAAAAGTCGATCCTGTGTATTTGGATCGCACGTATTACCTGGCCCCAGACAAGGGTGCTGCACGCTCCTATCAGCTCTTGGCCAAGGCGCTCGGGAACAAGGATCTCGCCGGTCTGGCCAAGTACGCGGCCCGCGGGAAGCAATATCTGGTCGCCGTGCGGGCGATGGAAGACGGGCTGATCATGGAGCAGCTCCATTATCCGGACGAGGTGCGCAAGTTCTCCGAGATCCCGATCGAGCAGGCAACCGTAAAAGAAGCCGAGCTCAAGCTCGCCTACCAGCTCATTGAGCAGAGCACGACCGACGAATTCAAACCCGAAAAGTATACGGACGACGTAAAGGCGCGGGTTCAGGAAGTGATCCAGCAGAAGGTCGAGGGCGAAGAAATAACCTACGCTGCCGCCGAGGAGCCCAAGGCGCAAATCATCGATTTAATGGAGGCGTTGAAGGCGAGCCTCGAGCCTGGCGCGGCCGCCACGGGAAAGCGGGCGGCGCGGGCCAAGGAGAAGGCGGCCGAAGCGGCAAAGCCGCGGGGCGCGAAGGTTTCGGCGAAAGAGCGGAAGCCGGCCAAGCCCTCGCCTCGGAAAGCGGCGGCTAAGAAGGCCGTTCCCGAGCGGGCTCGCCGCGCGGCGCGCTAGTTTCTGGCGCCTGCCGCGAGCTGTCGCCCAATAGTCCAACTGGTCCTAGGACCCGTTGCGTGCCGAGGGTCGCCACAGCCCGCGATCCTTGAAGTCGGCGCGCCAAACGTGGTACTCAATTAATCAATGGCTACTGGGACACACCTCAAAGAAGTGCAGCCTCTGTTCCCGAGCGGATACAGTGCGGCCCAGGCGTCCAAGCTCCTCGATCTCCCACTTCCCCAGATCCGCAACTTCGTTGAAGCCGGCTTCCTGACCCCGCGACATGACGACAAGGGCGAATACCGCTTTTCCTTCCAGGACCTCGTCCTCCTCCGCACCGCCAAGGGTCTCACTGACAAGCTCTCGCCCCGCAAGGTGCGTCAAGCGCTCAAAACGCTGAAAGAGCAACTACCCCAAGGTCGGGATTTGTCGGCGCTCCGCATTACGGCCGAGGGCGATACGATCGTGGCCCACGATGGCAAGAGCGCCTGGAATCCCGAATCGAAGCAGACCCTGATCAGCTTCCAAGTTTCGGAGCTGGCTGCAGATGTAGCGCCACTGGCTCGCGAGGCCGTCCAGGCAGCGCGGGAGGGTGAGCAGGAGCTGACCGCCGAGGACTGGTACGAGCTGGGATGCGATCTGGAGATGGACGACCCCGAGGAAGCCCGCGATGCCTACCGGCGGTGCGCCGAGCTGAAGCCCCTTCACCCCGACGCCCACCTCAACTTGGGGCGGTTGCTCCACGAAGCGGGAGAAGTCCAGGCGGCCGAGGAGCATTACCGCATCGCCTTGGCCGTCCGGCCCGACGATCCCACCGCCGCCTACAACCTAGGCGTCTCATTGCAGGATCTCGAGCGCTTCCCAGAGGCCATGCACGCCTACGATCGGGCACTCCAGAGCGATCCTCAGAACGCTGACGCGCACTACAACTTGGCCCAAGTCTACGAAGCGATCGGGAAACCGATGATGGCGTTTCGGCACCTGCAGATCTACAGAAAGCTGATCGAGCGCGATAATTAGATTGTGACGCTCTAGCCCCGCCGCGTGGGCACGTGGCACTCCACCATGCCGCGCTTGGCCAGATACTGCTGGTGAAATTCCTCGGCCTTGTAAAACGATCCCGCGGGAAGCATCTCGGTCACGATGGGTCCGTCGAACTGGCCGCTACGATCGTGACGATCTCTGGACGCGCGCGCGGAGCGCTCCTGCTCCGGCGTGTGGAAGAAAATTGCGGAGCGATACTGGTTGCCAATGTCGGGGCCCTGGCGATTCATGGTCGTGGGATCGTGGATTTCCCAGAACATCTCGAGCAGCTGGTCGTAGGACACCTTTTTCGGATCGAAGGTGACCTCCACCGATTCCGCGTGTCCCGTTTTCCCGGTGCAGACTTCCTGATAAGTCGGGTTGACCCGGTGCCCGCCGGTGTAGCCCACCGTCGTATCCGTCACACCGGGGAGGTCGCGAAACGCGGCTTCGACGCCCCAGAAGCAACCGGCTGCGAACGTGGCTTTTTCCATCTCCCTGCTCCCTTCCGACCTCGGCCCCCTGACCGGCCTAGTTTCTCTTCCGCGAGCGACCCGACCAGCGATATCGCTCGAGATCCAAACACCCATTATCCCGGAAACGGATTCCCTCCTTTTCCAGGAGGGCCCGCTGCACCCTATCGCTATCCCCAGCGCCTCGGGGGCTGATCCCGCCCCGGTGGTTCACCACCCGGTGCCATGGAACCCCCGATCGCTCGGGAAGAGCCGCCATCGCGTACCCAACCACGCGGGGGGTGGCGCCCGTAACTCCGCTAGCAATTTGACCATAGGTCACGACACGGCCCCGGGGAACTCTCGCCACTGCCGAATAGATCCGCCGGTAGAGCGAGTCCTTCTTGGAAGTTTTCGCCATGGCGAAAACGCATTCTAGGGCCGGGGAAGGAAAAACTCTACGGTCAATAGAACGGATTTGAGGCGCTTATCGAGGCCAGGGCCGTCTAGGCTGATTTTTTCTCGGCGTCTTCGTCATGCTCATGGGCGAGGGGGATTCCCAAAAGCTCGATATGCCGTACGCACACCGCGGCGTTCCAGGCCATGACTTCCAGGACCCGCAGGTCCTCCTGGGTGTAGGTCACCTCGGCGTTCCGGCTCGACACGCAAAGGACACCGTAAAGCTGCTCGCGGAAGACCACCGGGACCACCATGGCCGAGTAGATCTGCTCGGTCTTGGGCCGGAAGCGCCAGAACTTGCTGGCGTTGACCTGAGGCCCCAATAACAAGGGTCTCCGGTGCTCAGCCACCCAGCCCGCCACCCCGTCGCCAACCCCCTGCCTGGAGCCCATGACCAGGTCCATGTTTCCGTGCCCGGCCGCCGACCGCACGGTGAGCTCTTTCTTGACCGTATCCACGGCCATGATCGAGACGCGTTCGCAATCGAACGTCTCGAAACAAATCTGGGTGATGCGATTGAACAAGCTCTGCGGCGTGGTCTTGGACGCCATGGTCCGGCTGACTTTGTTGAGCTCGATCAGCTGGTTGTAGTACCGCTCGAAATTGCTGAGGATTTGCTTTTGCCCCCGCACGAGCTCGTCGCGGCGACGCCGGAAGCGACGGTGCCGTACACCCGCATAAATGGAGAATGCAAACGCGGCCACGATCAATCCGCCCAGGAGCGTGACGTCGGTGTGAGGCCATGGCCATGGGACCGCGGTGCCGAAGCGCCGCAAGAACACGATGGCGGTTCCCAGGATGAGGGGCGTGATCATGAGCACGGTGAGCACGGAACCCCATAGATGGGCCTGATCGCGCTCCATCCGAGCGATCTCGTTGAGCGTGTCGTCCTTGGCTGAGGCCCGAGCGTGCTTCGCCTTTTTTGACGTCATGCTGTGATCCCCGCAAAACGCGGATTTTAATAGCGTTATTCGTCATCAGATATCGGTCAGAGTCCGGGGGAGAATGAATAAAAAAAAGAGGGACCGGAGCTCCGGTCCCTCTTCTGGCTTCATTTCAAGCGACTAGCGCTTCAAAAACCCTCTGATGCCGTCCACCACCCGATCCTGCTGTGCGTCGGTCATCTCCGGGAACATGGGCAGGGACAGAATCCTCTCGGCCACGTGCTCGGTGACAGGGAGCCGCTTCTTGGAGCCGGCCAGCTCCTTGAGCGCGGGTTGCTGATGCAAGGGAAGCGGATAGTGCACGCCGGTCGCGATGCCCTGGTCGCCCAACGCCTTTCCAAGTCCTTCGCGATCGTCCACCTGGATCACGTAGAGGTGATACACGTGGCCGCGCTGTTCCACGGGCGTTTCGACCGGTAGCCCGCTCAGGAGCTCGGTGTAACGGTGGGCGAGTCGCCGGCGAGCGCGGTTCCAATCATCCAAGTGGCGCAGCTTCACGTTCAGCACCGCGGCCTGAATGCCATCCAGCCGATAGTTGTAGCCGATCAAATCGTGGCTGTACTTCGTCGTCCGCCCGTGATCCACGAGAAGGCGCATGGTCTTGGCGAGGGCCTCGTCGTTGGTCGTCGTCAACCCGGCATCGCCGTACGCGCCGAGGTTCTTACCCGGGTAGAAGCTGAACGCGGCCATGACGCCCATGCTTCCCGCGCGACGGCCCGCCACATCGGACCCATGGGCTTGCGCGGCATCCTCGATCACCAGCACGTTGTGCTTCTTCGCGATGGCCAGGATGGCATCCATGTCTGCGCACTGCCCGTAAAGATGCACGGGGATGATCGCCTTGGTGCGGGGGGTGATGGCGGCCTCGAGCTGGCCGGGATCCATGCAATAGGTCACCGGATCGATATCGACGAAGACCGGCTCCGCGCCGGCGTGGATGATCGATTCGACGGTGGCGATGAACGTATGAGCAACCGTGATCACTTCGTCACCGGGTCCGATGCGCGCGGCCACGAGGGCCACGTGAAGGGCGGAGGTACCCGAACTGGAACCCACACCGAACTTCGCTCCCGAGTAATCCGCGAACGCCTGCTCCAGCTGACGCACCCGGTCTCCCTGGATGAACGCCGTTTCCTCGATCGTTTTCTGGATGACCGGATCCACTTCGTGGCGGAGGTTGCGATACTGGGCGGCAAGATCGACGAAGGGGATCTTCGCCGGGGCTATGGTCGTAGACATGGCATCTCCTCTGAGTCGCTTGAATGAAGGAACGGGAACAAAGAAACGGCCGAGCGGCGTTGCAAAACGGCGGGGTAGTCAGGGTGTGTTAGGCAGAACCTCTCAGCTGGGTTGATAGGCCGCTTGGGCGGCGACGAGGGTTTCCACCACGTCCAGACCGTTCTGGCCGTCGGTGAGGGGCCGCTTGCCCTCGGTCGCACACTCCACGAAGTGCGCGGCCTCCACGGTCAAGGGCTCCCGGAACTTGATGTGCGGGATCCACACGTCTCCCGCGCGCTGTACGAGCTGAAACTGGTCGAAGGTCTTGTAATCGGCCAGCGAAGTGTCGAGCTTCTTCCGGTCGATGCCCTTGTCGAACACCATGATCCGCATGTCCGAGGACGTGTCGTCGTAGAGGACCATCTTCTGGCTGCCCACGATGACCGCGCGCCGCGTCTTGGACGGATCGATCCAGCTCACGTGGATGTGGGCGAACCGCCCGCTCGGAAAACGCATGGTGAGAAAGGACACGTCATCGATGCCAGGCTGCAAAAAGGAGGCGCCCTGCGATTGCACCGATACCGGCTTTTCGCCGAACCAGTAGAGCGCGATCGACACGTCGTGGGGGGCCAGGTTCCACAGTGCGTCAACGTCCTGGCGCACCCGTCCCAAATTGAGACGCTGGAAGTAGGCGTAGTAGACCTCGCCCAGCTCGCCGCGATCGATGTAGTTCTTCACCCACCGCACCGCGTCGTTGAACAGGAAGGTATGTCCCACCATGAGCACCCGGCGGTGCTTCTCGGCGAGGGCGATCAGCTCCTTGGCTTCGGCCACGGTGCGGGACATGGGCTTCTCTACGAACACGTGCTTGCCGGCCTCGAGGGCCCGGCGTACTTGGTCGTGGTGCTGGTCGGCGGGCGTGGCCAGGATGACGGCATCCAGTTCCGGCCGGGCCAGGAGGGCGCCAAACGTCTCATGGACTTCGATGCCCGGGAAATCGGCCGCGAGCGCGTTCCGAGCCTCCGGGGAGCTATCGCAGGCGGCGACCAGTTGCCCGCCCTTGGTGCTCGCAAACACCCGCATGAGGTTGCGGCCCCAATAGCCGTACCCAGCTTGACCCATCTTGAGCGCCACGGGCAGTACTCCCTGGACGTGGAGGAAACCGGGGGCAATGAACGCCCCCCCGGCACTACAAACGCAATATTCTACACTAGTTACGCGAGTGACTCAAAGGGAAAAACGGGTCACATGGGGAACCAGTAACTCACCTTGATCAGGAATGTGTTGGCCGGTTCGCTGGCAAAGAGATCCGCCGCGCGGAGCGAGTTTTCGTAGTGGCTTCCGGTCGCGTCGGTTCGTAGGTCGTAGGCGGAGCGGCCCTGGGTCCAAACGAGGTAGATGGTGCTGCCGGGGCGGTACTCCCAGCGGTAAACGACGTTGAAGTTGACCGACGTGTAGCTGAAGTCGTTGTCGGTCACGATGTAGCCGGCTTCTTGATAGGGAAGCAGGTTGTAGGTGTCCGGCTCGGCCAGCTCGACGGGGTCCGAGTAGTCGCCCACGCTGATGTAGGGCTGAGCATAAATCTCGAGCGACTGGTTGCGAGAGAAGAGGAAGCTCGTGCGGAGCGTGATGTCCACGGTTTTCTGGTGGATCTTGCCGAACACGTAGCTCAACCCACCGATCCCCTGACCGCCGGGACGGTCCCGGAGATCGACTGTCTCCAGGTACTGCGTGTCGTCCTCACGGTAACCATACTTGAGCGTCAGCTGGTGGTTCATGCGGCTGGACTGATTCCATTTCATGCCCACCATCGCGTTCGAGGAGTGATTGGGAATTACGTCGCGGTAGTGAGACACCTCGGTGTTGAAGCTCAGGTTCTTACGCGTGTCCGTGGAACCCCCCAGCCATCCTCCGTACGTGGTCGGCTCGCCCATGAGCGGTCCGCCGCGTGTTTCATACCGTTGCGTGGAGTAGGGCAGGTACTCGACTCCGAACCACGCTTCCCAGTAGTTCTTGAACTGTCCCCAGCCGTTGATGTTCGTTCCGAAGCGCTGGGGGTGCCAGGACCCGTAGGCCCACACGGTGTCTCCGCTCGCGACATCGGTTCCCGTCCGCCCGCCGAAGAGCCAGCTGTTCCAGGCGTTGTAGTTGATGTTGGCGGTGTTCCAGGTCTTGCTCTTGCCTTCCGGGTTGTACCGGTACTGCACCCAGAACGCGCTGAAGATCTCGTCCGGGGCGGAAAGGAAACCGAGATCGTTGAGCTCGAGATGGTCGGATTCCCATCGGCCGACCAGGTTGCCGCGGATGCTCCCGCCGAGCTTCTGGAAGGCGATCTCACCTCCCGAACCGTTCTGTTTGAATGCGGGGATCGAATCGAGTTTGCTCTCCTGATGCTGCACGGTGGCACCGATGACGGACCCGTTGATGTTGTACGCCCGGTTCTTGAAATTGAGGTTGAAGTCGAGCCCTCCGGTGTACGCGTTTCGCGAATTCAGATCGGCATCCGGGGTCGATGGATCCGTGAACTCGTCGCGGTTCGACCGTTTGAGGGCCGCGGTTCCCATCAGGTTGACTTGGTAATTGCCGTCCTTCCATTCCTTGCCCAAGCGTCCCACGAAGGCATCCGAAGGTAAGGTCCCGCTCTTGAATGGATTCCTCTGCTCCGCAGCTACATCCGTGGTTGCGGCAAGAAGGCCTATGGAAAATCCCTTCTGAGTCTTCCCGGTGACCTTGCCCGCCACACGGATGCGCGAGTTTTCGTCACCGGTTCCGATGCGCCGGGAGTAGAACAAGTTGAAGCTCGGATGAGAGAAGAACTTCGCCCCTTCGATGAAGAAGGGTCGTTTTTCCTGAAAGAAGGTTTCGAAGGGGGACAGGTTGAGTGTGGCCGGGTCCGCTTCCACTTGACCGAAGTCCGGCTGAATCGTCCCATTCAGTGTCAAATCCGCGGTGACGCCATACTTGAGATCCAAACCCATTTTCTGCAAGTGATCGACGTCATCCCCGGCACCCGTCACCGCGGGATCGAGGGCGCGCTCCACGAAATAGGGCAGTATCTCGAGCGTGTGGGGGGCGGGGACGTCACGCAGGTCCTTGAGCTCGCCGAAGCGGCTTACGAAGCCCCGGGTGTTGCGGTCCCAGGTCACCCACGCCGTGTCTTCACCCCGGCCGTGCATGTAGCGATACACCTGCAATCCCCACGTCATGTCCTGGGACGGGCGGTAGCGGATGGCGGAGAACGGAATTTTCATCTCCACGTACCAGCCCTTGTCGTCGCGATAGGTTTCGGCCTGCCAGACCGCATTCCAGTCCTGGTCCTGATCCCCGTCGTTGTACACGTAACTGTCCATCTGGACGCCTTCGGGATTGACCTTGAAGTTGTACCCGGTCGTTTTGTCGTGATACGGGTCGAGGTACACGCTGACCAGATCCGAGTTCGAGAACAAGTCTCGTCGCGCAAGATGGCTCGAGACCTTGCCCGGGCTCTTTTCGAGGCACGCAACCGCGAAATACAGCGCGTCCTTGTCGTAGACCACCTTGAACGTCGTTTCCTCGGTGGGAATGGCGCCCCGATCGGGATCGGACACGCGGAAGCCGCTTGCCCCGGCGGCCTTGGTCCACACCGGATCGTCGAGCTTGCCGTCCAGGCGGATGGCTTCGCCGTCCAAGTAGAGCGCGTGGGCGATGGGGATGGGGGTGATGCGGCCGTTACATTCGGGCGGAAACAGATCGGGGTGTTCGGGGGTGTTGATGAAACCGGCAAAGCTCGATGCTTGTGCGGGAGTGGGCGGCCCCGCCACCACGGGGGATCCGCCGATTAAAATCAAAAGGACCAATACGAAACGCACGCCGGCCCGGTACTGCGTCATGGTAAGGACCATCCTTGAGGGAGGTTTTATCTGTCGGGCGGCTGAGGTTTCCCAGACTATGACGGAGGCTGGGGCGAAAACGTTTGAATGGGGCCGAAGATCGTGAGGGGACCAATCGACCGGGGGAGGGGAGTATACCCAGACTCTGGGGGAAGGAATCAACTGTCGTGAACCGTACATCCGGGGTGGGGTTGGATCGGCTACGGCGGCGCATCGTGGTCTGCGTCCGCTGCCCCCGGCTCAGAGCCCACTGTTTGGACGTGGCCTTGGTCAAGCGGCGGGCCTACCTCGACTGGCGATACTGGGGGAAACCGGTCCCCGGCTTCGGCGACCCGTCCGCCCGTATTTACGTTTTGGGTCTCGCTCCCGCCGCCCATGGCGCCAACCGTACTGGCCGGATGTTTACTGGAGATCGATCGGGGGACTTCTTGTTTGCCGCCTTGTGGCGATCGGGTTTCGCGAACCGGCCGGAGTCTCAGCATCGTGACGACGGGCTCGAACTCAAGGACGTGTATATGGGCGCCGCGGTGCGTTGCGCTCCGCCCGCCAACAAACCCACCCCCGAGGAAACGGAAAACTGCCGCCGGTTCATGGGCGAAGAGCTGGAGCTCTTGTCCAAGGTCAAGGTCGTGCTGGCCCTCGGACGGTTTGCTCACGAGGCCTATCTCAAGCACTTGAGGACCACCGGCATATCCCTGATCTCGAAACAGTATCCCTTCGCGCACGGTGCCATGTATGTGTTGCCCAACGGCCTCGTGCTCTTCGACACCTACCATCCGAGCCAGCAGAACACCTTTACGGGGAAGCTCAAACCGGAGGACCTCGACCGGGTGCTGCGGAAAATCCGTGCTACGATCAACACATGATGAGCGAGACGTCGCGGTCCCCGGGGGCATGATCGTCCGGTTCCGACCATCGCGCGTCCGAGATGTCGTTCTGGGCCTGGCACTGTGGGTGGCTCTCCCCTCCACCCTTGCCGCACAAACGACGCCGGTTCCGCAGACGATCCGGGTCGTTCCCGCCCATAGCCCCGATTCCTCGGCGTATCACGATTTGTCCTCGGCGGTCGCCGCGGCCCGTAACGGCGCGGTGATCGAGCTCGACCCCGGTGTTTACGATCTCACCCCAGAAGCCTACGTGGAGGAGATCTGCGGCAACTGCGAAGCGGAATCCACTCAGGTTCATGCCACCGTCGGTTTGCGCGTGAGCGGAAAAAACATCCGCATCGTCGGCCCGCGTGACAGCGTGGTCACGAATGATCCGGGGCATCACGGGGCGGTGATCCGCACGCACGCCGGCTACGGCATTCTCTTCGAGAACTGCCAGGACTGTGAACTGTGGGGGGTGACAGTTACGGAAGGACGACGCGACACGTCGCAGAACGCCACCGACGCGGCCATCGTGGTGAAGGAAAGCACCGTCGCCATCGAGCAGTGCACGCTCGAGAACAACATTGGCGATTCGACCGTAGTTGCACACACCAAGGTCGGCATCATGGGCATCGCCGGACGTGAAGGCTCCCACATTCGCGCCAGCGCAAATCGCATCCGTCGCAACTCCTGGGATGGGATCGCGCTCTATCGTCGTGCCAGCGCGACAATCGAAGGCAACGTGATCGATGGCGTTGACCTCGCGCGCGGGACGCGGATCGGAGGCGGACGGGGGGTCGGGATCGGCGTGACTTGGAATGCCACCGCGGACATCCGAGGCAACCTGGTCAAACGTTACTGGAAAGGCATCGGTGCCTTCATGGATGCACGGGTGACAGTCGAGGACAATGTGGTCGAGCAAGTGGCGACGTGGGGACTCACCCTCTGGGACGCGGGGCGCGGCCATCCCTGCGGCACCTTCACCCGCAACGTCGTCTACCGCTCCGGAGCCTGCGGCGCCTCGGTGATCCGAGCCAAGAACGAACCGCCCGCGCCGGGACGATTCGTCGAGAACGTGCTCGTGCAAACGGGTCAGGATCCTCGTTACGACAGCGGCGAGCCGTATTGCTTCCAGGAGCCCATCGCGCGGCACGCCGTTCCGGATTCGTTCATCATTGCCGAGAACGTGCAGTTCGGAAACCGCGTTCCAGGAAATCACCCCGCGCCCGGAGACCTGGACGACAAGGAGTTTCGGAGCAAGCTGGAGACGATTCGCGTCGCCCACGCCCGCTGGCCCGCGTTGATGCAGTCGGAGTTCTGGACCGCATACGGCACGCCGAAACCATGAAATCCGAGGACGTCACCGCCATGCTCGCTCAGCTCTCCGCGGGCGATCCACGCGCAGTCGAGGGTTTGTTGCCGGTGGTGTACGACCAGATGCGGCGGCTTGCCGCGGGATACTTGAAGGACGAGCGCAAGGATCACACGTTGCAACCCACCGCCCTCGCGCATGAGGCGTTTCTGCGCATGGTCGTGCAGACCGACGTCACCTGGCAGAACCGCGCGCATTTTCTGGGAGTAGCGGCCCAGGCCATGCGTCGCATCCTGGTCGACCACGCTCGGCGCAAGAAGGCGCTCCGGCGGGGCGGAGGACAGACGTTGATCGGACTCGACGCGGCGGTCGAGGCCGGACAACCGGATGTCGCATTCGATGACCTGGACCGCGCCCTGGAGGAGCTGGCTAAACGGAGCGAACGGCAAGCCAAAGTGATTGAGCTCCGTTACTTCGGCGGCCTCACCATCGAGGAGACGGCGGAAGTGCTCGGCACCTCGCCTATGACCGTGAAACGGGACTGGACGATGGCGCGGGCTTGGCTCTTCCGCGAGCTTGGTGGGAACGCTACTGACTGATACACTACGAACGGGCTTGGAATCGAAGTTCCTATGCTGCGTGCGTTGTTCTGTTCCTTCCTCTTCATGGCTGTTCCTGCCTCGGCCCAAGTCTACGAAGTCGGAGTCTTTGCCGACAGCTGTACTGGCTCACAGGTTAGTGTTCTCACACCGGCTATTTTCAAAGTAAGTGTTTGCGCCCATGTTCAAGATCCACCGAACCCCGGGAACTGTCTGCATCCGGCCCTGGCGGTGCAATGCCGCATCTCGGGCTTCCTGGATTCCTGGGCCGTTACAGCGACTCCAAATCCGGAGGCGAGTCATGTAACAGGAGATCCCCTAGGGCTCGAGGGTGGGGAGATGGTTGTTCCGCTGGAAGGTTCCTCCACCATCCCTCTCTATACGTTGACTGTTAACGCCCCGGCGGAATCACGAGAAACCGACCTGATCATTCAGGGCCGGAACGAAGATTGTCCGCTCGCGCGATTTTTGGCGGATAACTGCGACTATGCCTATCTATGCGCCGAGACGCAGTCCCTTCATGTGGCAACCACTCAGTTTGCGCCCGTCCTCGAATCGACTTGGTCGTTACTCAAGGCTCGTTATCTGACGCCTTGACCCTCAACTTCGGTGTCGTTCCAGAGCGGCGATCTGTCGCGATAGCTCGGCTGGCCACTTGGCATCCCCGGCGTTTAGCACGCCCCGCTGTTCCAAGCCCTCATAAATGTCGCGGCTTTTCTTCAACCATTGGATGGCTTGGGACCGGTAGCGCCCCTTGTCCGTAACAGTGGGGGAGCGGGAAAGAGCCGCCGCGGCTTTGCCCGCTTCCCGAGAGCTCTGAGCCAGGCCCAACAGGTTCTGCACGTTGCTCGAATCGCCGACGACGAGAGGTGCGTAGCGTTCGTAGGCTTCGTTGAATCGCGCCAGCGCGGCTTCGTAACGAGATCCGTCCATGAGCATCGTCCCGAGTTGTAGGTGGCCGGAGGCGACATCGGCCGCGGCCAGGACATTCCCAGGATCCTGGGCCGCAAGCGTCTCGGTGATCTTCATGCCTTCACCGAAGAGCGCGAGCGCCGAATCAGTTTCGCCCACGTTGGCGGTGAACCCCGCGAACATGCTGTAGACGATCGAGAGATCTCGGAGGGATTCCGTGTTCTCCGTTTGTTCGGCCGCGGCTTCCTGGGCCGCGCGGAGTGAACGTTCGTACGACGCGTGCGCCCCAGCACGGTCATTGCGAGCCGCTTTTAGCTCGGCGGTCTTGGCGCATTGGATCACGATGCCACGGCGCCAGCCCGCATCGCCGGGGTGTTGGCGATACATCTCCTCGGCGAAGTTCATGCAGAACTCGCGTTCGGTAGCGGCGCCCGGCGTGTCCGCGGCGGCAAGCTTCCAGTCGCCCATGCGATCGTGGGCAAGGATGAGATCCCCCGGGAGCCACCGATCCTCGGGGAATTTAGCACGCAAGCGCTCGATGCCGGCCAGCGCGGTGGTAGCTAACTGCATCGCTTCCTCGTGGTGGCCCCCCGCCTGGCGAAGATCGGCGAGCCGCTGCTGGGTGAGGACCAAATCGCGGGCGTAGGCCAAGGATTCGGGCGCTGCGGCCGCGGCGCGTTCCAGCAAGGCCAGCGAGCGCCGGTAGCTTTCCAGCGCCGCCTCGGGTTGGCCGAGATTGGGGAAGTCGGGACGTCCCTCGGCGTCGCCGATCTTTCCGTAGGCAACTCCGAGCTCGTGCTGGAGTGCGGGGTCGTCTTTGGCTTCGCGGCTCAAGTTGTTCAAATACCTGAGCGCGTCATCCACCAGCACCTTGCGGGCCGGGGTGGATCCGGGAAGATTCACGATCGCGTCGTGGATGTCGAACACGACGGCATGGGCGAGCGACTTCACGTCTTCGAACCGGCGCTGGGCCAGATCGCGCTGGCGACGCGCTACGGCCGCCTGCCAGCTTGTTCCGATCAACCCCGCGATCAACGCGAGCGTGACGAGAGCGCTCGTGATGACGGCGATGCGATGCCGCCGTACGAATCGTGAGGCGAGATAAAGAGTAGATCCCCCTCGGGCCAGGACGGGCAGGCCGTCCAAGTGGCGGCGAATGTCCTCGGCAAAGAGCGCCACGGATCCATAACGCCGCGCCGGATCTTTTTCCAGTGCCTTGAGCACGATGTAGTCGAGGTCTCCGGACAGGTGCCGGCGAAGCCGCTGGGTTGTCTCTCCCCGCCGGGACGATGTCTCCTCGGATGGAGATCGCGTTACCGCGGTGCTGGGGGGAACCGGTTCCATCTCCGTGGCCACGCGGAGCATCTCCTCGGGCTTGCGGGTGCGGAACTCGAGCGGCCGGCGGCCGGCGAGAAGCTCGTACAGGACGACGGCGAGCGAGTAGACGTCGGTGGTCACCGTGACCGGATCGCCGCGAATTTGTTCCGGGCTCGCGTAATCCGGAGTCAAGAGCCGGCCCCATGGGGCGGTGATCGTGTTGACGGCTCCATCCTCGTCCGGCCCGAGCAACTTGGCGATGCCGAAATCCAGAAGCTTGGTCTGGCCGTCTTCGGTCACGAGGATGTTGTCGGGTTTCAAATCGCGATGCACGACCAGACGCTGGTGCGCGAACTGCACCGCATCGCACACGTCGAGAAAGATGCGAAGTCGGGCGTCGACGCCGAGGCGGTGCTCGTCGCAATAGCGAAGGAGCGGCCGGCCGGAGACGAAATCCATGACCAGATAGGGGGTCCCGTCGGGAGCCGTGCCACCGTCGATGAGGCGGGCGATAGCGGGATGATCAAGCATGGCCAGGATCTGACGCTCGGCTCGGAAACGGTGCACGAGATCGCCGGAACGCAAGGACGGCGGCAAGAGCTTGATGGCCACTTCCTTGGTGAAGTTCTCGTCGTCGCGAACCGCGCGAAATACGACGCCCATCCCGCCGCGTCCGATTTCTTCCAGGACGCGGTACGGCCCGAACCGATCCCCGGGGCGGGCGGTCTGACTCAGCTCCCGGGCCGGGGACCCGGCGAGAAAACCGCTCGCCTCACCATGGGCAGTGAGGAGGGAACGCACTTCCCCCGCCAGGGCGGGGTCTTCCGACTCGACGCGGGCCAAAAAGGCTTCCCGAGCCGAGGCGTCCAGATCCAGCGCTTCGTTGAACAGGGCGTTGAGGCGATCCCAGGTGGGCGGCCGGTCCACGGGCCGGAGAATAGCGGATGGGCCTTTTCCTACAAAACGATGGTCCAGTAGTCGTCCGTTTAGCGCGTCTCTGATTGATGAGCGAAACACACCCGCCCGGAAACCCTCCCGGCCGCAAAGGACGCAACCCGGATAAGACTGTGTCTTGGGAACGGCTCCGGGCGGTGTTTTCCGCTCTGATCGAGCTTCCCGCGGGCGAACGCCGGGCATCGTTGGCCGAGCTGACCGACGAATCCTTACGCCGAGAGGTGGCCTCGCTCCTGGAGGCGCACGAACGGGCCGGCGGTTTTTTGAACCCGGAAGACATTCGACGCATGGATGTCCCTGAATCACGCAAGAAGACGAGCGGCAGGAGGCCACGATGAAAGCGCATCTCGCCCTGACAGGGTTTATCGCGGCGTTTCTTTTCGTGAACGCGGGTGCAGGTCACGCCATCGGCGTCGGCGATCTCAAGAAAAAAGCGGAGAAGGAAGCGAAGAAGGCGACCGAGAAGACCGCCCCGAAGGTGGAAACGCCCAGTGCCCCGGCGGGCACGGACAACGCGGCGGAAGCCGCCACGCCGGCGGGCGGAGACGGCGGGAAGGTCTCGGCGGTGTCGACGAAGTTCGACTTCGTTCCCGGGGACAAGGTGATCCTCATGGACGACTTCACCCGGGACGAGCTGGGCGAGTTTCCCTCGCGTTGGAAGGCGCACAACGGAAACTGGGATATCGTCGAGCTCAAGGGCGAGCGCTGGCTTCGCCTCAATGGAACCGATGGCTTGATCGCGATCAAAGCGGATTCGCTTCCGGAGAAATGGACCCTCGAGTTCGACATTTATCAGGAGAAAATGACCGCCGCCGTCTACACGGTTGGAGGTCTTTACCCCAACTCGGATGCGTGGATCTGGTACGCCGCATTGGGCAACAATGCAAACCACGTCGAAATGGGGGGCACTGCCAACTCGACCGCAGAAGTGCCGGGGGGCCTGAACGGCCGGCACCATATCTCGATCATGGCCATGGGAACGAGTCTCAAGGTCTACGTCGATCGCGAGCGGATGGCCAATGTTCCTGAAATGACACTGAGGCCTGATCAAAAAGTCGCCGCGCTCGG
>Ga0075418_10000093_pt1 | contig 75683 bp, 57 predicted proteins | sample SoiMetdeltSBSDD2_FD_81776 | JGI IMG/M metagenome (GOLD analysis project Ga0075418, IMG submission 81776) | Bulk soil microbial communities from a Populus tree surrounding site in Tennessee, USA - Soil MetaG P. deltoides SBSDD2 | ecosystem: Environmental > Terrestrial > Soil > Tree plantation...
AGAGCTTCGCGACATGGTCGAATCGGGCCTGCGCCATTTCGAAGGCGTTGTGTGGCGTGAGCGCCATTGGGACCTCCATTCACTCGGAATATAGGTCCTCTGGCACCATTCGAGAAGCCGCCGCCCTGCGGAACCGCGCCCCGGGCTGGGCTGCGCCGCGTTTCAGTCTCACCGCACGTCGCGCGGCGACTGAATGCCGGGACGACGCGTTCGATTCAAGGTGGCCCCGGGCGGTGGCGTGGGCAGTGCGGCAGAGCCGCTTCGGCTGCCATGAAGTCCGGCGGCAGGCCGTCGAGGCACTCGAGCGGATCGCAGCAGGTGTGGCACACGCGTTTGAGGGCTTGGAACCCTTCGAGCCGTACGTGCTGCGACCGTTGTTCCTCACGCATCGGTTCTTCGCGCAAGAGCGCCGTGCTCAGGTACTTCTTGCTGTCGTCGGGAAACACAGTCGCTACGACGCCCTCGCCAACGCGCGCCTCGAGCACTTGCAAAGCCGCGAGAAAATTGGCGCCGGAGGAGATCCCAACCGCCAAGCCGAGTTCGGAGGCCAACTTCTGCGCCATGCGGATGGCGTCGCCATCGTCGACATCGATCACTTCGTCCAGGCAATTCAGATTCACGATGGGAGGCACGAACTCGTCCGAAACGCCTGGGATGCGGTGCTTGCCGACGCAGCCCGTGCGCAAAGTGGGTGAAGTCGCCGGTTCCATCGGATGAATGCGCACGCCGGGATGCATCTGACGCAGGAACTGCCCGACGCCCATCACCGTGCCTCCCGTTCCCACGCCGGCCATGGTTCTGGCGCTGTGACTGTGCCTCGGCCGCACCCGGCACGAACGAGGTGGTGGGTGGGCGAGCTCAGTTCTGCGGCGCCGCTCCGGCAGGGTTGGCGCTCGCGCCCGATGGCGCCACGCCGGTGTGCTTCTCGACCCAGGCAAAGAGCTCCTGGTGCCACAGCCGGCTGGCCTGCGGCTTCACGATCCAATGGTTCTCGTCAGGAAAGACGACCAGGCGCGCAGGCACTCCTTTGGCGGTCAGCACACCATAGAGCTCGATGCCCTGGGTGACGGGAACGCGATAGTCCTTCTCGCCGTGGAGCACGAGCGTCGGCGTGCGGAAGTTGGCCGCATACTGATTCGGCGACCAAAGATCGATTCGCTGCGGATCCTCCCAGGGGAGGGCGCCATAATTGTTGGCGCGGCCCCAATGCGAGTCGGACGCGAATTGCCCCATGAGATCGTAGACACCTGCATGACTCACGAGCGCTTTGAATCGATCCGAATGACCTAGAATCCAATCCACGAGGTAGCCGCCATAGGATCCCCCCGCCGCCGCCATGCGTGTCGAATCGACCAGGCCCTGCGCGATCAGCCAATCGGTCGACTGCATGATGTCGGTGAAAGGTTTGTCGCCATGCGCACCCAGGATCGATTCGCAAAACGCTTGCCCCGAGCCGGTCGAGCCGTGGAAGTTGACCAGCGCGACCAGGAACCCCCGCGATGCCAGCAACGCCGCATTCCAACGATAGTGAAATTGATCGAGCCAGCTGCCGTGCGGCCCGCCATGAATCACTTGCAGCAGCGGCAACGGAGTCCCATTGACGGCGTTTGGCGGCAGGACGACGAACATCTGCACCGGATCTCCACCGGCGCCAGCGAACGTCACGTCGCGCACGCTGCCGAGCTCGAGCGACGCCATGAGCTCGGCGTTGAAGCTCGTGAGAGCCTGCGCTCCGCTGCCATCCGACTTGGCGCTCCAGATTTCAGCCGGCTGTGTCAGCGTGTCGTAGGTGAAGTACAGCTTGCCTCCGGGTGCGACGGCGACGTTGCCTGTGTTGCCGCCGCGCACGAGCAACCGGGGCGTCCCGCCGCCGATGCCGAGCGCATACAGGTTCGACCGGCCCTGTGACACGGAATGGAAATACAATGTCTTGCCATCGAGTCCACAGGTCCAGCCGCTCGGTTGCGCGTCCCATCCTGGGCTGAGCAAACGAATCGTGCCCGTCTTGCGTTCGTAGCTCGCCAAATGCGTGAAGTCCGGATCGATCTCCGGCCGGCGCGCGCGCCCGAAGACGATGAAGCGGCCGTCGGGCGTATAGCGCGGCCGCACATCGTCGGCGGGGTTGTCCGCGGTCAAACGGCGCGCCTCGCCGCCCGAAGTCGATACGACGAGAACATCCACGTCCAGGGTGCGGTGCGGTGCTTCGGTGACATTGGCGCTGAATGCGATCTCGCTGCCGTCCGGCGCGATGTCCCACGTGCCGGCGGGATCGTCGAGATCCATTTGTCGCGCCGAACCGGACAGGAGATCCGTGATCTTGCGCGACTCCAGATCGATGACGAAGATGTGGGGTATCGTGCCGTCCGTCAACGGATGATCCCAGTAGCGCCACAAGCGGCTCTCGCTGCGCTGCGCCCGTGTCTTGTCCTGCTTCTGTTCGTCCAGCCGCTTCCTCACCGCGGCGAAGTCGTCGTTCAAGTCCGGCCACGTGGAAGCGAGAAAGACCAGACGCTTCCCGTCCGAGAACCAGCGCGGATCGGACACGGCGACAGGCAGTTCGGTCACGCGCTCCGGCTCGCCGCCGCTCATGGAAAGCAAATAGAGCTGCGCCGGGTCCTCGCCCCTTTTCGACACGTAGGCCAGCCGCTTGCCATCCGGGCTCCAGCGCGGGCTCGAATCGGGACCCTCATTGGTCGTGAGACGCCGCGGCTCTGCCTTCTGCGTCGTGTCGAGCAGCCAGAGATCGCCCTGGCCTTTGTTGTTTTCCATCGAATAGCTGGTGACGGTGAACGCCACCCATCGACCATCGGGGGAAACTGCCGGAGCACCGACGCGCTTCACTGCCCACAGATCCTCGACGGTCATCGGCCGGCGCGCCGCCGTGTCGGCATGCACGACTCGGGACGGCCAAGCCCCGGCGGCCAAGAACGCGCCGAGAAGCGCCACCTCGCGCGAAAGATGGCGCCAGCGCGAGATGCTCCGCTTCCTGTGTGTGGCGACGAGCTCGCAGGTTTCCCGCTGGCACGGCATGCGAAGCACCTCCGGGGAGACGGACGATTGGGGAGCGCTCGCATTCTAGCGCGATTTCAGCGCGTGAGCACCATCTTGCGCGAAAAAGTCTCGGCCCCGATCACCGCCTGGCAGTGATAGACCCCAGAGGACACCGGGCGCCCCTGGGCATCCGTCCCATCCCACTGCACATGGTGAATTCCCGGCGCGTAGTCGCCGCGCGCCAAGTCGCGAATCCAGCGCCCGGCGACATCGAAGACGGCAACACGAACGGGACCACGGCTGGTGACAGCGAACTGCACACGGGTGGACGGGTTGAACGGGTTCGGCAGGTTGGGCTGCAACCCTGGCGCCAGGGGGAGGCCGCGCCGGTCACGCGCTTCGGATGCTTCCTCCTTGCAGCCGCAGCTCTCGGGGCCGATCGACAGCGATCGGAACGATGTTCTGGCGCGGCTCGATCGAGCGCTGGGACAGGGTTCGGGAACACATGCCGCACTGCTCAGGCGGTACTGCCATAGGCCCGGCTCACACGGCAACTGCAAGACCAGCGAATGCGCGGTTCCCTCTCCGGCGCCAACGAAAGTCTCCGGCACGGTTCGGCCTGGGCGGATGAGCTCGATCGTGTCGTAGCCCGTCGTGGCGATCGACGTCGTCCAGTCGAATTCGAGGCCCAGATCGCAATCCTGCGCCGTGACGCTCGGCACCGCCACGTTCGCGATGTCCCACACCGTGAAGCCGCTCGTGGAGCGATCGGACTTGAACATCTTCCCATTGGCGTCGTAGCTGTCCAGCTTCACGCGGTAATCGCTGCCGAGAGGCCATCCGGCACCGATGACGAGGTCGAAGACACCGCGGTTTTCCAGTTTCTTGGCCAGCGGCGCGAAGTTTTCCCCCAGGCGATTCGAGAGGTAGAGATCCACGACCGATGCACAGTGCCGCGCGCCGCTCCATGTGATGTCGAGGATCTCCCCCCGAGCGACGAATTCTCCGCCATCGGGGACTACGAGATCCTGTTGTAGAGCGTTCGATGTGACCTCGAGCAGGATCGTTCGACCCCCCGGCTCGTAGCGAATGTTCTCGAAGCTGATCCCGGTGGAGACGGCCTGAGTCGTGAAGCTATCGGAGAAACGATTGGTATTGGGATTCGTGGCGCAAGAGAACTCGGTCTTCCCGAGCGGAGTCCCAGGGCCCCAAAAATCTTCCGGGGAGCCGCGGTGACATGGATCCGCCTCCAAAGGACTCAGCCAAGTCGTGGGGTCGGCCTTCACCGGCGTGTCGATCATCGGGCCTTTGCGCCGCGGCGGATGGACTCTTCCCACCGCACTTTCGAGGCGCCACACGCCGCGCGCGTGCCAGATGAGCAGCCCCGCTGCGCCGAACTTCCGGTCGAAATCACCGGGCTGATCTCGAGGTTGGTAGTTGACGAGAACGAACCGCTCGCCCTTGTATCCGCCTTCCGGTGGTGCCACCCAGATGTTGACGGCGTTGTACGGCGCGTTCCGATCGCGAAGAGGCGGGATTCGGATCGTCTGCCGACTCACGACCGGTCCGTAGGAGACCTGTCGCAGCCAGCCGAGGCGTTCCAATTCCTCCGGGTGATAAGGGACAAAGCCCTCGTCGGGCGGAAGCGGGCCATTCGACGCGTTCGGACCCTTGCCGGTGAAGCCCGAGTAATGTCCGTAGTTCGTCCAGGTGACACTCGTCGGGATTTCACCGCAACCGCTCCCTGCCGGCCCATCGCTTCCCGCGACATGGTCTGCGCAGAACAGATGCTGATGCTCGTGCTGCACGATGGACTCGATCCGCGGTGGCGTGTTCACGCCAGGCCATTCGTCGCCCTCGGCTCGGAACATGGTGAACGCGATCCGGCCGCCGAATGCGAGGCTGGCGTTATACGGGTAGATGACGATCGGTGCTGCCCCTCGCGGCCCGGGGGCGCAAGCGTTGGAGCTCACACACTCGTAGCTGATCAGGATCAAGTAATCGATGGTCGACAATGGAACTGTCCCCCATGCCTGCGAGTACTCGCTCTGGATCGCGGTGAGAACATCCCCCGCCATGCGACCCATGCCGCCGGCGGCGACGTAATCACACGAGGGACGTGGGGCCTGCCAGGCGCTGTCGAGGAAACCGCGATCCACTTGGGCAGTCGGGTCGGGGCGCTTGAGCACACGCACACTGGAGCGGAGGGAACCGTTGCTAGCGAAGTCGAGAAAACTCTCGTAGTCGGTGGCGAGCTTGTCGGCCCAGCCTGGGAGCGTCGTTGCTTGCGGGCCTCGGCCGTTGCACTCCGGGGCCTGTGCATAGTCGACGAAGACCAGAACGGTTTCACATCCGATGCGACAGCCTACGGTCTCGATCGCATCGGGCCGGAGCCCCGTTTCAGCTTCGCATTCGCTCGCGGCATCCGCGCGCGCGACTGTCGGGTCCATTCCGAGACCGGCGAGGACGAAGACGCGCACCAGGCATCGCAGCGTTCGAGAAACGTGCCCGGCCGAGGACAGCCGGTGCACTCGCTCACAGTTCACTGAGCCTCCCGCCGCGTTCTTGGCGGCGAATCCAGGCAATTGGAATATAGTCCCGGTTCTGCCGACGCTCAAGCAACCCAGTGCATCGGTTGAGCCGCGCTCGACACCTGTGGATCGGCCGTGCCCTGCTCGGTGCGAGCCTGTGCGATACTGCGGTCGCTGGAAGCCGTTCCACCCCGGTTCTTTGGGACTTCCGAGGTCGATGAAGAGGAAACACCGCTTCGCCGTCCTTTGGGCGCTGTCGTTGTCCTGCCTCGGGACCATGCGTGCGCCGGCAGCCGAACCGAAAGACCGTAGCCTCGATTGGGCACGCTACGTCGACCCATTCGTCGGCACCGACGGGCACGGGCACACCTACCCGGGCGCGTCGCTTCCATTCGGCATGGTGCAGCTCAGCCCGGATACGCGCTTGAGCGGGTGGGACGGCTGCTCCGGCTACCATTGGAGCGACAATCTCATCTACGGGTTCTCGCACACGCATCTGAGCGGAACGGGAGTTTCCGACTACGGCGACATCCTGTTCATGCCGATCGTGGGCACGGTGCGGTTGAACAATGGAGCCGGCGGCAAGGCTGGCTCCGGCTACGGCACGACGTTCGACAAGGAGACCGAGCGCACCGCCCCCGGGTGGTACGCCGTGCGCCTCGACTCCGGCATCGACGTCGACCTCACCGTCACCGAGCGCGCGGGGATGCATCGGTATCGTTTCCCGCAAGGCGAGCTCGCGCGGGTCGTCATCGATCTCACGCATCGCGACGAGGTGCTGGATGCCGGGCTCATCATCACGAGTCCGACGCGAGTCGAGGGCTGGCGCCGATCGAGCGCCTGGGCGCGCGATCAGATCGTCTACTTTTCTGCCCGATTCTCGCGACCGTTCGAACGCGGCACAGTCACGGACGGCGACAGTCTCGGCGGGCTGTCGCACGAGATCGAAGGCAAGAACGTCAAGGGTCTGCTGTTCTTCGGCTCCGAAGGCAGCGAGCTCCTGATCAAGGTCGGGATCTCCGCCGTGGACATCGAGGGCGCCCGGCGCAACCTCGACACCGAAATCCCCGGGTGGAATTTCGACGCCGTCCGTCACGCCGCACGCCAGCAGTGGAACCAGGCGCTCGGACGCATCGAGATCTCCGGCGGCACCGAAGCACAACGCAGCATCTTTTACACCGCCTTGTACCACAGCCTCTTGGCACCGAACGTCTTCTCCGACGTCGACGGGCGCTACCGCGGCATGGACGGCGCCATTCACCAGGCGGAAGGTCGCCGCCAGTACACCGTCTTCTCGCTCTGGGACACCTTTCGCGCCACGCATCCGTTGCTGACCTTGATCGAACCGGAGCGCGCTGGCGAGTTCGTCGCCACCTTCCTGGCCCAGTACGAGCAAGGCGGTCGCTTGCCCGTGTGGGAGCTCGCGGGCAACGAGACCGATTGCATGATCGGCTATCACTCCGTGTCGGTGATCGCGGACGCTTGGCGCAAAAGCATCGGCGGTTTCGATGCGGGCAAAGCCCTCGACGCCATGATCGCGAGCGCTACGCGCGACCACTTCGGTCTCGCCATGTACCGCCGACAGGGCTTCATCGGCGGCGAGGACGAGCCCGAATCCGTGTCCAAGACCCTCGAGTACGCCTACGACGATTGGTGCATCGCGCAGTTGGCCGAGGGCCTGGGGCGCGAGCGTGTCGCCGATGAATTCTCGCGCCGCGCACGGTCGTGGCGCCATCTTCTCGATCCGGCGACGCGCTTCATGCGCCCGCGCGTCAATCAACGCTGGCTCGAGCCCTTCGATCCACGCCGCGTCGACTTGCACTACACCGAAGCGAATGCGTGGCAATACAGCTTCTTCGTGCCGCACGATGTGCCGGGATTGATCGACGCCATGGGAGGCGAAGAGCTCTTCATGGCGCGGCTCGATTCGCTCTTCGACACGGAGAGCCGGACGACGGGGCGCGAGCAAGCGGACATCACCGGGCTCATCGGCCAGTACGCGCACGGCAACGAACCGAGCCACCACATGGCGTGGCTCTATCACTACGCCGGCAGACCCGACCGATCAGCGCCGCGCGTGCGCCAGATTCTCGACACCTTGTATGGCACGGGTGCCGCGGGACTGTGCGGCAACGAAGATTGCGGCCAGATGTCCAGCTGGTACGTGCTGAGCGCCATGGGACTGTATCCGGTGTGCCCGGGCTCGAACGAGTACGTGATCGGCGCGCCATTGTTCTCCGACGTCACTTTGCACTTGCCGCGCGGGCGGCGATTCCTCATTCGCGCTCGGGCGGTGGAGAACGGCGGCGACCCGGCTGCTGCGCTGTACGTGCACACCGCTCGTCTGAATGGTGGGGACTTGCACCGCGCTTTCATTCGTCACGAGGAGATCGTCGGCGGCCAGGATCTGGAGCTGCGAGTCGCTGCCACTCCCGGTGCCCGCTGGGGGCGTGGAGCGGACGAGCGCCCAGGGCGCGGAGCCGGACGAGACGGTGCACGTGGCACGTCGCGCGTCGATCCCGTTCTCCCCGCACCCTTCGCGCGCGCGGCAGCGGATGTGTTCCACGACAGCTTGGTCGTGAGCCTGGATTGCGCCGATGCCACGGCGCGGATTCTTTACACGCGCGCGAGCTCGGTGGGGAAAGACGCAGTGCCGGCAGGGTGGAAGGTCTATGAACGGCCGCTCTCGTTGCGGCAGAGCACGCGCGTACGTTTCGTTGCCGAAAAGGCCGGCCAGCGCAGTCCAGTGGTCGAATCCGTCTTCCACCGCCTGCCGAACGCGTGGACGGTACAGATCGAAAACCCACCGAACCCTCAGTACACCGCCGGTGGGCCGCAAGCGCTCGTCGATGGCTTGCGCGGCAAATCGAACTGGCGTCTCGGAGCCTGGCATGGCTACCAGGACACCGACTTCACCGCCATCGTCGACTTTGGTGCCGTGCAGCAGTTGCATCGCGTCGGCGCCGGTTTCCTGCAGGACGTGGGATCATGGATCTGGATGCCGACCGAGGTCGACGTGAGCGTGTCCGAGGATGGCAAGAGCTACGAATCGGTGGCTCGGCTGCGGCACGCGATCGCGGACACCCAGTCGGGAGTGGTCATGCGCGATCTCGTGAGCGACATCAGCACGGTGCGAGCCCGTTACCTGCGCATCGTGGCTCACAACTATGGCGCGATCCCGGAGTGGCATCCTGGCCACGGCGGCAGCGCCTTCATCTTCGTCGACGAGATCCTGGTCGAATAGCCCGCGCTTCACGCCACACTGACACCTGCTCCCACACCCTCTCGCGATCAACCCCGACGTCGCAGCATCGCCACCGCTTCGACGTGATCGGTGCGCGGGAAGAGATCGACGAGTCGCAGACTCCGAACCTCGAATGCCGGCGTCAGCAGTTCCAGATCGCGCACTAAGGTCTTCGGATTGCAGGAGACATACACGAGCGTGGACATATTCATACCGAGCAAGCGCTCGATCACGCGCGTCGTGAGCCCGCGTCGCGGCGGATCGACGATCACCGCATCGATCGGCTCGTCGATCTCGAACCCCTCTTCTGCCGCAGCGGCAGCGAAACGAATGCGGTCTTCGAGGCCATTGCGACGCGCCGCCTCGATGCCCTCGCGCACCGCGGCAGGGTTGCGTTCGATCGCGACTACCTGCGCACCGCGTTGAGCTAGCCGCAGGCCGATCGGACCATAGCCCGCGAAGAGATCCACGATGCGACGCTCGCGTACGTCACCTAGAACACGCAGGGCTTCTGCGTACAGGACCTCGGCCTGTTCGTTGTTCACTTGCGCGAACGACGCGAGCGTCGTGCGAAACTCGAGCCCGCCAGCTCGCTCCTCCATCCAAGCGCGGCCGGCGAGAACCGTGCTGCGGTCGCCAAGGATGACGTTCGTGCGCTCTGGATTCGTGTTTTCGACCACGCCGACAAGACCCGCTTGGGCCAAGCGCTGCATCAAATGTTCCGCCAAGCGTCGCACCGGTCGGCTCCCCGCTTCGCGGACCACGAAGCCGGCCAGCATTTCATGCGTGCCGCTCGCCACCCGGGCCACCAGATGGCGTAGCACCCCACGATGCTGGATTTCGTCGTACACGGGGACACGCAATTCTCGCACGAGATCGCGGGTCACGAGCGCCAACTCCAGCAGATGCGGATGTTGCACGACACAGGTCTGCAAATCGACGATGCGATGGCTGCCGGGCTCGTAGAATCCGCACACGAGCCGTCGTGCTTGGCGGGCGAAAGGCAGCTTGAGCGACGTGCGCCAAAGGAGCGGCTTCTGCGCCCCCAGAATCGGAAGCATTGCGTCGTTCACTGCGAGTGTTCCCGCAGCCAACAGAGCGCGAAATGCACTCTCCTTCCGCTCCAGCTCCTGCGCGTAGGTAATGTCGAGCCGATTGCAACCTCCGCAAGGCCCGAAATGCGGACAGTAGACGCGATCGACTGTGTCCGCCCGCGCCGCTTCGAATTGCACGGCAGCCGGTGACGCTTGAACCATCGAGCGCGAGGACGACCTCGGACGGGAACGCCGGGGCCTGTCCTCTTTCGCGCGACCCTCGCGCCTTCGCATGCACACTCCCCCGGCTGCATCGACATGGCATCCGCGCCGCCCCGTGTGGACGAGCGATCGTAGCCTCGCATCGGATCTTGGTCCAATGGTCGGGCGGCCCCTGGTCGGGGTGCGCTACCCTGTCTTGCCCAGGCCGCGGAGCGGCTGGCGGGCCGGGAACAAACGGCGCGCGCTCGCGGTTCTGCACATCGTCGGCACGAGGAGGTACAGACGTGAGTCGAAACCGGTCGGGAATCGCTGTCGCTCTGATCGCGATCGCCGGGGTGGGAGCTTGGGCGCTTCTCAGCTCCAGATCGCCCGCGGTTGCAGGTTCTGGATCGCCTTCGGGCTCCACGGCGGGGAAAGCCCCGGCTCCCGCGCCCGGCGAGAGCGTCGCACTCTTCGCGGGTGGCTGCTTCTGGTGCGTCGAAACGGCATTCGAGCCGCTTGCGGGCGTGCGTGCCGTGACGTCCGGCTACACCGGGGGCGAGGAGCCGAACCCCACTTATGATCAGGTTTCCTCCGGCACGACGGGACACGCAGAATCCGTCGAGGTCATCTTCGATCCCGCGAAGATTTCCTACGAGGCCTTGCTCGATGTCTTCTGGCACAACATCGACCCGTTGACCGCGAACGCGCAGTTCTGCGATCACGGCAAGCAGTATCGCTCGGCGATTTTCTTCCGCGGCGAAGCGCAGAAACAAGCCGCCTTTGCGTCCAAGCGCGCGATCGAGGCCTCCAAGCGTTTCGACAAGAAGATCGTCACCGAGATCGTCGCGGCCGGACCGTTCTATGCCGCCGAGGACTATCACCAAGACTTCTACAAGAAGGACCCGCAGCGCTATCATTCGTATCGCACCGGTTGCGGGCGCGATCGGCGGCTCGAAGAGCTGTGGGGCGAAGAAGCCGGCGGCCATTCCGCGCGCGGCTCCGCGAGCGGCCAAGCTGCGGTTGCGAGCGGCGCCCAGCACTCCGCGGCGAGCGCGACCCCGTCCACCGCGCAGGCCACACCCGCGCGCACGAAAGGTTGGCCCATGGATTTCAAGAAGCCGAGCGACGACGAGCTCAAGTCTCGACTCGATCCGATGCAGTACCAGGTGACGCAGCACGAGGCCACCGAGCCCCCGTTCCGCAACGAGTACTGGGACAACCATCAGCCCGGAATCTACGTCGACGTCGTCTCGGGCGAGCCGCTGTTCAGCTCGCTCGACAAGTTCGACTCGGGGACGGGCTGGCCAAGCTTCACTTGTCCGCTCGCGAAGGAAAACATCGATACGGCCTCGGACAGCAAGATGATGTACACGCGCACCGAAGTGCGCTCGAAGCACGCGGATTCACACCTGGGACACGTCTTCGACGACGGTCCGGGGCCGACGGGGCTGCGCTACTGCATCAATTCGGCCGCGCTGCGTTTCATCCCGCTCGAGAAGCTCGAGGAAGAGGGCTACGGACAGTACAAGGCGCTGTTCGAGAAGGCGGCGAAGCGCTAGCACGAATCGCGGGTAGTGATCGGTTTCGAGAATCTTCGGCGTGGCCGACTGTGTTTTCAGCGGAGAACGGCGGGCGCGTAGCCGCGCGGGATCGTGAACAAGGAATCGGGAAGCGTCGTCGTCTCGACGCGGATGACGGTGTATTGTTCGACAGCCTCCCGATGACGCCGGTCCGTCGCGGCGGAGCGGGTGCGCGTTTCGAGGGCGAGGACCACGCCCGCAGGCCGGTGCAGTACTGCACCGGCGCCGATGCTCTCGATGCGCTCCAATGCCAGCTGGTAGGCCGAGTAGGCGCCTTCGGGCATGTCGAGGTTGCGCGCGATCCAGATCTGTTGCTCGACCGTTTCCTCGGCACCGAGCAACGTCCTCTTGCCGTAGTAATGGTAGCGATCGCAAGCGTAGCCGGCGATCTCGGTCTGCCCTGGCATGAGGGTGAAGGTCGCGCCGGTCGTGGCCTCGCTCGTGTCCACGTCCCCGACAGCCTCGCGAATGCGCGCGTCCCACTGCTGCAACGACATCTGCCGGTACGTTCGCGTCGCCGGATCCATGAGAACGATGCGATCGCCGGCGAGATCCAACAGGCTGTGACCTCCGGGGTGCGACACTCGCACGTGTTTCGCCGTGATGTAGGTCACGATCGTATCCAGCTCCGACACTTGCGATTGGGCATGGGTCTCGTGCAGGACGATCCCCGACCGCGCCGCGAACACCGGCGTCGTGATCACGAGACCCAGTGCCCAAACGCACGCCGCTGCCGTCGAAATCGCCGTTGCGTTGTGCGTCGTGCGCGGAGCCGCTTTGGTGCCAGCCATTCGCATGGACCGCACGCTATCCGACCGGCCCGCGTGCGGCAACATCAGCGCTGCCGGCTGGCGTGGCCATGGCACGGCCGCGCCCGATGACCTCGCCGTAGCGCGCCCGCACCCGGTCGGTCGCCTGCAACAGCCGGCGCATGCGCACATCCGTGTCGGCGCGGAAGAGATCGAGCTGCAGCGCTGCCGGTGCGAGGCCACTGGCGCGCAACGTGAGGCGGCGGACGCGCACGCGCCGGACGTAGAGAGCCGCGAGCGTGCGGCGCGCCACGCCGAAGATCCGCGTGTCCACGTGCGTGGGATCGAGAGTCGCTTGGCGGCGTACGCACACTCGATCGGAATGCTCGAGCTCGACGACGAGCCGCCGTGTGGTGCAACCTCGGGCGCGCAGATCCGTGCCCAGACGAGCGCACAACACATCGAGCTTGGACTCGAGATCGTCCCAGCGCAGCACGTCCGGTTCGAATGTCTGCGCCTGCTCGAGCACCGGCTGGTGCCTGGCGGGTTGCACGCAGGAGTGGTCGATTCCGCGGGCTGCCTCGGCGAGCCGCCGGCCCGCGGCGCCGAACACCGCTTCCACCACCGCGAGCGGAATCCGCGCCATGTCCCCCAAGGTCGGCACACCCATGTCGCGCAGCTGGCGACCGCGACCGGCGCCGACGCCTGGCAAACGCTCGATGGGCTGCGGGGCGAGGAAGCTCGCTTCGTAGCCGGGCAGCACGTCGAGTAGATTGTGCCGTTTGGCTGCCGACGAGGCGAATCGGCTGACGAGCTTGTTCGCTGCCACACCGATGGAAATGTCGAGGCCCGTTCGCTCACGTACCTCGCGCTGCAGCCGGCGTCCGGCGTCGAGCGGCGACCCGAGTAAACGCTCGCAACCGGTGTAATCCACGAACGCCTCGTCCATCGACGAGGCCTCGACGCGTGGCGAGTAACTTTCGAGCACCGTCAGCAGACCCTGCGACGCCCGGCGCGCGTACGCCCAGTCCACCTGGACGAGCTTCGCATCGGGCGCGCGCCGCGATGCCTGCTGCATCGTGAGGCCCGGATGCACGCCCGCTGCCCGCGCCTCGTAGGACGCCGAGACCACGCTGCCGCGATTCAGGAGATTGCCGACGACGATCGGCCGGCCGCACAGAGATCGGTCGCGCAAGCGCGCGAGCGCCGCGAAGAAGTCGTCGGTGTTGATATGCAGAACGTGCCGCGGCCGGTCCTCGTGCGCCACGAGCGCTTGCATCGTTCGCCTCCGAGGTGTGCCGGGGCGGATGCGGTGATCCTTGGTTCCGTCGGACGCTCCTCGCGCGCTTCCTGCGCGCTCGTCGCTCGGCACGCGCGCTGCTCGGGCATCCATGCCCTCGCGGACGCGCGCGTGACGCCGACGGAACCAAGGATCACCGCATCCGCTGAGGCGCCCGAACCAAAAGAGCAGGCATCCGCGGCGGCGTGTCAGAGTACCGAGCGCAGGCCGATGACGACACCTCGGACGTGCAGCGCTTCACGGCGCACGCGGCGTGGGCCGCCCTGCGCAGCGAGCGGATACACGAGCATGTCGGGCTCGGCGCCGGCGAAGCGACCGACGACGGCGACGCGATCGGCCTCGGCGACGACCAGCTCACCATCGCGCACCGTTTGACGCTCTTCCACGATCAGGGCATCGCCACGCCGCAGGCGTCGATCGAGATCGACCTCGATTTCGACCGCTTGCACGAACACATTCGTTTCCATGGCATCTCCCTGGGATGGTTCAAGCTTCCGCGTAGGTTCGCAACAATCCCACCACGATGCCTTGAATCTGCACGTCTTCCTTGGCGACGCGAATCGGTTTCATGTCGCGATTCGAGGGCTGCAGGCGTACCTGCCGGCGTTCGGGGTAGAAGCGCTTCACGGTGGTCTCGCGGCCTTCGATCAGGGCGATGACGAGGTCGCCGGTCGAGGCGCGATTCGTCTGCCGCACGACGAGAACGTCGCCCTCGGCGATGTCGTCGTCACGCATCGACTCGCCCATGACGCGCAACGCGAAGTGCTTGCCGCGCCCGACCATGGACGCCGGAACGGAGACCGTCTCCAGCACGACATAGGACTCCGTCGGCAACCCAGCGACGACGCTGCCGACGAGCGGGACCTCCACCGCGGGCGCCACCGGCGCCACCGCCAATTCCATGCTGCGGTGCTGGTGGTACGAGCGCTTGAGGATGCCCTTCTTCTCCATCTGGAACAAATGCTCGTGGACGGTGCTCGCAGCTCCGACACCGATGTGCTCGGCGATCTCGTCCAGTTTGGGCGGATATCCCTTCTCCGCCGTGTAGTTGCGGATGAAGTCGTAGATTTGGCGCTGGCGCGGGGTGAAACGCAGATTGCGCGTCATGCTTCACTCCTCCGAAATCCTGAGGTGGCAGGCGAGAATCTAGGCCATGGGGAACCCGAAGTCAAGCCGAACATCGGTTATTCTTCGGGTACCGGCACGAGCGGGCGCGGCGCATCCGGGCGGCGGCCGCAGCCATGCCGAGGCTTCCCCGTGCACGCCCGAGCATCTATCGTGGTCCTGCTCCGGGCTCGCGGCCCGACGACGAAAGGACCACCATGACTCGTGGATCATCCCAGCATCCGACACCGCGGTCTCGCGGCGTCGTCTCGCGCCCCCGGCGTTCCCGGGGCACCGCCAGTGAGGTCCGAGGACCGCGCGCAGGCTGGGCGCGCACCGCTTGGATCGGCCTCTTGCTCGCGACTCCGGCAACCGCCGAGAAGCTCACGATCGTGATGGCTCCATCGCCCGGGGATACCCTGATCTACAAGATGCAGGTGCAACAGGAGATGAGCTTCCAGGGCATGGCCATCACGGCGACCGAGGGTGGCAAGGTCCACATCGTGGTGCAGAAGAGTCACGAGGACACACTGCAGTTATCCATCCGATTCAGCGACTTCGAAGGCAGTGTCAAAAATGGCAACGATCTCATGGAACGGAAGCCACAGCTGCAGGGCGTCGCCCTGCTCGCCAGGATGTCGCCACGCGGTGATGTCCTCGAGGTGAAACCGCAGACGCCCGTCCCCCCCAACCTGCAGGAAGAGCTTCCGCGCCTCCTCGAAGAGTTCTTCCCCTTCTTTGCGGATCAGGCGATTGAACCTGGGGATTCGTGGACCCACATCCAAAAAGTGCCCAACAAGGACAGTGCCAACGACGAGCTGCGCATCGACGGTAAGACGGAGTACACCCTGGACGAGCTGTCGAAGAAGGATGATCGAAAGACGGCGAAGATCCTCGGAGTCGAAACCGCCAAGGTCAACTTCGAGACCCCCGCCGGTACGGTCGTGGGGGACGTCAAGGGCAAGTCGGAGGTGCTCGTCCTCGTCGACAGCGGCTGGGTTCTCGAGAGGAAGTCGACGAGCGAGTTCACCGGGATGATTGGGACCACGAAGGGGAGCCGCGTCGAGTACACCGAGATCCACCGGTTGCGTTGAGACCTGGCCCGGGTGGGTGACAAGCGCCTTTTGGCAGCTAGCGCAGGGTGGCAGCAGCGCAGGAGGCGGCCAGCGCAGACGGATTCCGAGGGCCGGACTGCCAAGACCTACCCTGCCGCCGCCGGCCCTTGGCTCCATTCCGGTCCCGAATGCGACCGAACGGGATGCGCGGACTCCAGGCCCCACCCGCCAACCCTCGGGCCGGGGTGCATGACCCGCCACTTCGGGTTGTTTGGCTGTATCTCTTGGGGTGATTTGCCCGTATCTAAGGAACGAGCGTGCCCTTCACGACCGTCGGCACGCCAGGATCGAGGCGGGGCGTGGGTCCCGACACCAGCGCCGCGGTGTGGTTCCTCCTGACGCGATAGCCTGGAGTCCTGGCACCGACCGTGCATGGGGCTGGCGCGCAGGCTCGCCGAGGAATAGCATTTTGTGGCGAGCGGTCTCCTCACCCCCAAGAGGTGATTCGCGGTGACGTTCAAATCGTGCACACCGTTCAAGTCGCCGGGACATTCTTTCCCTTTCCCGACGTCGACACCTCCGGGGATCAGTCTGTCGCTGCGGTGCACGACCGAAGCGCGAGCGGAGGTTTGACATGAGCCTCTCGAAGGCTACGTGTCTTGTAATCGTCGTCGCCGCTGTGCTCGGAACGCTGGGCTGCAACTCGTATCAATATGTGCGGGACACGACACCGCAGCTCGAGCAGATGCGTCATGAATATGTGCGCAACAATCCGGGCAACCGGTTCAACGACGCCATCCTGGCGGGCCGCGTGCAGCCAGGCATGAGTCGTCTCCAAGTTCGCGTCGCATGGGGTGATCCGGACCAGGTGGCCCCAGGGGATCGCCTGGGTGTGGATCAGACCTGGGCCTACGCCGAGCAGGAGCCATCTCGCGGCATCTCGGTGTATCAGTTGCGTTTCGGCGGCGAGATCTTGCGCGCCGTCGATGTCTCACGCAACGCCCTCGAACTGGGCGCCGATCGCGCCGACTCCAAGCCTGCGACGCCGGTGCCGGTCGAACCAGGGAGCACGACAGCCAAGCGCTTCCAGTGATTGCGCGGCCGCAACGGTCGTGAGACCTGCGCGGCGGGAGCCAGGGGGCGGGCCAGTCGTTGCATGATGAGCCACCCCCTCCAGGCAAGACGCCACAGGTGTCAGGACCGGCCGACCTTGTGAGCCTGCGCCGCTTGCTCGTCGCCGCCTTCCTCGCCGATTTCCAGCTCTATCTGATCTATACCGCGATGCCGTTCAAGGCTCTGCAGCTCGGTGCAGGGCCTTTCGAACTCGGCGCATTGGCCGCGCTGTCAACTGGCGCATACGCCCTGCTCGTAGCCAAGTTCGGGCGCATGAGCGATCGTTTGCCAAGAATGTGGCTGGCGCGATTCTCTTGCGTGGGCATCATGCTCGGCTGTATCGGTATGACGCTCGCACCCAGTTGGCGATGGATGTTGCTGGCGGCGCCGTTCGTCGGTGGCAGCATGTCGCCCTTCTGGCCGAGTGTGCAGGCTTCCGTGGCCGATCTCTCGGGTGCGAAGAATCTCGAACGCAATCTCGCGCGCTTCAATCTCGCTTGGACGATGGGGAAAGCCAGCGGGTTTCTCGTTGGTGCGACGGTGCTCGCAGCTCTCGGCGAGTCGGCCACCTTCACCTTGGCGAGCGCGATCGCATTCATGGTGTTCTTCGTCCTTCCCCTGCCCCCCTCGCGCTCGTCACTCCTGGGGCTCGAGCCGCCGGCGGAAGCGAAAGCGCCGTCCGCCGTCCCGGCAGTCGTGGAAGTCGATGCACGCGCCGGCCTGTTCCGGCCGCTCGCCTGGGTGGCGAACGGCGCCGCCTTCGGGTTGGGGGCCACGCTCAATCATCACTATCCGCGATTGGTCCATGAGTTCGACTGGAGCCCGCGAACCTTCGGCACCTTCCTCGGCCTCGTGTACCTGACACAGGCGCTCACGTTCGTAGCCCTTACGTGGCGGCCCGAACGCTGGCGATTCCGGCGTGCGCCGCTCTACGCGCCGCAATTGCTGATGATCGTCGCGGTCGTGACACTCCCCTTCGCCAACGTCGGCCGGGTGATGATCTCGGCGCTCGTCTTCGGCTGGGCTCTCGGCACCTGCTACACCGCCAGCCTGTATTACAGCCTGCACGCACCGGCAGCGCGCGGACGCAACGCGGGCGTGCACGAAGGCCTGATCGGTCTCGGTTCGATGACGATCCCGTTCCTGGGAGGCGTGCTGGCTCGAATCGGCAATGGGCTGTGGGTACCTTATGCGGTCGCTGGGTGCGCCATCGCGCTTTCGCTCGGATTGCAGGAATTGCTCTACCAGCGCGCGAACAGGAGTCGAAAGCGCGAACTGATCCTTGGCTAGGGGCGCGTCACGGACCGTTGCGGAACTCGACGTCAGATCAAGGATGGGGTCGCTGGCTCGGCTCCCGCCGAGGGCGCAGCGCACGCGCTAGCGGTTTGGCCAACGACACGGTTCCGCTGCACGCGGGCGGAGCGGGCGCCACATGCAAGGCATCGTAGGACACTGCATAGCATTCGGTCTCTGTGGAGTTCCCGGATCGATATTGCAACGTCGCCGAGCCGCCGCCCGTGAAAACGGAATCGTTCCGCGCAGCGGTGAAATCCGCCACGACGGTGATCTCGAGTCCGAATGCGGCCGACTGTCCGCTGCAATGAGCATTGAACTCCGTATCCGTGATCGTCCCGACACATCTGACATCCAGCTGCTCCGCCCTGATGCCGAGGAATTCTTCCACCGTCGTCCCCACACAGATCGAATCCACGGTGACATCGACCCCGAGCAGGCTGTCCGTCGTGCAGTCCCGATACGGGAATGTCACGCGCCAAACTCCTGCCCACGACGCAGGGAAGACGACCTCCGTGGGCGGCACCTGGGGGTCGTCCTTGGAACAGGCCCCCATGACGAGGCTCGCCAATCCCACGCACATCAAGCCGACGACCCGGAAATACCGCAAGCTCGTCCTCCTGGTCAAAAAATCAGGCGCAGAGAGACGCGTTGCCCGATTCCCAGCGACTCGTCGTCGTCGAAGGCGACGCCGTAATCGAGCACGAGGCGGGAGAAGCGCACGCCCGCGCCGGCGCTGGGGTAGATCCGGCTCTCCCCGGGGCTGCGCGAGGTGATGCCACCTCGCAGCCACAACACGTCCCGGTAGGGCTGCAGCTCGACCCCCAGTGCGGCCGTGTCCAAGAGGCTCTGGCGCAGGACGCAATCGCCCATCACGTGCCATCGCGCCCCCGGACGGTACTCGACACCCACGGTCACCGCCGGGCGCAGCGTTTCCCAAGTCGAGGTCTCCCAATGCACGCGCGTCCACACGTCGCGACCGACGATGGCTGCCGTCAGCTTCTCGAACACGAGCACGGTGAGTGCCAGGTCCAATCCCACGCCCTCGCCATCGGCAGATTCGAAGTCGTTCTGCGCCTGCAAGCCCTTGAGCCCGACGCCGACCGTCGAGTAGTTGCTGAGCGCAGCCGCCGCGGCGAAGAGGAAGGTGTTCTCGGACCAGCCATTCCCCGAGCCGAAGGTGAAGCCCAGATGCGACACGAAGGCGCCGTACCCCCAGCGCGTCGGTCGCAGCGGCTGCTTCTCATCTCCAAGGCGCTCCCCGGCGGTGCGCCCGAAGCTGAAGCTGTCGTACCCGTCGTCGATCTGATCCAGGATGTCGGCATGCATGAGCGTGACGCCGTTCTGGTGCGGAATCCACGCAAGATTTGCAGGATTCCAGTAGGCCGCGCCGTCGTCGCGCAGAAGTGCGATGCCGGCTGTGCCAAGCCCGTGGAGGCGAGCACCATGCCCGAGGTTGAGAAAGGTCCCTCCGGTGGAGAAATCGGCCGCATGGGATGACGACACGAGCACCGCGAGTGTCGCGAGCGTCGCCGCCCGAGTCATGACCGCGCGTATGCGAGTCCTCGGCCGCCTCATCGGACCACCGCGATCATGGTGCGGTAGAGCTCTTCGCTCCCGTTCGTGAACCGCACGCGTGCAAGAACCAGATAAGCCCCGTTGCGTACCGATTGCCCTTCCGGCGTGCGCAGGTCCCATGTGAAGGCGTAATGCGGCTTCGGGCTCAAATCTTCGAATGTCCGGACCAGGCTCCCGTCCATGGCAAGGACGCGCACGAAGACTCCCTGCGCGGGTGTGCCGCCGACGTTGACCTCGATGCTCTGACCAGCGCTGAAGCGCTCTGGCGCCGCGACCCCGGCTCCTGTTTCCCAGGTGACCGTCGAGACGGTGGGAAGGGAGATGTTCCGCGCTAGATCGATGGCCTCGAATCGGAGCTGGTTGGACCCCGGATTCAATACGCGGTTAAAACGGACGCTGGAGTTGACCGCGAACAGCGTATCCGGCGTCTCGGCGCCGCCGCTCACCACGATTCGGGCGGTGTCGAGGGAATCCACGTGCACGGTTGCGCTCAGGACTTGTGATTTCGTCACTTGCGGCAGTGGTGGCCGTGGCGTGGGCGGCGGAGGCGGGGTGCGATCCACGCGAATGCTGAGCCTCAAGCTGTCCTCCACACCATCCTCGTCGGTCGCATGCAGCTGAATGGCATAGACCGCCTCGGCGGCGAACAACGTGCTGGTGTCGAGAAGGAACCTGAAGCGCGGGCTCGGGACGGCATCGCGCGGGGACAAGGTCACGAACGTCGTCTCGCCGCCAACGGCGACACGCGCCTGGATCGACGCCACGATCTGTCGATCCGTAGCCTGCCCGACCAAAGAATCCGCGTTCTGAACCGCACGCGGCAGGGGAGGATGCGTGACCAGGATATGTGGTCCTTCGGTGTTCTTGTCGAGACTATCGACCACGGTGCTGTCGTTGCCGGCCGCGTCGAGCCCGAACGCACGGTACTGGTAGACCCCATCGTCGAAGCTCACATCGAGTAAGTTGCTGCCAAGAAAGACGTAATCTCCGTCGCCGGCGAACCCACCCTCGGGATCCAGGGTGTCGCGCGGAACCCCGCTGGCATCGAGGATGGCGACGCCAATGCGATCTTCGAGCTCTGAGCTCGAGACGCGCATGCGAATGATCGGGAAGATGCTCGCGTTCCCGGGCACGGTCGGCGCGATTCGTCGCGGCGCGACATCGAGCACGTGCGGCATCGCCGGTGTGACGTCGATCCGCACCTGGCGCTCGTTGCTCAGCACGCGCTGAGTCACCGTCGTCCCGGTAAAGTGGATGGTGTAGGAGCCTTCTGGTTGGATGAGACCACTCGTGTCCTCGCCGCGCCACTCCACCCGAGTACGCTCACGTGGCGGCAGTCTGCGCGTGTCGAGTGTTCTCAAGACGGTGCTCGAGCCCGCTGAAGTCACAAAAACGTCGACTGTCGTCGTCTCGGGGAGCGTGTAGAAGATCTCGACGAGGTCGAACACCAGATCGCCATTGGGGGAGAAGCTCGGCGGTGTCACCGTGGCGGAATCGAAGGAGACCGTGGCGAATCTCGTGCTCTCCTGCCCCTTCGCGGGCGCGTGCCGGGGCCATGTCGAAAGCACCAGACCACCCGCAGCGAGGATCAGCGCGAGACTGCGGCGCACCTGGCTGGCGGTCAATCGCTCCCCCTCGACCCGGGCAGGGTCTCCGCTAAGCCATTGATTCTACAGTGGCTTCGCCGGGCGCCGAGTATAGGCACCGGCTCGCGAGGGTGTCAATCGAGGATCAGGCCGACGCACTCGCAGGAGGCACCGTCGACGAAGTCGTGTGGCGTCGTCCGCGTGCTGCGTCTCCAGTGTGGGAAAACAGGAGAATTCCGAATGATTGGCGCTGCGATCTCATCATGCCGACTTCACGTAATTCGTGAGCGCAGGCGCGGAACAAGTTGAGGAGAAAGAAAGACGGGAGCATCTCCGCCGTATTCCCAGCACCTCCCAGTCACCCGTGCTGCCCGGCCCTGAACGCGGCGACCGCGTCCCCAACCCGACCCCACCCACTCCGGACCACCGTGATCTCGCGATCCTGGCGTGCAACGGATGATGACCTTACCACCTTCACGTTGCGAGGAACACGAGCGGCGATGACTCCCGTCCAATCTCTTGCGCGTGAATCCGTCCGGAGAATCCACATTCTCGCCTCGTCATGCAAGGCCTTTTTGCAAAAAATCACGCCTGATGTTGCAACGACAGCGCCTGATGTTGCTGCGACAGCGATCATTCACGCATCGAAGGCGTGGTCGAGAGCCAGCACGCGCAGACGCCGTCGAGCGAAGTGGAAGGGCAAGACGCTCGCGAGCAGGACGAGGAATCCCGCGAGCACGAGAAGCAAGGGGTGCGCACGCAGTGCATACTGCCCCCACACCATGAACGCCAGCGGCACGAGGATGACGACACTCACCAACAGATTGAAGGATCTCTCGTGACGCACGGGCTCGCGCGCGAAAGGCACGGTCGGCTCCAAGCCCACGAGAACCGCGACGCTGACCGCAGAGATCCCGACCGGGAGTGCGAGATGCGCCGCCGCATGCAGTGGGTCTCGCCACGTGAACGCGAGCGACAAGAAAGCAATCGACGCCACCGGCAGCAAGAGTTCGATCGCCGCCGCTGCCAAGATCCCGAGATAGAACGCATCGAATCGTCGAGTTGGCGCGGCGAAGAATACCCATGCAGCACGCCATGCGGTGCTGGTGGACAGACTGCGCACCGTGAGAACCGAAACCATGACGAGCAGATATGAAGCACCAAAGAGTGCCACGACGGTGCGTCGCTGCGTCGATCGGGTTGCGAAGGCCTCGGACTGCTGCGCTCGATCCCTCCCCCCGGAGCCTGCGAGAATGTCTCGCCCGGGCGCGAACCCCGCATCCCCGACGGGCTCGGAACCCCATGCCATAGAGGGCTTTGCGTAGGGGTCCCAACCATGCCCCAGGATCAGACCGAAGCCGAGGTAGACGAGCGGCATCGCGAAAGCCGGAACGAGTCCGAGCTGCAGTCGCCGGTCGCCGCGCAAGTGTGCCGCGAGGAAGTCGTAACCGCCCCGGAGCATCGATTCGCGTCCGAGGCAGAAACTCAACAGTCTGTCCTTGGAGAGACGACGTGCAGGAGGTCGCGGCAGACGGATGGGGCTCTCTTCCGCCATCGCTTCCACTAGGTTGGTGGCGAAGCGCGGAGCCAGCACACGCCACGCCACCCAGGCCCCGAGAGAGAGCGCGATCGCAGCGACGCCTGTCACTGCGAGACCAGCGACCTCGACGCTGCCGCTCACGCTCGCCGGCAAGCGGGCGAACCATGCGGCGGGAAACACGTGGATCCAACGTGGGAGGGAATGCTCCTGCAGATGCAGCGACTCGAGGACCGGGCCGAGCCCCTGATAGATGAAGAGAATGCTCACCGCCATCGTGATCTGAATCCACACCAAGGTCGGCTGGAAGCGATCGCGACGGATGACACGCAACAGCCAGGCGTAGACCGCCACGACCAGGGCTGCCGCGACGCAGCCGTGCACGAGGCCAGCGATCCAGAACACGACTCCGACCAGGGACCGTCGCGTTTCGACCTGCAGGATCACGTCGACCATGGGGCCCAAGAGCAATGCCGTCGTGAGCAGGCCCACGTGGCTCGTGATGTGCAGCACACGCGCGAGGAAGAGCGTGCGACTGCCGATCGGGCGCCAGAAGAGCACGTCGAGATCGGTGGTCGAGAAGAGGATCTGCTGATATTCGACCAGGACGTGGAAAGCGACGAAGAACGCCGCCACCATGAAATAGGTGGTGCAGCGCAGGAAGAGCGGTAGAGCCGAGATCGCTCCCGTGGCGAGCGCCACTCCGATGCAAAGATGCAGGATCAGCGTCAGCACGAACGCGCCGCGCGCGCGTGAATGCCCGCGAAACCTTCCCCCCGCTCGCATGTCGAGGATCCACGCCAGGCGCAGGAGGACCCAGAGCTGGGCTGCCGCCCGCTTCACGGTCGCTCCACTTCCCTGGCGGTGAGCTCGGGGGCGCGTGCCAGTGGTGATCCCGTCAGTTGCTGGAAGATCGTCTCCAATGTCGAGCCGGGAAACTGGGCCAGGATGTCGCGGAGGGGGCCGTCCCAATGAATCTGGCCCGCCGACAGGACGACGATCCGCGAGCAGACGCGTTCGACGACGTCCAGGAGGTGCGAGCAGTACAGGATCGTGCGGCCCCGCGCTGCCGCCTCGGCGATGAGGGCCTTGACGCGCACCGTGGCCTCGACATCGAGGCCGTTGAGGGGCTCGTCGAAGAGCAGGACCTCGGGCTCGTGCAGCATCGCCGCAGCGATCACCACACGTTGCTTCATGCCCTTGCTGAAGCCGGTCATGCGCCGGTCCCAGGCTTCCCGTTCCAGGACCAGGTACTCGAGCAATTCTCGCAGTCGTCGATCGGCGTGGCGGAAGTCGAGCTCGTAGAGCCTCGCCACGAACTGCAGGTACTCGATCGGCGTCAGAGCCTCGAACAGGGCTCCCGTTTCGGGGACGAGTCCGATCAGGCGCTTTGCACGCAGTGGCTCCTGGACGATATCGAATCCACCGATGCGGGCGCTCCCCGCCGTGGGCCGCTGCAGCCCTGTCAGCAGCTTGACCGTGGTGGATTTCCCGGCACCGTTGGGACCCAGGTAACCGAGGATCTCCCCGGGCTCGACCCGGAAACTGACGCCACGCAGCGCCTGCACGCCGCCGAAGTGCTTCACCAGTTCATGTGCTTCGATCATGCAACGCCACCATGGAGCCGGCAACACTCACGACCGATGCTTTCCGCGTCGCCGGCCGCCGACGCTATCACATTGCATGAACGACGCCAAAACCCGGAACGCGCCGCACGTCAAGGCCGTTGCCAGCCATCACGATCGCGCGATCACGCGGCGACAACCTCGTCGTCGCGGTCTGTCGCACCGGCGATTCTGCGGTGGTAGACCTGCCGAGGAATCCCATACTCTCCGCAAGCGAATCCGTCCTGCTCCGGCCGAGGGTCGACAAAAACGCAAGGACATCGTGAGCACCAACGTGCAGGTCGTCGCAGTGTGTGGCCGACCGTCTCGGCCATGACCACACGACTCGCTCTCCCCGAAGATTATGTGGCGTATCTCGCCGCATGCGTTGGCGGCCGCGAGCGTCGGCTCGGGCCGCTGGTCAAGTCGATCTCGGATGCCTACATCGGGAGCGCCCGTGTGCGCCCGACGCTCACGCCACTCGCGCGATCGAAAGCCCAGCGGTCCGTCGACCCCATGGCCGAAGCGGCGGCGCGGGCCGAGGCGTACAGCTTCTACTATGGACCGCTCACCGCTCTCAAACTCCAGGCCATCGTGTCGGAGCTCGAGCAGCGCTATCCGGCGTGGCCGCCGCGCACGCATCTGCGCGTCCTCGACCTGGGCGCAGGGCCCGGTTCGGCCACCCTCGGTCTCCTCCTTGCGGATCCGCGCTTCGAGATCGAGGCCCTGTGGATCGATTCCGATCCCGCCTGGGAGGCGACGGATCTGGCGCGGCCGTGGGTCGAAAGTGGAGCACTCGCCGTGCAGCGGAAGACCGTCGATCTCGCCCGTCCGATCCAGGGCACATTCGATCTCGTGCTGATGGCAAACGTGCTCGTCGAGCTCGCGGAGGATGCGAGCGCAGATCCCAAGCTCGGCACTCTGCTCGAGAGGAGGCTCGAGCCGGATGGAGTGGCGATCCTCGTCGAGCCGGCGACGCGTGAGGTGACGCGTCGTTTGCACAGGATGCGTGATGCGCTCGTCGCCTCGGGATGGCTCGTGCTCGCGCCGTGCACTGGCAACGGGCCGTGTCCGATGCTGCTCGGCACGCGCGACTGGTGCCATGAAACACGGGACTGGATCCAGCCCGACTTCCACCACCATCTCGACCAGATCGCCGGCTTGAAGAAGGACGCGCTGCGTTTTTCGTTTCTCGCCGTCTCCAAGCAGCAGCTCGTGCCGCAGCATGCGGTCGCGGCACGTGTCGTGAGTGAAGTCCGCCGCGAGAAAGGGCGCACCCGGTTCGACACGTGCGACGAATCGTCGCAGCGCAGCGAGTGGGACGCGCAGCAGCGCGATTTGCGCCGCCACTCGGCGCTGGGCGAGGAAGTGCACGAGCTCAGACGCGGTGCGCTGGTCCGGCTGCCGCATTCCCGAGGCGGGCGCCTCGGCGCCGGCGATGACTTCGGACGAATTCTCTGAGCGGAGAGAGCCCGGCCCGCGCCAGACCCCGTGTTGCGCCGGACTCACGCGCTCCGGCTCACCCGCTCACTCCGACGCCGGCTGTGTGTCCTGCTCGCGATGGGATCGCAGGTTCTTGGCGGCGCCGGCCTTGCTGACCGTGGGGGGGCGCAGGACCTCGAAGTCGAACAGGTCGCCGAGGGCGAGATCCTGCAGCTGCACGCCGGGCTCGAGATCGCGCTCGCGGAAGTAGAAATCGCCGCGTCCCTCGACGCTGAGAAAGGCGTAACCCTCGTTGGCGACGACGTTCTTCACCCGACCCACCAGCTGTTCCTGGACGGTGAGATCGGGGATTCGCAGCCTGGCCGGCTCAGGCTGACGCTGCCACAGCTTCCAACCACGCCCGGCATCCGGTTTCTGATCCATGTACTCGATGGATTCGGCCATCTCGTCGAGCCAGAGGGTCTCGAAGTCCTTCACCCCGTCCTGCGTCCCGGTTGCGGCATATTCCTGGGCGCAGTTGGCGCGGATGCTGGCGATGGCGACTCGTTTCCCCAGCAAGCGCGCATACTGCAGTGCGGGCTTGAAGTCGAGATCCCCGATGACGGCGAGCGCGATGTCGTAGGAGTTGATCGCAGCGTAGTACAGCATGGCGCTCGCGAGACCGACATCGTTGCCCTTCTCGCGCGGGCTGAAGTCGTCGTCGGGGTCACGGTCGCGGGCCTTCAGCCGCCGTCCTTTGTAATCGATCGGCAGCTCGGTCACGTCGTAGTAGCGCTCCTTCATGCTGTAGACGAACGTGTCGGTCTTGACCTCGGGTTCGTCGACCTCCGCGTAATTCGTCGGGTAGCTGAGGAAGATGTGCTTCCGCACCAAGTGCAGGTCGGAATGAGCGCGCCGGCTCAAGGCCTCGACGAGGACGATGGGCAAGGTTTCGTAGTCGATCTTCATCCAGGGCTTGCCCAACGAGCGACCGAATGCAGGGGTGCATTTGTACAACCAATTCCCATCCACGAACATCATCACGCGCTGCATGGCATCTCCGAGAATCGGCTGGGTCGGCCCGGGACCTTTGTTCCCGAGGGTAATCCTGCGGTTTGCCGGCCGCAATTCACCGACCCCCGCGTTTCCAGGCACCGGAGCCTTGCAACTCGGATCCCGCCGGTGCGTAATGCTGGTGTCGGATTCAACAACCGGAGCGCCGAAACCACCGGCTGGCGCCGGATGCGCCGCGGCCAGAGAAACACTCATGCCCCATAACTGGTTGTCATGGATCAAGTTGACTTGTGCGGCAGCGCTCGTCGCCCCGGTCGCAGAGGCGCAAATCGAGCGGCGCGTCTACAACACCCGGGCCTGTGAGACCGAGTCCCCGCGCATCGACGGGGTTCCCGACGAGGCCTGCTGGCAGCTCGTCGAATGGACCTCCGAGTTCGTACAGTGGCAACCCACCGAGGGTGCGGCTCCCACCTTTCAAACCGCCTTCAAAGTGATCTACGACCAAGAGGCGCTCTACATCGCCTATCGGGCGTACGATGGCGAGCCGCAACGAATCGCGGATTACCTGACGCGCCGCGACAAGTTCCCGGGCGACTGGATCGAGGTCAACATCGACAGCTACCACGATCTGCGCACGGGATTCTCGTTCACCTCCAGCGTGTCGGGGACTCGCGGCGACGAGTTCATCTCCGACGACGGCAACAACTGGGATGGCAACTGGGATCCGATCTGGTCGCTGGCCACGCACATCGACGGCGAGGGTTGGACGGCGGAGATCCGCATCCCCTTCAGCCAATTGCGGTTCTCCGACACCGACGAACAAGTCTGGGGCCTGCAGGTGCAGCGCCGATTCTTCCGCAAGGAGGAGCGCTCGCTGTGGCAGCCCAAGTCGAAGGACGATCCAGGGTGGGTCAGCCGTTTCGGCGAGCTGCGTGGCATTCGGGGCATCCAATCCCGCCGCTACGTCGAGCTCCTGCCCTATGCCCTCGCCCGCGGCGAGCGCTACGAAACCGTGCCCGGCGACCCGTACCAGGACGGGTCGGCAGGCGCCGCTGAGGTCGGGTTGGATGGCAAGGTCGGCGTCACCGGTGACATGACGCTCGACTTCACCGTGAACCCGGACTTCGGCCAGGTGGAGGCCGATCCCTCGGTGATCAACCTGACCGCCTTCGAGACTTTTTTCGAAGAGAAGCGCCCGTTCTTCATCGAGGGCAAGAGCATCACCAACTTCCAGCTCGCACCCTCGATTGCCGGCGGCAACTTCACGCGCGACAACCTGTTCTACTCGCGGCGCATCGGCCGCCGCCCGCAGGGAAGTGCCGAGCTGGAGGACGGCGAGTATTCCGATGCGCCGCAGAACACATCGATCATCGCGGCGGCGAAGATGACGGGGAAGTCGCAGGGCGGCCTCTCCGTCGGCATTCTGGAAACCGTGACGGCCGAGGAAAAGGCCGACATCTCCTCCTCGACCAGCGAGCACTCCCAGACCGTCGAGCCGCTCTCGAACTTCTTTCTCGGCCGGTTGCAGAAGGACATCAGAAAGGGCGAGTCTCGTGTCGGCGGCATGGTCACGGCCACGCACCGCAAGATCAACGACCCGAGCTTGGGGTCGCTCCACGATGCGGCCTACAGCGGCGGCCTCGATCTTTATCACTCGTGGAAGAACAGGGTGTGGTACGCGGCCTTCAACGGCGCGGCGAGTTGGGTCGAGGGCAGCACCGAGGCGCTGCTGCGGACTCAGACGTCCTCGGCGCGCTACTACCAGAGGCCAGACAACGACTACGAGTCGCTGGACACCACACGCACGTCGCTCGGCGGCTACGCCGGCTCCGCCCGGTTCGGCAAGGTGACCGGGGCCGGGTTTCGCTTCGAGACCGGCGCCGCTTGGCGTTCGCCCGGCTTCGAGATCAACGACCTCGGCTTCATGCAGCGCGCCGACGAGGTCAATCAGTTCTCCTGGGTCGGCTGGGCGACCCGCAATCCGTTCAGCATCTTCCGGCGCATCGGCATCAACGGCAACCAGTGGCTGAACTGGGACTTCGGCGGCAACGCCCTGTCGCAGCAGGTCAACTCGAACTTCAACATGGAGTTCACCAGCAGCTGGTCGGCCGGTGCCGGTCTGACGCGCACCTTCGAACAGCAGTCGAACAACGCACTACGCGGCGGCCCTTCCTCCCTCTGGCCCGGGGATTGGTGGTCCAACTTCTGGGTGAACACGGACTATCGCCGGCGCGTTTCCGGCGGCTTCGGCGGCTCTTGGGGCAACGGCGACGAGGCGCACTTCGACTTTCGCGAAGGCTGGGTGGACCTCTCCTGGCTGCCCCAGAACGCGCTGCGGCTGACGCTGTCGCCCTTCTACTCCACCGAGGACAGAGAATTGCAATACGTCCAGGAAAGCAGCTTCGCGTCGGAAGCGCGCTACTTGTTCAGCCGGCTCGAGCAGGAGACGTTCGGCATCACCGCCCGCATCGACTACACGATCACGCCGAACCTCACTATCCAATTTTATGGCCAGCCGTTCGTCGCCGCCGGATCCTACGATGCCTACAAGCGCATCACCGAGCCGCATGCCGCCGCATTCACGGATCGGTACCATACCTTCGCCGAGAACGAGATCAGCTACGACAGCGCCAGCAACTCGTATGCCGTCGACGAGGACCGTGATGGAACCGTCGACTATTCGATCGACAATCCCGACTTCAATTTCCGCGACTTCAATTCCAATCTCGTCGTCCGATGGGAGTTCCAACCCGGATCGACGATGTTCCTGGTCTGGCAACAGTCGCGCAGCGACGAGGTTCCGGTCGGCAGCTTTCACATGAGCAACGACCTGAACGGCCTGTTCGACGTCCACCCCTACAACGTCTTCCTGTTCAAGATCAACAAGTGGTTCACTTTGTGAGCCCTTCGGGCCCCGCGCGAAACTCACCTTGAAGGCAACGACTCGCCGGTCCATCATCCAAGCTGGATGCGGATCTCCGCGGGCCATGCTCTGGATCGAGCGATCAGGGAGGCAATGCGATGCGACAATTCGGCGCGGAATTCTTCGGCACATTCTGGTTGGTCCTGGGCGGATGCGGCAGTGCGGTGCTCGCGGCGGCATTTCCCGAGGTGGGGATCGGCCTCGTCGGCGTGTCGCTCGCGTTCGGACTCACCGTACTGACGATGGCCTATGCCATCGGGCACATCTCCGGCTGCCATCTCAACCCAGCGGTTTCCATCGGTCTGTGGGCCGGGGGACGATTCGGCGTCAACAAGCTCGTGCCTTACATCCTGGCACAGGTTCTGGGGGCCGTCGTCGCTGGCGGCGTTCTCTTCCTCATCGCGAGCGGCAAGACCGGATTCGACGCGAGCGCCGGCTTCGCGGCGAACGGTTACGCTGAGCATTCGCCAGGCGGATACTCATTGTTCGCGGCGCTCGTGAGCGAGATCGTGATGACTGCGATGTTCCTCATGATCATTCTCGGTTCCACCGATGCCCGCGCACCCCAGGGCTTCGCGCCCATCGCCATCGGCCTCGGCCTGACGTTGATTCACCTCGTCAGCATTCCCGTGACCAATACGTCGGTGAACCCCGCACGCAGCACCGGAGTAGCGCTCTTCGCCGGAGGCTGGGCGATGTCGCAGCTATGGCTATTCTGGATCGCGCCCATTGCGGGCGCCGTGGCGGGTGCCGCCGCCTATCGCTTCATCGGCAGTTCCCGAAATTGAACCGGAGCCGCGCCGGCACGAGCGGTTTCGGCGGCGTCACGGGCGCGCCCGCGAGGGCATGGATGCCCGAGCAGCGCCCGTGCCGAGCGACGAGCGCGCAGGAGCGCGCGCGAGGAGCGTCCGCCGAAACCGCTCGTGCCGGCGCGGCGCGGGGCCACGAGCAACGCTTCAGGCAAGGAGATCGATCGTGTGGTAACGCCTACTTCATCACCACAAGCTTCCGGGTGAGACTCTTGCCGCCCGCGTCGAGCCGGTAGAAGTAGACACCGCTCGCGGCGCGCTGGCCGTCGTCGTCCAAGCCGTCCCACATCGCACTCCGGTCGTGACCGGCGGCCATGTCCTCGTCGAGGAGGCTGCGCACCTGCCGGCCAGCGACGTCGTAGATCCGCAGAACCACGCGGCCACCTTCGGCGAGGTCGAAGCGAATCCGTGTCGTCGGGTTGAACGGATTGGGCACGTTCGGGTACAGCATCGTGGCGCGCGGCACATCCAATCCGTCGCGATCCCCCGTGTCCGTGGGGGGTGACGTGCTGATGCAGCCGAGCGGCAGGGCGCCGTTCAGGATCTTGGTGAGCAGGATCCGCTCCGGTGGATTCGTCTCCGGGACTCCGGGGTCGTCGCGGATGTCGCCCCATGGATGCGACTGCATGATCGTGTTCCATGCCCCCGAGTTGTTGCGGTTCATGACGATGGCACCGCGGGTCACGCCGGGCTTGGACGGATCCGTGTATTGGTGAGTACGGATCGCACTGCCGGCGTTCCCCAGTGCGTCGTAGTTCCGCACCACCGGGCAGCCGCCGTTGAGCAGATACAGATCGCCGGTGAAGGCCTGGCTCGACGTGCCGATCCCCTGGTCGAAGACGAAGCTCGTGATCCCGTTCACCGTGGGGTTGACGTCGAGGAGTTGGTCGGTGGCAACGAGGCTGACTCCCATGTCGGTTGCGATCAAGGCGTCGGTCCCGCGCTCCTCGGTGGTGTTCGAGCCGATGATCCACAAGGTGGCGAAATGCGCCTCGGAAGCGGCTCCCTGATTCAGCCAGTTGCGGAACCAGGAGGCCTGGTCGATCTTCTCGGAATCGATGTTGACGCCATTCGGCAGCAGCGGACGGCCCGGCGTCCCATCGCCGTTGTCGTACACGATCAGGTTGTAACCCTGAGCCTGTTGGACGGTTGCCCGGCCCGCGAGCTGGTTGTTGGTGTTCCCCATGCCGGTGTGATCGTAGACGTCGTACTTGCCCTCGTAGCCGAGCCGGTCCAGCGCATACATGAAAGACGTGCGGTTCACCTTCCCGCTCAGACGCCTGGCATTGACATTGTTGACATACAGAATGCAGCTGGCCTGGCTGGAGGCCGCGATCTGGCCGGCGGTCGGGTTGATGTCGCCATTGGGGCTGGCCCCGATCGCCGCCAAATAGCTCGCCGCCCAATTGATCTTGGGCAAGAAGCTGACCTCGAGGATCCCGCCGGTCACCTGCTGCGCTTGCGCCACGGAGGTGGGCATCGCATTCATGCCGACCGGATCCGTCGCGAAGCCTCCGCCGGCGTCGGTGGCTGCCCAGAAATAGTGCAGCACGTCCCCGCCGCGGAAATATGTGTCGTCGACATCGACGAAGTAGAGGTCGACGAACGCGGCACCAGAGGTCGCGCGCGAGCTGTCGGCTTGGAAGGTGAAGAAGCCGTTGGCCCCGACGACGTGCGGGGGTGGCGCCTTGCCCATGTGGGGTCCCGACACGATGGCGCCGCTAAAGGTCACGGAGGTGACAGTCTCCCCACCCGGGCGAAGACCCTGCACGCTGATCGTGATCGAGTCCCCCATGATGAGATTTGGGCTCGTCTTGTTGATGCCGAGCTCGGTGCCTTCCGAGAATGGGACGGTGCCGAAGCGATCGGTCGTCGGCTCGAACTGCGGGCCCGAACCGGGACCGCTGTCGTCGACGCCGGGGAACGCGTCCTGTGCCTGCGAACGCGCATCGATGCCTTCGTCGATCACCGGACCGGACAGAATCCGGCGCCCGATCCGCGGGTGGTCCAAGTACGGGCCAGGCCCTGGTCGGAACAAAGGCGGCTCGGTGGCGCCTGCGATCCATTGCCAGTCGGAGGTGCGGAACTGGACCTGGAGGTCTTCGGAGACAGGATCGAAATGCGGCGTCAGGTCGACGGTCACCGTTTGCCAGCCGAAGAAGGACAACGAGTTCCACTGCAGCGAGTGCCCCCATGTCGAAAGGCACTTGGACTGGTCGATCGTCACCCTGCCGCGCACCGACCAGTTCTGCACGATGCGGCTCTGGGTAAAGAAGTTGCCCGGGAAGCGGCGGAAACGCATCACGGTCGCGGCGGCGGCCGGCGTGCTCGCCAAGCTCACCCAGGGACTGATCAGGCTCTCGTCCAGCCAGTTGCGCACGACGAAGGTGCCGGGTCCGAAGGCCATCGACGGATCGTTGGCCAGCGTGGGCGTCGTGTTGTCGCTCCACAGCCAAGAGCATGTCTTGTTCTCCGTACACACATCGTTGTCCGTCACGTGGTTGAACAGGCGTGCCCATGTGCCGAACGGCACGCTGTCATGCAGATTCATGAACTGAGCGCCCGGCCCCAAGTCGTCGAGAAGGCCGTCCTCGAAGTTCTCGGTGCGCGTTCCCGAGTTATCGACGATCACGATGTTGTCGACGATGGCGCCTTCCCCGAATGACGACACGAGGCCGCCATCACAAGGGCTGACGCCCACATCCGAAATGAACACGATGTAGAGGCAGTGGACACCGAAACCGTAGTCGATGAGCGGCTGCTCGACCCATTCCCCATCGTTGTCCAGGTCATCGACCTGGAACTCGAGGTTGCGAAACTCTCTTGCCGATCGGCCCGGGTCGACATCGAAATCGACGAGCGAGAACGAGGCGCAACCGGAGTCGCTCTCGACCTGCAGGAAATCGAACGCGGGTTCCGTGTCGACCATGTAATCGAGCGAGAGGGTCGCCGAGCCGGTGTATCGCGCCCGGATCGCCTGGTACCAATCGTTGCCGTAGCCGTCCGGGTCCACGCAGCAGCCGTTGTCGTGCGCGCCCATCGCAGCGGCGTTGCCAGCGATCCCCGTGGACGAGCTGTAGCCGGCTTCGATGTGCCAGTAGACGGTGCCGTCGTTGATCACGCGGTTGTCCACGATCGTCCAACCGGTGGGGACACAAGGGCTTCCACTCTCGAACGGCCACGAGGCGATCCAGGTGGTGTCCTGTTGCGCCTTGCGCGCCGTGGGTTCGGTGCCCTCGACGTCTCCCACGACGTCGACTTCCACCTCGGGCTCGGCCCATTCAGTCGTTCGAGGCTGGGGCCGCGCGAACGCGAGCGGCGAGGCGAGGAGAAGATTCGCAAGAGCGGCGAGAGTGGTGAGAACGGCGGATCGGCTCATTCCCTACCCCCTTTTGAGCGGAAGCCCCGAGCCTGTGGTCGGTGGTTCGGTCTCCATCGTGCGTAATTTTACTCTCCCAGCCGCCGATCTGCCACTCGGAGACCGTTTTTTCCGCCGCCAGGGCCCCAGGGGCTTGGATGCTCGGACGGCACCTCGTCGCATGGCGCTCCTTTTGGATGTCGGCGACTCCGGTGTTTTTGTCCCTAGGAATCAGGTAACCACCCGATTCAACCGCTCTCGTGCTGTCCATATGATGGTTTTCGTTGAATCGTGGTCTTGAAACGCTCGACCGCGAGGTGGTCGGGCAGGCGAGAATCGAGGCCTGACGCTCCCTTTTGCGAGTTGCTGGGGCTGAGGCGGGGGATGCCATCGTGCTGTGCTGCAGCATGGTCGGAGGGAGGGTTTCGTCCTCGATTCACTGGAATCGTCGAGAACGTGTACGTGGTTCGAGCGATCGTGAGTCCCCGCCCCGGGGGGTTCCGTGTACAGGTAGGGGGCAAGATCCCTCGAGCCGCAGGAAGGCGAGGCGCAAATCGCGCAGCCTTCTGATCCGTGGGCCAGTCCATGCCCAAGTCTCCAAGAACCACAACCGGACTGGCCCACGGAAAACAAACAGGAACCAGGTGATCCGGTGATGGGTCACCCAACCCCGCGGACCCAACGAGAAGGAAGATCTCACCACCAAGGGTCCGCTCCAAGGTGGCGTATTTCCTGAGCGTCACCGCGTCGTCTTCCGCATCGAATCTCGGATGCGGCCAAATCTACTGGACCAGTCCCCCCAAGCAGCGACGCATCGCTTCCTTCTCGTTATGCCATCGGCCGAGTGGATCAGGAGAACTCTTGCATGATTCCGGTGGTTCCACCCGATGGAATTCGGGATCTCTTCAATGGTTCCATCTGCAGGATCAGTGGGGATTCGCCCGATACAGAGCAGTGAGCAGGCAGCCGGGTCTCGTTGCCATTCGGAATGCGGCGTAGTGCCTCCTGGGCGCGCCGCGAACATCCGCCGGGAGACGTATGCCAAGACATGTACCGATCATTGCTGCGGACGGGAGATTCAAGATGCAAAAGATGACGAATCTGGACACCATCCCCCCCATCCTTGCCGAATCGACCGCCGGACTATTGCGCGAGCTCGTGGCCCACCTGCGGCAGAACCGCACGCAGTTGCGCGAGGAGTGGGCACGGAGAATCACCGAGGCCAAGCTGCTGACGGCGATGAGCAAGGACGAGGTGTTCGCCGAGGCGACCTCCGTCTACGACAACTACGTCGAGGCCCTGGAAACTGGGACTTTCGAAGCCCTGCAGGCGTACTCGCGCAACTTGTCGGAACGCATCATCCCCCGTGGCGTGCAAACAGACGAGGTCGTGGGCATCGTGCTGCTATTGCGCGATGTCCTGGCACGCTCCCTCTTCGCGCGCTACCACGCGGATTTCGAGAAGCTGAACCGCATTCTCGACGCCTACGAGCCCGCCGCCAACCGCATCGCCACAACCGTGGCCGTCGGTTTCGTGCAGGAGCGCGAGCGTACGATCCGTGAGCAGCAGGAGGCGATTCGCGAGCTTTCGACCCCCGTGCTGCAGGTGCGCGAACGCCTGCTGATCTTGCCGATCATCGGCGTCATCGACCCGCAGCGCGCCCGACAGCTCACGGAACAGCTCCTGCGCGGAATTCGGACCAACCGCGCGCGCGTCGTGGTCATCGACATCACGGGCGTGGCGGCAATGGACTCGAACGTCGCCAACCACCTCGTGCTCACGGTGGAGGCCTCCCGCCTCCTCGGTGCCACGGTGATCGTCACCGGACTGTCTCCGGAGATCGCCCAGACCCTGGTGAACATCGGCGTCGATCTCGCCAAGATGAACACCGTCGGCGACCTCCAGGGCGGCATCGAGGAAGCCGAAAGGCTCTTGGGCTACAAGGTCATCCCAGTGGAGAAGGTCGAAAGCACCGACTGACGGGAGCCGCGCGTGGAAGTCCCGATTCTCAAACAAGGACCCTACCTGATCGGCAGTGTCCAATCAGCCCTCACGGACAAGGATCTCCTGCATTTGAGAGACAACCTGGTGGAAAAGGTCGGGCGTCTGCGCTCCCGCGGCGTCATCGTCGACGTGACGGCGATGGACGTCATGGATAGCTTCGCCTCCCGAACTCTGAGCGACATCGCGCAGATGATCCGACTGCGTGGCGCGGAAACCGTCATCGTTGGCATTCAACCCGAGGTCGCGTTCACCATGGTGCAGCTCGGGCTCACACTCCAGGGGGTGACGACGGCGCTCGACCTGGAAGGGGGACTCACTTTCTTGGATCAACGGACCAAGAAGCGCGGGGCCGATGGCGCCGCGCGTGCACGATGAAATCCCCACGGCGCGCGTTCGCCGAGGTAGCGGGGTCGATCGAGCATCGCAGCCCGGCCGCCTCGAAGGAAGAGCCGACCGTTCCGATCCAGTCGGACCTGGATATCCTGGTTGCGCGCCAGAATGGGCGTGCGCTCGCCCAGCAGCTCGGCTTGTCCACCGGCGATCAGACCGTGATCGCGACCGTCATCTCCGAACTGGCGCGCAACATCCTGCTCTACGCCAGGCCGGGATGGATGATTCTGGAAGTGCTCGAGACGGATGGCCGCAAAGGCCTCCGCGTCGTCGCCCGCGATGACGGGCCCGGAATCGCCGACATCGAGCGTGCCATGCAGGTCGGCTACTCCACTTCCGGCAGCCTGGGGCTCGGCTTGCCAGGCGTGCGCCGGCTGGTCGACGATTTCGAGATCTTTTCCAGGGTCGGTGAGGGAACGACGGTGACGATCACCAAATGGAAACCCTGAGGTCGTCGACATGGAATGGTGGGCCGCGAAGCGCACACTGCCGGGTCAGACGGATTCGGGCGATCACCATTTGGTGCGCAAGCTGTCCACAGGAGCGCTCCTGGCAGTCGTGGACGGGTTGGGTCACGGTCAGGACGCCTCTGCGGCGGCCAAGATCGCCATCCGCATCCTGCGACGCCGCGCGCAGGAGCCCATCGTCGCGCTGGTGAACCATTGCCACGCTGCATTGCGCGAGACGCGCGGCGCGGTCATGAGTCTCGCCCAATTCCAGGCCAAGGAAGGCACGATCACTTGGCTCGGGGTTGGAAACGTGGTGGGTCTGGTGATGCGCCCAGTGATGGGAAACGGCATCCAGCCGGTGCGTTTACTGCTCCGAGGCGGAGTGGTGGGCGGACATTTGCCGGCGCTCCATGTCTCGACTTTTCCCGTTCAGCCCGGTGACACGCTCGTCTTCGCCACCGACGGAATCGGCGGAGACTTCGAACGCGACCTCAACCCGAGTCAGAGCCTGCAGCCCCTGGCCGAAGGCATCCTGGCCCGGCATGGACTGAAAACCGACGATGCATTGGTTCTGCTCGCACGCTTCGGGGAGGTCGTATCGTGACCGAAAGCCTGTCTGCCGAGTACAACGCCGCGCTCGCACAGCACCTCGCAGGAGAGGGGGAGCCGGCTCTGCAACGCGCCTACGAGTTCGGACGCCGGGCCATGGCCGAGGGCACGAGCTTGCTCGACTTGGTGTCCTTGCATCATCAGGCGCTGCAGCAGGCGCTGCAACACAATGGGCATCGCGGTCAATTGACCCCGCTCGTGGCCGCGGCGCAGGTCTTTCTAACCGAGACCTTGTCGCCATTCGAGATGGTTCAGGGAGAAATCAAGGAGGCAATCACCGCGCTGCGCTGCCTGAATCAAATGCTCGAGGAGGAGGCGCGGCGCATTGCCCAAGCTCTGCACGACGACGCCGCGCAGCTCCTGGCATCGGTGTACTTGGCGCTCGATCAGGTGGCATGCGATTACCCTCGGCTCCGCGGGCGCTTGCAGGAGGTGCGTGAGTTGCTCGACGGTGTCGAGAAGCAGCTGCGGCGTTTGTCGCACGAGCTCCGCCCCCCCGTTCTGGACAGCCTCGGCCTGGTGCCGGCACTCGAGTTCCTGGCGCAAGGCGTGACTGCACGCACCGGAATTCCGATCGAAGTCGAAGGCCCACGTGGCGAGCGGTTGCCGCCGAAGGTAGAGACCGCGGTCTACCGGGTCATACAAGAAGCGTTGACGAATGCCACACGCCACGCACAGCCGACTCGCGTGAGCGTCACGATGCGGCGCGAGCCGCGACGATTGACTTGCAACGTCCGCGACGATGGCAAGGGGTTCGAGGCGATCGCCGCCGGCGGCAGGATGAAACCTGGCCTGGGATTGACCAGCATGCGTGAGCGGCTGAACGCGCTCGCAGGACATCTCACCATCGACTCCGCACCAGGTCGCGGCACGATGCTCGAGATCGACATTCCTCTGGAGGAAGCCGATGTCTCTACAAGTTCTGCTCGCGGATGATCATCAGATCGTGCGTCAGGGGCTGCGGAGCCTGCTCGAACGCGCGGGGTTCGAGGTGGTCGGCGAGGCCATCGACGGACGGGAGGCCGTCCTTCTCGCCGCGGAGAAACATCCGGATGTCGCGATTCTCGATCTCGCCATGCCGGCATTGAACGGCGTGGACGCTGCGCGCGAGATGTTGCGAAGTTCGGACAGCCTCAAGGTGATCTTGCTCACGATGCACACCGAGGATCCATACGTGCTCGAAGCCTTGCGTGCCGGGGTCAGCGGCTACGTGCTCAAGACGCAGGCGGTGGACGAGCTGGCACAGGCGATTCGCGAGGTCGCGCGCGGCGCGATCTACCTGAGCCCGGATGTGTCACGCACCGTGGTGCATGCCTACCGTTCCAAGACAGAGATGCCCCTCGATCCCCTGAGTCCACGCGAGCGCCAGGTCCTGCAGCTGGTCGCCGAAGGGAAATCGACCAAAGAGGTCGCGGCCATCCTCGGCGTGAGCGTCAAGACCGCCGAATCGCATCGCTCACGCATCATGTCGAAGCTGGACATCCACGAGACCGCGACCCTGGTGCGCTACGCCATCCGCAACGGCATCGCCCAGGCCTGACACCCGAACGTTCCGAGGTGGCTCACTTCAACAACAGCATGCGTCCAGAGACTTCCTGCGTGCCGGCACTCAGGTGATAGATGTAAACACCGCTCGCGACCGAGATTCCTGCCTCGTTCAGGCCGTCCCAGCGCGCCGTCTGCATCCCGGCTTGCCGATACGACCCGACGAGCTGGCGCACCCGCCGGCCCAGCGCGTCGTAGATGACGAGTTGGACCGTCGCCGCCGCCGGTAGGTTGTAGCGGATCGTGGTCTGCGGATTGAAAGGATTCGGATAGTTGTCGGCGTCGAGAGTTTCGCCCCCGAGCGTCGAATCGAAGAGCATGCCATCGTTGGCGCAAGCATGGCCCCGCCCCATGTCGTGCGGAACGCACACGGTGACGCTGCCCTCGCAGCTGCCGCCGCGGCCATCGTCCACTTCGAACAGGATCGTGTAGACACGGCCGTTGCCGTAGCCATCCCGCTCTGCGCGCAAGTACGCCATGGCGCTGCCGATCCCGCGTGCATCGGCGCCGAAGTCGCTGCGCACGGCTTCATCTTGCATGATGCGTGTGATCCGGCAGTTCATGGCATCACCATCGGGCTCGGCCACGCCGGTGATCTCGACTGGAACCATGCGGCCATCCGGTGGCCACAAGATCTGGACGTTGGTCGTCGCTTGGGCGCAATCCGGTGCTTCGTTGGCCTCGGCGACTACCGCTGCCACGCGCACTTCATGGAGCTCCGGCGAGAGCCGGGCGCCGAGGTCGGCCTCGAAGCGCGCGCGGAGTTGCAGGAACCGGCCTGCGAGCCCGGTGCTCTCGAGGTCGGCTGCATTCGTCGCGGGAACCCACGCGCCGAGCTCGAGGTCTGCTTCCTGCTCGGCCGTGCGCACGTCCACTTGGATCCGGCTCGCGCCTGGTTCACTGCACGTCCAAGCGATGCGACTCCAATTCAGCTCGTCATGTTCTCCGTCCACGACGACCGTCCAGCTCCCGGACGCTTCGACCTCGCGCACGGTCACGCAACCGGTCATGCCACCGTAGGCGATCGGCGACGCACCGGTACCCAATGCCACCGCCAGGTCCATGGCCCCGAGACCATCGGTGCCTGCTTGCGGATCGATCCGCACGACGTTGTGCGTGTTCTGATTCACGACCCAAATGCGGCCGCGGATGTCCACCGCGACCCCCGTCGGCGCCAAGCCGACGGCGATGCGCTTGCGCACGTTGCCGGCAGCGTCGAGACGCGAGACGTCGTTGGTGCGCTTGTTGGCGACCCAGACGTCGCCATCTTGCCCGATGGCGATGCCGAAGCAATCGCCACCGCCCGTCTGCTTCGGGAAGCCCGCGACCATGCTCCCCTGCGGTGTCAGCTTGGCCACTGAGTTGCGGTTCCACATGCTGCACCAGGCGTAGCCTTGCGCATCGACGGCGACTCCGGCGGCCATTGGCACTGGCACGCAGGCCGAAGTCCCCGACATCGGATCATGACGCTGCACCGTGCCTTGGTTGAAGGAGGCCGACCACAGCACGCCCTGGGCGTCGATCACGCCGCCGTAGCCACCACACGTGAGCAGCATGCTCTGAAGGATGGCTCCGGTCGCGGGATCGAGCACGTCGAATCCTGTCGGCGCGGACTGGAACCCGCCAGCCCAGATGCGGCCATCGACGCCGAGGGAGAGATGAAGGATGTCGGTGGCGGACGTGCGTTGATAGAGCAAGATGCACTCGTCTTCGGCGTCCTGGACCTCAGCAGTCGGCCCACCGAGCCCATCGCCCTGATCGGGCCAGAGCATCGCGGTGCCGAGCCCGCGTGAAGTGCGAATGAATCCATCCCCATCACGATCCACGGCTGTGCTGTGGAGAAATGGCGGAGCCAAATACGCCCCGGCCGCGTCCGGAGTGAAGCTGCCATCCAGATTCTTGCGGCCGCGAGTGCCGCCAATGACGAGCCCGATCTTGGCGACGCTGCCGCGACCGCCCGCGCCCTCGCTGCTATTGCCGACCCAGACGTTGCCGGCACCGTCTACCACGGTGCGCGATGGATTGCCCGAATGCCCGTCCGGCGCCGTGCGATACTCGCCCAGGACTTGCCCGGAGTTGGCATCGATGCGAACGATCGTCTTGCGTCCGGTTTTCACCACCCAGACGAACGGGAACTCGAGCACGTGCGAATCCAGCTGCAGTTGATCGGGCACGTCAGTGTCGTTCACGCGCACGGATGTGCCGCGATCGAAGTCCTCATTCGAGGTGTAGACTCGTTCTTGTCCCAGAGAGCGCGCGGGCACGAGAGCCACGCCCGCCACCAGGCACATGCTGCGCCAAAACAGTCGTTTCCGTGTCGTCATGGTAGTTCGACCCGCCCCGTCGGTCTCTGTTGCGTTCGAAGCGACCGAGTCCCCCGCGATGATTCCTGGAGAGGGGGATCCACGTCGCATCGACCCTCGCGAGCACGGCGTCTTGCATATTTCCAGCCGGATTCGTCTGGAGGGCCCGGCGCGGCCGCCTGCGCCAGCGACTGCCTCGGCATGACCCGAGGGCTTCGTGCCTAAAAAGTTGTATCTTGCAGTCTTCGCCGCTCAATTCTTCTTGGAGGCTGCGTGCACTGCCCGCGTTGTAGCTCCGAGATCGGGCTGTCCACCCGTTTCTGTCCCGCTTGCGGCCTCTCCTTGGAAGAGACCCTGGCTTCGAGCGGCGACCCCTCCAAGGAGCACGCGCACACGCCGGTGGGTGCCTCGAGCGCGTCCTGGTTGTCCTCTTCTAGCTCGCTCGACGGCGGGTTCGCTCCTGGAACATTGCTCCTGGGTCGCTATCGTATCGTCGGACTCCTCGGCAAGGGCGGCATGGGGTAGGTGTATCGTGCCGACGATCTCACCCTCGGACAAGCGGTAGCCCTCAAGTTCTTGCCGCGCGAGTTGGTGTCGAGCCCGGAGCGTCTGGCGCGTTTCCACGGCGAGGTGCGGATCGCGCGCCAGGTTTCACACCCGAACGTCTGTCGTGTCTACGACATCGGCGATCTCGACGGGCAACCGTTCCTCTCCATGGAGCTCGTCGATGGCGAAGACCTGGCGTCGCTGCTGCAGCGCATCGGAAGACTGTCCGGGGACAAGGTCGTCGAGATGGCGCGGCAGATCTGCGCCGGCCTGGCCGCGGCACACAACGCCGGCGTGCTGCATCGCGACCTCAAGCCCGCGAATGTCATGCTCGACCGGCGCGGCAAAGTGCGCCTCACCGATTTCGGTCTCGCGGTCCTGCAAGAGCATGCCGGCCGGGCCGAACGCTCGGGCACACCGGCTTATATGGCTCCAGAACAACTGCGCGGGCACGAGCTGAGCCTGCAGACCGACATCTACGCGCTCGGTCTCGTGCTCTTCGAGATGCTGACGGGAAAGCGGCCGCATCGCGCCGAATCGCTGTACGACCTCGGCCTGCAGCGCACCGGCGTGCCCGCGAATCCGTCCGCCCTCATGGAGAACATCGATCCCGCGCTCGAGCGCGTGATCATGCGTTGCCTCGAGCCCGAGCCGGCGCAACGCCCGCGGTCGGCGGCGGCGGTCGCCGCTTCGCTGCCGGGCGGTGATCCTCTGGCCGCGGCTCTGGATGCCGGCGAAACGCCGTCCCCGGACATGGTTGCAGCCGCCGGCGAGGTCGGGCGTTTGCGGCCGCTCGTGGCGTGGAGCCTTCTCGGCGCCGTCGTCATCTTGCTCGCGGGCTGGATCCTGCTTTCGCCGCGCTACTACCTGGTGAACTACGTGCCGCTCCCCAAGCGGCCGCAAGTTCTCGAGGATCGCGCTGTCGACATGCTGCGCATCCTCGGGTACACGCAGAAACCGGGCGATCATGCGGCGGGCTTCGCCTATCAGGATTCATATTTGAACTGGGTGACGCGCCACGACACGAGCCTCAGGCGCTGGCAGGCCTTGCGCGGAGAGCCCGCCGCGATCCTCTTCTGGTACCGGCAGAGCCCGGACCACATGCGGCCGCGCAATTTCGGCGACGTGCGAGTCGATTACGAGGATCCGCCACCGCACCAGCGCGGCATGGTCCGGCTCATGATGGAGCCCTCGGGGAACCTGGTGCAATTCCAGGCCGTGCCGCCCGAGATCGACTCGCTCGGCGCCGAAGCATCCGATGTGACCTTGGAGCAGGAACAGGTCGTGTTCGATCTGGCGGGTCTCTCGCCCGCGCGCTTCCACCCTGTCGCGCCGGTCTGGGTTCCTCCAGATTACTGCGAGTCGCGCCGCGCGTGGGAGGGAACACTGCCCTCGCGATCGGACATCTCCTTGCGTCTCGAGGCGGGGTGGCACGCGGGGAAGCTGGTGCACTTCGAGCAAATCGGCCCTTGGCGCGAGGTGCTCGGTTCCCATGCGGCGAAGAGCCCGACGCGAAGAGCGCTCGGGATCGTTTCGACCGTGCTGGTGATGAGCTTGTTGATCGCGAGTGTGCTGCTTGCGCGGTCGCACTTACGCCGTGGACGTGGCGATCGGCGCGGTGCCACACGCCTGTCGCTTTTCATCATCATCCTGCAGATGACCTGTTGGATCTTCGTGGCCAACCATTCGTCTTCACTGCCGGAAGAATTCGACCAGCTCATCGAGGCGCTGGCGATCACGGTGTTCGTGGCCGGGTTCTTCTGGGTGATCTACGTGGCGCTCGAACCCTACATGCGTGGGACCTGGCCGGATCTCATCATCTCTTGGGCGCGCCTGCTCGCTGGCCGGATTCGCGATCCCCTCGTCGGCCGGGACATCCTCATCGGTGTCTTGTTCGGATTCGCGGCAATCCTGCTCCATAGCCTCGAGCACTTCCTGCCGGGTTGGCTCGGGATCGCGCCTCACTACCCCGAACAAATGACCACACTCTTGACCATCCTCGGCCCTACACAGATGGCGATCGCCGCCACCTACGTGCTCGCCGACTCGATGTTCGCACCTCTGGCCACGGTGCTCCTCCTGCTGGGAATGCGCAAAGCGTTGCACAACCGCTGGCTCGGGGCCGCGGTCGTCATCCTCGCCATCGGTTTTTTGGTCGGTGGTCAGATCGATCCGAGCGGGGCCCATCCGCAGATCTCGTTCCCGATGGGCATGGCGATCATCGCGATGTGGGTGCTGTTGGTGCTGCGGTTCGGTCTGCTCGCTCTCGTGACCATGGCGTTCGTGTCGACCTTGCTCGACAACACACCGATCACGGCGGATCTGTCGCGGTGGTACGCAGGCAGTGGCGTGGTTTCGATCGTCGTGGTGCTGGCGCTGGCGATCTTCGCGCAGCGCAGCACTCTCGGCCCCGGCAAGCGCCGGGCTTGAACCCGTGGGGTTCTGCGGCGACGATGCGCCGGGAATCGCCGGGCGATGCTTCAGCCGTCGCGGCCGGCGGCGATGCTTTGCGGCATGGAGCTGACGGTGACTTCCCCCGCCGCCGCCTTGACCAGCTCTTCGATGATGAGCCCGTCGGCGGGGAACTCGGCCATGCCCATGCGCACGCGCAGCTGGGTCGCCGACTGCAGAGTGCTGCGCAGCCGGTTGGCCGTCTGTTGCGCTTGCGCCCGATTGGATTCAGGCAGCAGGACGACGAAGCGATCGGCGGCAGGGTCGCTGGTCACGATGTCGCTGTTGCGCAACAGATCGCGCAGCATCGCGCCGATGTGCCAGAACGCGTAGGACGTTTCGCGGCCGTTGCGGCCAGAGTTCCCGCCTTCCGCATCTTGCGTGCGCCGATCGACACCGACGACGAGCACAGCCAGGCCGCGCTCGTAGCGCCGCATGCGCGCCAGCTCCTGCCCCAGGAGCGGCAGCGACTTCTTGTAGCTCGGAACCGCGGCCGCGGTGGTCCGTGGCGCACCCCACGAAGTCGTGGGCCGGCGCTGCCAAGCAAAGAAGAGTCCCGCCCCGAGCACCAAGCCGGTGACGGAAATCCACGAACCGAAGAGGGCCTCGGCACCCGGGGCCTGCAGCAGACCGCCGAGCACCACGAGCGAATGTGTTGCGCCAGACATGAAGTCTTCCATTCCGGTGTGGGTCACGAGCTGGGGGCGCGCGATCCAATCGACCAGCATCTATGCTTGTGCCGTCTCCGCTTCCGTGCGATCGAGCTCGCGGTAATAACTGTAGTAGCTACCGTAGACGCCGACCGGTTCGAAGTGATTGAGCACGATTCCGAGAACATTGGCGTTACCGTTCACCAACAATTGCTTGGCCTTCAGCAGCGATTCTTCGTCGATGCGCGCCGAGTTCACCACGAACAACACGCAGTCGACCAAGGCCGACACGATGGCGGCGTCGTGGACGAGCATGATCGGCGGCGCATCGATCAGGATCACGTCGTACTTCTGCTTGAGATGCTGCAGAATGACCTTGACCCGTTGCGCGAAGTTCGAAATGGTGATGCTTGGATTGTTCCAGGCGTCGCCGCTCGGCAAGATCGACAGGTTCTTGATCCGGACCGGCTTGATGCTGTCCTGCAGCAGCTCTTCGAGATGCTTGGTGTTCGGCTCGCGCAGGCGATCGATGGCTGACGATGGTTTCTTCGCCTTCTTGTCCTTGATGATCCATTCGTCGTGCCCCTCGTCCTCGACGGCGCCACTGATTTGGCCATCGGAGAGCAGGACTTCGCTCAACCCGGGCCCGCGGCGCACATCGAAGGCGGTGTGCTGCACTGGCCGGCGGACTTCCGAATCCAGCACCAGAACCTTCTGACCCTGCTTGGCCAGCGTGATCGCCAGGTTGGACAGCGTCGTCGACTTGCCCTCGCTGGCCGCGATGCTGGTCACCAGAATGGTGCGATAGCGCTCGCCGACTCCCATGAACTGCAAATTCGTGCGCAGCATGCGGTAGGCTTCGGCGACGCCCGAGTAGGGTTCGATCTGCGAAAACACATGCCGTTTGATGCGCCGGATCTGCGCCCGGCTGCGTACTTCGTTCTCGAGCTTGAGCTGGCCGCGCGGCAACTTTTCGATACGCGGAACCGACGCCAGGACGGACCAACCGGTCAGATTCTCCAGGTCGCGCACCGACCCGGGCGACGCCCCGGTCAAGCTGTCCAGGATCCATGCCGCACCCAGACCGACCACCAGGCTGATGAGAACACCGAGCGCCAGATTGAACGCCTTCCGCGGCAGGATCGGCCCCTCGGGCACGCGCGCCTCGTCGAGAATGCGGATGCTCGGAATCTTCTCGGCTTCGGTGATCTTGGTCTCCTCGAGCTTCTCGAGCAGGTTGGTGTAGATCTTCTGGCTGACATTCCGATCCCGCTCGAGCTGCGCCAAGTTCAGCTCTTTGTCGGGCAAGTCGCCCAGCACACGGTCGTATTCATTGATGACTTTCTTCAGGGCACTCTCTTGCGCCTTCAGCGACTCGATCTCGATCTGCATGCCAGCCGCGTCTTTGAAATATTTCTCGATCTGCCCGATCGGATCCGCGACATTGCGCGCTTCGACTAGCTTGTTTGCCTCCGCCTTCAGGTCTTTCTTGGTGCGATCTATTTCGTCTTGAATCGCCACCATCTTCGGGTGCGTCGGCGGATAGTTCTCGACCTTGAGGTCCATGTAGCGGGTCTGGAGGTCGCCGAGCCTCGTCATCAGGGTCTGAGCCCAGGGATTGGAGACCTCGGTGATCGCCGGCACCAGACCTGCCTTCTGCTTGGTGATTTCCGTCTCCACGGATCTCAGACGCTCTTCCACGGAGTGCCGGTTGGTGGCCGCCTGGTTGTAGAGCACCTCGGCCTCCGTGGCGCGCCGCAAGACCTCCTGCGCCTCGTTTTCGAAGGACACGACGCCATGCGCCTGCTTGTAGTTCTTGAGCGCCTGTTCGGACCCCTTGAGCTTCCCGGAGAAGATCTCGAGTTGGCTTTCGATGAATCGGCGCACGCCGGACGTGCCTTCGTGCTTGATCCTGTAGCTGCGCTCCTGGAACACCTGCGCCGCTGTGTTGGCAATGGCGGCACAGAGCTCAGGATCCTGCATCTGCACGTTGATGCGCACGACATTGGAGGCGCGCACCGAATAGGCGGTGATGCTCTCTTGGACCGTGGTGACCACGAATCCCAGGGGATCGAAGCCCTCGGGCGCTTCTTCCGGATACGGGAATCGCTGCAGTGTCTCGACATCCAGCGCGTCTGCGATGTCCTTCGCGAACGAGAAGCTGGTGAACTCTTCGAGCCGGTTGGCCGTGACGATCTCACGCGAGAAGTCGAACTCGAACGACTGCACGGGTGCACTGACTTCGTCGAACACTACGGTCGTGCTCGCCTGGTAGATCGGCGTCGTGATCTCGTTGTAGATCCCGATCGGGCCAACGATGATGACGAAGGAGAGGATCATCAGCAGCTTCCGCCGCCGGATGATACGTCCCAATCGACTCAGGATTTGTTCACTGTCGGAGTGCTGCATATGAGGACTTCTCCCAACGGACGAGGCTATTGGATGCGTCTTCAGTCTTGATACGTGCGCACGGCAAAAAAGTAGGTCGTGAGCACGATGGAAATGTCACGCAGAACCGCGGCGGTGGTGCGCCAAGTCGACATGCTATTGCGCGGAACCATGACGATGTCCCCTGGGCGCAGGTTTGGAATGTTGGCACTCTTGCCCTTGAGGATGTCGTCGACATTTACTTGAAAAACGCGCTGGGTCGTGACCTCGCCGGAAATCGCGCTTTCACCTGCCGAAGCCAGATTCGCCGGTTCCAAGCTCATGCGGGTGATGGTGACTTCGCTCATTTGCGACAATTGCGTGCCGCCGCCGGCTTTGGACAGCAGCTCGATGACGTTGGTGTCGTCTGAAACCCGGTATTCACCGGGGCGCGCCACTTCACCGAGGACATGCACGACCATTTCCAATCGCCGTTCCTCGCCGAGAAGATAATCGTCGCGCTGCTGGGCGCGCGCGCCGCCAGGAAGGAGCCCGGCCACCACGAGGACCCCGAGCGCGGCCGAGCGCAAGGAGGGGCGAAGTCCCATAGAGTGCGAGCCTCTCATATTGTTTTTTCCGTATTGTTCGAGTTGCGCCGAAGCGATGGGCGTTCGATCGGCAGCATGCCGGAACATCGCGTGGGCACGGCGAGGCATGAGCCCATTGCCGTTGAACAAGCATACCCGAGGCGGTTTCCGCGGCGCTAGGACGCAGGGCGCACGTGTCTTCTCTGTTTGTTTGTTGGGTCAAGTGCCGCAACGCCGGCGATCTTCGCCGCCGGCGTGATTGGTTCTGCGCTGTTTGCCCCGACGCCAAATTGCGGGTTGAAACAATGCGAAACGATGCGAAACAATGAGATCACATCGACTGGATCATGGCGTGCTGCGTCGCGCGCGGGGTCGTCGGGACCCTGCGCGTCGGGACTGATCGGTGACATACGTGTTATTCTTCTTGGGCCAGGGGAGCCCCTGTTCGGCATGCACGGCCGCTTCATGCGCGCCTCGAGCCGGCACCAGGGATCCCGTGACCATCGACAACCTGGACTCACGAGCGCTCGAGCGCCGCCTGCGGCTGCAGCTCGACAGCGCATCTCGAGCTGTCCTTCCGTTGCATTGGTCCTAACGAATTGGTCCTGTCCCTCGCCTGGAGTTGATTCGAAGATGAACCCACAGAACGTGCTCAAGATCGACCTGACCCCGGGGCACATGCTGATCAACTTGGGGATGGCCATGGCCTTGGCCTTCATCTGGGCCACGGTTTACCGCAAGACCCACAGCGGCGTCGCCTACAGCCGCTCCTTCTTCTTGGCCTTGATCCTCGTGTCCCCCATCGTGGCCATGGTGATGATGGCAATCGGTAGCAATGTGGCGCTGTCATTGGGCCTGGTGGGCTCGCTCTCGGTCATTCGCTTCCGTACCGTGATCAAGGACACCAAGGACATGGTGTTCCTGTTCTTTGCCGTCGCCCTCGGGTTGTGCTCGGGCGCCAACGCCTGGATGCTCGCCATGATCGGTACCCTCATGGTGTCGCTGGTGGCGGTCTTGATTCCGCATGTCAGCTATACGCGTGCAGCCGCCTCCGACTACATCTTGTTGTTCCGCTCGACTCTCAAGGAACCGTGGACCGCGATGTCCGAAGCAGCGCAGAGCATGGTGACGTGGAAGCAGCTCCGCGGCGCCACCGATACCGACCACGGCTCGGTGTTCGAGTTCACCTACAACGTTCGCCTCGGCTCCAAGGCCTCACCCGAAGCGGTGGTCCACGAGATCAGCAAGACCGAGAGCGTCTCGCGCGTGACCCTCATCGCGCCCGAAAACCACCTCGACCTGTAAGCGGGCGGCAACTCCATGAGCACGAGAGCCCAGGATTCGCACGGCACCGGCAACGGGAACGGCCATGGCAACGGCAAGCCCGGCAGCGGGCCGTTGCTCATGCAGCGCTGGGAAATCAAGTACGTCGTCGATCGCACGACGCGCACGGCGCTCGAGCGCGATCTCAACGCGCTGATGCGGCCGGACGCCTTCGCTGGTAACGACGGCTCGTACATCGTGCGCAGCCTTTATTTCGACTCGCCGGATTACATGGCCTTCCATAGCAAGGTCTCCGGCGAAGCGGTCCGGCACAAGCTGCGGGCACGGATCTACACCGACGATCCCAGTCAGGTCGAATGGGTGCGTCTCGAGGTGAAGTCTCGCATCCTGGCGACGATCCACAAGATCGCCTGCGACGTGAGCCGCGAGGACTGGGATGAGATCTGGTCGGCACTGCAAGCGCGGACCTTGCCGCGCAGCGAAATCCTCGATCGCCATCGTGGCGTCATGGGTTTCTTCCGCCTGCAGAAACAGTACAGCATGGAACCGAAGATCATGGTTCAGTACCGTCGCACGGCCTGGGAACGCCAGGACCTGAGCCGCGTGCGCACCAACTTCGACGACGATCTGATCGCCAGCCGCGATCTCGACCTGCTCGGACCGCTGAACAACGCGCGACGCCTGCTGCAATACGGGAACAGCGTTTTCGAAATCAAGGTCGATGGCGTCATGCCCTACTGGCTGCACATGCTGACCGACAAGTATGGCTTGCAGAATCAAGCGTTCAGCAAGTTCTGCAACGGCATTATCAGCGAAGCCCGTAAGACGGCCGTCATTCGTGATGAATGAGCCCTGACGTGGAGTATTTGCACCCGTGACGCGTTCTTCGAAGAAAGTGTGGGCGACCAACGTCCTGGACCGGATCTGGCGTGGCCCGGAGCGTTGGTTCGGCCTGGGGGTCGTGGCATTCATCCTCTTCTGCTCCATGACCTACTCCCGCACCGTCGCCGAGCATGCCAGCCGCGTGCTGACCAAGAACAAGTACGTCGCACTCGTGGACGGCATGCTCAATCCGTTTCGCAACCGCCATATCCTGCTCAACTCGGGGCTGCCAATCTATGACATCAAGATCAAGAGCCAGGCATGGAACGCCTTGCTGTTCGCCGCCGAGGAGGCGAAGACCAACGGCTGGATGAACGAAGAGCTCAAGACCTGGGTTCCGGCGACTTTCATCCACGACGGAGAAGTCCACAAGGTGGAGGTGCGCCTGCGCGGGGACCTGAGCCGCCACTGGAGCGGGCCGAAGAAGTCCTATCGCATCAAGTTCTCCGACACGATGCTCGACGAACGCGGGCAAAAGGTCGAGCGCTATTTCCATGGCAAACGACAGATCAACCTCGTCATCCCGCAGGACAAGCTCTATGCCCTCGGCCCGTTCGTGAACGACGTCTTGCGCTCGAAGGGGCTGGTGACACCGGAGGACCGCTTCGTCATCCTGCGGGTCAATGGCGTCATCCACGGCCTCTATTACGAGGCCGAGCACTTCGACAAGCCGCTGCTGGCCGGAAACGAGCGCCCGGAAACCACCGTTTTCGGGCTCAACACACGCGCCAGGCTTTTCGAATCCTTTACCGAGCTGGGCTCGTCCGGAGTCACCGATGCCAACTTCGACGTCGGCTCCTTGCGTCGTCAGGTCGATCCGGTCGACGATCTTGGCCTGCGCGCCATGCAGGTCCTCATCGACCACGCCCGCAACCCGACGCCCGAGAACTTCGCGCGCGTCCGTGCGGTCCTGGACTGGGACAAATACCTCTACTTCCGTTGCATGACGACATTGTGCAACACCAATGAAATGCGCTTTGGGTCCGACAACCTGAAGCTGTACTACGACTCCAGTCGCGGACTGCTCGAGCCCGTGCCGTGGGACATCCTGATGGTCAAGATGCCCAACCAGCCGGGCACGTTCGATTTCTACGACAGCAAGGGGACCGACCCGATCGACGATGCCGTCCTGCGCGATCCGGAGCTGCGCTTACGCCGCAACCAGATCCTGTGGGAGCTCGTGGGCGACGGCGGCGACAGCCTGCTCGCCCGTTACGATCGCATTGCCGAGAGCATTCGTCTGGTGGTGTGGGCCGACGTGCTCACCACGCCGATTCAGGCCTACAAGATGGACCTGATTCGCCAGACCCTGGCCCACAACATCCGCCGCGTTCACCACGTGCTGGCCCAGGGCTCGGGCAACCTGACCTATCGCCTCGATGGCGACGAGCTCGCGACGCTCGAGTTCTCGGCCCTCACCGCCAGCGGTGTTCACTTGCAGGAGATCACCCTGGCCGACTCGGCTGCGTTCTCCGGATCCTACCGGCTGTACGCAGATCACGACGACGACGGCAAGCTGGGCGATGCCGATCCGCTGGTCGGCGAAAGCGACGCCGAGGACGCCAGCATCTCCTTCATCCTCGATGAGTCGGTCCTGCCCGAAATGAAGCACGGCTCCGATTTCATTCACGCGCGCCATTGGGAGTACTACGAACCCATGGCCGGCCGGCGGCGCTATTTCCTGGTCGGCAAGCTGACTCGCGAGCGGCGCGATCCGCTGCTCTGGACCGCGCCGACGATCCAAGTGAGCGCGGTGAACGCCGTCTCGGAAGAACTCATTCCCTCGGCCACGCTCGACCAGGTCACTCCCGTCGCCGACAACACCATCGGCATCAGTTGCTACGACGCCTCGGACCCCTACGACCTCGAGGCGATCTCGATTTCCCTGGCCGAGTTCCTGCAGCAGCACCCGCAATTCCAGGCCAGCACCTCGAGCCCTGGTGCTGCGGAGCTCGGTGGTTCGGTCGCGCTCGCGGGAACGGTCATCGTGCCCAAGAGCGTGCCGCTGCACATCGCCGCCGGCACGGACCTCACCCTCGAAGCGGGAGCTGCAGTACTCGCCTACGGCGGGATCAACTGCATCGGCATTGCCGAGCAGCCGATTCGCATCCACGGCCGCGACGGCGCGGCGTGGGGAACCTTCGCCGCCGTGCGTCCGGCACAGCGCGTGCGCATTCAATGGACCGAGTTCAGCGATGGGGGTCAGAAGCAAGCCAACGGCATGCTGTTCACCGGCGGGCTCGCAGTGCACGAAGGAGATCTGGAGCTCGAGAATTGCCGCTTCACCCGCATGCAGAGCGAAGACGCCGTGAACATCAAGTACGGCGACATTCGCATGAGCCACTGCGTGATCGAGAAGTCCGCGAGCGACGCTCTCGATATCGACGTCGGAACCGGCGAGGTTCACGACAATCGCTTCAGCGAGATCCGAGGCGACGGCATCGATGTGTCCTTCAGCCGGGTCACGCTGCGCGACAACGAGCTGTGCAGCATCCGCGACAAGGGCATCAGTGTCGGCGAGAAATCACAGCCCGTGCTGACGAACAATTTCTTCCGCGATTGCCAAATCGCGGTGTCTTGCAAGGACCTGGCCTTCGCCAAGGTGACCCATTGCACGTTCGTGCGCAATCGTCTGGCCATCGAGGCCAAGCGCAAGAAGGCCACGTTCGGCGGCGGTGCCGGTGAGTTCGTCGAGTGCGTGTTCGCCGCCAACGACACCTTGCTGCGCGAAGACATTTTTTCCAAGGGCAGGATCCTGATCAAGGATTCTGACATGAACGCCAAAGCCGACGACCACGATCTCGTGGGCAGGGTCCCGACGCTCGAATCCAACGATCCACCGAACTGAGACCGAGCCGCCCCGCTCGGTCACTGCGAGACAAATCCATGCATCTGCGTAGAATCCACACCAACGATGCTCCCGTCGTGGCCCTGTTCCCTGCGCCACTGCCACGGCCTTGGTACGAGCGGGGACGCGATGCGACAACGGGAATGCGCGACGAGCGCATCAAACGTGCGCTCGACGTGGTGCTGTGTGTGCTGGCGTTGCCGGCCGCCCTGGTGGTGATCGGCCTTTGCGTGGTGATGATCCGGCTCGATTCGCCGGGGCCGGTGTTCTTCGTCCAGAGCCGCACCGGAAAGGGCGGCAAGCGTTTCCGCATGTACAAGCTGCGCACCATGTTCCGCAACTCCGACGAGCTCAAAGACAAGTACATGCACCTGAACGAGCTGGCGTGGCCCGATTTCAAGATCACCAACGATCCACGCATGACGCACGCCGGACGCTTCCTGCGCAAGACGAGCCTCGACGAGCTGCCGCAGCTGTTCAACGTGCTCAAGGGCGACATGAGCCTCGTCGGGCCGCGACCGACGTCGTTCAGCTCGTCCACCTACAGCCTCTGGCACACCGCGCGTCTCGAGGCCAAGCCGGGTCTGACCGGACTCTGGCAGGTGAGCGGCCGGAATGAGCTCCAGTTCAACGATCGCGTGCGGCTCGACATCGCGTACCAGCGCAACCGCTGCCTCTGGCTCGATATCCAGATCATCCTTCGTACCGTGGTGTGCATATTCACGCAGCGTGGAGCCAACTGACATGGCCGCAGTCTCATTGTGGGTTTTTTGGGGATGCCTCGCGGTGTTGGCCTATACCTACGTGGGATTCCCGCTGCTCGTGGGCCTCTGGGGTTCTCTCCGCCGTCGCCACGTGCATCGGGAGGACGTGACCCCGACCGTGAGCCTCATCGTCGCGGCCTACAATGAAGAGGATGTCATCGAGGCCAAGCTGCGCAATTGTCTGGCGCTCGACTATCCTGAAGAGTCACTCCAGGTCCTCGTGGCGTCGGACGGTTCCGACGACCGCACCGAGGAGATCGCCGCCGGCTTCGTCGGCGAACGCACGCTTCTCCTCGTCCTCCCGCGCCGCGGCAAGATCCACGCGCTGCGGGACGCCGTGCAGCAGGCACACGGCGAGATCCTGGCCTTCTCCGATGCCAATACCATGCTGCACCCACGCGCGTTGCGGCACTTGGTGCGCAGTTTCGCCGACCCGTCGGTCGGTGGCGTCTGCGGTAATCAGATCTATGTTGCAGAGAACCGCGGCGACAGTAGCGAGGGCAGCGAGAGCTTGTACTGGAGCTACGACAAATGGCTGAAGTGCATGCAGACACGCACGGGCAGCATCGTGTCCGCGGATGGCGCCATCTACGCCGTTCGGCGCAGGCTCTTCCGCGCCCCCGAGATCGCATCCGTCACCGACGACTTCGCCATCTCCACCGCCATCGTGCAGCAGCATCATCGACTGGTGTTCGAGCCCGAGGCGCTGGCGTTTGAACCCCCCGCGGGCGTCGCCGCGCGCGAGTTTCGCCGCAAAGTGCGCCTGATGAGCCGCGGCATGCGTGGAGTCCTGCTGCGCCGCGCCTTGCTCAATCCCTTCCAGTACGGCTTCTATTCGGTGATTTTGTTCTCGCACAAAGTCGTGCGGCGTTTGGCCCCGGTCGTCTTGATCCTGTTGTTCCTGAGCAACTTGGCTCTGGCATCACAACACCCCTACGGCTTGCTGGGCCTGGCCCAAGCCATCTTCTACACACTCGCCGCCGTGGGTTGGGGGCTCAAGTCGCGCCGCGCCGGACGGATGAAGTTGCTGGCGTTGCCGTTCTTCTATTGCATGGCCAACGCCGCGGCCTTGGTCGCGCTCTCCAATCTCGTACGGGGGCAACAGATCGAGTCCTGGCAACCACAACGCCGCGCGGCGCGCGCGTGAACCGAGAACGGCAAACTGAAATGACTATTTTTACCGAGACTCCTGCCGTGCCGAAAAACGTCCCCAGGGGCGACCCCGTGCGCAAGCAATTGCGCGGCTCGAGTCTGCTCCTCGCCGGCCGCTTCTTGTCGCGCGGGATCAACTTCGTGTCGCAGCTTCTCATCGTGCGCGGGCTGACGACGACCGCCTACGGCGGCTTTGCCTACGGGCTGGCGGTGGTGGCCTTCTGGGAGGGGTTGTCTGCGCTCGGCCTGCAGAAGGCAATCACGCGATTCTTGCCCGTCTACCATGAACGTGGCCAGCTGGCGCGCGTGCGCGGCGCGATCGTCCTGGTGCTGATCGGGATCGGGCTGACGAGCGCCATTGCCATCGCCAGCATTTACCTCACCCCGGACTTGATGGCGCGCTTGGTGCACGAAAGAGGCCCGCGAGATCTGCTGCTGGTGCTGATCTTCCTCGTGCCGGTCGAGGCGCTGGACGAATTGCTGATCGGTCTTTTCGCTTGCTTCGCGCGGCCCAGGGCCATCTTCTTGCGCAAGCATGTCGTCGGACCGCTGCTGAAGCTCACCGTGGTGTCGGCGCTCACGCTGACGCACGCGGATGCCAGCTTCCTCGCTCGGGGCTACGTGGCTGCGAGCATCCTCGGCTTCGGTTTCTACGCGGTGCTCCTGGTGCGAATGCTGCGCCGGCAAGGACTGTTCGAAGGTGCGGGAGTCCGAGCGTGCGAAATCCCCAGCCGGGAAATGTTCGCCTTCACGTTGCCGTTGCTGACCACGAGCCTGGTGCCGGTCGTCATGCACTCGACCGCGACGATGATCCTGGCTTACTTCCATCCTGCGGCCGAAGTGGCCAAATACCGCGCCATCCTGCCGGCAGCGCAGCTCAACAACATCGTGCTCCTCAGTTTCGGCACCTTGTTCATGCCCGCGGCGGCGCGCATGTTCGGCCGCGGTGATTGGGCGAGTGTGCTCAGCCTGTACTGGCGCGGCGCCGCCTGGATGGCGGTCCTGTCTTTCCCGATCTTCGCGCTCACCTTCTCGTGCGCCCGCAGCCTGACGCTGACGCTGTACGGCGAACGTTACGCCGATGGCTGGGTCATCCTGCAGCTCGTTTCCGGGGCTTACTACTTCGGTGCCTCGCTCGGGAACAACGGCCTCACGCTCAAGGTCATCGGCAAGCTGCGATACGTCGTCACGGTCAATTTCCTGGCCATGGCGGCGAACGTTCTCCTCACCCTCTTGCTGGTGCCGCGCTTCGGAGCACTGGGCACGGGCATCGCCACCGCCACGATCCTCGTCGTGCACAACATCCTCAAACAGATGGGGTTGCGGGCCGCAGGAATCGCCGCGTTCGACCGCTCCACGGTGCCCGTGTATGCGGTGATCGCCGCGGGCGCTCTCTGCCTGTTTGCACTGCAGCTGCTCGTGTCGCAGTTCCTGGTGCTGCTCGCTGCCGCCGCGGTCATCTCGCTCGTCGTTCTCGTGTTCACGAAGCATGCGTTGCGTGTCGAGGAGACATTTCCCGAGCTGCTGAAGCTGCCCGTGGTGGGCTGGATTTTGCGCGCGAAGGATCCCATGCCGCTTTCTTGGAGATCAAAATGAGTCCCGACATTCCTGTCGACTCGAATCGGCCGCACACACCGGCTGCTGGCGCCACCGCCCATCGCACCCCGGAGTCGAAGCTGCGGCGGGACGACACGCTGCAGTTGAGCCGGCGGCTCGACTGGCGTTTCCTGCTCGCCGATCCGACGTTGCGTCACGTGGCGCTGCTCGGTGACGACGATCCACAGCTCGTGCAAGGCTTGCGGTGGACGAGCAGCTCTCTCAGCCTCCTCGACCTCGGCTGGAGCTTCGCCGCCGGTCAGGAACCGCGCTTCGATCTGGTGGTGCTGCGCTCGCCACGTCTGGCCGACGCGCAGCGGGCCGCCGCGCTGGTCGATCACGACGGTTGCTTGTACTGGGAGATCGAGCGCAACCAAATGGCCCGCCCCTGGTGTGCATGGATCGAGCGCCTGCCGTTCCGATTCGGCGAACGCCGCGCACCTTGTCGCCCCGAGCGTCTGCGGGCCCATCTCCAAGGACTCGGGTTCAGCGACATTCGCGTCTACTGGCACCGCCCCGATTTCCATCGTGCCCTCGAGATCGTGCCAATCGAGAACCAGCACCTGCTGGACTACGTTCTCGACGGCCCCTCGGGTCATTTCGTCGGGAAGGTGAAGCGGATCTTCGGTCGCTTGCTGCTCCGAATCGGACTCCTCCAAGCTCTCGTTCCGTGCCTGAGTGTCGTTGCCTGCAAGCAGACATGCGAGGAGATCGCATGAAAGCGCTCCGCCAAGCCATCCTGGAACAGTGGGACGAGCTCGGGCTCGGCATCCCGGCGCCGCACACGTTGGAGTGTCTCTTGCGCACACCGCGTTTCCGTGCTTCGAGCCACGTTCTGTTCTTCGTCTTCGCCAACGACGAGCGCGAACCGGTGCTGATCGCCAAGACTCCGCGCTTGCCCGACGACCACGCCTTCCTCGACCGCGAGGTGGCCAACCTGCAGAAGCTGGCGATGCTTCGCCCGGCGGAGCTCGGCTCGGTGCCGCAGGTCGTGTCCTACCGGGATTGGCACGGGACGAAGCTGTTGCTCGAAACCCTCGTGCCAGGTCATCCGATGTCGCCGGCCGTAGTGCGCGCGAACCAGCAGGACTGCATCGAGAGCGTCATGCGCTGGGTCACCGAGCTGCACTTCGCTTCGCGCGCTTTCGTCACCGGCCCCACCGGCTCGGTGCGCAAGCACATCGAAAGCAATCTGAGCCGGCTGGCCACGGCCTTCCCGGAGTCGCAGGAGCTGCGCAAGATGCTGGAGCGCACGCACGAGATCGTCCAACCGCTGGCCACTCAAGTCTTGCCGCGCGTCTTCGAGCATGGGGATCTGAGCTCGCCGAACATCCTGCTGGATGCCGAGGGTCGCGTCGGGGTCGTGGATTGGGAGCTAGCCGATGCCACCGGGCTGCCGGCCACGGATGTGTTCTTCTTTCTCACGTACGTCGCCTTCGCACGCGTCGATGCGGCGCACTCCGGCAGGCATGCCGAGGCCTTCGCCGAAGCATTCTTCGGCTCCCCGGCCTGGGCGCGTCCCTATGTCCTCGACTACGCCAAGGCGGTCGGCCTGTCGGCCCGCAGCCTGCGGCCCCTGTTCCTGCTCACATGGGTTCGATACGCGTCCAGCCTCGTCGCGCGCCTGCACGCCGAGGGCCCGGCGGATCATCAGAATCAAGGGGAATTGCTGCAATGGCTGACGAACAACCGCTTCTTCGTGCTGTGGAAGTTCGCTCTCGAGCACTGGAAGGAGCTCGACCTCTGATGGCATCCGCGTTCACTGTGGCTCTCATCGGACCGGATGGCGTCGGCAAGACCACCATCGCGCGCCGGCTCGAGCGCGAGTTCCCGCTGCCTCTCAAGTACCTTTACATGGGAGACAACGTCGAGGCTTGCAACGTCATTCTGCCGACGACGCGCTGGTGGAAGCGCCGCCAACGCCAGCCGCACCCGGGTCAACCCCAGAAGCAAGCCGGCAGCCGTGGCGGGCGCGCGCGCCTTCTGGCCGGGCCCTTGCACTCGACCCGCAAGACGCTGGGGTTCGTCAATCGCATCCTCGACGAAATGTACCGCGAGATGGTCGCTGCCAGCTATACACGTCGCGGCACCGTCGTGCTCTTCGACCGGCACTTCATTCTCGACTACTACCATGGCGACATCGACCCGACCGCCCGGCGGCGCAGCTTCAAACGGCGGTTGCACGGATTCCTGCTCTGCCGCATCTGCCGCGCTCCCGACTTGGTGGTCTGCCTCGATGCGCCGGGCGCCGTCGTGTTCCAGCGCAAGGGCGAATTCTCGGTCGAATACCTCGAGAAGCGCAGGCAGCAATACCGTGAGTTCGAGCGCTTGGTGCCGCACTTCACGCTGGTGGATGCCGACCGTGATCTCGAGGCCGTCGTGCACGACGTCGCGCGCGCGATCTCGGCTTTTCAGGCCAGCGATCGCTCGGCCTCGGCGAGCTCCGCCGCGCTGTTGGCGCCGGGGCACTCGCGGGAGCATTCGCATGGGTAGAAGCACCGGCAAGCAGGCCACGGTGCTGGTGACCGATGCTGGCCGCGGCAGTGCGATTTGCGTCATCCGTTCACTCGGTCGCGCCGGCTATCGCGTGCTGGCGGTGGATGACCAGCCCAGGAGCCTCGGCTTCCGTTCGCGCTACGTGCACAGGTCTTTCGTGGTACCGACGCCGCGCGAACATCCCGATGCGTTCGTCGCCGCGATACAGCGAATCGTCACCGAGGAAAAAGTGGATCTCGTCATTCCCGTCACCGACTTGGCCATCCAACCGCTGGCAGCGGCCCGGAGCTCGTTCGCGGCCAAGACACGCGTCGCCATGCCCGATGACGCCGCGCTGCACTTGGTGACGAACAAGAGCAAGACCTTGGAGTTGGCGGCGAGCCTCGGGATCCCTGTCTCGGAAACTCGTCATGTCGACACGGTCGAGGAGGCATTGGCTGCGGCGCGTGACTGGGGCTGGCCTCTCGTGCTCAAGCCGCAGGCCTCGCACAAGCTGGCCGAAGCGAGCGGCATCGAATCCTTTCAGGTGACGTATGCCGAGAACCCGACTGACCTCGAGCACAAGCTGGCGCGGTTCGCGGGTCGCTGCAGCGTGCTGCTGCAACGCTATTGCCCAGGGGTCGGCCTCGGGGTCGAGCTGCTCATGAGCCAGGGCCGGCCTCTCGCGGCCTTCGCACACCGGCGCCTGCGCGAGATCCCATTGTCCGGCGGCGCGAGCTCCTACCGTGAAAGCGTAGCCCTCGATCCGCAGCTTCTGGCGTGGTCGGTGCGCCTGCTGCAGGAGATGAAATGGACCGGCCTGGCCATGGTCGAGTTCAAGGTGGGGCCCGACCGTACCGAATTGATGGAAGTGAATGGCCGGATCTGGGGATCGCTGCCGCTCGCGGTAGCGAGCGGTGTCGACTTCCCCGCGCTGCTCGCGCGACTGCTCCTGCAGGGCGAAGCCGGGTTCGCACCGCAAATCGACGGCAATTATCGCCACGGTTTGCGCTGCCGTGACCTGCAGAAGGATCTCTTGTGGATCGCGGCAGTGCTCGCACGCCAGAGTCGCTACGATTTTTGGCGCCTCCCGACGCGTGCGCGTGCGCTGCGCGCGTTGCTCGGCATGGGGAACCCGCGCCGCAAGTTCGACCTGTTGGTGTGGGACGATCCGCTGCCAGGCTTGGCGCAGCTTCCTCGGCTGCTCCCCCGGCTGTGGGCAAAGACCCGGGACACGCGAATCATCGCGTAGGAGGACGAATGTCCGCTGCCGGTCCCACTGGGGGAAGGCACACAATTCGCCGTGCAAGAGGCTTGCAATGCGGGAACGCAAAGGGATTGCGCGCCCTTCGGCGGCCGTCGCGTTGACGGTGGACCATCGAGGCCCGGATAATTGGTTAGGGTCACGCGCCCTGAACGGTACTTCATTGGAACCTGACGAATTAAAGATCGCCCATGCAAGCAGTTATCTTGGCGGGCTGGGCAGGCACACGCCTGCGACTCAGCGTGAGCGATCGTTTCTGCGTCCCTTCGCGCGCAATGTCTCACATCCGGGAGATGCACATCAAAATCAGTCACGCTGTGTGCGAAATGATCGAACCCGAGTTGTTCGAGAGCCAAGACAATGCGTAGTGTGTTTCTCGACCGCGATGGCACCATCAACCGCGACGTGCAGCACTTGCGTTGCGTCGAGGACTTGGAGCTCCTGGTGGGTGCATCCGAAGGGATCCGCATGCTCAACCGCGCCGGCCTGCGCGTCGTGGTGATCACCAACCAGGCGGCGATTGCCCGCGGTCTGTTGTCGGAGGAAAAGCTGGCCGAGATTCACCAGGAGCTGCAGGCTTTGCTGGCGCGCGAGGGAGCTTTCGTCGACGCCATCTATTATTGTCCACACCATCCGACCGAGGGGTTCGGCCGTTATCGCCAGAGCTGTTCCTGTCGCAAGCCCCAGTCCGGTTCCCTGCAGCGCGCCGCCAACGAGCTCGGTCTCGATCTCAGCCAATCGTATTGTGTCGGAGACAAGGAGAGCGACCTCGAAGCAGGACACGCGCTCGGCTGCCGTACCATCCTCGTGCGCACGGGCTACGGACTCGCCACCGAGGCTCAACTCGGTGCCGACTCCGTGAAGCCAGACTATGTCGCCAGCAACTTATTGGAGGCCGCCGGTTGGATTCTCGACCACAACCCGTGAGCGTCGCGAGCCCTCGTCTGGTCGCCGGCCTGATCTTTGTGGCCGGCGCTGCACTCCTTGCGACGCGCTTGATCCTGCATGTTCCACCCCGGATGCTGGTGGTGTCGGCCGGATTGTTCCTGGTTTGCTGTCTCGTTTTTCGGCTCGCCTATCGCCATTTACGTGGCAGCCTGTCGTTCCGCGTCGCCATGCTTTACTTGATGTGGATCGGTCTCGCCGCGTCGCTCTTCTGCGTGGGCTTTCACATCGACCGCTCGCGCTGGGTGTATTATCGACTCACCGGGTACGACGTGAGCTTCTCCGACGAAAAACCCCATCTGGCGGACGCGCCCGTGCGCAGTTTCTTGGCAACCAATCGCGCTTTCTCCGCCGACCCGGACGCCCCCGGGAACATCCTGCTCCGTCGCGGCGAGCATGTCATCGAGCATACGGTGGTTGTGCCGCGCGGCACCCGCCTCAGAATCGAAGCCGGCGCCGTGCTTCGCTTTCACCATGGCAGCTCGCTCGTCTCCTACAGCCCCATCGTCGCCCGCGGCACCGCGAGTGATCCGATCCTGTTCACAGCCGCCGACCGGATGCGCAAATGGGGAGCGGTCGGCATCGTCGGCAAGGGGGTGTCGATCTTCGAGCACGCCCATTTCGACCACGGACGTCATGTGCGTGTGAATGGCACCGACTTCTACGGCACCTTGTCCCTCATCGGTGCGGACGTCGAAATCCGTCACAGCCGTTTCGTCGACCTCTACGGCAAGGATGCCGTCTACGTCCGCGGCGGCCAAATGGTCATCGAAGACAACGTGTTCGAGAACGTGCGCAAGGATGGCCTCGATTTGAACGGCGGCCGTGGCAGCGTGAGCCGCAATCGCTTCGTCGATTGCCACGACGAAGGCATCGACATCTCCCACGCCGGTCAGGTGGAGATCATGGACAACGTCATCCTCGACGCACGGGGCGGCAGCATCGACGCGGAACGTGATGCCGACGGTCTGAGGGCACGCAACACCCTCGGGTACAGCGACGGCCGCTGAACCAGTCAACGCGGAGATTCCATGCGCATCCTGTATCTCGTTCACTCGTTCCAGCACCCGTCCATGCGCGGTTCCACGCGGCATTACCACTTCGTGCGCGAGCTGGGCAGGCGCCATCGGATCACCCTGCTGGCGCTGACACGCACCGACATCGCCCCGGAAGTGATGGCGGAGATGCGCACGCTGACCGAGAAGATCCTCACTTTCCGAACGCACGAGGAATCACGGCGACTTCCCGGCGGGCGATTGGGTCGCGAGCTGCAAGTCCGCGCCGCGGTGGCGGAAATGCGTGCCGCTTTCCGGGCTCTCGTGGCTCATGACCGCTACGATGTCGTCCTGTTCCATGGCAAACACCTGTTCCCGGTGATCGCGGATTGCGATCTGCCGATCGTCGCCGATTTCTGCGACGCCACGTCGATGCGCATCGGCACCAAGCTGCAGTTCGCAGCCTGGCCGCACAAGCCACTCTTGTGGTTGCGCCACCGTCAGGTTCGCCGGCTCGAGCAAGGTCTGGCGCGCAAGACCGCACACGTTTCCTTCATTAGTGCGCGCGATCGCGAGATCGTTCTCGGCCCCAAGAGTCAGGCCACCATCGTCCCGAATGGGATCGATCACCGCTACTGGCGGCGGCGACCCGAAGCACGGCCGACGCAGAACTGCATCATCTTCACCGGGGTGATGGACTACGCCCCGAACGACGATGCGGCAGTGCATTTGATCCAGGACATCGCCCCGCTCGTGCGTCGCGCCATCCCGGATCTCGAAATCCTCGTGGTCGGGCGCGACCCCTCGCGACGAGTGCGTGAGCTGGCCAGTCGCAGCCCGGGAGTCCTCGTGACCGGATTCGTCGACGACATGCGGCCTTATCTCGAGAAGGCGACCGTGTGCGTCGCGCCGCTCCGCTACACCTCTGGAATGCAGAACAAAGTGCTCGGGGCTCTCGCCATGCAGATCCCTGTCGTGGCCACCAGCATCGTCGCGGAAGGCCTGCGCACCAACGGCATCACTCCCCCGGTTCTGACCGCGCGCAATCCGCTCGAGTTCGCCGAGGCCACGGTGCACTTGCTGCGCCATGCATCCGATCGCGCCACGCTGAGCATGCAAGGCCGGCGCTTCGTCGAGAACAACTTCTGCTGGCGACAGTCGGCCGAGAAGTTGGAGCGCATGTGTGTCGAAGCCGTTCTCGCCGCACCTGTGGCCGTGCCGGGAAGATCGGCTCTCGGCCACACCAAGGAAGTCATTGCATGAGGACCGCATTCGACGATCGCGCCCCGAGTCCGGAGCCTAGCGGTTGGCGCCGCTTCTGGCGCCAGAGCGCCGCAGACTGGGGGATCGGTGAAGCTCGGATCGTGCTCTTGTCCATGCTCCCCATCGTCGTCGTCGCGGCGGGCGCCGTGAGCGCCGTGCTGGGAACGAGCAGGGCTCCATGGGTCACGGGCGCGGATGACATCGTCGGGTGGAGCCGGGCCATGCTCTATTTCTGCGCGCTCGCGGCCAGCCTCGCCGTCGTGGCGCGGGCCGGTGCTGCCGGACGTCTCGTGCAGGTTCTCTACGTTTGCGTCGGTCTCGGCTTGGTCCTCCTGCTCGGGGAAGAGTTGCGCTGGGGAGAGCGGCTCTTCGGCTGGATCACACCGGAGTCCTGGCTCGTGGTCCATGGCCATGTCGAACCCAATTCGCATCCCAAGGTCTCGAGCGCCGACGGACTCCAGTGGGTGCAGCTCGCCGTGTGTGCTTACGGGCTTTTCATGCCCCTGCTGTTCCTCGATGCCCATCGCCGGCCCCGCGCCTGCGCGCGCCATCCCTGGGTCGTCCCGCCCGCCACCTTGATTCCCTATTTCGCTGCACCATTCATCTGGCAGGTGGTTTGCATCGTCTTCGCGTCATCGCTGCATTTCGATGCCGTCATCGCCGAGTACAGCCCGATGGTCGAGCTCCTGTTCGCCTTGGGCTTGGTTTTGGTCATGTGGTTCCAGTTGCGCGCCATTCGTCACGATCCGACGGCGATGCACATCGCGGCACGAGTCGCTACCCTGAGCGGAGGTGCGGCTCGAGCATGAACGTCGCATCCGACTTCCTGCATCGGCTGTTCGATGCCCTCGACCAAGCAGAGGTCGAGTACTGCCTCCTGCGTGGGTACGACGAGCTCCTGACTCCCGCGGTCACGCAGGAAATCGACTTGCTGACTCTGCGAATGTATCGGGCCCGGTTCGAGGCGGTGGTGGCAGAGCTTGGCTTCGTCGCCTGGCCGGCATGGGGGCATGCGCCGCATCGCTTCTACATCGCATACGACCCCGCCGGTGATTGCTGGTTCAAGCTCGACGTAGTCGAATCGCTGCGAGTTGGATCCCCGGTGCGCTGCTTGGCGCTCGATCTCCACACCGAGCTGTTGCGCCGGCGGCGCCGGCACGGCCCGACATGGATCCTGTCCCCCGAGGACGAGCTTTTGACTCTGCTCCTGCACTGCGTGCTCGACAAGCGTGATCTTCGTCCCGCACATCGGACGCGTTTGATGGCGCTGTGGCGCGAAATCAGTGGCGAACCGGAGGCACAGAAGCGTCTGTTTTCGACCTTGGCGCAAGAGCTGGGGCGCTGGCCCATGCTCGCCGTGGCGCAAGGTTTCGATCTGAACGACTTGGAAGATCTCCTGCGCCAGCGCCGGCGCTGGATCCGGCGGCTCTTCTGGCGTCAACCGCTGGTGGCAACGGGGCGAACCATCGGCGCGATCGGCCTGCGCCGCACCCGTCCTCTCCTCTTCGCCTGCCGCCGGCATGGCCTCGGCACCGTGCTCCTGGCTCCCGACGGCGGCGGCAAGAGCACGCTCGCCCAGGCCCTGGCGCGCGATCCGTGGCTGCGTGCGCGGGTGGTCTACATGGGCGGGAACGCGACGGTTCGCGCTTTCCGTCTGCCGATGCGAAGTTGGATCGAGCGCCGGCGTCGTGCCACGCGTGGCGTGAGCCGGCACTTGCGTCCCTTGTGGGGGCTACTGACTGGTGCGCACAGGCTCGCGGAAGATTGGTGCCGTGCCACCACCGGCCGGTTGCATGTGCTGCAAGGCCGCTTCGTCGTCTACGATCGCTTCTTCTACGACACCGATGTCTCGCCACGAGGGAACGGCCGGCGGCTACGTCTGCGCCGCTGGCTCCTGCAGCGCTCGTGCCCGACACCCGATCTTGTCTTGCTGCTGGACGCCCCGGGCGAAGTGCTGCACCGGCGCAAGGGCGAGCATACTCCCGCCATGTTGGAGAAGCAGCGCCACGCCCTGAAATCCCTGGGGGAGCATTTGCAGCACTTCGTCGTCCTCGACACCACGGCGGGTGCGGATCTGGTACGACGGCACGCGATCGCACAGATCTGGGAACGAGTCGCCACGCGCTGGGGCCGGAGCCGTGGGGTGGCTTGGCGCAATCCGGAGGCCGAGACGCTCGATGCGGCTCCGTTCACAGCGGGTGAACGAGCCCGTGTGATATCATGAGACGTTGTCGCTGCTGCGCATGCGGCCGAGGCACTCGTTCGATCCAAATTCCTCGATCCAATCCAATGAGCAATTGTCCACTCCGAGCGATGTGATGCCATGCTTCGCGTGCTGACCTATCATCGAGTCGCGGACCCCAAGGACGCGCCGCACCTCGACCCGCGCTTGATCAGCGCCTCGCCGACAGAGTTCGCGCGACAGGTACATTTCTTGTCCGCCAACTATCGCGTGCTGAGCCTCGAAGACGTCCTGGTCGCCTTCGAAACCCGCCGGCCGCTGCCCCGGCGCGCGGTGCTCATCACCTTCGACGACGCCTATCGGGACTTCATGGAAGTGGCATGGCCGATCCTGCAGGCGCATCGGACACCGGCGACGGTCTTCGTACCCACGGCTTACCCGGACCGTCCCGAACGCGCTTTCTGGTGGGACCGGCTGCACCGCTGCTGCACCGATCCTTCGCGGCCCGAGCTCGTGCTCCCCCGTTTGGGCACATTCCCCTTGCACACCCAAGAGGAGCGCATGGTCGCCAAGCGCGCCGCGGCGCTGCTGATCAAGAGCCTGCCGCACGACCATGGCACGGCCCTCGTCGAAGAGATTTGCGATCAGCTCGGCGAGGAGGACACGCCCCACCCCAGCGTCCTCGGCTGGGACGAGCTGCGGTTGATCGGACGAGACAATGTCTCGCTCTGCGCGCATACACAATGGCACCCATTACTCACGCGAGTGTCGCCGGCACGCGCGCGCGGCGAAGTGTCGGCATCGATGGCGGACATGCGACGCGAGCTGGGTCCCGTGCTGCCGGTATTCGCCTATCCAGACGGCGCACACGATGACGATGCGGTCGACGTCCTGCACCGCGAAGGGTTCACCTTGGCCTTCACTCAAGTCGATGGCCACAACGATCCGCGCCGCAGCGATCCATTGCGCTTGCGCCGGACGAACATCACGCCACGCACGACCCTGCCGTTGCTGCGCCTGCGCCTGCAGTCCTGGTTCACCCACGTCGATCGCTGGCGCCATCGCGCTCATGCACCCGATTCACGCACCTTTGCCGACCGGAGCTCCTCGACGTGATGGACACGAACGCGCCCGCGGGGGCCGTCGACAACGTGTCAGGAGTCGCGGCGGGCAAAGCAGAGGCGCGCCCGCGCCTCGCGTACATCATGTCGCGCTTCCCGAAAATCAGTGAAACCTTCGTTCTCTACGAGATCCTCGCGCTCGAAGCGCAAGGCTTGCAGGTCGAGGTGTTTCCGCTGCTGCGCGAGCACCAGACGATTTCCCACCCGGAGGCGGCAGCCGTCGTCGCGCGTGCGCACTATCATCCGTTCCTGTCGTGGCGCATTCTCCAGGCGGTTCTGTACTTTCTCCTGCATCGGCCGATCGCGACCCTGCGCGTGCTGCTCGAGGTGCTGCGAGGCACGCTCGCCAGCCGCAACTTCTTCATCGGGGCCCTCGGCATTTTCCCCAAGACAGTGCGCTTCGCCTACGAAATGCAGCGGCTCGGCGTCGAGCACGTGCACGCGCACTTCGCCACCCATCCGGCGCTGGCGGCGCTCATCGTGCACCGGCTCACCGGAATCCCCTTCAGCTTCACGGCGCATGGCTCCGACCTGCATGTCGACCGCTGCATGCTGGAGCACAAGGTGCGGGCAGCGGCGTTCGCGATCACCATTTCTGCCTTCAACCGGGAAGTCATGGTGCAGGAATGCGGCGAGGAGTTGCGCCAGCGCATCCACGTCGTGCATTGCGGCGTCGATCCTGCCGTGTTCGCCCCGGGCGCACCGGACGCGCATGCGGGCGCTGGCGGCAGTGTCCTACGGCTGCTCTGCGTCGCCTCGCTCGAAGAAGTGAAGGGCCACCGAATTCTCATCGAGGCGTGTGCCGAGCTGGTCGCGCGCGGTGTGCGCCTGCGCTGCGATCTCGTCGGCGAAGGCCCGCAGCGCCGCGCGATCGAGACACAAATCGAAGCCGCCGGTCTCGGCGACACGGTGCGCCTGCACGGCAATCTGCCGCGGCCTGTGGTCAGTCGCATGATGGCTGCCGCCGACATTTTCTGCCTGGCGAGCGTCCCGACTCGGGACGGCAAGCGCGAGGGAATCCCGGTCGTCCTCATGGAAGCGATGGCCACCGGCTTGCCCGTGGTCTCGTCGCGCCTGTCGGGCATTCCCGAGCTGGTCGAGGACGGAGTCGTCGGTGTCCTGGTGGAACCGCGCGACAGTCTCGGACTGGCCGCGGTGCTGGAGCAGCTCGCAGGCGACCCTGACCGGCGACACGCCCTTGGACAGGCGGGACGCCGGAGAGTGGAAATGCACTTCGATCTGCACCAGAACGCGCGCCGGCTTGCGGCGCTGTTCGTCGACCACGCGGTGCATGAGACTCAGCGCGCTGGTCGCTGCATCCAAGCTGCCGCGAGCTACGGCCCGCAGGTGAACGATGCTTGAAACCACGCTGACGACGCGCTTCGTGCCGGGGAGCAACACCAAGGACGATCAAGCCGGCGCGCACTGGATTTACTGCCTCGACCGCCTCGAACTCGGCCGGGCGCTCTGCCTCGGCGCACCGAGCACCAGGACGCTCGACATGGTGTCGCCACTGGCGGACGAGGTGATGGTGTGGGAACCGCATGCGGCCAAACGCCGTGCGCTGTCTGCGTGGATCGATCGATCGGGTCGCCGCAACGTCTCGGTGGCCGAGAGACCACAAGCGTCGTGGCAGCTGCACGATCTGGGAACCGATCTGTTGCTGCCGCACCGTCCATGGCAAATCTCGGACTTGACCGACGTGCTGAAACCGAACGGTGCCTTCTATGTCGAGGCGGGACCACGTGCCAGGAGACCAGCGATCCCAACCGGTCTACCGCTCACGACATTGCGCCTGACGCCGGGATCCGGCGAGATCCGGACCGCCGTGCCCCACACGGACACGACCACGGCGGATTACTTCGCCCGGCACCGAATGCACGGGACACATTTCCGTGGCGGTCTGCTCGCGGAGGCCGAGCGCGTGCTCACTCGTCAAGGTCGGGTCGCGCCGGGACGCTTCGGCTTCGTGCGCGGCAGGGAGGGCCGATCGCAGCCGCCGGCCTATCTGCGCCGTCTCGCGCATCTGAATGGATTGGATCTCGAACGGCATCGCTGGGGACTGTGGGCCCGCGGCAACTATCGTTCGCAGAAGGTCATGTTCTATCTGTTCGCAGGGAAGTCGGAAACCCCCGATCTCGTGGTCAAGATGGTGCGCGACTCCAGCTTCAACGCGCGGCTCGAGAACGAATACCACGTGCTCTCGCGCTTGCGGGGGTTGTCGAGCGTGCTCCGGGATCACGTGCCGGAGGTTCTCTTCCTCGGACACCCCGGCAACCTGAGCGCCGTCGGCGAACGGGTCGTCGAGGGCACGCCCTTCACCAGCCGCACCGACGGCAGCGCCGATTGCACCCTCGCGCGCCAGGCAATCGATTGGCTCACGGATGTCGCGTGCGACACGGCGCGGCCGGTCGCGGCTCAGCGTGTGGCCGATGCTCTGGGCGAGCTGTGCAGTCGTTTCGAAGCCATCTACAATCCACAGGCGGCGGAAGTCGCTTTCCTGCGCGAGCAGATCGCGCGCATCGCCGCGAGCCCCTGGCCGGTGCCGGCGGTGTTGCAGCACGGGGACCCGGGTCCGTGGAATCTTCGCGTACGCGCCGACGGGCGTGTCGTGTTCCTCGACTGGGAAGCGGCCGAGGAACAAGGCATGCCACTGTGGGACTTGTTCTATTTCCTGCGTTCCTATGTTCTCCTCGGTCGTGTGCGCGGCGTGCAGGGGCGGCTCGAATCCTTCTCCGCCGCGTTCCTCACCGATTCGCCGTTGTCGGCGCTGGTGCGACAAGCGGTCGAAGAGTATTGCATCCGTGTCGGGCTGCACCCGAGCCTCGTCGAACCGCTGTTCTTCACTTGCTGGATGCACCGTGCGTTCAAGGAATCGTCGCGTTTGCATCCGGAACGCCTCGATCAGGGTCGCTTCCTCGCATTGCTGCGCCATTGCATCCCCCAGAGCGAGAGCCCGGGTTTGCAGCGCCTCTTCGACCTGCCTCGGCCAGCCACCGTCTGATTCCGTGCGGTGCGGTCCGCGACACATGAGGTGCCATGACGATCGCACCTCGACCGCAGCCCAACGCGGCTTGAAACCGGCGCCAGCTCGGGGCATCGCGCGTGCAAGGCCTTCGACTTGCGCCGTGTGTCGCGTGCGTATGGAGGCGCCAAAGGAGAGCGGGTGTGATGCAGGACCGTCGTTCCGCCACCGATTTCCAACCGCAGGCCGAATCCCGGCCAGACGACGGCTCGCTTCAGGTCGTGGACTACGACCTGCATGGAATCGTCGGCATCCGACTGGTGGACGCCACTGCCGCCGACATCGCCGCAGTCGATCGACAGCTGGGGCCGATCCGACGGCCGTTGGAGCGTCTCCCCGACCTCACGATCCGCTTCGTCGATCGCTTGCGCTTGTCCGGGCGCATGCGACTGCTCGGCCTCGACGAAGCTGCGTTCACCGATGATTCCTTCTTGGTGCTGCGCAGCAAACACAAGACGCGGGCGCGCGTGCAGATCCCGATGGCACAGGTCGGCAACACCTGCGAGATCGTCTGCGAGCGCGGCATGGCGGCTGTCCCGTTCTTGATCCCGATCGTCAACCTCACCGCCCTCGGCAACGGGGCTCTGCCCTTGCACGCCGCCGCCTTCAACGCCGGCGGCACCGGCGTGCTGGTCACCGGCTGGTCGAAGGGCGGCAAGACCGAGACCTTGCTCGCGTTCATGGCGCGCGGGGCACGCTACATCGGTGACGAATGGGTGTACATCGATGCGCGGGGCGAGCGCATGGGAGGCATCCCGGAGCCCATTCGCGTTTGGGATTGGCACCTGCGGCAATTGCGCCACTTGCAGGCGGCGGTGAGCCGCGCCGATCGCTCGCGCTTGCGGGCACTGCGTGGCGTACTCGGGCTCGAGGCGGCGTTGTCCCGCGCCCCCGGGCGTAATCTCCCTCCGGCCCGGCTGCTGCGCCGGGCGCGGCCGCTGCTGCAGCGGCAAGCCTGCGTGGATCTGCACCCGCAACGCCTCTTCGGCGATCGCCTCGATATGAGCGGCAATCTCGATCGGGTGGTCTTTGCCACCAGCCAGGAACGCGCCGACATTGTCGCGCGGTCCATCGATCCGCGCGAGATCGCGGCGCGCATGGTGTTTTCGCTGCAGTACGAGAGGCTGCCGTTCATGGCGATCTATCACGCCTTCCGCTTCGCCTTCCCTGCGGGGCGCAACGCTCTCGTGGAGACCGCGGAGGAGCTGCAGCGCGAGCGCCTGCAGCGGCTGTTCGCCAACAAGCCGTGCTTCACGCTCGAGCACCCGTATCCGGTGTCGATCCCGGCGCTGCACGACACACTCGAGCCGCTGCTTTGACCCCTGGGTCGACTCACGCTGAGGCGGCGTCGGGATCCCTCGCGATGGCGGCGCATTTCGCAATCCCCCTCTCTTCGCGAGGCAAATTCTGCAAACGACCGTTCACGATCGCCGGCCTTCGCTTGCTTCCGAGGTCGTCACATGACGACCCGTCGTTCCCTCATGGTGCACGAGAGCATCCATGGTGCGGATGATGCAGGGGCAAAAGCCGTAACGATCAAAAAAATCAGAGCGACATGCTCTTGCGGACCCGCGCGGGAGAAGAGGTGTGGAGGTACGGGGATGCGTCTTCATCGGGTCGTGCTTGCTTTCTCCTTGGTGATCTCGGGCGGATGTGATCTGGGGATCGTGGGAGGCGAAGGATCACCGGCGGCACCACCCGGCGCACCCCCGCCTCCCGAAGACCCCGCGCCTCCGCCGCCGGACATTCAACCGCCCCCGGGATACGTCCCGCCCCCGCCCCTCGGCAAGGGCATCTGGATCTCGCACGAAGAGATCGCAAAGCTGCCGATGTCAGGAAAAGCCTGGGATGCGCTGCTGGAGCAGGCGAACGCCTCGACCGGCACGCCGCTAGTCAGCGACCAGAATCAGGACAACAACACCCAGGTCCTGGCCAAAGCACTGGTCTACGTGCGCACTCAAGATCAACGCTACCGGAACGAGGTGCGCGCCAATTGCATGGCCGCAATCGATACCGAGCTCGGCGGGCGGACCTTGGCGCTCGGACGCGAGCTCGCTGCCTATGTCATCGCCGCAGATCTCGTCGGGCTCGAGAGGAACGAAGACATCGCCTTCCGCGCCTGGCTCAAGCGCTGCCTCACCGAGACACTCGATGGGGGTACCTTGGTCTCGACACACGAGGATCGCCCCAACAACTGGGGCACGCACGCGGGTGCGAGCCGCGCTGCGGTCGCCGCTTTCCTCGGCGACACCGCCGAGCTCGATCGCTGCGCAGAAGTATTCAAAGGCTGGGTGGGAGATCGCACTACGTACTCCGGCTTCAGCTACGGCGATCTGTCGTGGCAAGCAAACGAATCGCAGCCCGTCGGCATCAACCCGGCGGGCGCGATGAAGTCGGGCGAATCCATCGACGGCGCCCTTCCCGATGACATGCGCCGCGGCTGCGCATTTCAATTCCCACCGTGCCCGACTGGGTATCCTTGGGAAGCCTTGCAGGGCGCGACCGTGATGGCGGAGATCCTCCACCGTGCCGGCTACGATGCCTGGAGCTGGGGGGACAAGGCGCTCTTTCGCGCCGTGCGCTTCCTCTACAACCTGGATGCACGCTACAGCGGCTGGTGGGCGAGCGGCGACGATGAGTGGAACGTGTGGCTCGTGAACCACGCCTACGGAACCGACTTCCCCACGGAGTCCCCGGCAGGCGACGGCAAGAACATGGGATGGACGGACTGGACGCACGCCCGCTGATCGTCACCGCGTCGATGCAGGGATCCCCCGCCGGCGGCTCGCGCCAGAAAACGCGCGAGCCGCCTTTTTTTTGCCGCGGAGCGTGTGCGAACCGTGGTGCCGCTCACGGAGAACTCATTTCAACAGCAGCATCTTCCGCGTTTCGATGACGCTGCCGGCAACTAGCCGATAGAAGTAGACGCCGCTGTTCACCGGACGGCCTGCGTCGTCCAACCCGTTCCAGGTCACGACACGTCTGCCTGCGGCAGGACCGTCGAGCAGCTTCGTCACGAGTCGGCCCGCGACGTCGTACACGTCGAGGGAAACGCGCATCGGTGACGCGAGCGTGAACTCGATGGTCGTCGTCGGGTTGAACGGGTTGGGGACGTTCTGCTGCAATTTGGTGCGCAGCTTCGGCGTGTCGTTCACATCGGTCGGCGAACAAACGAGAGGATTGATCTGGCCGCGAATCTCGCCATTGGGGAACGATGGTGTGTGGACGTTCACGTACATGGCACCCGCCATGAGATCCGCCACACGCACGATGCTGAGCGCCGGAGCGTCGTCGCTGTCCCAGTCGCCGAGCTTGGTCGTGCCGGTGCCGATGTCGTTGACGATGGCGTCGCCCTCGTTATGGTTGTGGATGTGGGCCGCCGTCTGCGGCAGGACGTCGTTGAGTGTGACGAAGTAGTCGAAGCGGTTGCGGGCGTGGCTCAGATGGAACGAGCCCTGCCCCGTGGCCAATGACGTCGTCCCCGCTTGCGCGCCGTCGAGGCTGGCCTCGAAGCACCGCGTCTCGCAGACTCCAGCGATGAGGTCGCCGGCGATCTCGCCGCCGGGGAACATCGTCGAGTGAATGTTCACGTACAGCCGCCCGGCTTTCAAATCATTCACGCGCTGTGCCGTGAGCGCCGGAGTATCGGTGAACCTCCACACCCCCGCCTTCGGCGACCCGGCGGAGAGCGGGTGAACGACGCCGCCACCCTCGGCGTGGCTGTGGATGTGTGCCGCCGTCTCGGGCGCGAGCAGTCCCGAGAAATCGACCCAGTACGCCAGCTCGGTCTCTGTGTGATTGAGCGCGGCCCAAGCCAAGCCCGTGCCCGGCGAGCCGGTGCCGGCGCCGGCGCCGTTGATTGGCGCCCTGAAGCATTGCTCCTGACATGGGACCACCAGGAGCTGGCCGGCGATCTCGCCGCCCGGGAACATCGTCGAGTGAATGTTGACGTACAGGCGCCCCGCTTTGAGGGAGGCGACACGTGCGGGTGTCAGCGGCACCGCATCGGACGTGAGCCAGTTTCCGATCTTGGGCGTGCCGAGACCCGTGTTCTTGAGCGCCGCGCCACCTTCGTCGTCGCTATGGATGTGCGACGCGGTCTCAGCTGCGAGCAATCCTTGGAACGTGATCTTGTAGGTGAGCGCCGTCTCGCTGTCGTTCAAGACGAACTTGCCGACACCCGTCCCGGGCGACCCCGTGCCCGCCTGGGCGCCGTCGATGGTGGCTTCGAAACACGTCTCGGCAAGTACGGGAGTGGAGAAGAGCAATGAGAACAGAAACACAGCGGCCAGTGAACCGGCCCTCGGGACCTCGAACAGAACGCGATTCATCTCGATCCCCCCTAGCAAAGACCCGATCCCACCGTCGGGCGGAGCGGCGTTGGGAAACAAGTCGACTGTTTGCGGCGTGATTATAACTCGGGAGCGATCTGCTGTGGCGCTGCAAAACCTGCGCTGCCATCGGGGAACCTCTCAGAGTCCCTTCCAACCAGGTTTTTTTCATCAGGACTCGATCACCAAGAAACACCCGGTGTCTGACGCAGGAAAGTGTCTTCCTGGATCTGCTTCAACATGAAGCCGGCCACGTCGGCGCGCGAGATTCGCACCGTCCACAACCAATTGCCGACGGCGGAGCCCGCACGCAAACGACCGCGCACGCCGCCGTTCGTCAGCTCTCCGGGCCGCACGATCACCCATTCGAGTTCGCTCTCGCGCACCACGTTTTCTTGCCGGTGCTTGTCCCAGAAATAGAACGGCAAGATGATGGGAACGACGAAGAACGTGTAATAGAGTCCCATGCGGCCGAAGCTGTTCCCGACTCCGAGTGACGTCTCGCACACCAACCGGCGCACCCCATGCGCCCGCATGGCCTGCACCAAGTGGGCCGTTCCGATGGAAAGGATCCGCGACGGCCCCAACCAGCGTTTGTGACCAAGCGCGCAAACGACTGCGTCCTGTCCGCGCACCGCCTTGTCGAGGCTCGCTGGATCGAGAACATTGCCGCGAACGATGTGGAACGATGCGGAAGGGCCCGGCATCCGGCGCGGTTTGCGCACGAAGGCCGTGATCTCGTGGCCGCGATCGAGACCTTGCCGGACGATCTCGCGGCCCGTGCCTCCCGTGGCGCCGATGACGAGAATCCGCACGACCAAGCCTCCCTGCCTCAGATTCCCTCGACGAGGATCATCTCCGTCGACGCCGTCTCCTGCCGCAGGCGTTTGGCCGGCGCATACGCTTCCGAGCTCCACCATTCGCGGGCTCGCTCGGCGTTCGGAAACTCGAGAACGACCAGACGGGAGGGCGACCACTCGCCTTCGAGGGTTTGCACCTTCCCCCCGCGCACGACGAATCGGCCCTCGAACGGCGTGAGGCTGGCGGCGGCCATGATCTTGTACTCCTCGTAGCGCACCGGGTCTTCGACACGAACCTGCACGATCACGTAGGCAGGCATGGCTTCCTTTCGGCGACAGGGATGGAACGGCCGCGGCAACCGCTCACAAGGTTTACGAGTTCAGCCGCCTCGAGTTTCACACGTCCGAAATCCCGCGAAGACATCGCGGCGATCGCGAGTGTAGAAATTGCGCCAGGTGTTGCGCAGCAGTCGCGAACGCGTCGCCCAGCAGCCGCCGCGAAGCACCATGTGACGCCCGTCGAACCATGGCTCGGAGTATTCCTTGTAGGGGTCGGGGACGAATCCAGGATAGGGAGCGAAGACGCTGGCTGTCCATTCCCAGACGTTGCCCCACATCTGCCTGCAGCCGTAGGCGCTGTCCCCGCGCGGCAGCGCCGCAGCGGCCACGACGCCGAGATGCCCGCCATCGAGGTTGGCATGCTCCGGCGCGGCGGGCGCCGTTCCCCACGGCTTCGGGCGCTTGGTCGCATCCCCGCGAAGGACGGGGTGCGCGCTCGCTGCAGCCGCTTCCCACTCGGCTTCCGTCGGCAACCGCTTCCCGGCCC